>JACZCZ010000702.1_pt1 | contig 16124 bp, 15 predicted proteins | sample 8641811 | NCBI WGS metagenome assembly JACZCZ01 (sample SAMN15324610, study PRJNA640507) | soil metagenome | isolation source: intercropping peanut in the first line | place: China: Luxin town, Laibin City, Guangxi Province | collected 2019-07-25 | depth 10cm m | reverse complement strand
CGATCGGTGCCTTGATGGAAGCGCGTGGGTTGCGCGTGACGAACATCAAGCTCGACCCGTACATCAACGTGGACCCGGGCACGATGTCGCCGTACCAACACGGCGAGGTTTACGTCACCGATGACGGTGCGGAGACCGATCTCGATCTCGGTCACTACGAACGTTTCACCTCCGCAAAGATGACGCGGGCGAACAATTTCACGACCGGTCGCATCTACGACGCCGTGATCAGCAAGGAACGTCGCGGCGAGTACCTGGGCGCGACGATCCAGGTGATTCCGCACATCACCGACGAGATCAAGAACCGCGTGCTCGAAGTCGCGCAAACCGCCGATGTGGCGATCGTCGAAGTCGGCGGCACCGTCGGTGACATCGAGTCACTGCCGTTCCTCGAGGCGGTGCGTCAGATGCGCATCGAGCAGGGCTACCAGAACACGATCGCGATCCACGTCACGCTGGTGCCGTACATCGGTGCCGCGGTGGAGCTGAAGACGAAGCCCACACAACACTCGGTCAAGCAGCTGCTCGCGCTCGGCATTCAGCCGGAGATGTTGATCTGCCGTGTCGATCGCGGACTGCCGCGCGAGCTCAAGCGCAAGATCGCGCACTTCACCAACGTGCCGGTCGACGCCGTGATCGCCGCTCCCGATGTCTCCTGCATCTACGAGCTGCCACTGAAGCTGCACGAGGAAGGCCTCGACGCCCAGGTGGTAGAGCGCCTCAACATCTGGTCGCGCCAGCCGGACCTCAGCAAGTGGCACCGCACGGTCGAGCGCTTGAAGGATCCGAACAAGCGCGCGGTGAAGGTCGCTTTGGTGGGCAAGTACGTGCACCTACGTGACTCCTACAAGTCACTGCACGAAGCACTGGTTCATGGCGCGCTCGCCAACGATGTCACCGTCGAGCTGAACTACGTCGACAGCGAAGGCCTGCAGGCCGCGGCCGATCTCAAGGACACGCTCGGCGAGTACGACGCGATCCTGGTGCCAGGCGGCTTCGGTGATCGTGGCTTGGAAGGCAAGATCGCAGCGATCCGTTACGCGCGCGAAAACAACGTGCCGTTCTTCGGCATCTGTCTTGGCATGCAGATGGCGGTGATCGAGTACGCGCGCCACGTCTGCGGCATCAAAGACGCCAACACGCTGGAAGCCGACAGCGCTGCCAAGAATCCGGTGATCCATTTGATGGCGGATCAACAGAACGTGACCGACAAGGGTGCGACCATGCGCCTCGGCGCATACCCGTGTCGACTCGCGCCGGGCTCACTCGCAGCGCGCATCTACGGCACCGATCGCATCAGCGAGCGTCACCGTCACCGCTTCGAGTTCAACAACGAGTACCGCGAGCGCCTGACCGACAAGGGCTTGGTGTTGGGTGGCGTGTCTCCTGACAACCGCCTGGTGGAGATGGTCGAGCTGACCGACCACCCGCACTTCATCGGCTGTCAGTTTCACCCAGAGTTCAAGAGCAAGCCGCACGCGCCACATCCGCTGTTCGTGCACTTCATCAAGGCCGCCCGCGACATGGCCGAAAAGCGTGCGCCGGCCGCGAGTCAGAACGACCCGGTCACGGTCAACTGACGGAATCGCAAAGGATGTCGCTAGGTTGAAGTCAGTGGCCCCACTCTGAGGCCAGCCTGAATAGCCGTCCTGCGGATCTGGTCGTAGCCTGCAGCGCTGCGAGTCCGCGGTTTCTTTGACGGACCTTCCGCAGCACTGGTCCCATTTCGTTCCGCTTACCGTTCGGTGGAGGTCTGCATGGCGCGCGTTGTCTTGATCTTGCTTTCGGCTTCGTTGGTGTTTGCGGGTTGCAGCTGCGACGACGACGATCCCAAACCCAACCTCGACGGCGGAACGGACGCCGGACAGAACGACGGCTCGATGGACTCGTCGATGAACGAGGACAGTGGCAGCGACGCCACCACAACCACCGACGCCGCGAATGACTCGGCCACAGCTGACGCGGCGCCCGATGCCACGTCCGACGACGACGCCGGCTACGACGCAGGACCCGGACCGCGCAACGCATGCGGCGGTGAAATGTGCGATCTGCTGTCGGCGACGAGCTGCGACAACAACGAGAGCTGCCTGTTCTTGATCTCGGACCCGAACCCGATTCCGTTTGCGCAGTGCGAGCCCGCGGGCACCGCGACCGAAGGCCAAGCTTGCACGTCGCCCTACGACTGCGCGCCCGGCCTGGACTGCACGTCCGACGGCAGCGCCGGCACCTGCCGCAGCTACTGCTGCAACCTCAACCAAAAGAGCGGCTGCCCGGGTGAGCAGGCGTGCGTGCTCGAGTTCCTCGACGACAACGACGACCCGACCGGCGTCGGTTTGTGTGACGAGTGCGACGAGTGCAATCCGCTCGACAGCGCGGGCACCTGCAACGGCAACGTCGGCTGCTACCCGATCCCGGGCAATGATGGCCGCACCTTCAGCGACTGCACGCTGTGCTTGCCGAGCACGATGAACCTGACCGTCGGTGAGCGCTGCCGCTCGGTCAACGATTGCGGCCCCGGCCTCGGCTGCTTCCGCCTCAACAACCGCGCCCCGGTGTGCGTTGCGATGTGCGACCTCGGCGCATCGAGCGATCCGTGTGACGGCCCGGCGACGTGCCAGGATCGTCTCGGCGCGGCTTCAATCGGTGGCACCGTCGGCGCCTGCGTGCAGTAGCGCGGGCGCAAGCGAGTCGTCCCCAACCGCGTGCGAAGGACGACTCGGCCAACAACGTCGCTCGCGTGACTCGCCTAGCGCGTCAAGGCCTCGAACCGCCGCAACAACCGTTCGCCATCGTCTGTGTCGGTGGCGCTTTCGGAGAGGGCGACGGGATCGAGGCCTTCTTGTTGGATCGCGGCCTCGCGCTCGCGAATGTACGCGCGCGCGATCGCCGCATTGAACTCGGGATGAAACTGCACGCCCCACGCACGCTCGCCCACCGCGAACGCGTGGTGCGGATCGCGCGGCGAGGATGCCAGCAGACGCGCCGACGCTGGCAAGCGCACGACCGACTGCAGGTGTGACACCGGCACGTGACTGACCGGGCGCAGCACCGAAAGCAACGGGTCCGCCAGCGCCTCTGCGGTCAGCGTGACATCGACGGTTCCGATCTGACGCCCGCGCGGGTTCAACGCGACCTCACCTCCGAGCGCGTGCGCCAACAGCTGGTGGCCATAGCAGATGCCCAGGATCGGCACGCCGTGCGCGACAGCGTCCGCAAGCCAACCAGCAGTCCGTTCGCTCCAATCGGCACGGTCGGTCACCATCGCCGCTGATCCGGTCACCACCACTGCGCGCGGCGCGCTCGCCTCGGGCAACGTGGCGCCAGCAACCACGTCGATCACCTCGACGCCGTCGCGATCGAGCCCCAGGCCGCGTGCGATCCACTGTTCGAAGTCACCATGCTGCGCGGACACCGAGGGGTAGGTGCTGCCGGTTTTGACGATCGTGATCTCGCGACCCACGCCAAGCTGCGTAGCAAGCGCCTCCGCAGCCGGCAACGAGCGAGCAACTACCTTCGCGGCCCGCTTTGCGGTAAGCAGTCGCAGCGCAGGACGTGGCTTGCCGGTTCGTCCCCGCGCAACGGTGGTGTGGGCCGCCGCGTTCGAACGGTGAAGGAGCCTCCAATGTTGTCCAATGGGTTCTGCGTGTCGCGCGTGGTGTCGCGCGCCGCATGGTTGTCGGTGTGCTTGTCGGTGGGTGCGATCGGCTGCGCGCAGTCTCACGATGTCGTGATCGACGGCGGCGAAAGCGGCGAAGGCGGCGCAGGTAGCGGTGGGTCAGCGGGCACTGGCGGTACGGGGGGTATCGCAGGATCCGCGGGCACCGGCGGTACCGGGGGAGGACCGATGTGCGTCGTCAGCGAATGCGACGCGGCACCCGGCGGGCTGCCGATTCCGATCGATGTCTGCTGCACCCCTGAGGAGGAATGCGGCTTGAGCGTGTCGTTGCTGGGCGACGAGTGCTTCCCGCGCGACGCGCCCGGCGTTCCTGATTCAGACTGCCCTTCGCAAAGCATGGGGCCAGTGACCTTCCCCGGTTGCTGCAACGCTGACGGCGTGTGCGGCGTGCAGGACTCCTTCATCGGCCTGGGTTGCGTCGTGCTCGGTGGCGGCGAGCAGGCATGTGGCGACGGCGGCAGCGGTGGTGCTGGCGGCAGCGGCGGAGCCGGTGGCAGCGGTGGCGAAGGTGGCGGCGGCAACGAGTGCACCGGTTGCCCCGCGCTGGGGCCGTTCGCCTCGTTCGCGGGTGTGACAGCGTGCTGCACCAGCGACGGCGAGTGCGGCGGTCAGATCCAAGGCATCTGCAACGCGCTCAATCAACCGGGCTCCCCTTCCGAGGACTGCCCACCGATCAACGTGATGGGCTTCCCGCTCGACGGTTGCTGCCGCGAGGACGGCACCTGCGGCGTTGACGACGGGGGCGCCATCGGGTTCGGTTGCAGCACATTTCCGGGTGCGGGCGGCGGCAGCTGCACGCCCGATTGATCGCTCTGTTCGGCGAGGTGAATCGTGCAAGCCCGTCACGTCGAAGCCACGCCGGAACGTCCACGCGTCAGTCGCGTCAGCAGTCTGTTTCCGATCGCGGAGGCGTTGCTCGGCGCAGCCAGCTCCGATCGACCACCGTCCGACGCAGAGCATGCCGCGATCCGCACCGTACTGTGCGAGCTGCTCGGCGTCTCACAGTTGCCCCTGCGCCTGGAGGAACGTCTCGCCGCGTTCAATCCCGAGACGCTCGATCTCAAAGCGATCGCGGAAGACCTCGAGCGACGACCGGTGATTGGCCGCCGCAGCTTGATCGAGCTGACCCGTCAAGTCTGCGACGCCGATGGTGAGCTCGACCTGAGCGAGGATCGCTTCATGCTCGCGCTGTCGTTGGCGCTGAGCCTGGAACCGGACGAGATCGATCACGTCGTCTACGACTCGCCGTTTCGCGGCGGTAAGCGCGTGCTCAAGCGCGTGGAAGACTTGGTGCTTGGCGCGCTGTTTCTGAGCGTGTGCGCGCTGCCGATGTTGCTCATCGCGCTGGTCATCAAGCTCACGTCGAAGGGGCCGGTGTTGTTTCGTCAGCTGCGGCACGGCGAGGACGGCGTGCAGTTTCACGTGCTGAAGTTCCGCAGCATGCACACGCTCGACAACGGCCCGGTGGTGAGCCAGGCGCAGCGGAACGATCCGCGAATCACGCGCGTCGGTGCGTTCCTGCGCCGTACGTCCTTGGATGAGCTTCCGCAATTTCTCAACGTGATCGCTGGCACCATGTCACTGGTGGGCCCGCGTCCACACGCCATCGCGCACAACGCGCTCTACCGCACCAAGATCCTCGAATACATGCGGCGTCACAAAGTGAAGCCAGGCATCACCGGCTGGGCGCAAGTGAACGGTCTGCGCGGTGAAACCGACACGCTCGACAAGATGGTGGCGCGCGTCGATCACGATCTGCACTACATCCGCCACTGGTCGCTGTGGCTCGACCTCAAGATCATTTGGCTGACGGTGTTCGGGCGCAAAGTGCGCCAGAACGCGTACTGACGTTGCGCGCGCGATCGTGCCGTACGCCGGAGACCGCGTTGTGCGGTGCGCTCAGTCCGGACGCTGGATGTTCGAGAAGTTGTTGCAGGCGTCGTTGACGTCGGCACACACGCTCACGAGGTCGGCCATCGGCTGCACCATGTTGCGGTACGCGGGATCGCCGGCGCGATTGCACGAGAGCCGATCGAGGATGTTTAGCGCCAAGTCGACATTCACGTTCACGCAGCCTTCGAGCTGACCCACCGTCGCTTCGCACTGCCGGAGATCCTCGAAGCACACTTGGTCGCTCTGTGCGCGCGCGCTGACCTGAACCGGCAGATGGAAGTTGTCGACGCACTCACGCAACACGTTGCGACAGGTCTGGTCGTCGAAGCTCGTCACGATCGCCAACGGCAAGCACGCCACGGTGGCCAGCGTCTGCACGTCGACGTAGGCGTTCACGTAGCCATCGAAGGTCCGGCAGATCTCGCGCAGGTCGTCGTCCTCGAGCTCCGACACCGGCGCATCCTCGTCCACGCCGGACACGTAGCGCGGACGGTCATCGTCGTCGCACGCGCTCAACAAGCCCGCGCACAGCAGACCCAAACACAGACCCCCACGCGCGCCGCGAATCCACCCAAGGTTGCTGTTCATTCGCCGCAAAGCTCCTGCAAGGCGCGGGACCTTACTTGTTCACCGCGAACATGCAAACGGCGAGTACTGGGCCTGGATTCAAAGCCAGCCCGAGATTCAGTTCTGGCGGGCGGTCTGCATCAAGCTCAGCATTTGGTCGGCCTCGACGAAGCTCGTGACCTTGCTCGCCGCTTCGCCCTTGGGGTTGTGCAGGACCACGAGCGGCAGCCCACGATGCTGGTAACTCGCGAGAAGCTCACGCTTTTCTGGCGTGTCCTTGCCCGGGCTCAGGTCCACGCGCACCGCCACGAAGTTCTCGCCTTCGCGCACGACACGTGGGTCGGAAAACGTCTTGTGCTCCAGCTCCTGGCACGCGCCGCACCACGAAGCGCTGAAGTCGATCAGCATCGGCTTCTGCTCACTGCGCGCACGCGCAATGGCGGTCTTGAAGTCCTCGTCCCACGCCAGCTTGGCGCCTTCCGGCAGCGCGATCGTGTAGCCGACCATCACCGACAAGCCGACCACCGAAAGCAACAAGCCCACGCCCTTGCGCAGGCGTTCGGCAACCGGCGTGTAGTGGAAGCTGAGGTGGATCGCGCCAAGCGCGATTCCGACCGCCAGCAGCGCGACACCGATGCCGAGCGCGCGCGTCGAACGTTCCGCGTGCTCCACCAGGCCTGGGATCAAGTCGCGGACGAAGTACAGCGCCGCCACCACCATCACGATGCCGAACACGCTCTTGATCCACTCGACCCAGCGCCCGCTCTTGGGGAGGCTCACCGCGAAGGTGCCGACGATCCAGAACAACAAACCGAGACCGAGCGCGTAGGTGAAGAGCGCGAGCGCGCCAAAGGCGACGTTGCGGGTTGTACCGACCCACGTGAGCAAGAATCCAAGCACGGGACCGGTGCATGGCGCAGCGATCAACGCGCTGGCAAAGCCGATCACGAACGCGCCGCGGTAACCCACGCCACCCACGGTCGCCAAGCGATTCTTCAGGCCCGCCGGCAAGTCGAGCTCGAAGGCACCGAACATGGAAGCCGCGAGCACCAAGAACAACGTCGCCAACCCGACGAGCACGACCGGGCTTGCCAGCGCCGCACCAAAGACGCCACCGGTGGTCGCAGCGATCAGGCCGAGCGGCGTGAACAGCGACGCGATCCCGAGCACGAACACCGTCGAGAGCAACATGCCCTTCTTGCGGCTCTCGGTCTTGCTGGCGCCGAACACGCTGACCGTGATCGCGATCATCGGATAGACACACGGCGTCAACGAGGTCGCGACACCCGCGCCGAAGATCAACACCAGCGCATAGAAGTAGCTGCCTGACTGGAGCGCTTCACTGAAGGGACGCTCGAGATCGGTGAGCGCATCCGCGTGCGCGCTGCCGGCCATGGCAAGCGTGAGCAAGCCAAGCGTGCCAGCCAGGTGTCGAACGATGCGGGGGTGATTCGTCTTCATGTGCAGCTCCTGCAGCGTGAGCGTTTCGCGCAACGCGGCTCTCGACCGCGACAATCAACCATCAACGAAGCAACGACGTGATCTCTTGCTCCAACTTGCGTGCGTCCTCATTGCGGTAGCCAGCGTGGACGAAGCGCACCTTGCCCGCTTTGTCGATCACGTAGGACGTCGGCATCTTCGGCGGATGAAAGCGATCGGCCACCACGTGCTCGGCATCGTGGACGATCGGGAACGTCACCCGCACCTCGCGCGCGAAGCGCTGCGCATTCGCGCGATCGTTGTCGACGCTGACGCCGACCACCACCAAGCCTTGATCCTTGAAGCGCTTGTAGAGCGACTCGAGCACCGGCATTTCCTGCTTGCATGGCGCGCACCACGACGCCCAGAAATCCACCACGACCACCTTGCCGCGCAGACCCGCGAGCGAGACGCGGCTGCCGTCCAAGGCTTGCAACCCGATCTCGGGCGGCGTGGTTCCCACGTCCAGCGCAGCCGCCAGTTGGGCCAAGCCCAAGAGCGCGAGCACGATCAATCCACTTGTCAGTCGTTTCATCGAGAGCGTTGTCATGGTCCTGAGTCGTCCTGAGCTAGTTGATTTTTCCTTGGACGTGAGTGGCTGACGCGACCGATTCCCGTTGCGCGAGCAACATCGCTTGATCGAGCTGAAGCTGGAACGCGCTGAGCAAAGCGTCGATGCCGAACTGGGAGGATTCACGGAACGTGGTGTTCAACTGATCACGCACCGCGCGCGCCGCGTCGTCGGGCTCGCCGTGGGTGTCGAGCGTGTGCGTCAGATTCGCGATCTGTGCCTGCGCGGACAGCACGCCGTAGAGGTACGTGTGAAATGTGGCCAGACACAGCGCGGCCGTATGCTGATCGAAGCCTGCCGCGAGCAACACATCGGCGGTGTAGCGCGTGACCCGTCGACTCTCCGCGGTCGGCGGGCGCATGGTGATCGCGCGTGCGATGCCGGGGTGCCACGCGAGCAGATCGAGGATCGACAGGCCCAGGCTACGCAGCTGCTGCTGCCAACCCTCCGCTTGCGCAGGCGGCGTCGGGATCCGCGCGAGCAAGGCGTCCATCACGCGCTCGATCAGCTCGGCGCGATTGGCCACGTGGTGGTAGAGCGACATCGGCGCGACACCGAGCGCTTGGGCGAGCTTGCGCATGCTGAGGCTCTCGACACCGTCGGCACGAATCAGGCGCAGCGCGCGATCGAGGATCTCTTCGGCACAGAGCTGAGGCGCAACCCGGCGCTCCGCGACCCTGCGCGTCCTGCCTTTGCTCGTGCGTGGCTTCCTCTCGACCACCCTTGCCTCGTTTCCGTCGTACACCGTACGTTTCGAGCGCGTGCTGCGCCCGCGTCAATCGCGCACGTTTGCGTCAGTTACATCCGCAGCCGCCGCCCGTGGTCCCTTCGGCGCCGGTCGACCCTTCGCGGTACGCAGTGGCATGATCCTGTCCCGCGCGGGCATTGCCGTTTCGTCCCAAAATCATGTCCTGTCGGGACAAGCGCTCGCGTTCGTAGGGCGCCACAGTCGAGCAGGCGCTCAACGTCAGAAGCGAGCAAATGCCTGCAATGGTTATGGTTTCGCGCATCCGCATATGGCGCCGCATCCTGCTCTATGTTAGGTCCCTGCGCAATCAGCGTACAGCGTATGGGTGCTGATCGTTGACTCGGATCGTGGTCGGAACGTTGGGTCGAGTGTCGAACACTCAGGAGTTGAGGGAACTATGTCTCTGATGCGGACGTGTGTGGGTGCGCTCGCGATTGCGGCGCTGGTGGGTTGCGGCAGCGAGCCTGCAACCATGGGTGGTGCGGGTGGTGCCTCGGGCGTCGGCGGCGTGGGTGGCGTCGGTGGCACGGCGGGTGTCGCTGGCACGGCGGGCGTCGGTGGTACCGGTGGTACGGCGGGCGCCGGTGGCACGGCGGGCGTCGGCGGAACTGGTGGAACCGCAGGCGGCACCGGGCTGCAGGCGATGTTCCCGGAGGTCACCGACTGGAACGCGCTCGAGATCGTTTACCCGGCGATGCACTCCGGCTTCGATGGCGTGCACACCTTCAAGGTCCCGGTGCGCGTGCGTTGCACGACCGGTTTGCCGCTCAGCGCGTGGAAAGCGGATCCGCCGACGGCCGTCACCTTCGACGCCGATCCCGACAACGCCAACGGCGCCATGATCACGGTCGTCGAGGGCGTCCAGAACATCACGATCGGTGTCGTCAATGGCACGCGCGGTGGTCTCGCGCCGCTGACCGTGACGGTCGGCACGCCGGCGCAATGGGAGCTTGGCAACCAGCGCTACAACAACGGCGCGGACTGGTCGCTCAACATCTTGATGCCAACGGCACCACCGCCAGACACCAAGTGCACCGTCTGCCACGGCGAGAACTCCAGCGCGGGCTTCGACATTCAGCACACGCCGACCCAAGCCGCACGCATCTCGGACGCCGCGCTGCGCCAGATCATGACCACCGGCACCAAGCCACCGGACGTTGAGTTCCGCGTGCTGCCCGAGATGTTCATGTTCGGCACGATGACGTTCACCAATGCTGAGCTCTACGAGATGTTCCATCTCTGGGAAGCCAGCGAAGACGCCATGGTTGGCATGCTCCTGTACCTGCGCTCGTTGCCGCCCACCGGGCAGGGCTGCGTGACGGATCCTTCCGATGGCGTGTGTAAGGACGTCGAGGAAGATCCAAACGCCGAGTGCGGACCCTGACGCCGGCCACACGGCAGCGGTAGTCTCCAAGCACGACCCGCGCGGTGACGCGGGCAGGAGAGAAGTGGGCGATGGCGAGGATGGGTTGGTGCGCGCGTTCGGCGTCGGCGTTGTGTTTCGTGGTGGCCACCGCGTGTGGTGACGACGATGGAACAACGCTCGACGGGTCCATGATGGATGCATCGATGATGGACACGTCGATGATGGCGGACACGTCCACCACCCCAGACAGCGCGGCGATGGACACCTCCGTGACGCCGGGCGAATGCATCCCGCCGGCGCCGAACCAACCGCCCGACCTGCTCTCCTGCACCGGCCTCTACAGCAACATCGTCAACAAGACCCTGGCGGACGGCGTGCGTGAGTTTGCGCCCGCCGTTGCCTTGTGGTCGGACGGTGCCGAGAAGACGCGTTGGATCTACCTGCCGCCGGGCGAGACGATCGACGTCAGCAACCCGGACGCCTGGAGCTTCCCGGCCGGTACGCGCTTCTTCAAAGAGTTCAAGTGGGAAGGCAAGCGCGTGGAGACCCGCCTGTACTGGAAGGTCTCGAACGACAACCCACTGCGGAACTGGGTTCGCACGGCCTACAAGTGGAACGCGAACGAGACCGAAGGCACGCGCACCGGCGGCGAAGACGTGGTGGTCAACGGCGACGCCTATCACATCCCCAGCACCACCGAGTGCGACCGCTGCCACAACGGCCGGCTCGATCGCGCGCTCGGCTTCGAGGCGGTGTTGCTGGGCTTGCCCGGTGCCACGGGCGTCACGTTGTCGGATCTGGTCGACGAAGACCTGGTCAGCGGCGGAACGCTGCCGACCACGATGACCATCGCTGACGACGGCAGCGGCCATGGCACCGAAGCGCTGGGCTGGTTGCACGTGAACTGCGGCGTCAGTTGCCACAACGCCAACTCGACCTCCGATGCGTACTCCACCGGCCTGCGCCTGCGCCTCAGCGTGAGTGACGCCGACGGCAGCAATCCCAGCGGCAGCGATCCGATCAGCACCAGCGTCAATCAAGCCGTGGTCACAGGACGTTGGGTACCCGGAACCCGCATCATTCCGGGCAATCCGGACGACAGCCTGCTCTACCAGCTGATGAGCACGCGCAACGCCAACAACCTGCGCGATCAGATGCCGCCGATCGCCTCGCGCGTGGTGCCACCCGAATCCACGTTGATCTACGACTGGATTCTTGAGATGGGCAACGGCAACACCCAAGACGCCGGCAACTAGGCGCGGATCAGGTTCGGCAAGCATGCTCGTCTCCTTTGCGCGCTGGCTCATCGTGTCGTGTTGTCTGTGCGCCGCGTGGGCACCCTCGGCGCACGCCTACTCCACGCCTGACGCGTTCATCACCAACCCGGTGTCGGGTGGTGGTGGCGGACGTTGGTTCTCTGGCTCGCCGGCGGACGGCTTCGGCTGCAGCGTGTGTCACACCGGCGATGCGTCCGCGCGCTTCCCGTTGCTCGTGTCCGGCTTGGCGCTCGATGGCTATGAGCCCAACACGCTGCGCGAGATCGTGCTGAGCTGGCCCGAGTTCTCCCAGCGCTGGAAAGAGCTTCGCCCGAATGCGATGGCACCGGCGGACCCGGCAGCACCGGCGCCTGCGATGGGATTGATCGCCGAGCTCGTGGCCGAAAGCGGCAAGGCGTCAGGCACGGTCGAAATCCGCACCAAGACCGCCGGCAGCCTCGAGCGCTGCGAAACGTCACGGCCTGATCTGATGCCGCGGGTCGCCGCGCGTCTTTATCAAGTGCGCCCCGGTGTCGCGCCGATCCAGATCAAAGCCGACCGCAACGGCGTGATGCGGTGTGAGTCGCGCCAGCTTGGGCAGCGCTGCCTCATCGCCGTGTCGTCCTGTGGCGCCGAGCAGACGCGCATCGTGTGGAAAGCGCCACCGTCGGTGGAAGGTCCGATCTGGTTCTCTGCTGGCTTCGTCGCGACCGATGCGCTGTCGGGCGAGCCCACGGGTGATTTCGTCACGGAGCTCGCGATGCCGATGGTGCAACAGGGAAGCAGCAGCACGCAGTACGAAGCCTCGTTGCGCAACGCGTGCAGCGTGAATCACGTCGGCAGGACCGGCGCGCATGACAGCGCGATCTTCGGATGGCTCGGCGTGATCGCCAGTGTGGTCATCGTGAGCCGGCGTCGCCGCGACCTGCGCATGCTCGTCGGTGCGATGCTCGCGATCGCGTGGGCCGGCTGCGGCATCGAGCCGGTCGATCACGACCCCGCCATGTATCCCAACGCCGGCCTCTACACGCCCGGCAGCGTGATCGGCGCAAGCGATCCCACCGACGTGCCCGATCCCGCCATCGTCTACAGCGAGCGTTGCGTGTCACCGAACACCGGCGGAGGCACGAACACCGAAGGCGAGCTGACGGTGGAGTACACGACGCAGACGGTGGGCCAACGCTACGCCCCGCGGAACATCTCTGCGGTCTGGATCGAGACGATGGACGAGCAGTTCGTGGCGAACCTCGAAGTCGCCGCGGGTCTGCGCCGACCCGGTCTCGTGTACTGGCAAGAACGCGCGTGCACCGAGCCCACGCGCCTCGGCCCTGATGTCGTCACCTCCGCGACCAAGAAGACCCACGACGACGCGCACGAGGCGACCTGGACGGGCGTCGACCTCAACAACGTGGCGGTGGCCGACGGCGAGTACCAGCTGCTGATCGAAGTCACCGAGACCGACAAAGAGCCCGGCGAGTTTCAGGCGTTTCCGTTCACCAAGGGTCCGACGGCGTTCGATCGCGACGAGAGCCCAGCGATTGGCGGGCTCGCGACGCTGCACGTGACATGGATGCCGATGCCATGACGCACCGTTGGCTTGGGACCGCCCTGATGCTGATGCTCGCGATCGCATCGAGCAGCGCGCGCGCGCAGGAGGCGACTGGACCGCAAGTGTCATCGGCGTTGTACGTGCGCAATGACAGCGATGGCACCACGGTGATCACGCCACGCTTGGCGGTCGGTGCCGCGCTCAACGAAGCCACCCGCTTGGACGTGGTCTACACGGTCGATGTGTGGACGAGCGCGTCGGTCGACATCCGCGTGTCGGCGTCGAAGCCGGTCACGGAGCAACGCGACGAGATCGACGTCAGCGTGTCGCACGCGCTGTCGGACATCACGCTCGGCGGCAGCTACCGTTACTCGACCGAGTACGACTACGAGTCGCACGGCGGCACGCTCGGCGGCTCCTACGACTTCGCCGACAACAACGCCACGCTCGCCTTGAGCCTGCGGGCGTTCTTCGATCAGATCGGACGCGCGGGGGATCCGGCGTTCCAGAAGTCCGCCACCACGCTGGGTGCACGTGCCTCGTTCACGCAGGTGATCGACGCGCAGACCGTGGCGCAAGGCACGTACGAATTCGGCTTGGCCCAAGGCTACCTGTCGAGCCCCTATCGCTTCGTGCGCTTCGCGACCGATGACGATCCGACGATCACCACCTGCGTGCCACCGGTGAGCCTGTGCGTACCGGAAGAGAATCCAGACTCGCGCATGCGTCACGCGATCGGCCTGATCGGACGGCGCGCGCTCGGTGAAACGTTCTCGCTCGGCGCGAGCTACCGTTTGTACTTCGACGACTGGAGCATGTTCTCGCATACCGTCGGCGTCGAAGGCGCGTGGACGTTCGGGGAACGTTGGATCGCCGCGCTCGGCTACCGCCTCTACACGCAGAACAGCGTCGCGCACTATCGGCCGTCGTACCGTTACTCGACCAACACCGCCGAGCTGCCGGCGAGCTTCACGCGCGACAAGGAGCTGTCTGCGCTGATGTCGCATCGGCTGGAGCTGGAGGTCACGCACGCCTTCCCGATCAACGACGAGGGCGGCGAGCTGAATGCGGTGCTGCTGGTCGCGCCTGCGTACTACTCGTACTCGGATTTCCCGTTGCTCGATCACATCACCGCGATCGAAGCGACCGTGGCGCTGGAGGTGCGGCTGTGACGCGCACGTCCTTCGCTTGGGTGCTTGCCTTGTCGTGTTGCGTGTCGCTGTCGGCGGCGCCGTTGCGCGCTCAAGATCTCCCGCCCGAGCTGACCGGCGACTACACCAACCTGCCGCCGCCACAGCCTGCCCCGCGGCCCGCGCCGCGACCCACGCCACCTGCCACCACACCCGCACCGGCTCCCGCGCGCACACCGCGTCCTCAAGCCGCACCAGAGTTGGAGGAAGCACCGCTCGACCCGGAGCTGGGGGATGTGGGGCCCGTGAACGACCCCGCGGCAATATCGAGCGAAAGCCCGACCACCACGCCCGAATTCGGCGAAGAAGCAGCGCCCGAAACGGAGCCCGAGATCGCGCCGGAGGGCGAAGAGGACTTCGAGCCGGAAAGCGAAGAGACGCCACCGCGCGCGCAACACTGGCGTGTGGGTCTTGGCTTCGGTGTCGGCACGTTGGCGTTCCGTCGTCCTGCGTCCGGCGGCGAACAGCGCTTGGCCACGTCGCCTTACGCTGCGATGGACATCGACGTACGTGGCTGGCTCGGCATGCAAAACGGCCTGAGCTGGGGCCTCCTCGCGCGCTACCAGACCTCGCTGGGTTGGGCGCTTGAGCACGACAACCTGTTCGGCTTGCCGGAGACGATCAACACGCGCACCCAAGCCTTGGAGCTGAGCGTGGCGCCGACCCTGCGACTCGGTGAGAAGCTGCACGTCGCGCTGCCGATCGGTGCGGCGCTGCGTTGGTTCATGCCCGAGACGCACTACTACCCTCTGGAGCCGTACACACTGGGCTCGGTGCTGCTGCGTGTGGAAGCGATCGTCGCGTTGACCGACAGCGTCACGCTACGTCTTGGGCCGGAGGGCCATTGGATCCTGTTCGTCAACCAAGCGCTCGAGCGCGAGGGTGCGTGCTGTTCGGGCGGTGCGGTCGGTGCCCAAGCGTCGTTGCAAGCGCGTCTCGGCGACACCTTCAGCCTGGCGGTGGACTATCGCGAGAGCCGCGCCTTGATTCCGGTCGCGGCGCGCTTCAGCGCAGTCGAGCGCGTGGTCAGCGCACGAATGGTGGGGGAGCTATGACGAGAGCGCTCTGCATCGGCTTGCTCATGTTGTGTTCGGTCGCGTGCGAAGACCCGATCGCGCCACCCAACTTCAACGCACGCAACCGCGACTACGACACGTTCCGCCGTCAGGTGTACCCGGTGCTGTTGCGCGACTGCGGCTTCCCGGAATGTCACGGCGCGCCCGATCGCTTCTTCAAGGTGTGGGGCCCCGGCCGCACGCGCCTGCCGAAGAAGGACATCAACGGCAACGTGATCGTGGACGAGTTCGGTCAGCCGGTGCCGCTCGATCCGTTCGACCTGCCGGACATCCTGGAGCAAGACCTGTCGATCGCGATGGCCCAGTCGATGATCGAAGATCGCAACCCGGCCGAGTCGCTGTTGTTGCGCAAGCCGCTCTCGGTGGAGGCCGGTGGTGCGGGTCACCGCGGTGTCGATGCGTACGGCCGCGACGTGTACCGAACCACGCAAGACAATGGCTACGTGGTGCTGGCACGCTGGGTGCTGAACGAAACGGAGGCGCCATGAGTCGTTCGCATTGCGTCGATCGCGTCACAGTCATCCGCGCGATCGTCGTGTGGTTGTGGACTGCGCTGGCCGCGTCGTTGTGGAACGGCTGCACCGCGCCCGAAGCCTGCGCCGAGGTCGGTGTGGTCGAGCTGTGCGCGTGCGGCACCACCGATGGCGCGCGTGTCTGCTTGGCTGAGCGCAACTGGGGCGCATGCGATTGCACCGGCGCGATCCCGTTGCCGAACATGGTCGGCGAAGTCGACGCTGGCGGCGGCACCGGCGG
>JACZCZ010172243.1_pt1 | contig 16126 bp, 8 predicted proteins | sample 8641811 | NCBI WGS metagenome assembly JACZCZ01 (sample SAMN15324610, study PRJNA640507) | soil metagenome | isolation source: intercropping peanut in the first line | place: China: Luxin town, Laibin City, Guangxi Province | collected 2019-07-25 | depth 10cm m | reverse complement strand
TTGCGCCGCCGTTGTTGGCGGGTGCAGCGGCGGGCCGCTTCGCAGCGGCAGGCGCACCAACTTCCACTTCACACAGGGCCTGTCCCACGGCGACCACAGCACCTTCGGCGACGAGCAAACGCGTGACGACGCCAGCGGCGGGTGCAGGCACTTCGCTGTCGGCTTTGTCGGTGAGCACTTCGACCACGGGTTGATCTGCCTCGATGCGGTCGCCTTCCTTCACCAACCACTTGCCGATGGTCCCCTCGACAACGCTCTCGCCGAGTTGGGGCATCTTGATCGTGCTCGCCATGATCCGTTCTCTCCCGCGAAAAATGCCTCCCGGGTGTAACCGCGTGCCGTGACCGTTGCAACGCCGATGACCCGCTTGCCCGCGATTGCGAGCGACGTTGCTGCACAGGCATGCTTGCACCATGGCCGACCTCGAAGAGCTGGCGCTCAAGCGCGATCGCGGGTTTCTGGTGCGCTTGGTGCTGATGCTGTTGGCCGGTCTGCTGGCCGGTGCGTTCCTCTATGGGCAGCTGATCGGCGACGCCGCGACCGGTTGCATGGCGCGCACGATCGGGGGCGAAGCCAACACCGGATCCACTGACGCACCTGACAATTCTGTCCGCTAGGTCACGTCAGATCACGACATTTCCCGCGGATTCGTCGCCTTTACACGTTGCAGGTCGGCCCCTACATTCGCGCGCCTATGCGCGTTTCCTTCCTTTTCTTGAGCCTCGTGTGCGTGGTGGCCTGCGGCAAATGTGGCAGTGATACCCAGACCCAGAAGCCCGTTCCATTTCCCGGTAATCAGCCCGCCGCAGCGGCGAAGGTGGAAGCGCCCGCCACGCCCAACGTCGTGATCATCACGATCGACACGCTGCGCGCCGATCACCTCACCGTGTACGGCTACGAGCCCGACACCAGCCCCAAGATCCGCAAGCTCGCCAAGTCCGGCGTCGTCTACGAAAACGCCTTCGCCGCGCACACGAACACGGCGCCGTCGCACGCCACCATGCTCACCGGCGCGTTTCCCGGGACGCACGGCATCCGCCAAAACGGCATGAAGCTTCTGCCCAACATCCCCACGCTGGCCGAGATCCTGGGCGAGCGTGGCTATCAGACGGGCGCGTTCGTCAGCGGCTGGACGCTCACCCCGCACACCGGTCTCGATCGCGGCTTCGATGTGTACGACGCACAGTTTTCGCGTAGTCGCCGCCCGGGGCTCGACTCGTGGCAGCTCGCGGGCCGTTGGTTGAAGAAGGCAGCGAAGTCGGACAAGCCGTTCTTCCTCTTCTTCCACATGTTCGAGCCGCACTTCGGCTACGAGCCACCGGACGAATATGCGCTGCGCTTTCTGCCCAACCAAAAGACGCTCACGGTGCCGCTCGATCCGCACCTGCCAGGGTTGAAGAAGAAGAGCCTGACACCGCAAGCGATCCTGGAGCACACCGCGCGCTACGACGGTGAGATCGCGCTCGCCGACGAGATCGTCGGCAAGATCGTGCGCGCGCTCGAAAAGCTCGAGAAGCTCGAAGACACCCTGATCATCGTGACTGCGGATCATGGCGAGACCTTGTTCGAGCGCGCGTGGGTGGCCGATCACGGTGGGCGCGTCTACGACGAGCAGATTCACGTGCCACTGGTGATTCGGTTTCCGCACTCGGAGCTCAAGCGCAAGCGCGTGTCGGCGCAAGTGCATCACGTGGACATCGTGCCGACGGTGCTCGACGTGGTCGGCGCGGAGGTCCCGCGGGCCTTGCCGGGTCGTTCGCTGCACGCGGTGGCGCGCAGCGGCAAGCAGCGTGGGGACCGGACGCGCGCAGTGTTCAGTCATGGACGACCGGAGCCGGCACGCGTGCCCGAGATCACCGCGCATCTCGTAAAGACGGGCATCCTGACGACGGTGCGACTGCCGCCGTTCAAGCTGATCGAGTATCCGTTGGCCGAGGGCGGCTACTTTCAGCAGCTGTTCAACATCGAGACCGATCCGGGCGAGACACGAAACGTGGCCTCCGAGCATCCGGACCAAGTCGCGACGCTGCGCGCACAGCTCGATGCATTCCGCGGCGCCACAGGCACCGCCGACACCCAAGCCGCACCACCTCAGCTCACACCCGAGGTGCACGAACAGCTCAAGAGCCTTGGCTACGTTCAGTAGTCGCGCGCAGCTCTCTATTGACGAACCGGCGAGGCGACGCCGACCATGCTTGCCTCGGGATGGACGTCTTCGACATCGTCATTTTGGGGTTTGATCGTTCGCGCCCCGATTCACCCGCGGCCGGTCTGCAACGCGTTTTCCCGATCGATCAGGGCACGGCCGTGCGTTTGATCAACGCCTTGCCCGCCACCGTCAAGCGCAGCGTTCCTCGCACCGCCGCGGAGCAATACCAGGCGGCGCTCACCGCGATCGGCGCGCGGGTCGAGCTGCGCAAGGCCGAGCCCAAGCCCGAGCCAAAACCGAAAGCGGAAGCTGCTGCCGCCGGGAGCGCCTCACCCGCCGTTGCCCCCGCAGTGCTCGCACCTTCACGGTTCACTGGTGCCGCGACGCTCAAGCAGGGCTCCCCGATCGATTCGGTGCCGCCACCGTCAATGCCAGCGGGTGCCGATCCCGCGAGCTCGCCGGCGCACTTACCGACGGAGCGCCCACCCGCGTCCACTGCGCCCGTGATCGATCGGTCGGCGGCTGATGCCGCAGTCCTCGCGACCGTCGTGCCCGATCCGACACCCGCGACTTCCGCCGCAGAGCAATGGGGCGGTTTGATGTCTTCACCGAAGCCAGTCGCGGCAGTACCGGCTGCGTCGTCGAGGCCGGCGGGTGGTCCAGCGCTCGACGAACGTGAGGCCAACCGTCAGGAGCTGTTCCGGCGCTTGATGGATCCTCGACAAACCGGTCCCTCCGAGCTCGGTCCCGGAGAGGTCGCCGGTGGTATCTCTGCGCTGGAGCTCGACCTTCCACCGCCGCGCGCGGGCTGGGCGAACGCCAACCAGGAAACGATCGGCGCCGAGGACGTGACCGCCCCGCTCTTGAGCACGTCGACACCCGCCCCCGCAGCACTTGCCAAGGAGCCCGCACACAGCGCGCGTCCCGCAAAGACGCCGAGCACGCCACCGCCGCGGGTGCAGGTGTTCGAGCCACCCGCTGATGCGCGCAGCTTTCACGAGGCGCTACCGGATGCGATCGCGCTGTCCTTGCGCGAAGGTGGCGCGCAGTGGGTTCTGCTGTCGGGTGGCGTAGGCCTGGTCACCGCTGTGCTTCAGATCGTGTTGCGGAGCGTGAGCGTGTTGTCGACGTTGGTCGCGGCGATCGCAGCGTTGACGCTGGCAGCGTTGGCGAGCGAGCAAGCGATTTGGACCCTGCGCGCGGTGGTCGACGATCTGGATTCACCCGATGGTCCTGATCTGCGCGCGACTGACATCGGTCGTTACTTCAGCGCGGGCTTCAACCTGCTCGCGTTTGGCATCACGACACAACTGCCGTTCCTGGCGTGGTTCGCCCGACACCGCGAGCAGATGCCCGGCGCGCTCTCCAGCGAGCCGCTCGGGCTCTTGATGTTGGCGCTCAGCGCGTTCCTCTGGCCGGTCGCCGTCGGTTTGCAGGCGATCGCAGAGAACCCGCTCGCGGTCTGGTCGGTGCCGCGCGGTGCACGCGTGATCAAGACCGCGTTCGTCGAGTACGCCACATTGTTTTTGGCCGCGACGATCATGGCGCTCTTGCCGATGGGCGTCGTGTTGCTGATGACACGCATGGGCCTGCCGTCGGAGCTGGCGTGGCTGGGCATGGGTCTCGGCTTCTCGCTGAGCCAAGGCACGACCGCCGCGCTGGTCGGTCACATCGCGCGCTTGTATCCGGCAGCGTTCGAAGACGCGTGAGTTAGGGGAACATCACGCTGATCATGCCTTCGTCCGACGGCCAGCTCGGCACGCGCATCAACGTGCCGTGCACGAACACGATCGGTTCGCAATGAGGTGTCGCAGTCGGCTTCGGCGACCACCACCGGCCGCCGTTGCTCGCTTGCAATCTGGCGTGCTGGGCGACTCAGCTTGGCGGCGTGGGGCCGAGGCGCAGCGCCTGTGCGATCACATCCAACAGCTGCGTCATGTCGTAGGGCTTCAGCAGCGTGCCGTTGGCGCCCGCCGAGGTGAGCTCTGCGCCGTCCATCGCGTATCCGCTGCTCAAGATCACCGGCACCTGATTGCCGCTTGCACGCAGCTTTCGCAGCGCGTCGGTGCCACTGAGCTGGGGCATCGTCACGTCCATCAGCACGAGCGCGATCGTGTCGCGGTGTGTCTCGCAGATGCGCAGCGCATCGATTCCGTTGCTCGCGGTGATCACGTGGTGGCCGCTCTGCTGCAAGATCTTCTCCGCGACGTTGCGCACGCCATCGTCGTCGTCGACCACCAGAATCGCGCCCGCGGCCATCGCTGTCGGGCTCTCCACCGTGCCCTGCGCGCTGCGTTCCACCGGCAATGCCACACGCACCGTGGTGCCCAGCTGCTCGACCGTCTCGACGGCGATCGCGCCTTGATGGCTGCTGACGATGCCGAGCACGGCGGCCATGCCGAGACCACGACCCTGAAACTTCGTGGTGAAGAACGGATCGAACATGCGCGCGGCGATCTCGGAGCTCATGCCGATGCCGTTGTCGGTCACCGTGACGCACACGTAGCGCCCCGCGGTCGCGGTGTTGTTGACGTACTGCTCCAGCTCGTGGGCCGATAGATGTCGATGATCGACCGACACCACGACGCGACCGGATCGCTCACCGATCGCTTCGGCGGCGTTCGTGATCAGGTTCATGATCACTTGTCGCAGTTGCGTCGGATCGCCTTCCACCGCCGGCAAGCCTTCCTGCACGTGGTGGTGCAGGTCGACGTGCTTCGGGATCAGCGCGCGCACGAGCTTTGTCATCTCGCGGATCAATCCTGGTAGCTCGACGCGCTTGATCTCGACGCGGCCTTGTCCTGCGTAGTCGAGCATCTGCCGCGTCAGGTCGGCGGCACGCTTGGCGCCGAGCTCGATGTCGTTCAGCAACGCGGCGATCTTGGGGTCGCACTCCGCCATGCTGCGCGCGATCGATGCATTGCCGAGGATCGCCACGAGCAAGTTGTTGAAGTCGTGGGCGATGCCGCCTGCCAGCACACCGAGGCTCTCCAACTTCTGGGTGTGACGCAGCTTGTCCTCGAAGCGCTTGCGCTCGGTGATGTCGAAGAACGTCACCACCGCACCGTTGACGGCGTTGCTTTCCAAGTCGCGCGTCGGCACGGCTCGATAGACCGCCCACGACACGTCGCCATTGGAGCGCCGAATCCCGATCGTGGTGGCAGCCTGCGGTTGCCCAGTCGCGATCGCGCGCGACACCGGATAGTCGGCCAGGCGCGCCGGTGTGCCGTCCTCGAAGATCGTCTCGGTGTCGTAGTCCTGGATGTAGCGCTGCTGGATCGCGTCCCACGACAAGCCGAGAAAGCGCAGCGCCTCGGGGTTCGCGCGTAACAATCGTCCGTCGGAGGCCACGTGCACGACGCCGCCCGGCAACGCTTCGATCAAGCGATCGTTCAGCTCCTTGCTCGCGCTCAGGGCGGCTTCTGTCTGTTTGCGCTTGGCGATGTCGCGTTGCAGCGCTTCGTTGATCGTTGCCAGCTCTCGCGCTTTTTCCTGTGCGCGTTGCTCCAGCTCCAGGTTGGCGCGGAGCAGCTCGCGATCCGTGCGCGCGCTGAAGAAGCCAGGCACCGAATAGTTGACGATGCGCGGTGCGAGCGTCGGGTGTGAGGCTGCGTAGTGGGCGATGTGATCGCGGATGCGATCCGGCGGGGCCATGATGAAGCGGCAGACGTCGTCGCCCTTGGCGCGGCAGAGGATCTCGGTGGCCACCAGCCCAACACCGAACGCGTGCTCACACCAACCGGACGAGTACCCAGCGTTCATCACGCACACCGGGCGGTCAGCTTTCTTGTGGGCGGACTGCCACGAATCGGACTCGAACGAATACGGATGGTCGTACAGCAAGTAGTAGTCGCCATCGGCCGACGGCTTGCTGGCGGGCGAGATGTCGACGAACGCCCAACCTGCGTGCGCAAAGTGAATCGGTCCGGCCGACAAGCGCGCGATCGGATCATCCACGTGCATGCGCTCGGCGAAGGTCTTGGCGTCCGACAGGCCCATCGAGTGCGCGACGTCGAACAGCAAGGCGTGCGCCACCGCGATCGCCTCTTCGTCTTCTCGGTACAGACCGCGCACGGTCTCGTAGAACTGCACCGACAGGGCCGCCGCGCGCACGAGCACGTAGCGCTGCCCGCACACCTCCACCGTGCCGCGCTCGGGCGTCAGTTGCAGGTCGGAGAAGTACTCCTGAACGTAGCGTTGCGCCTTCTCGAACAGAGGCACCAAGTCGTCTGGAACCGAAACCGTGTTGAGCATCCCACCCTCACGACAGACGGCTGGATGCTACCAGCGCGAGCCGACACACGCGCCTGCCGCACCACCAACCACGTTGCCGCCGGTCGCGCGCGGCTGATATCAACTCCGGTGTGAGAGTGGCTGGTTTCTGGATTCGCCTTGTCGCGGATGTGCTCGACGCGTTGCTGCTGACAGCGGTCGGTTGGGGCATCTACCTGGCCGCGCCGACATGGGTTCACGGCCTCGGTGACGACGCGGTGTTCGTGGGCTTGGCGATCGCCACGCTGTACACGGCCACGCTCAGCTCTCGCATCGGTGCAGGGCAAACCCTGGCAAAGCGCGTGCTGAAGTTGCAGGTGCTCGGTGTCGACGGTCGCGCGTTGCCACCGCTCAAGGCGGCGCTGCGTTCGCTGATGGTTTCGTTCGTCTTCTACCTCAGCGCATTCGAAGTGCTGTTTGCGCGCCCGTGGCCTGCAGTCGCGGGTGTGGTGGTGATCAAGCTGTTGTCGGTGTTGTGGCTCGGCACGGTGTTCGGATTGGTTTGTTTCACCGCGCTGCATCCGGCCAAGCGCGGCTTGCATGACCTGCTGATGGGCAGCGTCGTGATTCACAAGCGCAGCGGTTTCGATCCGAAGGCGTTTGCGGCGCTCAACGTGTGGCTGCCAACGCGCAAGTGGCGCGCTGCGTGGTGGGCGTTGGGGGTGTTGCTCGTGGGTGGTGTTGCCGGCGTCTTCACCGGCGCGACGCGTGAACGAACCGAGGTGGAGCGGGCGCAACATCACGCGTGGAAGGTGATGGAGCGCGATCCGGCGCTGCGGGTGATCAATCTCAAGATCACCGTTCGCACCGTAAAGAACGTGACGCGCGGCGAGAGCAGGTCCACGGCAGTGGTGGCGGTGACTGCGAAGCCGCCAGGCTTGAGCGAGCCGGTGCGGGTGAACGATCCGATCATCGACCAGCTGTTCCAGGCGACACGCGACAACCTTCCGCCGAACCTCGGTGCCGATGTGCTGCAGGTCAGCGTGATCACCGGCTTCAATCTCGGCATCGCCAAGCGCCTCACCACCACCGACTTCGTGGAGGGCTACGCCGATCCCGGCATCCGTCGCCAGGTGGGCCTTTCCACACGCTTCTAGGTCGCGCGGTTCGACCCAGCTACTGATCGTTGGTGGGTGCGGCTTCGCAGCGTAGCGCCACGTTGTCGAGCGCCTGTACCTCCGCGCCGTACAGACCTTCGAGGCAGACGCGCACCTCGGTGACGTTGGAGAGCAACGCGCGCCACTCGGAGCCAGTCTTGCCCCAGGCCTCCGCGGTCAGCGGTACCGTGTACGTGGTCCAACTCGCGAGCGACGGACCCATGTCGCCGGGTACCAGATCGACTTCTGCGTAGTCGCTGCCAGCGCTGATGCGCACCCAGCCGTGATCTTGCGAGGCGCTCGTCCACGCGCTGCCGCCGCCTTCGAGCATGTTGGCGTCGAAACGCAACTCACCGCCGTTGTGCGTGTAGTGGTCGCCAAGGAATTGCGCACCTGCGAAGACGTACGTGATCGCGTTGTCGGATGTGTCGACATAGAGCAGGCCATTCGGATTGCCGCCGGTCGCGCGCTGCTCGAACACGCTGGCGCCCGTTTGCGTCCAACCATCCACGCCACTCTCGAACGTGCTGACCACGTCGCTACAGAGCGGCGTGATCGTCTCGGTGTGCGTCGTCACGCGCAGGTTGTCGATCGCCCAGGACTCGTCGTTGATGTCCTGCACGCCCATGCCTTCGAGCGTGAACGTCAACGTGGCGCTCGACGCGGTGTGCGGGATGCGGTCGAAGAACGGCTCCTTGCCGAAGTCGTACGCGCTGTCGGTGTAGTAGCCGCCAGGACCCGAGAATCCCAGGTCTTCGTGCCGCGCCAGCTCGACACCCGGCGCAGGCACATAGCTTTGAATCTGCGATGGGATCGCGTTGGCGAACGACTCACGGAAGATCGTCACGCCGTCGAGCTGCACGCGAAAGAAATCGCCGGCTGGAAACGACCCGGTGCCGTCCAGCGAATCGATCGCGGCGAACAGAAAGTCGATCGAGATCGCGGCGTGCGCGGGCAAGTCGGTGAAGGTGATTGTGATCGTGTTGCCGGTGGGGCCGCGCAGGAACGTGTCGCCGAAGCCAAGGTTGGCGAAGCCCTGCGCGGGGGTCAGCACGCCGCCGCCCACGTCCACGTTGTCGGGCACGCTGGTCTCGAAATCCACGTTGAGCACTTCCATCGGCGTGCTCGCATCGACACCCGCGTCGGCCGGTGCCGTGTCCGTCGTGCCAGCGTCGTCGTCAACGACCGCGTCGGCAACAGCGGCATCGACCGTCGCGTCGCTGCTCGCATCCATCGTGCTGGCATCGATCGCGGCGTCGCCACCTGCATCGTTCGTGCTCGCGTCCACGACGACGCTTGCGTCGATCGCGCCGTCGCTCTCACCACCGGCATCGATCACGATCATTCCGCTGCCCCGTCGTGCGACCACGTAGATGCCGAGCTGCGTGACTTCCAGCGTCGCGGTGCCATTGGAGAAGGTCGCGCCGGTGACCAGCTCCCAGGTCGTGTCGTTCGGGCCGTCCAAGCGAAAGACCGCGCTCGGAGCACCCATGTAGGGAAGCTGCAACGTGACCGGCGCTGCCAGCGGCAGTTGCGCCGGTGAGATCGAGAGCGCGTCGCCGGCCGCAACATAGCCACTCGGCAACGGCGGCAGCGCATCGACCACTTCCACGTCGATCGTGGTGTCGTCTTCCAGCGCGCCGGGCGGAATCGTCACGCCGTGCCCGGACGGCAGCTTCACTTCGCCACCCTCGGTACCGACGCGCACGCTGACCGAGCGGCCGTCGCCCGCGTCCATCGCGCCTTTGTGCTCGCTGGCGCACGCCGCGAGCAGGACCCAAGCGATCGAGGTGATTCGCGACACGCGGCGGGACACAAAGGGAAGAGTCATGGGCAATCACCTCCGGGCGCGGCCAGCGTGTCAGACGCTCGACCGCCGAGCAAAAACCGGCCGTCGCCCACGAGGATCAGCCGTCTCCGCGAGACCCAGCGCCCTCCATGACTACATCGCGGGTTGACAGCGCAGCGCACCAGCCCGGAGGATCGGCGCCTCTTCAATTCACGGTCTGCCGGTCGATGGAGACGTCTTCACGGCGGAAACAAAAGGGGTGCGGCGTGGTGTCACTTGCGACGTGGGTGCGGTGGTCGGCGTTTGCGTTGGTTTGCTCTTTGATGGTGATCGGTTGCGGAGACGACGACGGCTCCGGCACGCCCAATCCCGACAGTGGGATGGGCCTCACGTGCGAGCCGGGCCAAGCCGGTCCGAGCTGCGAGCCATGCGTCGCTGGTCAGTACTGCGCCGGTGGTGAAGCTGCCGCAGTCGATTGTGCGACGGGCACATGGGATCACGACCAAAGCCCTGCCACCGCGTGCGAGGCACAGACCAACTGTGCCGCCGGTGAAGCGATCGCTTCGCAAGGCAGCGCCACCACCGATCGCAGCTGCACCGAATGCGGCACGCGCACCTTCAGCACGACGATCAACGCCGCCGAATGCAGCCCATGGACGACCTGCGTGGCGGGTACGTTCGTCGCAACCGTCGGCAGCGCCACCACCGATCAGGTCTGCGAGACGTGTCCACCCGGTACATTCTCCGACGCCGAGAACGCCGACAGCTGCGTGCCCGACGGTCAGTGCTCGCCCGGCACGGTTCAGATCACGCCTGCGTCCGACACGATGCCTGCGGTGTGTGAGGCGTGTGTCGCGGGTCAGTACTGCGCGGGTGGTGAAGGCGCCGCGATCAGCTGCGAGACCGGCACGTGGGACGACGACGGCAACCCAGCCAGCGCGTGCTTGGCGTGGGAGGACTGCGTCGCGGGTGAGTACGTGAGCGTCGCCGGTACCACGACCACGCAGCGCCAATGTGCAGCGTGCGAGTCCGGTGAATTCAGCACGGCGAACAACGCGACCGAGTGCACCGCGTGGACCGAGTGCGCGGCCGGAACGTTCGTGGCGACGGTTGGAACCGAGTCGGTGGACCGTGTCTGCGAAGCGTGCGCCACCGGGACCTATTCTGCCGACGTCAACGCGACTGCGTGCACCGATCATGGCGTCTGCGCGGCGGGCTCGGTCCAGACCGCGGCGGGCACTGCGACCAGCGCCACGGTGTGCGAAGCCTGTCTCGCCGGCACCTACTGTGCGGGTGGAACCGTGGCCGCCGAGCCGTGCGCGACCGGCACCTGGGATCACGATCAGAGCGCGGCAACTGCGTGCGAAGCGTGGAGCGATTGCGTCGCCGGTCAGTACGTCACGGCCGAAGGCAGCGCGACCGCCAACCGCGCGTGCACCGCGTGCGCTGACGGCGAATACAGCGCGACGACCAACGCGACCTCGTGCGCCGCGTGGACCGATTGCACCGCGGGCCAGTACGTGAGCGCAGCAGGTACCGCCAGCGCCGATCGTTTGTGCGACGCGTGCGCTGACGGCGAGTACAGCGCGACGACCAACGCGACCTCGTGCGCCACCTGGACCGAGTGCGTCGCAGGTGAGCACGTAACCAGCGCAGGCAGCGCAACCGCCGACCGCACCTGTGCAGCCTGCGACGCCGGCGAGTACAGCGCGACGACCAACGCTGTGTCGTGCACCCCGTGGACCGACTGCGCCCCGGGACAGTACGTGACGGTCGCCGGCATGCCGACGCTCGATCGCGTTTGCGGCAGCTGTGCCAGCGGTGAGTTCAGCACCACGACGAACGCAACCTCGTGCACGCCGTGGACTACCTGCACCGCGGGTAACTACGTCGCGCTCGCCGGCGACGACACCCACGATCGCGTCTGCGCGGTGTGTCCGAACGGCACGTACTCGAGCGCAGACAACTCGTCGAGCTGCGCGCCCCAAGGTCAGTGTGCCGCGGGCACCGTGCAGATCACGCCGGGCAATGGCACCACGCCGCCGGTCTGTAACGACTGCGACGTGGGCACGTACTGCGCGGGCGGAACCGCGCCGGTCGTTGCCTGTGGCAGCGGCACCTTCGATGACGACGCCAACGCCGCGAGCCAGTGCGTCAACTGGAGCACGTGCCGCCCCGGTCAGTACGTGACGGCCAATGGCAGCGCCACCACCAATCGGACGTGTGCGGCATGCGACGCGGGTGAGTACAGCGCGACCGACAATGCCAACAGCTGTTCGGCGTGGGCCGTGTGCAGCGCTGGCAGTTACGTGGTGTCGGCACCGTCGTCGACCGCGAATCGCGTCTGTAGCGCGTGCGCCGCGTCGAGCTACAGCACGGGTCAAAACGCCGGCTCGTGCACAGCATGGACGTCGTGCGCTGCCGGCAACTACGTGAGCGTGGCCGGTACGCCGACCAGCGACCGCGCCTGCGGCAGCTGTGCGCCGGGCACGTTTACCGCGAGCGCGAACCAAACCTCGTGCACCACGTGGGCGACGTGCGATGCGGGTGAGTACGTGGTCACCAACGGAACGCAGACCGCCAACCGCGTATGCAGCGCGTGCGCGGCGTCGAGTTACAGCACCGGAACGAACGCAGTGTCGTGCACGCCGTGGACGTCGTGCGCTGCCGGCAACTACGTGAGCGTGGCCGGTACGCCGACCAATGATCGCAGTTGCAGTGTCTGTGCGGGTGGCACGTTCACCGCGAGCGCGAACCAAACCTCGTGCACCACATGGGCAACCTGCAACGCCGGCCAATACGTGGTCACCGGCGGCACCGGCACCGGCGACCGCGTGTGCAGTGCCTGCGCCGCCTCAACCTACAGCACCGGCACGAACGCAGTGTCGTGCACGGCGTGGACGAGCTGTCCTCCCGGCCAATACGCCTCCACGATCGGGACACCGACCAACGATCGCGTCTGCACGCCGTGTGCGGCCGGCCGCTTCAGCTCCGCCGCCAACCAGTCATCCTGTGTCACGTGGCGCACCTGCGCCGCCGGTCAGTACATGACCATGGACGGCACCGCCACGAGCAACCGTCAATGCAGCGCGTGCGCGGCTGGCGAGTACAGCACCAGCCAGAACGCGATGTCGTGCACGGCATGGACGAGCTGTCCCGCCGGCCAATACGCCTCCACGATCGGCACGCCGACCAACAACCGCGTATGCAGTGCCTGCGCGTTGGGCAGTTATACCGACGCCGCCAATGAGCCAGCGTGTGATCCGTGGACCGTGTGCACGCCCGGTGAGTACGTGACCAGCGCAGGCTCGTCGACGGTCGATCGCACCTGCGGCGCCTGCACCGCGGGCACGTACACCGCGGGCAACAATGCGGGCTCGTGCGCTCCGTGGACCGATTGCGTCGCCGGTCAATACGTCGATACGGCCGGCACGCTGACCAACGATCGCGTGTGCGGCAACTGCACCAACGGCAGCTACACCACGGGACCGAACGTGACTTCGTGCAGCCCCTGGACGGTCTGCACACCCGGTCAATACGTGGACACCGCCGGCACCAACACGGCCGATCGCATCTGCGACGCGTGCGACGCGGGTGAGTTCAGCACCACCAACAATGCCAACGCTTGCAGCCCGTGGACCGTGTGTGTCGCGGGCCAGCAGGTGGAGAGCCTGGGCACCGCCAGCGTCGATCGCGTGTGCACGGCGTGCGGCGCGGAGACCTTCAGCACCACCAACAACGCGCTGGCGTGCACCACGTGGACGGACTGCACAGCGGGGCAAGAGATCGACTTTGCCGGCTCACCGACGGCGGATCGCACGTGCGTCGCGTGCGCCGCGGAGACCTACGCCAGCAGCAACAATCAGGTCTCGTGCACGCCATGGACGGATTGTGTGGCCGGACAGCGCGTCAACTTCGCCGGCTCCGCGACTGCCAACCGCACGTGCACCGCATGCGCCAACGGCACATTCACCACCGGCCAGAACGAGGTCTCGTGCGACGACTGGACCGACTGCGTGGCGGGCGAAGAGATCGACTTCGCGGGCTCCGCGACGGCAGATCGCACGTGTGATGCGTGCGCTGCGGAGACGTACTCGTCGAGCGACAATCAAGTGTCGTGCACGCCGTGGACCGATTGCGAGGCGGGCGAAGAGGTCGACTTCGCGGGCTCTGCGACGGCAGATCGCACATGTGATGCGTGCGCCGCGGAGACGTACTCGTCGAGCGACAACCAAGTGTCGTGCACGCCGTGGACCGACTGCGCGCCTGGCGAACACATCGACTTCGCGGGCTCCGCGACCGCCAATCGCACCTGCGTCGCATGTGAGACGGGTACCTTCGCCGGTAACACCAATCAGAATGCGTGCAGCGCGTGGACGGTTTGCGCCACCGGTGAGTTCGTGAACGCAGTCGGCACCGCGATCGTCGACCGCGATTGCGATGCATGTGCCGATGGTACGTGGAGCATCGGTCCCAACTCGCTCACGTGTCCGCTCGCCATCTTCGCCCAGGTTAGCGCGGGCGATGACTACACCTGCGGCATCCGCAACGACACCGGCGAGGTCCAATGCTGGGGCAACGACGTCTACCAGCAAGTCGCGGACGCACCGAGCGGCGAATACGACTCACTCAGCGCTGGCTTCGGTCACGTGTGTGCGATCCGTCGCGACAACGGCGAGATCGACTGCTGGGGCAACAACAGCGACGGACAAGCGGGCAACGTGCCGGCGGGTGTGGCTTTCGTTCAGGTCAGCGCCGGTCAGCTACACACCTGCGCGGTGCGCGCCGACAACGGCAACGTGATGTGCTGGGGCAACAACGGCAACAACCGTTCGAGCGGCTCGCCGGCGGGTGTCGAGGTGGATCAGGTTTGCGCCGGTGGCTCGTTCAGCTGCGCGATCCGCAGCGACAACGGTTACATCACCTGCTGGGGCAACGACGCCGGTGGTACGCGCTTCACCAATATTCCGAACAACGTGGCCTTCGATGAGGTTACCTGCGGCGGCCTGCACGTGTGCGGTATCCGCAGCAGCGACGGCATCGTCGTGTGCTCCGGCGGCAACGCCAACGGTCAGGTCAGCGGCGTGCCGGCAGGTGTGTCGTTCGATCATGTCAGCGCGGGTCTCGCTCACACCTGTGCGATCCGCAGCAGCGACAGCAGCGTGACGTGCTGGGGCAGCGACGGCAGCGGTCGCTCGTCGGAGGCGCCGGCAGAGATCCCGTGCACGCAGGTCACCGCGGGCGGGGAGCACGCCTGCGCGATCCGCAGCGACACGCTTGAGATCGAGTGCTGGGGCAACAACGACTACGGCCAGGTCAGCGCGATCCCCACCGCCAACTGACAAGCGCAACGCAAGTCGCCACACACACGAACCCCTTCTCGATTACGTCGAGGAGGGGTTTTTCATTGTCCCGGGATGTCTGGGCACTCCGCGTCTTCGCCGCGCGTCCAGGCCCGGATCGCATCGACCACGTCATCGAAGCCGTAGGTCGCGTAGTAGTAGTCCACGCGCGTGCCCGTGCCATCGCGTGTCAGGTCTTCCGCGATGACATAGAAGCCACCGGGCGGAGCGGACGAATCCCCGTTGTAGAACTGCACCGTCATCTCCGCGCGGTCTGCGCCGATACGTTCGATGCTTGGGTTCATCTCGGTGTGAACGGTCTCGATCACGCCGCCGGACATTGCGGTGTACTCGGAGCCGCGTGCGAGGCACGCGTCGCTCATGCGCGAGAGCGTGGCGAGCACGTCATCCAGACCGCGCTCGACGACGAAGGTTTCGCGCTCACTTCCGCTCGTGTCAGCGATCACCATCGACACGAACTCGTAGCGCGTCTGAGGTGACTTGACGCAGCCGGCAAGCAACGCGACGCAGGCCATGGAACGTACGAACGCAGTCATATGCGCCTGAATACCTGACCTTTGCTTCAAGCCAAAGGCGCTGCAGGTTCAGAGGCGTTCGACTTCGTAGACGCCGTCGACGCGCGAAAGGCGGCGCATCAGGTCGCGCAGCGTGGTCACGTCGCTGATGCTGAAGTGGAACGTGTTCACCGCGCGCCCGTCCGCCACCGAACGACAGTTGGCCTCGGTGATGTTCACCTTTCGCTCCGTGAACTCGTGCGACAGGCTCGCGAGCATGCCGGGGCGATCGTTGGTCACCACGCGCAACACCACCGGTCGATTGACCTTGGTGCTGGTCGACCAGCGCACGGCGAGCCGACGTTCAGGCTCCAACTCCATTGCGCGCGGACACCCACGACGGTGCACGGTCACGCCGCGACCACGCGTGATCCAACCGGTCACCGGATCACCCTGCAGCGGATTGCAGCACTTGGCGAAGCGCACCAGCACGTCACTGATGTCGTTGATCACAATGCCGTCTTCGGAGTCCTTGCCGGTGACTTTGCGAACGGTTTTCTCGATCAGACCGGGCCGCAGCGCATTGAAGGTGTCGGTGCTCTCCTTCGGACACACATTGTCGACGATCTGCGATGCGCTGATCTTGCCGTAGCCAAGCTCGGCGAACAGCTCGTCTTCGCTGCCGACGCGGGCCTCGCTCAACACCTTCTTCAGATCTTCGGCGCTCTTCAGCAGGCGGTTCAACGACAGCTCGCGGTGATGCATCTCGCGCTCGAGCAGCTCGCGGCCGAGCTTGATGCTGCGCTTGCGCTCCTCGGAGCGAACGAACGTGCGAATGCGCGTACGCGCGCGCGCGGTGGCGACGAACGTGAGCCAGTCCTTCGAAGGGTGTTGGCTGCTGCTGGTGAGGATGTCGACGGTGTCGCCGTTGTGCAGCTTGTACTTGAGCGGAACGATCGCGC
>JACZCZ010089663.1_pt1 | contig 16172 bp, 13 predicted proteins | sample 8641811 | NCBI WGS metagenome assembly JACZCZ01 (sample SAMN15324610, study PRJNA640507) | soil metagenome | isolation source: intercropping peanut in the first line | place: China: Luxin town, Laibin City, Guangxi Province | collected 2019-07-25 | depth 10cm m | reverse complement strand
GGTACTTGCCTTGCTTCGCCGGACTGCGGTCGACGGTGTAGGCGATGAGTTCCTGTCCGATTCCACAATAGTTCAACAGGGTGTTGCCCTTGGCGGGCGCGCCATAGCCGATCACCTTCTTGCCATCGCGCTTCGCGCCGATCAGGAACTCGAGAAGGTCGAGCTTGCGTCGAATCACCTCGTCGCCAAAACGGGCGTACGTATCGAAATGATCCAGGCCAGCCGCCCGTTCGTCGTGCCGGACCTGATCGCGACCAGCCGCCAATCCGACGTCTCGAATACCGCTGCCCGCATGGGCAGCATAGACACGCAGCGATCCGCCGTGCGTACCGAGTTCCTCGACGCCATAGACTTCCAGCCCATGCGTCTCGAACACCCGTTCGACCACCAGCAACGACAGATAGGAGAAATGCTCGTGGTAAATCGTGTCGAACTGGCAGTCGGAAAGCATCTTCAGGACATGCGGAAACTCGAAGGTCACTGTCCCGTCGGGTTTGAGCAGCGGCGGGATCCCTGCCACGAAATCGTTGATATCGGGAACATGGGCGAGGACGTTGTTCCCGCAGATCAGATCGGCTCGGTAACCTTTTCTGGCCAGCTCTTCGCCAAGGCGCGCGCCGAAGAAATCGATGATGGATTCGATGTTGTGATGCACCCGTGCATGCTCGGCCGTGTTGGCGGTCGGCTCGACTCCGAGAGTGGGGATGCCTGCCTGCTTGAAGTTCTTGAGGAGATAGCCATCGTTGCTCGCGATCTCGACCACCAGCGACCGCGAGTCGAGATCGAGACGCCGAATCATGGATTCCGCGTAACGGCGCGCATGTTCGAGCCAACTCGTCGAGTGGGATGAGAAGTAGACGTACTCGTTCGTGAAATGCGGTGGTGTCTCGACGTTCGTCAGCTGAACCAGCCAGCACTGCTCGCACACCATCACGGTCAGCGGGTAAAACGTTTGTCCGTCGCGCAGCACCCGGTCAGGGGAACGAAACTGATTGGATATGGGGCTGAGGCCCAGGTCCAGCACGGTCCGTGTGAGGGGAGCACGGCAGAATCGGCAGAGAGCACTCACGACGTTTTCCCCACGACCGACTCGAACTGCTGAATCTGCTGCTGCGTCATCTCCCACATGTCGCGTCTCGTGCCATGCGCCCGATACCATTCGGCTGCCTTGAGAATGGCCGTGTCGAGCGTCCAGCGCGGGTGCCACCCGAGTGCAGTCTCGGCGTGTGCGCTGTCGAGCGACAGCAGGTTCTCCTCGAAGATTGAATCCTCGGGCGCCGCACGTACCGTTGCTCCGTGCCCCCACGCTGCGGCGAACAACTGCGCGATCTCCGCCACTGGCCGGCAATCCATCGGCGGAGGGCCGAAGTTCCAGGCCGTACTGAATCGCTCGGGATCGTGAACCATGTGCTCGGCGAGGAGCAGATAGCCTGCCACCGGCTCCATTACATGTTGCCAAGGACGCGTGGCCCGCGGGCGCCTGAGAACGAGGGGTTGGCCGATCGAGAAGTTCCGGATTGCATCCGGCACGAGGCGATCTGCGGCCCAATCGCCACCGCCGAAGATGTTGCCGGCTCGGATCGTTGCCACGCCGATACCTCGCTTGCGCATGTAGCTGTGGCGCCAGGCTTCGACAACGAATTCGCAGCAAGCCTTGCTGGCGCTATAGGGTTCCCTGCCGCCGAGGCGATCGCTCTCCCGATACGGCGTCGCGCGACTGTCGTTGAGGTAGACCTTGTCTGTCGTCACGATCAATGCTGCGCGTACGCTGTCGATTCCGCGCAGTTCCTCCAGAACCAGCGCCGTGCCCATCACATTGACTGAAAAAGTTTCGACCGGGGTGTGGTGGGCCGCGCGGACCAGTGGTTGCGCGGCAAGGTGAAACACAATCTCGGGCTGCGCGGAAAGCAATGCAGTGCGCAATCGCGCACCGTCGCGGATGTCACCGATCGTGGAACTCGTCAGGCGCCCGGCCAGACCAGTTGCGTCGAAGAACGATGGACCCTCGGGCGGGTCGAGAGCGTAACCGTGAACCTGTGCGCCGCGCGCCAAGAGGGCGCAAGCGAGCCAGCCACCCATGAACCCTGTGTGGCCCGTGATGAACACAGAGCGACCATGCCAGGAGCTGCTCAAAGCCATATCTTCCAGGGCGCCCGGCCCGTCCGCCAATAGTCTTCGAGCAGCACCATTTCACGGTGCGTGTCCATGCACTGCCAGAAGCCATTGTGCCGATACACATTCAGTTGTCGGTCCCGCGCCAACTGCTGCAGAACGCCTGCCTCCAGCGTGATGTCAGAAGCATCCGAGAGAGCTTCGAATATCGACCTGTGGAAGACGAAGAATCCGCCGTTGATCCAGCCGGAACCTGTCTGCGGCTTCTCCTCGAAAGAAGTGACTGAATCCCCATCGAGTCCCAGTTCACCGAAGCGCGAAGAGGGTCGCACTGCAGTGACCGTTGCAAGTGCTCCGGAGCTCTGATGGTGGGCAATCAGGGCGTCGAGGTCCACGTTGCACAGGCCATCACCGTAGGTTGCCAGGAAAACATCATCGTCCAGATATCTCAGAGCTCGTTTCAGGCGCGACCCCGTCAATGTGGAGACGCCGGTGTCCTGGATCCTGATCTTCCAGTCCAGATGTTCGTCTGCATTGCTCAGGACGGTAACCGAGGCATCACTCAGGTTGACTTCGATGTCGCTGGACCGATTCCTGTAGTTGAGAAAGTAGTCCTTGATGGTGTCGCCCTTGTACCCCGTGCAGAGAAGGAAACGCTCGTGGCCGAAGCAGGCGTAGTAGCGCATGATGTGCCACAAGATCGGCTTGTGTCCGATCTCCACCATCGGCTTTGGCCTGAACACGGTTTCTTCCTGCAACCGCGTGCCGAGCCCGCCACAAAGGATAGCTACCTGCATACAAAGGGCCTTTAGGTGTGCAGCGATGTTGTTGGCGTCACGATAGATTGGCCGATGCTCGTGACGCATGCTGAGGGCGACTTGCCGTACGAACCTCATCGATCACGTACAGCGGTCTGCGTTTCGACTCGATATAGAGCCGACCGAGGTACTCGCCAATGATTCCCAGCACGGTCAGCTGAATCCCGCCGAGTGTCAGCATGACGACCATGACGCTGGTCCACCCCGGCAGGGTACGACCGAAGAACCATCCCCAGACCGAGAAGAGCACGCCAGCCAGCCCGAGCAACGCGAACATTATGCCGAGCATCGATGCGATACGTAGTGGCCTGATCGAGAAGCCCGTGATCGCGTCGACCGCGAGCCGGATCATGCGCCGCAGCGGATAGTTCGTGGTTCCGGCTCTGCGGGGGTGGCGGTCGTACGCGAGGGGAACCTGCTTGAAGCCGAGCCAGCCGACCATGCCGCGAATGAACCTGTGTGCTTCGGGCATGGAGTTCAGAACATCAACGGCGCGACGTGACATGAGGCGAAAGTCGCCGGTGTCGACCGGAATCCGGACATCACTCAACCACCTGAGAACCCGATAGAAGGCGGTCGCGGACGCGCGCTTGAACAGGCTCTCGCCGTCACGATGTCGTCGTTGTCCGTAGACGACATCCGCACCTTCGTCCATCAGGCGCATCATCTCAGGCAGCAGCTCCGGTGGATCCTGCAGGTCGGCGTCCAGGATGAGGATCCGGTCTCCCTGGGCGAGGGACAAACCTGCGGAGAGCGCCAACTGGTGTCCATGATTTCGCGAGAGGTTCACAGCCGCAATCCTGGTGTCCTCCGCCGTGAGTGCCTGCATCACCTGCCAAGTCCGGTCGCGTGAACCATCGTTCACGAGCACCAGTTCGAAATCCTGGCCAACAACGTCCTCGGCCGCGCGTGTTACGCGACGATGCAGCTCGGGTAGCGTTGCTTCTTCGTTGAAGCAGGGCACCACGATCGACAACCTCATCTCGTTTCTCCTGCAGGGCCGCCGGTCTTCCGATCTCAACTTCGGGATCGGGTTCTCGTCCCGGGCAGGACGCCGTTCAATACGCGGAGATTCCTGCGTCTGGTGAGAGTTTGCTTTCCATCGGCTCAAACGTGCCGATTTTGCTCTGGCTGGGTGCCCACAATGCTATTCAAAAGCGATCGTGATGATTGCGACTTATGTCACGTTCCAGAGTGGGTCAGGGCGCCGGGGCCGGGGAGCTTAAGGGTCGGTCGCGGGGCGCAAAGGGCACGTGTCCGGCCTGACGCCTCTTACTCTATCCCCAGTTTCTTGATCCGATATCGCAGTGAGCGGAACGTCATGCCGAGCAGCGCCGCCGCCTTGGTCTTGTTGTACCGGGTCTGTTCCAGCGCCCTGACAATCGCGTCCCGCTCGATGTCCTCCAGGGCGTCGCCGAGATTCTCACCGGGCGAAACGCTGCTGTTCGGCACGGCCGTTTCCTGCGTCGCCACCTTCGGCCTGAGCTGCAAATCCCCTGTATCGATGACGCCGTCCTGGCACAGCGTCGCCGCTCGCTCCAGCACATTCTCCAGTTCGCGAACGTTTCCCGGAAAGTGATAACCGCTCAGCGCCTTGATCGCACTGTCGGTGATGCTGAGATCGGCATTGCCGATCTGCTTGCCCAGCCGCGCGATGATGGAGTCGACGAGTTCCTGGATGTCCTCCAGCCGCTCGCGCAGCGGTGGCACGCGCACTTCGATGACATTCACGCGATAGAACAGATCCTCGCGGAATTTGCCTTCCGCTACGAGCGCCGCGAGATTCTTGTGCGTCGCGGAGAGCAGGCGGATATCGGTCGGCACCTCGCGCGATTCGCCGACGGGACGCATGCTCTTTTCCTGGATGACGCGCAGCAGCTTGACCTGCATGTGCAGCGGCAGGTCCGCGATCTCATCGAGGAACAGCGTGCCGCCCTCGGCTGATTGAATTAGCCCCTGCTTGTCGGCGATCGCGCCCGTGAAGCTTCCCTTCTTGTGACCGAACAGCTCGCTCTCCATGAGCTCGGTGGGAATCGCGCCGCAGTTCACCGGGATGAACGGGCCGTCGCGGCGCGCGCTCGCGTCATGAATCAGATGCGCGACGAGTTCCTTGCCCGTGCCGGATTCCCCGTAGATATGCACAGGCGCCTGGCTGCGCGCGACCCGCTCGATGAGTTCCCGCAGCTGCTCCATCTTCACCGACTGGCCGAGCAGCTTGACCTGCGGGAGCTGGATCGTGCTCTCGCTGCTGTCGCCCAGTTTGAGTGTCGCGGCGATCAGCTTGCGCAGCACGGCGAGATCGAGCGGTTTGGAGATGAAGTCGAACGCGCCGAGCTTCAGTGCGCGCACGGCGGTTTCGACATTGCCGTGCGCGGTGATGACTGCGACGGGCGTGTGCGGCTTGTGGGTCTGGATCCATTCGACGAGGTTCAGGCCGTCGCCGTCCGGTAGCCGCATGTCCGTGAAGCACAGATCGAACGCGGCATTGCGCAGCTCGCGCGTCGCCGTCGCGATGTCGCCCGCAGTGACGACGTCGATGTTCATGCGCTCGAGCGTGATGCTGAGCAGCTCCCGGATGTCCGGTTCGTCGTCGACGACTAGAGCGCGATGCTTCTTCAAGACATTTCCCAGCGCTGTGGATCAGCGAATACGAGCCGAAAAATACTACCACCGCCCATGCGCGGCTCGTAGACGAGTATCGCGCGGTTGGCGTGCGCGAGTTCGCGGGCGATGAACAGCCCCAGTCCCGTTCCACCTTTGCCGCCGGTGAAGAAGGGTTCGAAGATCCTTTCGGCGTCGTCCGCGGAAATTCCCGGACCCCGGTCCAGGACTTCGAGATACGGCCGTTCGGACCCCGCAACACGTCCGGTCTGAATTTCCAGCGAGCTTCCCCCATCGGGGCTGCGTCCGTACTTCAGTGCGTTCTCGCACAGGTTCCACATCAGCTGATGCAGGTGCGAGGGATCGACCCTGATTTCCAGATCGCGAGACAGCGGATTGAACCGCAGGACGTCTTCGGCGATCTGCGATGTCTGTCGGAATTCGGTCAGGAACTCGCGCAGCCAGGCATTGAGCCCGATGCGCTCCTGGCGCGTCGAATCGCGGCGCGAAAGCTGGAGCACGTTGTTGATGATCGTGCTGACGCGCTCGCCGTTGCTCGTGATGATGTCCGTCAGGCGTTTTTCCTGCGGCGTGAGCGACGGGTCTTCCGCAAGGAGCTGGGCCGCATGGCTCATCGCACCCACGGGATTGCGGATCTCATGCGCGATACTGGCGCTGAGCCTGCCCAGCGCCGCGAGCTTCGTCTGCTGGACACGCTCCGCGATCAGGGTCGTATCTTCGAGAAAGATCAGGGTAGGCCCCTTGCTGGCCTGGTCAAGCGACACGAAGTGCGGCTGGACCACGCTGCCGCCGTCGGCGGCCAGGACGGACAGCGAACTCAGTTGCCAGTCATAGGAATGCCGGCGCCACATGCCGAGAAGATAGAGCAGGCGCGGCGACACCTCGCCCAGCAGCGTGCCGGGCGCGACTTGTCCTCGTTTCAGCAGCTGCCCCGCGGATTCGTTGATGAGCCTGATGCTGTCGTTCTCGTCGACGACGAGGATGCTTTCGCGCAGGTGCTGGACGATGAACTGATTCAGCTCCGCGAGATTCGCGACGTCGACCTCACGCTGCCGGACGCGTTCCTCGCTTTCCCGCAGACTGGCGGATAGCGGGACGACACCCAGTGCGACGATGAACATGAGTGCGCCCACGATGCCCGCGGCCGTGAAATCGGTGGCATCGCCGTGACCCAGCAGGGCGATGAAGCCCTGCTGGACCAGCATGGCGAGCGCCGCAAGCGCCGCGAACATGAACGCGAGCCGCTGCGTCACCACGAAGCTGGCCGCACCGATCGGCAGCACCAGGATCGCCGCGAGCCCGCTGCCCATGCCGCCGCTGGAATAGGTGAGCAGCGCGATGATGGCCACGTCGACGCAAACACCCATGACGGCCTGGACATCGATCGGTGGTGAACGGCGCCGGATGCTCCAGATCGCACCGACAGCGAACAGGAAGTAGGCGGTGGCGGCGCCGATGAATATCGGCGGGCGCATCTGGCCGACAGGCGAGGGGGTGATCGTCAGGAAGAGAACGGTCAGGAGCAGCGGCACCAGCAGCCGGAAGAGGTTGACCAGCGCCAGGACTCGCCATGCCAGGGTCGTGGAATCGCTGGTTGTCTGGGGCCCGGAGAGTGTCATTCCACTCAAATTAGCACAGGCGTTCCCCTTGCCCGGCTAACCCCGTCGCAGGTCATATTTTTTCGTGCCGCCCGCATGATTTCGCGCTCGGTTCCTGCCTGGCCGTCCTTTGCTTCATCGGCGAATTCCTCCAGAATACGCGGCCTTTCCGCCGACGAACCCCTCGAGAGACCCATTCAAGATGAATCTGCACGAATACCAGTCGAAACAACTGTTCGCGCGTTACGGCATTCCGGTGCCGAACGGGCAGGTCGCCTCCACGGGCGCGGAAGCTGCCGAGGCGGCCCGCAAGATCGGCGGGTCGAAATGGGTGGTGAAGGCGCAGGTTCATGCAGGCGGCCGCGGCAAGGCAGGCGGCGTGAAGCTGGTGGACTCCCCGGAAGCGGCTGCGGCAGCTGCCGAGGCGATGTTCGGCAAGCAGCTGGTCACGCACCAGACTGGACCAGAAGGTCTGCCGATCCATCAGGTCTTCGTGGAGGAAGGGTCGAAGATTGCTCGCGAGCTGTACCTGAGTCTGGTGCTGAATCGCGATAAGGGCCACATCGCGTTCATCGCGTCGGCCGCTGGCGGCATGGACATCGAAGAAGTCGCCGCGCATACCCCGGAAAAGATCATCCGGGTGAACATTCATCCGGCGACCGGATTGCAGCCCTCCCAGTGCCGCGTGCTGGCTTTCGGGCTCGGCCTGGAAGGCAAGCAGATCGACGAGTTCATTCACATCGCGCAGGCGCTCTACAAGCTCTACCTCGACAAGGATGCGAGCCTCCTCGAGGTGAATCCGCTGATCGTCACCGGCGAAGGCAAGCTCGTCGCGCTCGATGCCAAGATCAACATCGAAGACAACGCCCTGTTCCGTCAGAAGGAGCTCGCGGCCTGGCGCGATGATTCGCAGGAAGATGCGATGGAACGCGCCGCCGCCCAGCACGAGCTGAACTACGTCTCCCTCGAAGGCGACATCGCGTGCATGGTGAACGGCGCCGGACTCGCAATGGCGACGATGGACCTGGTGAAGCTGCACGGCGGCGCACCGGCAAACTTCCTCGACGTCGGCGGCGGCGCGACGCGTGAACGTGTCACGGTCGCCTTCAAGCTGATTCTTTCGAACAAGAACGTGCGCGCGATCCTCGTGAACATCTTCGGCGGCATCGTCCGCTGCGACATGATCGCGGAAGGCATCATTCACGCGGTGAAGGACGTCGGTGTCAGCGTGCCCGTGGTGGTGCGCATCGAAGGCACCAACGCGGAACAGGGCCGCAAGCTGCTGGCCGACAGCGGCCTCGCGATCATTGCCGCGGCCGATCTCACCGACGCCGCGAAGAAAGTCGTCGCGGCAGCGAAGAAGTGATCGGCGGTTCAATCTTCTCTTCATCTGGCCAGATGCCAGTTGCCAGTTGACCAGTTAGCCAAGGTTTTTAAATGTCCATCCTCATCGACAAGAACACCCGCGTGATCTGCCAGGGTTTCACGGGCAAGCAAGGTACATTTCACTCCGAACAGTGTCTCGCCTACGGCACGAAGCTCGTCGGGGGCGTGACGCCCGGCCGCGGCGGCGAGAAGCACCTCGGTCTCCCGGTTTTCAACACCGTGCGCGAAGCGGTCAAAGAGACCGGCGCAACCGTGAGCATGATCTACGTGCCGGCGCCGTACGCAGCCGATGCGATCATCGAAGCCGCCGATGCCGGCATCGAACTGATCGTCTGCATCACCGAAGGCATTCCCGTGAATGACATGGTGCGCGTGAAGGCTGCGCTCGCCAGCTACGGCAGCCTGCTGATCGGTCCGAACTGCCCGGGCGTGATCACGCCGGGAGAGTGCAAGATCGGCATCATGCCCGGCTTCATTCACAAGCCCGGCAAGATCGGCATCGTGTCGCGCTCCGGCACGCTCACGTATGAAGCCGTGTTCCAGACCACGAACGCCGGCCTCGGTCAGAGCACCTGCGTTGGTATCGGCGGCGATCCTGTGCGCGGCATGAACTTCATCGACGTGCTCGCGCACTTCGAAGCGGATCCGAAGACCGAAGGCATCATCATGGTCGGCGAGATCGGCGGTGCCGATGAGGAAGCCGCCGCTGACTTCATTCGCAAGAACGTCACCAAGCCTGTCGTTGCGTACATTGCCGGCGTGACGGCGCCTCCGGGCAAGCGCATGGGCCACGCTGGCGCGATCGTGGCTGGCGGCAAGGGCACTGCGGCGGACAAGTTCAAGGCGCTCGAGCGCGCCGGCGTCCGCACGGTGAAGAGCCCGGCGGACCTGGGCAAGGCCATTGCTGAACTGCTGGCGAAGAAGGGCGGCAAGTCGGCCAGGGCGAAGGGTGCAAAGGCCAAGGCAGCGCCGAAGGCTGTCAAGAAGGCCCCAGCGAAGAAGGCCCCAGCGAAGAAGGCTCCGGCCAAGAAGGTTCCGGCGAAGAAGTCGAAGCCGGTCGCTCGTAAGAAGTGACACTCACCGGCGAAAGTGGCGCGATTCAGCCCTCCCGTCTCACGGGAGGGCTTTCTCCGGTATGAACCCGCGGGGCGTTCGGCAATAATCGTCATCGCCCCCAGCTCTGCAGCTCCCGATGCCTACCTCCACCCTCCGTATCGCCCTGGCGCAGCTCAACCTGTTCGTGGGCGATGTGAGCGGCAACACCCAGCGCGTGCTCGACGCGGCCGCGCGTGCGCGAGATGAGCTGAAAGCCGATCTGGTGCTGATGCCGGAGCTGAGCCTGTCCGGCTATCCGCCCGAAGATCTGCTGTTTCACACCGGCCTTCGTCGCCAGGTCGAATCGGCACTGAAACGGGTCCGCGAAGAGACGCGCGGCATCGCTGCGATGGTGGGGTATCCCGAATACGCAGACGGCGCGATCTACAACGCGGCTGCAGTCGTGCGCGACGGCGCGCAACTCGCGAACTATCGCAAGCAGGAACTCCCGAACTACAAAGTCTTCGACGAGAAGCGGTACTTCAAGCCCGGCAACGCCGCACAGGTCATCGAGCTGAACGGCATCCGCGTCGGGCTGCTCATCTGCGAAGACATCTGGGAGCCGCGTCCCGCCGTTGCGGCGAAGGCTGCCGGCGCCCAGTTGCTCGTCGTCATCAACGGGTCGCCTTATTCGCTCGGGTACCAGGACCGCCGCGAGTCGGTCGTGCGTGATCGCGTTCGCGATACGGCTTTGCCCGTGGTCTATGTGAACCTGCTCGGCGGCCAGGATGAACTGGTGTTCGACGGCGGCTCGTTCGTCATGAACGCCGCTGGCGAAGTCGTACAGCGAGTCGCGCCTTTCAAGGAAAGCCTCACACCAGTCGACATTGATCTGGTCGATGGCAAGGCCGTGCCGCGCTCCGCGCACATCGAGCCGTCACTCAGCGAAGAGGCGAGCGTCTACGGTGCGCTGGTTCTTGGCGTTCGCGACTACGTCGAAAAACATCGCTTCCCCGGCGTCGTCCTCGGATTGTCGGGCGGCGTCGATTCGGCGCTCACGCTTGCGATTGCAGTCGATGCGCTGGGCGCCGACCGCGTGCACGTCGTGATGATGCCTTCGCGTTACACATCGCAGATGAGTCTCGACGATGCAGCGCTGCAGGCACGCACACTCGGTGTCCGCTACGACGTCATCTCGATCGAAGGCATGTTCGAAGCAACGCTCGGCGCGTTGAAAGACGTATTCGCCGGCCGCGAGCCCGACACGACGGAAGAGAACATCCAGGCCCGCATCCGCGGCGTGCTCCTGATGGCGATCTCGAACAAGACCGGCCGCATGCTCGTGACCACGGGCAACAAGAGCGAGATGGCCGTCGGCTACGCCACGCTGTACGGCGACATGAACGGCGGCTTCGCGCCGATCAAGGACTGCAGCAAGATGCTGGTCTATCGCCTCGCCAACTACCGTAACGCCATTTCCCCCGCCGGTACGAAGGCGATCCCGCAGCGCGTGATCGATCGTCCGCCCTCGGCCGAACTGCGTCCCGACCAGAAAGACTCGGACTCCCTGCCACCCTACGAAGTCCTCGACGCCATCCTCGAACTCTTCATCGAAGACGACCTCTCGGTCGATGAAATCACCGCCCGCGGCTTCGACCGCGCAACGGTGGGCCGGGTGCTGGATATGGTGAAGAGGAACGAGTACAAGCGGCGGCAGGCGCCGCCGGGGGTCAGAATCAGCGACAGGGCGTTTGGGAGGGATTGGAGGTATCCGATTACTAGCGGGTATCGGACGAGATAGCGATGAGCTGAGAGGTTCCTCGCAGCTCGTCGCCCCTCACCAGAACTTCCACCACTTCTCCTTTCCTACCTTCCCCACGGTATCCGGCGACACGCCCGCGTAGTTCGCCTGGATCACCTTGTCGGTCTCCGCGGCAAGGTCGGTCATTCCCAGCCGTTTGTAGCTTTCCGACATGATCATCAGGGCATGCTGCATCTGCGGGGCGCCGTCGTAGTTTTCGATCGTGTACTTGCTGCGGTTGATGGCACCGACATAGGCGCCGCGCTTCAGGTAGTAGTCCGCGACGTAGACCTCGTATGCGGCCAGGCGGTTGCGCAGGAAGATCATGCGCTGGCGGGAGTCCGGGGCGTATTCGCTGTTCGGATAGCGTTCCACCAGCGTCTGGAAGGCCTGGAAGGATTTGCGTGCGTCGATCGGCGGGCGTTGCGACAGGTCGGCGTTGAACCAGCGTTCGAGGAAGTTCGGGTTGCGTTCGAACTGGGCGAGGCCTTTGATGTAGTAGGCGTAGTCCACGCGCGGATGCGCGGGATTCTCGCGGATGAACTGGTCGGCCTGGTCGATGGCGGACTCGGGCTCGCCGTTGCGGTAGTAGGCGTACATCAGGTCCAGCTGGCCCTGTTTGGCGGGGTTGCTGAACGGGAAGCGCGCTTCCAGCGCCTCGTAATAGCTGATGGCGTCGCGATAGTTGCCGTTGTCCGAGGCCTTCTTGGCGGCCTCGTAAAGCTTGTCGGCGCTGCCGATGATCTCTTTGGCCTTGTTGCCCCCGCAGGCGCTGAGCGCCACAGCGGTGGTCAGAATCACGAGGAGCGTGCGAAAATTGCTGAGCATTTGAAACCGATCCGAGTGTGTCATTCAGCCCGGGAAAGGCGCGAGAGTATAGCCGCCGGACAGGCGCTGCTGGGTTCTCTCGGCTCCGGGATGCAGTCCGGGCCCGCCACGCCCGGAGGAATTCTCCCTTCTTTCGTGTCCAACCCCGTCCATAAAGTTCCTTCATGCCTGAACCGATCCGCCATTCCCTGACGATCCCCGACGACCATATCGGGCAAAGGCTGGACCAGGCGCTGGCCGAACTGCTGTCGGAGTACTCCCGCACCCGGATCAAGGACTGGATCGAGTCTGGCCAGATCCTGGTCAATGGCGGCCGGCTGAAGCCGAAGGACAAGGTCCTGGGCGGGGAGCGGATCGAGGTCTCGGCCGAGCTGCCGGACGTCATCGATGTCGCGCCGGAATCGATCGACCTGGACATCGTTCATGAGGACAAGCATGTCCTGGTCATCAACAAGCCGGCCGGGCTGGTCGTCCATCCGGGCGCCGGCAACGCCGCCGGGACGCTCCAGAACGCGCTCCTGCACTTCGATGCGAGCCTGGCTCACCTGCCGCGAGGCGGCATCGTGCATCGGCTGGACAAGGACACCAGCGGGCTGCTCGTGATCGCCCGGACGCTGGAGGCTCATACCGAGCTCGTTCGTGCTCTCGAAGTGCATGAAGTCGAACGCGAATACGAAGCGGTCTGCGTGGGTGTCATGACGGCGGGCGGTACGGTCGATGCGCCGATCGGACGTCATCCAGTCGATCGGCTGAAGCAGGCCATTCGCGAGGACGGGCGCGAGTCCGTTACGCACTACCGCGTGATTCATCGCTATCGCGGACATACGCACGTGCGGCTCAATCTCGAGACCGGACGAACGCATCAGATCCGCGTGCACATGGCGCACATCAAGTACCCGCTCGTCGGTGATCGCGTGTACGGCGGCAGGTTGTTGTTGCCGAAGGGCGCGACGCCGGAGCTCATCGAGGCGCTGCGCGGATTCGGCCGACAAGCGCTGCATGCCGCACGGCTGGCGTTCGAGCATCCCGTGACGGGCAAGCGCGTGGAAGCTGTTGCGCCGACGCCGGCGGACATCAAGTCCTTGCTGAAGGCGTTGGCGGATGATGCGAAGTCTACGGCTGCCTCCCCTCGTCCTACCCGCAGAGGAGGACGGTGAGCGCGGTTAGCGTCCTGTTGTGGGTCCGGCCAGAGCCGGACCCACAGCCAGACGCGGGATCAGGGTCTGCGCTGTGACCGCGCCTTCCTATGTAGAGCCCGATTGGCCTGCGCCGGCCAACGTCCGCGCTGCCGCGACTCTTCGGTCTGGTGGTGTGAGTGCGGGCGAATACGCGAGCCTCAATCTCGCGATCCATGTCGGCGACGACCCGGCTGCCGTGGCGGAAAACCGCCGCCGATTGCGCGAAGCGTTGAAGCTGACTGCTGAGCCTGCGTGGCTCAACCAGGTGCACGGTATCAATGTCGTCGAGGCGCGCCAGCAGAAAGAGCCGCCTGCCGCGGACGCTTCTGTCTCGACGCGATCCGATCAGGTTTGCGTTGTCATGACTGCCGACTGTCTGCCGGTGCTCTTCTGCGACCGCGATGGAACGCGCGTGGGCGCAGCGCATGCAGGCTGGCGCGGGCTGGTGGGTGGGGTGCTGGAGGAAACGATCAAGGCGCTGGACGTTCCGCCCGATCGACTGCTGGCATGGCTCGGTCCGGCTATCGAACGATCAGCGTTCGAGGTCGGTCCGGAAGTTCGCGAGCAATTCATCGCCCGCGATCCCGCGAATGCGATCGCGTTCGAGACGAATGCAAGGGGGCGCTGGCAAGCCGATATCTATGCGCTCGCGCGGCAGGAACTGTCCCGGGTGGGGGTCAAGGATGTCTACGGTGGCGGATTCAGCGTCTTCGCGGACGAGGGACGATTCTTCTCCTATCGAAGGTCTTCGAAGACGGGCCGCATGGCAACGCTGATCTGGCTCGCACAATGATGCGGGTCGGCGCGGGCGGCGGGTCGCAGGCAGAGAGATCTTGACGCCCGTGCTAGGCTGACTCGCTCGGCACAATCAGAACTGGACGAATCGATCCCCAAGCGCGCTGTCCCGCAGCCCGAGCCCGCACCCCGCAGCCCTCTCTCATGTCTCTACTCCTCTGGATCATTCTCTTCACCGCTCTGGGCGGTGCGCTCAGCGCAATCGCCGCGTCCGCCTTTCTTCTGGCGCCGGCGTCGATGCGCGTGCGCGTATTGCCGCACCTCGTGAGCTTCGCAACCGGCGCGCTGCTCGGAGCGGCGCTGCTCGGCTTGCTTCCGCATGCGATCGAAGGCGTCGGTGTCGAATCGATTCACGGGATCGGCATCGCGTTGCTGGCCGGCCTGCTGCTCTTCTTCGTGCTCGAGAAACTCGTGCTCTGGCGTCACTGCCACCAGGAAGCGTGCGAAGGGCACGTGCCTCATCATGATCATGGTCATGGCGGCCACGCTCACGATCATGGGAAGGCCCGCGACGCCGCCTCTGCTTCGCTCATCCTGATCGGCGACGGCTTCCACAACGTCCTCGATGGCGTGCTCATCGCAGCGGCGTTCATGACGGACGTCCATCTCGGCATCGTCACCGCCATCGCAGTCATGACCCACGAGATTCCCCAGGAAGTCGGCGACCTCGCAATCCTGCTGCAGGGAGGCATGTCGCGTGCTAAGGCATTCACCCTCAACACCATCACCAGCGTCACATCCGTCATCGGCGGCATCGCTGCCTACTTCTTCCTGGGCGAAGCCCAGTACGTCCTGCCCTATGCCCTCGCGATCGCCGCCTCCAGCTTCCTCTACATCGCCGTCGCCGACCTGATTCCGGGCCTGCATCGCCGGGTCGATCCGGGCTCGGGCGTGAAGCAGTTCGTGTTCATCATGCTGGGGGTGGCGGTGATATTCGTGAGTCACAGCCTCGCGCACTAGCGCGAGGCGACTGGCGGCTGGCAACTGGCCAGACCGGAAAGCCGAAGGGGGCGGCACGACATTTGTCCTCCGATCCCGTTGAATTCCCCGATGGTTTTCCCCACATCCGTCGGTAGCTTCTTTCGGGCCAGCTGCCAGTCGCCAGCTGCCCGTCGCCAGCAGCCCGGAGTTCTTACGAAATGCGCATGGACAAACTGACCAGCAAATTCCAGCTCGCCCTGGCGGACGCGCAGTCGCTCGCGGTCGGGCGCGATCACCAGTACATCGAGCCGGCACACGTCATGACGGCCCTGCTGGACCAGCAGGGCGGGTCGGTGCGGCACCTGCTCGACAAGGCCGGGACGAACGTGAACCTGTTGCGGTCGCATCTCGGGCAACTGCTCGATCGCCTGCCGAAGGTCGAAGGAACCGGCGGCGAGGTCCATATCTCCAATGAACTGAACAAGGTCCTCAATCTCACCGACAAGCTCGCGCAGAAGCGCGGCGATCAGTACATCTCGAGCGAGCTCTTCGTGCTCGCGGCTCTGGAAGACAAGGGGCAGCTCGGCGCGCTGTTGCGCGATTGCGGCGCGGTGAAGGGCGCGATCGAGAAGGCCATCGACGAAGTGCGCGGCGGCGAGAAGATCGACGATCCCAACGCCGAGGAGAACCGCCAGGCGCTGGAGAAATTCACCGTCGATCTGACCGAGCGCGCCGAGCAGGGCAAGCTCGATCCGGTCATCGGCCGTGACGACGAGATCCGTCGCACGATCCAGGTCCTGCAGCGCCGGACCAAGAACAATCCCGTGCTCATCGGCGAACCGGGCGTGGGCAAGACCGCCATCGTGGAAGGTCTCGCGCAGCGCATCGTCAACGGCGAAGTGCCCGAGGGCTTGCGCGGCAAGCGCATTCTCGCGCTCGACATGGGCGCGCTGATCGCAGGCGCGAAGTATCGCGGTGAGTTCGAGGAGCGCCTGAAGGGCGTGCTCAACGATCTCGCGAAACAGGAAGGCCAGGTCATCCTGTTCATCGACGAGCTGCACACGATGGTCGGCGCCGG
>JACZCZ010174733.1_pt1 | contig 16216 bp, 13 predicted proteins | sample 8641811 | NCBI WGS metagenome assembly JACZCZ01 (sample SAMN15324610, study PRJNA640507) | soil metagenome | isolation source: intercropping peanut in the first line | place: China: Luxin town, Laibin City, Guangxi Province | collected 2019-07-25 | depth 10cm m | reverse complement strand
CTTACGTGCACGTCGTCAGCAGAAACTTCACATCGTCGCCCGTCTGGATCGGGCGCGTATTCACGTCCGTCGACGACATGAAGCGGATGCTGCAGCGATGGTGGCTGCCGCTGATCTCGGGGAACAGCGTCGTTTCGCCGGGGAGCGTGATGCGGATCAGCTGACACGGGTTCTCGCGCTCGAACTGGAGCTGGAATACGCCGCCTACTGCTGTCTCCGGCCGGGACCGCGCGGCTTCCCGCGTGAGCCATAGCAGCTCGGTCACGGCGTCGCAGAGGGGGCGGATCGTCGCCATCCAGCCATTGAAGGTCTGCGAACGGGTGGCGAAGGGCAGGTCGAGCCAGTGCCGGTAGTCCGGCAGATCGAATTCGCACGTGCCGCCGGGAATGGCGCTGCGGTGTTTGATGGCATTGAGGAACTCGGAATCCCTGAGCCGCTGCATGAACATCGCGCCGGCGTTGTTGAGCTCGGTCCGAAGTCGGGCAAGATTGGACAGCACGGCCTTCAGCCGGCCTCCGTCCACACCGGGCCGGGCCCCGTACTCGTGCATGACCGCCATCTGGCGTTCGAGCTCTTTCAGGACTTCGCTGCGGATATCGCCCCGCGCTGTGATCGCAAGGATTTCCAGCAGCGATCCCATCGCGGCCCGCGTCGACCACGAGTCCGAGCGCTCCTCGTGATACAGGGTCTGCTGATAGAGAAAGTCCAGCCGCAGGAACGTGCGCATCCGCTCGTTGAGCGGTTGCTCATAGACGGTCACGCTGGCCTGAGTTGCGTCTGCCGAGGTCATCGGTGGATTGTGCTGCACTCATGCGCATGAGGGAAGCGCTGCGGCCCGCGGGAACTCACTCAGTATCCGCAAGGCGCTCGTAGTTGCGGTGCAGAGTCAGTACAAACTGCTCGAGGTCGGCGAGGGTTCCCGTGTTGACGATGACATCGTCGGCGGCATCGAGCCGCTGTTCGCGACTCGCCTGCGCGGCGAGGATCTGCTGTGCCTGCTCGGCAGAGGACCCGTCGCGCTGCATGAGCCGCTGGATCTGCTGCTCCTCGGGACAATCGACCACGAGCACGCGATCGTAGAGGTCCGAACGACCGCCTTCGACGAGCAGAGGGATCACGTGGATCTGGTAGAGCCCCCCCGCGACATCGGCCCGACGCGCAAGCTCGGCACGAATCGCGGGGTGCGTGATGCCTTCGAGTTGCTGTCGCAGGGCGGGGTCGGCGAAAACCTTGTCCCTGAGCCGGCGCCGGTCGAGTCGGCCCGATGCGTCGAGCACATCGCGGCCGAATGTCTCGACGATCTGCACGAACGCCGGCATCCCGGGCTCGACGATATCGCGTGCGATCTGGTCCGTGTCGAGGACCGGCACGCCGAGATCCGCGAACAGCTTTGCGACCGCCGATTTTCCGCTGGCGATGCCGCCGGTGAGTGCGATGAGAACGGGCCTGCTCATGGCCTGAAGTCTACATCCCGGAACCGAACCCGCTCATGTGCAGATACGTACCGATGATCTGATCGCCCCACATGAGCGCGATCCAGCCAGCGGCTGCGAGATAGGGCCCGAAGGGAATCGGAATGTTGCGGTCGCGCCCGCGAGCGACGATCAGCACGATGCCGACCACGGCTCCCGTGAAGGCAGAAAGCAGAATGATCAGCGGCAACATCTTCCAGCCCAGCCAGGCACCGAGTGCGGCGAACAGCTTGAAGTCACCGTAGCCCATGCCCTCCTTGCCGGTGAGCAACTTGAAGAGCCAGTAAACGCTCCAGAGGCTCAGGTAGCCGGCAACGGCCCCGATGATGCTCGAGTGCGCGTCGACCGGCAGTCCGATCCGGGCGTCAGTCGGCGCGAGGCTGATCAGCAATCCGATCCAGACGAGCGGGAGCGTCATGTTGTCTGGCAGCAGCTGCGTATCAAAATCGATGACCGTGAGCGCCACGAGGAACCACGTGAGCAACAGTGCCGCACCGGTGTACCAGTGAACGCCAAGTTTCCATGCGACCGCGGCAGAAAGGATGGCGGTCATGAGCTCGACGATCGGGTAGCGAGCCGAGATCTTCGCGCCGCACTTCGCACACTTGCCCTTGAGGAGCAGATAGCTCAGGACTGGAACGTTTTGCGCTGCGGTGATCATCGTGCCGCACTTGGGGCAGGCGGAGCGGGGGGCGAAGAGGTTGTAGGGAGCCCCGGTCTGGATTTGAGCTGAAGCGGCAGTTGCTTTGCCTGGGCCACCCTCCTTGACGTCCGCTTCTGCCAGGATCTGCCGGGCCTGATCCTTCCACTCCCGATCTAGCATGATCGGTACGCGGTGGATGACGACGTTGAGGAAACTGCCGATGAGCAGCCCAAAGACGAAGATCAGGCCGATCCATACACCCGGTATGTTGACGATCCCATAGATGAACAGCTGCAACACCGTTTCCATGACAGAAGGGGCTCCTCGCGTCGTCCCGTTCAGAGGGCGTATAGCAAAACGCCGCGCAGAGCGCGGCGTTTGCCGTGTAAATCACTGCCTGCGATCAGATAGCGGCACCGAGCTTGAAGATCGGCAGGTACATTGCGATGACGAGACCGCCGACCAGCACGCCAAGGATCGCCATGATCAGCGGTTCGAGCAGGCTGCTCATCGCATCGACCGCCGCGTCGACGTCCGCTTCGTAGAAGTCGGCGACCTTCGCGGCCATCTGGTCGAGCGAACCTGATTCCTCGCCGACGGCGATCATCTGGATGACCATGTTCGGGAAGAGCCCCGTGCTTTCCATGCAACGCTGCAGTCGCATACCAGTCGAGACTTCGTCGCGAATACGCAGCGTGGCCTCCTCGTACACAATGTTGCCGGTCGCACCGGCGACCGAAGTAAGGGCCTCGACCAGGGGCACCCCCGCAGCGAACATCGTCGACAGTGTTCGCGAATAGCGTGCAATGGCTGCCTTCACCATGATCGGTCCGATGACCGGAGCCTTCAGCAGCATTCGATCCAGCGCGCGGCGCATCGGACGCGAGCGCTTCTTGAAGTAGAAGAACGCATATCCGATGCCACCTACGAGTATGGCAAGCCACCAACCTTGCGTCTGCACGAAGCGCGACAGGTCGATCACCATCTGCGTGAACGCCGGCAGATCCGCGCCGAAGCCCTTGAAGAGGTCTTCGAACTGCGGAATCACGAACACCAGCAGGATGACCGTCACGATGATGGCGACCGCCAGCACGGCCATTGGGTAGAACATCGCTTTCTTGATCTTCTTCTTCAGGGCTTCGGTCTTTTCCTTGTACGTCGCGACCTTGTCCAGCAGCGTCTCGAGCGCACCGGCATGTTCGCCGGCTTCGACGAGGTTGACGAAGAGATCGTCGAAGTACAGGGGATGTTTCGCCAGGGATTCATGCAACGTGGTGCCGGACTCGACGTCGGCTTTCACTGCCATCACGAGCTTCTGCATCGATGGCTTGTCGTGGCCGTTGCCGATGATGTCGAAGCACTGGACCATCGGAATGCCGGCCTGCAGCATGGTGGCCAGCTGACGCGCGAACAGTGCAATGTCTTCTGTCGTGATCTTCTTGCCGCTCTTGAAGAGCTGAACTTCCTTACGGACTCTCTTCGCAAGCACGCCTTGGCGGCGCAGGTCTGCCTTAACAGCAGCCTCCGAAACGGCAAGCATCTTGCCCTTGATCTTCTTGCCCTTCTTGTCCGTGCCTTCCCAGACGTAAGGAAACTGCTGTGCCGATGCTACTTGCGCCATATGGATCGTCCCGTCTTCTTTGATTCAGCTCGAACGCAGCGACTTATTCAGTCGTGCATTGATTGACCTCGTCCAGACTCGTGAGTCCCGCTTTCACCTTCGCCAGGCCGGAGCGTCGCAAGTCCCAGATTCCTTCCTTGGCGCATTGCGTCGCGATGTCCACCGCATTGCCGTCCTGAAGGATGATGCGCTGGATCTCCTCGGAGACCGGCATGACCTGGTAGAGACCGGTTCGTCCCTTGTATCCGTCGGTGCAGGATCCGCATCCCACGGGACGGTAGATCTTGATCCCGCCGGCGTTGATTTCCTCTTCAGTGAAGCCCTCTTTCAGCAGGGCATCGCGGGACATCTCAACGGGCTCTTTGCAGTTGTTGCAGAGCTTGCGCGCCAGACGCTGAGCAATGATCAGGGAAACCGATGTCGCAATCGCGTAGGGCTTGACGCCCATGTCTACCAGACGCGTAAGTGTCTTCGGTGCATCGTTCGTGTGCAGCGTCGAGAGCACCAAGTGACCGGTCTGTGCGGCCTTGATGGCGATTTCTGCCGTCTCGAGGTCGCGGATTTCGCCGACCATGATGACGTCAGGGTCCTGACGCAGGAAGGCGCGTAGCGCACCTGCGAACGTGAGCCCCACTTTTGGATTCACGTTGACCTGGTTGACGCCGGGCAAGTTGATTTCCGCCGGATCTTCGGCGGTCGAGATGTTCGTGTCTTCCTTGTTCAGGATGTTCAGACCGGTATAGAGCGACACGGTCTTGCCGCTACCCGTCGGTCCCGTCACCAGAATCATGCCGTGCGGCTGTGCCAGCGCCTTCATGTACAGGTCTTTCTGCGCCGGTTCATAGCCAAGCGCATCGATGCCCAGCATCGCGCTCGATGGATCCAGAATACGCGCGACGATCTTTTCGCCGAACAGCGTTGGGCAGGTGCTCACGCGGAAGTCGATCGCCCGGGTCTTGGAGATGCGCATCTTGATGCGGCCGTCCTGCGGCACGCGGCGCTCTGCGATGTCGAGCCGTGACATGACCTTGATGCGGGCCGCGAGCTTGCCTGCGAGCTGGACAGGCGGAGCCGCGAGTTCTTTCAGATAGCCGTCGAGACGAAGCCGGATGCGGTACGTCTTTTCGTAAGGCTCGAAGTGAATGTCCGATGCGCCTTTCTTGATCGCGTCCAGCAGCACCTTGTTGACGAAGCGGACGATAGGGGCGTCCTCGACGTCGTCCCGCGCGACCGCATCGCCTTCGAGATCGTCATCGCCGCCCGTGACGTCGAGGTTCTCGAGATCGAGCCCCTCGTCGTCGGTCAGGGCCGCCATCTGCGTGTCGGCCTGTTCGATCGCCTTGCTCGCGATCCTCTGCAGTTTGTCTTCTTCGACGACGACAGCTTCGACCGACAAACCGGTCTGGAACTTGATCTCGTCGAGCGCGTGGAGATTCGTCGGGTCGGAAACGGCAACGAACAGGCGCTTGCCGCGTTTGATCAGGGGCAGTACGCGATGCTTGGCGAGCAACTTGTCGGAGACGAGCTTGACCGTGTCGAGGTCAGGCTGAATGGCTTCGATATCCAGGAGGGGAACGCCAAACTCCTGAGAAGCTGCAATGGCGATTTCGCGGGCGTCCGCCAAGCCGGCTGCTACGAGGTGCGACACCAAGTTGGTGTTGCTCTCCTTCGCGGCGGTCATCGCCTGTGCCATGGTCTTCTCGTCGAGCAGACCATCCTGAATGAGGCGAAGCGGCAATCCCTGCATTGCCAGTCGGGCCTGATTCAGTGCTGAAGCGTTCTCGGACATGTCAGAGGTATCAGTCTGGTGAGCGAGCCCTAGTTTCTCCCCGCGCCGGGTGGGGATCAATTGTCAAATCGCCTGCATTCTGCAGCAGTCCCTAGGGGGTCACCTACGATCGCGTCACACTATCGGACCCACAAAAAACAAAGCCCCTCCGGAGAGGGGCTTTGTGCGGATCAGCCGTCCTGGCTACATCCTATGCCTGAGCTAGATTATTAGCTGTTGCCGAAACCAGCGCGGCACGAAGCAGGCAGGTACTTGTCGAGGACAGTGGTGTCGCCCGAGCCCGTGGCCAGCGACAGGCCGCTGATGCCGGCGGTGCCAGCACGGCCGCAGATCCACACCACGTCGCCGTTCGCATTTTCACCCGGCGTCAGAACCAGGGTCTGGTTCAGGATCTTGCTGTTCGCCTGACGGCCGTAGGTGATCTCGATCACGCCTTCCGCCACGTTGATCGACGACACGTACTTGCCACCCTTGTCAGCCGGGGTGCCGCTCGAGCCGACGATGTCTGACAGATCCGGCCACGTGCCAGTCTGCGCAAACGATTCAGCGACGCCAGCCTTCAGATCCGACGCGAGGTTCAGGCCTTCAGTGATCTGCGAGCGAATCGTGTAATCCGAATACGCCGGGATCGCGATGGCCGCGAGGATGCCGATGATCGCGACCACGATCATCAGTTCGATCAGGGTGAAGCCCTTTTGAACGTTCTTAATCATCGATTTCTCCTAACAGTTACAGACCAGAAAATTACCAACGGGCTTGCGCACCGGTAGCATTCAAAGTGCAACGCTCATGCCACTGTCATCCGTACCTCCGCAAGCGTTTGATTTCAGGGCGGATGTCGGATGCTTGTTGCCATCCAGACCTGTCACTAAAAGCGACAATCCCAGCCAAGGAAGGTCAGCAGCTGACACTATTTGTCAGCTGCGGCCTGGGCAGTGCGCGGTTCGCTGCGAATCGGGAAGCGCTCGTGAAGCGCTTGCCACAAGGCAGCGACAGACGGTTCCGAGGACGGGTCAGGCGCGCCGTCGAGCAGACGCGCCGAGGATCGGTCCTTGGCCACCACGACGTGCGCATAGCCGTCGTGTGTCGGAATGGCGGCAAGCACATTCGCATCGTCGAAGGCGGCGTACTGGCGCTCTGCCATGACTTGCTGACGCATGCTTTCGCGAAGCCCCAGACGGCCGCTATCGGGGTCGACCTGGTAATACTTCGCGCTCTGACGTGCTACCTCTGACTCGAGGTTGAAGCCCGCAAGCAATGCCGGCGGGTTGAATTCGGTTTCAGTGAAGCGAATACGAGGCGCCGCGCTGGTGCTCGGCGCGCGTGCCAGCGCCGCATCTGCAAGCGATTGGCCACCGAAGCGATATGCTGATCGGTCGATCCCGCTCAGATCGAGCAGCGTCGGGGCGAGATCCTCGAGTGAAGCGGGCTGCGAAAGAACCTCGTGTGGAGCGGCTGCGAGTGCGTTAGGGCCATATCCGCGCATCGCGAGCAGTACTTGATACTGTGCAGGGCTCAATACACTCGTGCCGTGTCCGGTTCGGGCTGCCGGAATGACATAGTCACCGATCCGGCCCGTGGCATCCGTGACGAGTGAATCGCTCTCGCGGCCAAGCGCCTCACCGTGGTCGGACAGAACAACGACGATCGCATTGTCCAGGGCACCGGTGTGATCGAGGAACTGCAGCAATTCGCCGACCTGCGCGTCGGCGCGCGTAACGGTATCCCCATAGAGAGTCTGGCCATGATGCGGCTGACCAGTGGGCCGGTACTTGGGGGCATCGGACCAGTGGTATGGATAGTGGGGCAGCGTGAAGTGCACGGCGAGAAACGTGGGGCGTGAGAAGTCGAGCTCGGAGCGCAGGCGCCGGTCGAAATACCGGGGATCGTAGACGTGCGCAGCAGCGCGGTTTGCATAGGAGTGGGGGAACACCAGCGCGCCGATCGGCGTGTCCACGACGAGGTTCGTGAGCGGAGTGTCGTTCAGGGTGCCGAGCAGGAAGTCCGCTGCACCCATGGGCGGCGTAACAATCCGATCGAATCCATAGGATTCGTCGATATTGGCGAACCGCGTTTCGTCGATGGCAAAAACAGTCTGATAGCCGTTCGCCTTCAATATTTCCGGAAGCGTCGGCGAGACGCTGATGTCACCGCGATTGGTGAGGTTCATGATTGCGCCGGTGTCGTGCGGATGCCGTCCTGACAGGATGCTCATCCACGACGGAAAGGTACGGGCAACGGGCGTCGTGACATCACCAAAAGCACGCGCCTTGCGAACGAAGGCGTTGATGTTCGGTGCGTGCGTTTCGTCGCCTCCAAGGACCGTAAAATCAGGCCGCAATGAGTCGACGCCGATCAGAATGATGTTCGGTGCTGTGCGGGCCGGGGTTCTGGTCCCCACCGACTCACCAGCAAACGCGAGGATACCGATTCCGGCGCCCATGGCAGCAAGACTTCCAATCAGCACTGGCGAACGGCGAGGATGTTCCCGGAGGTAGCGCATAGCCGTTGCCGCAAGCGTCGCTACAACGACAACACCGGCACCCGTGAGCACGATGCTGGCGATGGAAACATCCGCGATCGCAACCGACAGCACTTCCCAAAACGTTTCGCCAAGCGCTGACCACGGGAAGAGATATGCGTTCGTAACCAGTACGGCGACAGTCAACAGAAGAAACCAGGCAAGGATCAGCATCTGCGGTGATGTCTTGGCCGGGCGCAGTCCATACCACGCGGCTCTCGCCATGAGCCAGACGATGGCGCCATACAGGGCGTAGATGACCAATTGCGCGACGACGAAACTGAAGATCTCTCGTCCGAGCTTGGTACCCATGAGCGGGACGTCGGCGACAGAGGCGAGGACTTTGTCCCCCCTGAACAGGTACTGGTACTGCAGCAGCAGCGGAAGAAAAGAGACGAGCATGAGCAGGTAGCTCAGCCCCAGTGCGAGCAACAACAACCTCCGCCAGCGGATTGGCACTTCGTTCATCGGGTCTCGGCCGGACGCCATGGAATATGTCCAGTATCGGGGAAGATCGCTGACCGGCTCCCACGACTGGATCACAAGTGGATCTCGGGTTTATCCGCGAATCAGCGTCTCGCGGAGGGCGACTTGTGACTCAGTGCAGAATTCGATTATGTCACCCGGACAGGGGAGGGCCCGAGCTGCTATATGCCTGTGCGTACTCGATTTCAGGTGGTGTGCGCACATGCTCTGGGCCGCAAGGATCAAGCGAATATTTCCGCCGGGACTCGCCGTTTCCCTGGCCGCCGCTCTGTTGCTTTGCGTCGGCTCGGTCGCTTTTGCGCTGCTGCACCTGCGGCAATTGATGTCTGAGAGAGTTGCCGATTGGCTCCAGACGCAAAGTCTGGCCACCGCGTCCTTGCGTCCGTCATTCACTGCGTACGCGGTTGCGTTGATTGCGATCCACGCAGCATTGGGCTTCGCGATCTGGGGCCTCGCGGAAGCGTCCAGTCGCACTCTGAAGGCCGCACGTCTTAGCGTCGCCCGCTGGGCAACGGTGTGGGGACTCGTCATCGTCGCGTGGGTTCTGATCGCCAATGCTGCGCTGTTCCCGCGATCCATCTTCGCAGAGCCGTTTTCCAGCATCCTGCTCGATCACGAGGCCCGGGTGATCCTCTTCCGGCTCCTGACACCGCTACTTCTCGCCGCCGTCGCCGCAGTTGTGCTTCCAGTCCTCCTGCCGACACCTCACGCGCGCCGCGTGGGCGTTCGCGTGGCTGTCTACGGCGTCATGGCAGTCGCAGCCCTTCAGGTTGTGCAATGGATGGAAGCTGACGCGCTGGCAACCGCGGACGTGCCGGCAGACTCGAACCCCAACATCATCCTGATCGGCATCGATTCACTGCGACCCGATATGGTTGGTGCGAGTAACGAACACGTTGGATTCACGCCCGCCCTGGATGATTTTCTCGATGAGGCCGTAACGTTCGAAGACACGGTAACGCCGCTTGGGCGAACGTATGCAGCATGGGTGAGCATTCTGACCGGTCGGGCTCCCGTTCATACGGGCGTCCGCGACAATCTGCTACCGAGGTCGCTAGTAAAAGCGGATGGAACCATCGCCCAGCGATTGAAGGCAGCGGGGTACCGGACAATCTATGCCACCGATGAGGTCAGGTTCAGCTATATCGATGAAACCTACGGCTTCGACCAGGTCGTGAGCCCGCGCATGGGCGCAACCGACTTCATGCTGGGGTCGTTCAACGAGATGCCGCTTCCGAATCTCATCGCGAACACAGTTCTTGGGCGGTGGCTGTTCCCCAACACGTATGCCAATCGCTCCTCGAGCGCTACGTATCGGATCGAGACGTTCGTCGACTGGGTCGACGATGCGATCGAGTTCGATGGCCCCACCCTGTTCGCGACCCACCTGACGTTGCCGCACTATCCCTACTTCTGGGGCGAGGGCGAAGAGGAGACGTTCTCGGAGGAGAGCCGCATCTCGTATGCCTATGCCTCATCAGTGATCGAAGCGGACCGTCAGTTCGAGATGCTGATGCAGAAGCTGGAACGCAAAGGCGCGTTGCATAACGCGATCGTCGTGGTCCTTTCGGATCACGGCGAAGGTCTCGGCCTGTCCCGTGACAATCTCATTTACAGTCGGGAGGCAAAACGCGTGCTAGGGCCGCTTTCCGTTTCAATGTACGGGCACGGCAACAGCGTGCTCAGTCCGTACCAGTACCAGGTGGTTCTGGCCATGCGACGTTACGGTGGCGCGCCGTTCAAGTCGCGAGCTATCGTCGATGTGCCGGCGACACTGGAGGACGTGACTCCAACGCTCCTCGACCTCGTCGGCGTCGACTTGTCCGGCGCAACCTTCGATGGGGTTTCGTGGGCGTCATTGCTCGCGACGGGAGAGCACGAAGTCATCGAACCGGAGCGTATTCGCTACACGGAGACGGGTCTCGTAGTCGGCTTCCAGCCGGGCGGCAAAGTGGATGAGGGGTCGTTGGCAGACCGCAGCATTCGCAAGTACGGGATGGAGGTGGAAACCGGCCGCCTGGTGCTCTTGCCCGAAGCGTTGGCACATATCGTCCGCACAAAGGAGCGGGCAGCGTTTACTCCCCAACGCATCCTGGCAGCGGTCCCCGATATCGGCGGCGAGCGGATGCGCTATGTCGAGGTCAACAAGGAAACGGGGGATGTTCTGCCGCGCGATGTCGCGCCGACGGCAGCAGAGCCGGAAAGCCTGCGCCTGTGGAATGCATTGCACGAGCACTTCAAAGGCGAACTTGGCCAGTCTGATGCGACGCTGGTCAGAGACACCCAGACAGATCGCCGGATGAGGGACTCGCAGACGGAGCAGGATTCGCTCCCGCCAGGATGAATCGTCCTTCGAGCAGCGTTGCTGAAGTATCGCCGACAGGCCCGGCAACTTGATGCGCGCTGATGATCCCAACTCGAGACTCCTTGCGGGCGCCGCTCCGAAGCTGGTGGCCCGCTGGATCTCTGCAATGTGGCTGGCCCCAACCAGGTCAAACGAGAGTCCTGCCTCGCATCAGAAGCCGTAAAAGAGATGAAAGGGCGGCGGGGTCGTCGGCGGGTCCGGAGCATCCCAGCGAAGGGTTGCGGTTGTCTTCGTGACGAATCGATGTCGGCCTTTGCTCAGGGCCACGACCTGGCCCGGCGCAATCTGAAGGCCGTCGATTTCCACAACATGGTCGGCCTCGACCCGATACCGACCAGGTATGAGAACCCTCATTGCCGAGGTCCCATCCACCCGAAAACCGGGCAGGTACAGCGGTCCCCAGTAGCGCAGGTAGTTGTCCTGTAGCGCGCGCACGTCAGCCGCCAGCAGGCCGTGGGCCGATTTCTCGGATCGTTCCGGTTTCATTTTCTCGACGTCGAGCAGCAAGCGCGTGGCCAGCAGGAACTGTGGTGCCTTCGTGTCGATGATCGTCTCCATGATCGGTACGCCGTCGCGCCGATAGTCAGTCATGCCCCACCGGCTCATGAAGATGCCTTGCTTGGGGTACGACGAGACCATGGATGTGTGGTCGATATACGGCACAGGTCGGGGGAACAGCGAATGGATGAGCGCAAGCATGTCGCGTTGGTCGTCCAACCCGTGGTAGAGGGATTGGCGGTAGGTTGACGCAGCCCCGATCGCCAGAAACGCCAGGAGGAATCCTGCGTAGAGGCCGTTGCGGTAGTGTGCAAGGCGCGCAAAGCCAATGCCTACGAGCACGGACGCAGGTGCCAGCATGAAGGGATAGTAATACGGGTAGACGTCGCGATAGACGAGCGGACTGAGAAGCAGGAGGGCGAGACTCGCCTGGACGAGTCCTTCCCTGCGGGTCGCTGTATGGCGGACTCCTGCGACGGCCACCAGAAGCCCGATGATGAACAGCAACCAGAACGCCAGGTTGTCGACCAGTGCGATTGTCACGCTGTTCAGGAAAATCGAGTAGTCGCCGCTCAGAATTGTCGCGCCAGCCGTTCGCTCAACGAAGCTCAAAGCTGAGGCCTGATCGGGAAATGTGGCGGCATGCAGCGCGATGATGCCCGTGCAGGTGATTGCGGCAATCGCCGCAGACAGCGCCGCCAGGCCGAACGCTCGCCGGCGGTCCTCGTCGTAGGCGATCCTGATCAGGAGGATCGCAGCGATGATGCCGGCATAGAAGACTGCCTTGATCGTCAGCGCGCCCGCGACGCCGACGCAGGCGCCAAGCGCGAGTGCATGGCGAATGCCGAAGCGACGCGCCGTAGCGATCCAGATGGCGATCATCATCGCACACGTGGCCAGAGAATCTGTACGCAGCGCACTCCCATGGCGCATGACGAAGCTGAAACCATTGAACGCGATGACTGCTACAAGGGCTCCAGACACTCCCACGAACCGGCGCGCAGTGCCGTAGACGGCAACCGACGTTGCGATAACGCACGCGAACACCAGCAGTCGGGCGGCGATCACTTGGTCGACTTCATTGGTCGACACCGCGGAAACCCAGGTGAACAGGTGCACGAAAGCGGTCTGCAGCATTTCACGCAGCTCGCCACGCGCATGGCTGTGAACCATGGCGAGGTTCAGGAACTCGTCCCAGTTGATTTCGAATCGCAGCAGGAGATGGAGTCTTGCAGCGACCAGCAGGAGCAGCACTCCGAGCGCGAATGCCTGCAGCGTTGGTAGCGGAGGATCCGCGAATACGAGGTGGCGCTGCAGCAGGAACCCCACCGGCGCCATGAGTGCTGCAGCAACGAGGCCGGCGACGTAGATGTCGAAGCCGAGCCAGTTGAGTAGCTCGATCACCGTGATGTTGGTGAAGTAGAGAAGGGCGCAGGTTGCGGCAAAGCGCCAGAATCGTCCCTGCAGCCGCGCCATGAAGGCCACACGACCATGTGCAACGAAACCGACTGCTACGCCGATCACGAGAGCTGCCAGGCTGGCGAGTCGGAACGACAGTCCGACCGCGAGCCCGAGTGCGTAAGCCGCGTAGGACACAGCGGTGACGCCTGTGCCGACAACCAGAAAACGGAGGAACTGGTGGCGCGCGGTGGATGACCGGAGAAGTGTGTCGAGCGCTAGCCGGACCATGACCGCAGGCGCTCGTAGAGACCGAAGACGCGCTTCTGTTGAGTGACACTGAAGCAGGTCATGCCGATCTTCATCCTGGCAAGACGGCCTGGCGGCCGGTCGTACTTGGTGGCCAGATCGATGTACTCCCGACGCACCGAGTTCAGCATCGACCACGTCGAATTCTGACCGCTGTAGCGATTCGCGATCAGGGGCTCCGGGATGTGGAAGGCCGGCCGTTCACGCGACAGCGACCATGAGAGATCCACGTCCATCGCGTACAGGAAGCGCTTGTCGTACCGCAGCGAGCCCAGCGCTTCGCGGCGCACGGCAAGAGGGATGCCGAAGCAGTTGCGACCGGTCTTCAGTGTTCGCTGCCCGATATCGTCGGCTCGGAATCGACCCTCGCGCCCGAAGCGACGGTGGGCGAGTGAGCGACCGAACTCGTTCACGTAGACAAGATCGCAGTAGACGGCGGAGATGCCCGCATCCGCATCCAGTGCAGACTGAGCCTTGGCGAGCGCGTCCGGACTCGCGAGGTAATCGTCGTGACATAGCAGCATGTACGACTCGGCGTCCACATCATCGAGCAGCGCGTTGAAATGATCTCGCATTGGCAACGTGCGGGGTCGACGGATGATTCGCATCGGCAGTCGACGCGACCAGTCGGCGAGAATCTCCGGCGTGGCGTCCGTTGATGCGTTGTCACTGACGATCACCGTCACGTCAGTGAGGCTCTGGTGAGCGACGGATTCGAGCGCTCGTGCTACGAAAGCCGCACCGTTGTAGACCGGAATGCAGACGGCGAAGCGAGCCACGTAGCGGTCAACCCTTGCGCCGCAGATAGCCGTGCGCGGCGACTGTAATCTGCAACTTTCCGTGCCGCGCCGCATCGATCTCGAAATCGTCGACTTCCGTCATGTACGCGCGCAACGCGGTCAACGGATTGTCGCCTTTGTCCCAGGGGCGGTTTCCGATGGCTGCCGCAGGGAGATCTTCGATGAGCGTGTCGAATACCACGCAGTAGCTGCCCGGCGTAACCAGCGGCGCGTAGGCCCGCAACTCGGCGAGCACGTGATCGTGCGTGTGGTTGGAGTCGAGGCACACGAGGATTCGCGACCGCGAGGCAGCGTGACGCCGCACCTCCGCGATGATCGCTTCGTCGATACTGGACCCCTGAATCATCGTCAGGCGCCGTGACAAGGGATGAGATTCGATGGCGAGGCGGTTGTGCGGGCGTATGTCCACATCGATCGCGACGACGCGGGCATCCGCCGGCCCACCGCAGAGCGCGTTCAGCTCGAGCAGCGATGAATAGAAGATGGCCGATCCGCCGCGGGCGATTCCGGTCTCGATGATCAGGTCGGGTTGCAGCGACCAGACCAGTTCCTGCATCGCGGCGATATCCTGCGGATACTGAATGATCGGCAGGCCGAGCCAGTCGAAGTTGTACGAGTAGCCCAGCTCCTGAGCGCGTGCGAGCCAGCGCCGCGACAGATCGTTGAGTACCGGGTCGGTACCAATGACGCCGATCTTCTTGCGACGTTCGGATTCGAAATCTGTATCCACCATGGATCTACTGCCTCAGGGTAAGTGTTGTTCGGCTACTGTCGGGCGGACCACCAGCGAAGTGCCGCGGCAAGCCCTTCACGCAGGCCGATACGTGGTTCGAAGCCAAGATGCGAGCGCTGGCGCCCGAGATCGGGGACGAGGATCTGCGGTTCGTGCGGGCGATCGGCACGCGCGCCCAGCCGGATGAGATCCGGTCGTCCCGCCAGTTCCCCCAGGAGGCTGGCGACATCGGCAATCCGGGTGTATTCCCCTTGACCCAGGTTGATGCTGCCGCTGACGTCAGAAGTGACGAGCATCGCAATCGCTCGACCGAGTTCCCTGACATCGATGAAGTCCCGAACCGCACGTCCGGACGAACATTCCGCCGGCTCGCCGCGCAGCAGGGCACGCGCGATCGACGGTACGAGTCGACGCTCGCCCTCGCCTGATCCGTAGGGGAAGAAGATGCGCGCCCATGCGTACTGGACATTCAGTCCCCGCAGGCTGCGCAGCAGCTCGAGCTTGGCGCGACCGTAACGAGTCGCAGGCAGTGCATCGCTTTCATCCTCAATTTCGCGGCGCGGCTCCGGGCTGTCGCCTGCGTACTCGGCACAGGAACCGCCAACAACCAGGCGCGTGCCGCCGCTTGCAGCGAAAGCGCGGCATAGCGCGCGGCCGCCTTCAAGCCAGTCGTCGTTGTCCGCAGCTTCCCAGAATCGATCCTGTTCAGTGTTCCAGGCAAGGTGTAGCAGATAGTCCGGTCGGACATCTGTGACGAGGCGCCTACATTGATCCACGTCGCGAAGATCAGCGATGTGCCAGGTGAGACTTGCCGATGACTGTCTGTCACGGGAAGTACAGTGGACGTCGAACGTTGGCGCAATATGAGGTAGCACTTGCCGCCCGACGAAGCCGGTAGCGCCCGTGAGCAGCAGCCGCGGTCGAACCGGATCAGTCTGCGACATCGGTCAGCCACGGCAGTGCGCGATCGCGCTCGGAAAGCATGGCCGGTTCGCGTGGCCATTGAATGTTGATCGTCGGGTCGTTCCACCGCACGCCAGCTTCCAAACCGGCACGGTGCGGCTGGCTGAACTGGTAGAGAATGTCACTGTCTTCTTCGAGCGTGAGGAAGCCGTGAGCGACGCCGCGAGGGATGTAGAGCGCGCTCGGTCGCTCGACGTTCAGCTCGATTGCGAAGTAGAGACCGAATGTCCGCGAATCCCGGCGTACGTCCACTGCGACGTCGAACACCCGCCCGCGTGTGCAGCGAACGAGCTTGGCCTCACCCGAGGCTGCGACGATGTAGTGAAGGCCTCGCAGAGTACCGGCCCGTTTATTGTGGGAGATAGCACACTGGCGATCGGGCAGTTCGAGGCCGTGCGCGCGAAACTCATCGGCGCAGTAGATCCGGGAGAATGTTCCCCGCTCGTCCGAGTGCGGCTCGGCTTCGACTACGTGGACTCCGGCGATGGGCGTTGCGACGAAGCGCATCAGAACACCTGCATCTCGGGGATTGCCACGACAAACTTCGCGCCCCACTCACGGGCGGCGGCGAGTTGCCCGGCTATCTCTTCGCGCAGATTCCATGGAAGGATGAGGATG
>JACZCZ010073007.1_pt1 | contig 16259 bp, 19 predicted proteins | sample 8641811 | NCBI WGS metagenome assembly JACZCZ01 (sample SAMN15324610, study PRJNA640507) | soil metagenome | isolation source: intercropping peanut in the first line | place: China: Luxin town, Laibin City, Guangxi Province | collected 2019-07-25 | depth 10cm m | reverse complement strand
GGCAGCGCGGGTCGCGGCTACAACGGCAGTGCGGGTCGCGGCTACAACGGCAGTGCGGGTCGGGCCTACGATCCTACCGCGGATTGCGGAAGTGCGTTTGGCGCGGGTTTTGCCGTGGCGGTGATGGGGCCGGTTGAATCGATCGTGTCCGACGGCGTGACGTCGAAAGTCGTCGTGCTGGGTCAATCGTTTGAGGGCGAGTCCGTTTCGTCGGACCTGAACGTTGGGGACTACGTGATTGCCGCGTCGGACTCAAAGTTGGGCTCGATTGTGTATCCCGTAGGTGCCCCTTATGTCGCTGGAGTCTCCGCGGTGAAAGTTGCGGCGCCGGTAACGGCCGTAAATGCGCTTGTCGGGACGGCTTCGCTCGGAAGCGATACGCTCATTGATTACACTGCGATTTTATCCGTCGATCCCACTGCGGCGCTGGCGCTTGAGCAGGTTATTACGGTAACTGGGACTCAGCCCGTTCCTAAGGGTATCGTTTTAGCTGCACCCCATGTAGGCTGTGCAGCCCTCGACGGGCGTATGTGACACCGGGTGCCATCGGTAGTTGGCTTCACGCGGTTTCAGCCGCATCCCGAAAAGCCTAGTCCGACAGCCTACCGCCTTGTGCGGGACGTCTCGGCACGCGTCATAGTCGCGTTCGCTCAACGCACAGGACGAGCGTTCGCACCATGACTGATTCCCTCAGACTTGGCCTGCTCGCTGCATATCGCAAACTCATGCAGCCGCTCGTGCGCGTTTTGATTCGCAACGGCGTCTCGTTCGGGGAACTTGCCGAAGTACTCAAGAGTGTTTTCGTCGAGGTCGCGGCGCGCGATTTTCAAATGGAGGAGCGGAAGACCTCGCGCTCCCGTATTGCGATCATCACTGGACTTACGCGCAAGGAAGTTGCCCGTCAGGAGGACATCTTGCGGAGTGGCCGGGCACTGCAGATGGTAAGCAACTTGAATCGAGTTACTCGGGTGCTGGAGGGATGGCATTCAGACCCTGACTTCACTGGGCCCTACGGTATGCCTCTCGACCTGCCATTTGAATCGGGCACATCGACAAGCTTCGCCAGTCTCGTCCGTCGGCATAGCGGCGATATGGCCCCTCGCGCAATGCTAGACGAACTGATACGAGTCGGTGTAGTGCAACAGACAGCGGCCGGTGCTCTAAAGGTTCTTGCGCGCGCTTACATTCCCAGAGACTTTCATCCGGACGCGTTGGAGCGATTCGGAGAGGTCGTTCATGACTTTATCTGCACCTACGAATTCAATATGTATCGAGGCCCGGGGCCGGGCAGGTTTGAGCGAAAAGTTTTTGCGGACGATGGCTTGCGGGAAGAGCTAATGCCTGCCTTTGCGGCTTTGCTGAGGGCGAAGGGGCACGCTTTCCTGATTGAGATTGACAACTGGATAACCGCCCAAGAGAGTTCGCTCGCTAAGACTAACAAGGCGAAAAAGCGAATAAAGACAGGCGTAGGTCTTTACCACTACGTCTCGGAAGAATAGGCGCTACGGCCCGATCGTTACCTTCGCTCCGGCTCGCAGTGATTTGATGTAGTCATCCAGTTGTTTGCGCTGCGCAGCGCTCGCCAGGTCCTGCCTAATGTCGTCCAGTGCCGGTGGTTCCTGTGCGCGGGTTTCGTCGAGCAGGATAACGTGGAAGCCGAAGTCGGTTTGCACGGGCTCGGCCGTGTACGCGCCGGCCGCCAATGCTTGAACCGCAGCCGCAAATGGCTCCGGCATCGAGTCCAGGGTGAACCAATCTAGCTGACCGCCGTTCGGTCCGGTTGGGCCATCGGCGCGCTCGCGGGCGAGTGCAGCAAAGTCCGCGCCTTGTCGGAGCTGCGCGATCACGCTCTCGGCTTCGTCTCGAGTGGTCACCAAAATATGGCGCGCCTTGTACTGTTGACCAGCGAGCCGCGGCAAATTCTCGTCGTAGATCGCTTTGATAGCGGCCTCGGATGGCGGGTTCTTTTCGACGTGATCCGACGCGGCTGCATTCGCCACCAATCGCAAGCGTTGCAGCTCCAATTGCGCCGCAAGCGTTCGCGAAGCCGTGAGGCCTTCCTTGTCCGCCTGCTGGGCGAGCAGCTCGAGCCCGATGAGATCGTCGACTACGCGTGCCCGTTCTTCCGCACTAAGTTCCTCGAGATTTCTGCGTTCCGTCGTAAGCACGTAGATGCGCAGCACGGACTCCGCAATCGGTTTGCCGTTCACCACGGCGACTTGCGCGGTGCCGAGATTGCGATCCGCGCTGCCTCGCTCCTGTGAGCACGCTGCCAGCGAAACCATAGCCAGTGGGACGATGAGCAGTGCGTGCTGCGGGAATCTCATGATGTTGCCTTCTAGTTTTTCGAGTCGTCCGGCGCCACCGCGATGACGCCGAGGGCATGGATATCGGTTTGCATCAGCGAGCCGAGCGCAGCATAAACCATGCGGTGACGCTCAACCGTCCTCTTCCCGGAGAACTGCTGCGACACGATGCGGACGTGAAAATGTCCTCGCCCGTCACGGGCGCCAGCGTGACCTGCATGGCGTGCGCTGTCATCGACGATCTCGAGCTCGATCGGCTGGAACGAAGCCTCGAGCTTGCCGCGGATCGCGGCTACGCGTGGGGCAGTCACAGCAACCTCACTTGTCGCTCCGACCGTCGGCGCCGTGGGCAGAGCTTCGCGCCGAGATCCAGACGGCTTGACCGACCGCCATCAGCAACGACATGCCGATCATTCCCCACGTCTTGAAGTACACCCACGTTTGTTCGTCGAAGTTGTACATGATGTAGAGGTTGATTGCGCCGATGACGGCGAAATTGACGACCCACAGCGTGTTTAGTTGGCGCCAGAGTGCAGGGTCGAGCTCGACGGCGTGTCCCATCAGGCGCTCCGTGAAGGTCTTCGTGCCAAATAATTGGCTGCCGAGGAAGGCCGCCGCGAATAGCCAATTGACTACGGTTACCTTCCATTGGATGAACAGCGGATTGCGTAGCACCAGCGTGATGCCGCCAAACACGGCAACGAGAGCGCCCGATATCAGCAGCATCTTGTTGACCTTGCCGTGGCGGAACCACTGGTAGGCGATCTGTAGCCCAATCGCGACCATGATCGTAGCCGTCGCCACGTACAGGTCGAAGGCAATATAGGCTGCGAAGAACGCGACGAGCGGGAAAAAATCGAATAGCAGCTGCATGTAAGCCGTTTCTCCGGTGAAGCCGGCATCTTAACGCCCTTCACTTGGCAGCCCAAAGCCGGCCTAAAATGGTCCGTGGGCCAATATTTCAGAGTGCATCCCATCAATCCGCAGCTTCGGCTGCTGAACCGCGCGGCGGAGATTGTCCGTGCGGGCGGCGTAGTCGTGTATCCGACGGACTCGAGCTACGCGTTTGGCTGGCACCTCGGCGACAAGGCAGCGCTCGAGCGCGTACGGCAGTTGCGTGGTATCGAGCGCGACCACGATTTCACACTGGCATGCCGCGACCTCTCCGATATCGCGACGTATGCGCGCGTGGATAACTGGGCTTACCGCTTGCTCAAGGCGTTGACGCCAGGCCCGTACACGTTCGTGCTGCGTGCGACCCACCAACTACCGAAGCGTCTGCAAGACCCGAAGCGGCGCTCGATCGGCATTCGCGTCCCCGACCACACGATCGCGCAAGCGCTGCTTGCTGCGCTTGGCGAGCCGCTCATGAGCTCCACCTTGCTCCTGCCCAACGATTCGTTTCCGATGACGGACCCCGAGGACATACGGGATCGGCTCGAGCGACAAGTCGACGCGATCATCGACGGCGGCAACTGCGGTATCGAGCCCACGTCGGTGCTGGATCTGAGCGGCGACGACGTCGCCGTGTTGCGCAAGGGAAAAGGGGACGTCGCGGCTTTCGAAACCTGACCGGCCCCGGCGAGGCGTACGTATAATGCGCCGATGTTTGGATCCGACCCCATTGGCCTACTGTTCACGATCTCGTACTGGGCGATTCCCGTCGTGTTTGCGATCACGCTTCACGAAGTCGCGCACGGCTGGGCCGCGAAGCAGCTCGGGGATCCAACCGCGTTCCAGCTAGGTAGGTTGTCAGCCAACCCGATCCGCCACGTCGATCCGGTGGGCACGGTCATCGTGCCGGCGGGCCTGGCGCTGTTCAGCAACGGAGCGTTGATGTTCGGCTGGGCGAAGCCGGTGCCGGTGGTTTTCGGCAACCTGCGAGACCCAAAGCGGGACATGATCCTCGTGGCTGCAGCGGGGCCTGGCGCGAACTTCGCGATGGCGACGTTTTGGGCGCTGCTGGCGATGCTCGTCTTTGCGCTGGGCGGCACGAGCGGGTTCCTCGGCGGCTGGCTGCTCTTGAACGCAGACGCCGGCATCAAAATCAACGTGTTCTTGATGGTCTTTAATTTGGTTCCGATACCGCCGCTCGATGGCGGACGCGTTCTGGCCGGTCTTCTGCCGAAAGCGGGATCTGATTTTCTGGCCCGCATCGAGCCCTTTGGCTTTATCATCGTCCTGCTGCTCTTGTTCGTTCCTCCGGGCTTGCTGTGGCAAGTCATGGAGCCGTTTCTCCGTTTCTTCCTCGATTTCTTTTCTTCAGCTGCAGGACTGAGTTAGTTGACCGAAGAAGCCGCCAAATCGGGCAAGCCGAATCTGCGCTTGGTGCCCGCCTCGCCGCCGCCTGTCGTTACGGAACCGGGTGTCCCGACGCAGGGGGAGATGCCTTTTGCCGTCGTCGAAGGCGAGCCGATCACCGAGCTCCCGCGCGACCTCTACATCCCGCCGTATGCGCTCGAGGTGTTCCTCGAGGCCTTCGAGGGGCCGCTAGACCTGCTGCTGTACCTGATCCGGCGGCAGAACCTCGACATCCTCGATATTCCGATTGCCGAGATCTCGCGGCAGTACGTGCAATACATCGAGCTCATGAAGGAAATGCAGTTCGAGCTCGCGGGCGAATACCTCGTGATGGCCGCGACGCTGGCCGAGATCAAATCGCGGATGCTGCTGCCGCGCTCCACGGAGGGCGACGAAGAGGAAGAAGATCCGCGCGCGGAGCTCGTGCGACGGCTCCAGGAGTACGAGCGCTTCAAGACGGCGGCTGGCGATATCGACGCGCTCGAGCGCCTCGAGCGCGATGTTCTGCAAGCGAGCGCCGAGGTGACAGAGCGCGCCGTCGTCACGAAGCTGCCCGACATCACGCTCAAAGAGCTGCTGATCGCGCTCAAGGATGTCCTCGATCGCTCGACGATGTTCGCGCATCACCACGTGCGGCGCGAGCCGTTATCGGTGCGCGAGCGCATGACGAATATCCTCGTGACGCTGCAAACGGAGCGTTACGTCGATTTCCAACGGCTGTTCGATCCGCGCGAAGGGCGTATTGGCGTCACGGTAACGTTCTTGGCGATCCTCGAGCTCATCAAGGGAGCGCTCATCGACGTCGTGCAGACAGAGGCTTTCGGCCCAATCCATATCCGCGCGGCGCAGGCCGGGCCCGGCCCCAACGAGGTCGAGGTCAGCGAAGAGCGCGTTCAGCAAAGCGGCACGGACGATCAATACAATGGATGAAACTGAAATCAAGCACATCGTTGAAGCCGCGCTGCTCGCGGCGGGGCGGCCGCTGACGCTCGATCGTCTCGGCGAACTGTTTGCCGCGAAGGGCGGCGATGGTCCGGACCGGGCGACGCTGAAGCGCGTCCTCGAAGCGCTTGGGAACGATTACCAAGGCCGCGGCATCGAGCTCAAGGAAGTCGCAAGCGGCTATCGTGTGCAGGTGAAGCGCACGATGAGCGACTGGCTGCAGCCGCTCTGGGAAGAGCGTGCGCCGCGTTACACGCGTGCGCTGCTCGAGACGTTGGCGCTCGTCGCTTATCGGCAGCCCATCACACGCGCCGAGATCGAAGAGGTACGCGGCGTCGTTGTAAGCACCAACATCATTCGCACGCTGCTCGAGCGTAATTGGGTCCGAGTCGTGGGGCACCGAGACGTTCCGGGCAAGCCTGCCATGTTCGGTACGACGAAGGATTTTCTCGACTACTTTGGGCTGAAGAAGCTCGAAGAGCTGCCGGCGTTGGCGGATATCAAGGACGGCCTGCCGGAGCTGAGCCCGCAGACGGACTTGATCGAGTCGCTCGAAGCCGATGCACGAGGCGTCGAAGCGGTTCCCGTCGAAGGCAGCGCCGCGCCGCAAGAGGGTGCTTCCGTGGCGGTGTGGGCCGCCAACCTGGATCATGCCGACGACGACGAGGGCGACGCTAGCGGTGCCTCCGGGCGAGCAGGCCCCGACCTCGTCGCGGAAGACTCCGAGGAGGACGCCACGCGAGAAGCCGGCGGTTCGTCGGACGAAGGTGATGGCGCCGAGGTCCAAGCGGATAACGTGATCCCGCTGCGCGCGGCCGACGACGAGCAATAGCGGCGTCTGGGTGTCGGTGTGCCCGAACGTATCCACAAGGTCCTCGCGAACGCGGGTATCGGCTCGCGCCGCTCGATCGAGCGCTGGGTAGCCGAAGGCCGCATCACCGTCGACGGGCGTGTCGCCAAGCTCGGCGAGCAATTGCAGGGCCGCGAGCGTGTTTGCTTCGACGGCAAGCCGATTCGCTTGACCGCAGCTGCGCTCGCGAGGCCCGCGCCCGATTTCATCGCGTACTACAAACCTGGCGCCACGCGCGGCGTGAGCGAGGACAAAGCAGCGCTCGAATTGCCGCGGCCGCGTAATGGACGTTGGATCGACGTCAGCCCGCTCGACAGGAACACGTCGGGGTTATGCGTTCTCACCACCGACGGCGAGCTCGCAAGTCGATTGATGCATCCAAGCGCGGTCGTCGAGCGCGAATACGCCGTTCGGCTGCTCGGCACTCCGTCGGACGCGCAGTTGGAGCACTTGGAGAACGGCATCGAGCTCGACACGGGGCTCGCGAAAGTCGCGAAGATCGACGCCCGCCGCGGCACGGGCAGCAATGCGTGGCACCACATCGTTTTGCGCGAAGCGCGTCACCGCGATCTGCGGCCGATGCTGGCCGCAGTCGGATTGGCCGTGAGCCGCGTGATTCGCGTGCGCTACGACGTCGTGGCGTTGGGAGATCTTTATCGCGGTGCGAGCCGGCCGCTCGTGCCCGCAGAGACGAAGGCGCTCTACGCGCTCGCCGGTGTGGCACCGCAGCGCAGGGCTAGCGCGAGTTGAGCCTGGGTTGAGGAATCGTTCATGAGAGTGCTGATCGCATGGGTGGTGGCCCTGCTGTTCGCGCCGTTGGCGCTTGCCCAAGACAAGATCATCGTGTCCGGTGCATCAGGCCAGCTCGGCAGTCTCGTGATCGACGAGCTGCTTGCTCGCAAAGTCGCTCCGGAGAATCTGATCTTGGTGAGCCGAACGCCGAACACAGAGCACCTGAAGGCGTACGCGGCACGAGGTGCGAGCGTCCGCTTCGGCGATTTCAACGAGCCGGCATCGCTCGACGATGCCTATCGCGGTGGCACCCGCATGTTGCTGATCAGCATCAACGGTGGTGGCGGCAGCCGGCCGGAGCTTCACAAAGTGGCTATCGACGCAGCGGTGCGTGCCGGCGTCAAGCAGATCGCGTACACGTCGTACGTCAACGCCGATCAATATACGGGCTCGACGATAGCCGGCGATCACGTGCGGACGGAGCGAGTCCTGCAAGAAAGTGGCGTCGCATGGACGCTGCTCCGCAATCAGATCTACGCGAACGGCCTGGTCGACCAAGCCGTGCAGATCGTGCGCGACGGGCATTACGTGACTCACACGCCGGACGCGCGCGTGGCCTACGTGACGCGTGAGGACTGCGCCGCCGCCGCAGCCGCCGTGCTAGCGACGCCTGGCCACGACAACAAGGCGTACAACATTACGGGGCCGGACGCGGTCGGGCCGCGTGAGCTCGTCGCGCTCGCGAGCGAGATCAGCGGGAAGCCGATCGAGCTCGTCGTGCGGACGGAGGAGGAGTATCGCCGCGACCTCGCGGACTCGGGCATGCCCGCCGCGGCTATCAACGGCACGATTTCGTTCGCTCAGGAACTCGACTCGCCGTATCTACGTGAGCCGAGCACGGCGGTCGCCGATCTCACGGGGCGGCCGGCAACGAGCGTGCGCGCGTTATTGACAGAAAGTCGCGAGCGGCTACGCGCCGCCGCACGATGACACAATGGGACAGACGGTAGTACAGCATGGCACGGAAGAACTTCTCCTCGGGCGCGTCTTGGGAGCCGGTCATCGGTTACTCGCGATCGGTGCGCGTCGGTGACTACATCCACGTCTCGGGCACGACCGCCGGCGGTGCGGACGGCAAAATCGTCGGCGTCGGCGATCTCGCCGAGCAGACGCGCCAAACGTTGCGCAACATCGAGAGCGCGCTCGAAAAGGCCGGGGCGAAGCTCTCGGACGTCGTGCGGACTCGCATGTTCCTAGTCGACATCGGTCAATGGGAGCTGGCGGGCAGGGCGCATGGCGAGTTCTTCGGCTCGATCCGGCCCGCCTCGACGATGGTCGAAGTCTCGAAGTTGATTTCGCCCGAGATGTTGATCGAGATCGAAGTGGACGCGTACGTCGGTCAGGATTGATCGAGGGCTCGTGGCTGTTCGTCCACGGGTAGCACGCGCCGGCCTCGCCCTCGTGGCGGTAGCGTGCAGCGCGTTGTTGCCGCTGTCCGGTCAACAGGCCGGCGAAGGTCCGCCGCTGCTGAGCCCGCTACTCGTGGAAACGCTGGCGCCGTTGCTCGCCGGCTCGCTGATTGCGGCCCGGGATGCTGCGCGAGCCGAAGGGGTCGAGCCGATGCCGCCCGCGATGCGCGCGACGCTGACGGGCTATGTGCCGTCGGATATGTTGGAGCGCGTTCGCTGGCGTGTCGGTGGAAGCGAGCTGTCGATTCCTCAGAACGTCATTCGCTTCGGGCATGCCGACGCTATGACGCTAGACGACGTCATCGTCTTCGCCGATCGTAGCGCCGCGCTCTCGGATCCAAAGCTCTGGGCGCATGAGCTCAAGCACGTCATGCAGTTCGCAGAGTGGGGCATCGCCGGCTTCGCCACGCGTTACTTGCGCGACTACGAAGCCGTCGAGTTCGAGGCCGAGGAGTTCCGCTGGCAGTTCATGAAGCAAGCGGGCCTGACACCGCCCGTACCGCCGCCGCGGGACTAGCGTGGCGGTGCGCTAGCTTTTGGCACCGACCCCCGTGAGCTCGACGCTCAATGCGCGCAGGCGGCGTCGTGCCTCGACGTCGTAGGCTTGCGCGTTCGCTCGCGCCTCGTTGAGCCCGTTGAAATACAAGCCCGTGCGACCCGCGAGCTCCGGAGATACCGCAAGTTGCATGGTCGCTTCCGCTCCTTCCTCGACGGTGCTGAGTGGCTGGAAACCGCCGTTGATGACGCGCGCCGTGTTCATCGAGCGCGCCGGATGCAAGCTGTTCACCGTGACTTTAGCGGCGTCCAGCTCTGCGCCGAGGTCGATCGTGAACATGATCTGCGCCAGCTTGCTGCGGCGATACGCGTCGCCGGAGTTGTAACTGCGCTCCATCATGATGTCGTCGAAATCGATCGGCGTCTGGCCCAGCGACGAGACGTTGACGACGCGCGCCGGCGCGCTTGCTTCGAGCAACGGCAGGAGGCGATAGGTGAGCAGGAAGTGAGCGAGATAGTTCACCGCGAAAGCGAGCTCGTGGCCGTCGCTGCTCGTTTGGCGCTCGGCACCTGTGACGGCGGCCGCGTTATTGACGAGCAAGTCCAGCCGTTGATGTCGCGAACGAACCTGCTCGGCGAAGGCTTCGACGCTTGCCAATGAGCCCAGGTCGGCGCGATAAAAGACTGCATCACCGGCCCCGGCCGAGCGGATCGCGCGCGCTACTTCTTCGCCGCGCTCCGGATTGCGGCCGTGCACGATGACCAGTGCGCCAAGGGCGCCGAGTTGACGCGCGACCTCTTTGCCGAGACCGTCGGTGGAGCCGGTGACTAGCGCGGTCTTGCCGCTCAACGACACGCCCATGCGCGCCCAGCGCGCTTCATTCTCCGGCGTCCGTGTCGGCGCAGGCGGTTGTGCGCCGATGCGCGTTGCAGATGCGCCGAGCGCAAGGCCAACACCTGCCAGCAAAGCTGCTCGCCGCGAAAGAATTGTCTTGGTTCCCATCGAGGTTTCTCCGTTGCGGATGGCAAACGATAAGTGCGCGCGCGGGAGATTGGCAACCTGTGCCACGCCTACGGACGAAGCGGGTACAGTAGCGGTTCGATGAATACCCCCGAAAGCTCAGTGAGCGGCCGCGCAATGTCGGCCGGGCCGTTGCTCGCGCTCTGCGCGCTGGCGTTGCTGTGGGGCTACAACTGGGTCGTGATGAAAGTCGCGATGCAATACGTCGGCCCGATGGACTTCGCGGCGTTGCGCGGAACGTTCGGCGCGGTACTGCTGTTCGTAGTGCTGTGGATCGTCGGTGCGCCGCTGAAACCGCAGCACGTGCTCAAGACGATATTCCTTGGGCTATTCCAAACCGCGGGGTTCGTCGGGCTCATCTCGTGGGCGCTGAACGTGGGCGCGGCAGGGAAGAGCGCGGTGCTCGGCTACACGATGCCGTTTTGGGTCATCGTTTTCGGCTGGCCGTTTTTGCCGGATCGCCTGCGGGGTTGGCAGTGGCCTGCTGCGGGCTTGATTTTGTTCGGCCTCGTGCTCGTGCTCGAGTTATGGGCCGGCGGCGCGGACGTGACGAGTAGTCTGTTTGCGCTCGGTGCCGGCATCTCGTGGGCGATCAGTGTCATCGTCTTCAAGAAGATACCCGTCGATACACGCAACGACTTGCTGTCGGTTACCGCGTGGCAGATGGCGTTCGGCATGGTGCCGCTCGTCTTGATCGCGCTCGTCGTCGAGGAGCGGCCGATCGAGTGGAGCGGCTACTTCGTCGGGGCGTTGATCTACAACGGAGTCGGCGGCATGGCGCTCGCGCCGTTGCTGTGGCTGTACATTCTGCAGCGGCTACCGGCGACGATCAGCGGTCTGAATGCGCTAGCCGTGCCGATCGTCGGAGTGATTGCTGCGTGGATCCAGCTCGGCGAGCGGCCGAGCGCCGCCGAGGGCTTGGGGATGTTGCTCATTCTCGGAGGGCTTGCACTGCTCACGACGGCGCAGCGCAATGTCCAGCCGTAAAAAAACGCGGGCAACTCCGAAGAGATTGCCCGCGTCGTTGGATGCGTTTGTTCGAGACTAGCGTCGGTTGCCGCCGCCGCCGTAGCCGCCGCCACCCCCGTAGCCGCCGCCACCGCCGCCGTAACCGCCTCGGCCACCGCCGCCGCCGTAGCCGCCACCACCGCCGTAGCCGCCACCGCCACCCGGGCGTGGGCCTTTCTTCTGCTGTGGGCGAGCTTCGTTGACCGTCATCGGCCGACCGCCGTAGTCCTGACCATTGAGCTTGTCGATCGCCGCTTGCGCTTCCGCATCGCTGCTCATCTCGACGAACCCGAAGCCTTTGCTTCGGCCCGTGTCACGATCGGTGATCAACTTGGCCGACTCCACCGTTCCGCACGACGAGAACTTCGCAGCAATATCTTCCTCGGTAGCGGAGAACGGCAGGTTGCCGACGTAGAGTTTCTTGCCCACGAGACCTCCAGAAATGTTTTTTGAGGTGAACCGTTTAAGGAGGAATCTGGGTGCTACGCCCACAGGGCTCGATGAACGGTTGCGAATCGATCTTAGTATATACCGCAACTATTTATGGTTAGCACGACCTGCCTTTAAGGTTTCTCCAGGTCACTTCCCCACTTAGGAACGGCTGGGACCGATGGGATCACTCATGGCAATCATCCGCTTCTCGCGGCTCCTGACATATCTATTGTGCGTGACGGCCGCGCTTGCCCTTTGGGCGGCCGGCACGGCGCCGGCCTGGGCGCAGTCGCCACCCCGAGAGCTGCTGAACAGCGAGCGGATTGCCGCCGAATTCGGCAGCTACGGCATCGAGGTCTTGGAGCAGGACGAGAGCGCACGCGTCTCGAACCTCTATAGCGATACGGCAGGCATGAGGGTCGGCCGCACCTTCGCCGTCGTCCGCTACGGCCGAATCGACCCGGCGTTTCGCGAGGAGCATGCGACCATCGTCGCGGGAGGCTCGATCGGCGCGGTGTTCGCCGCGGCCGGCTGGGAGGTTCGCAAGACGCACTTGGAGTACGGCAGCGTCGCGGCGACGCCAAGAGTGGCGGCATTGATGCGCATTGCGCCGGGCACGCCTCTCGCCGCGCACTTCTATGCGCTCGACGTGGCGAAAGGCGACGATGTCTTTCAGTACGCAGCCCTCGCGGAGATTCATCATCCGGACTATCTGACGCGCGAGGCGCTCGCCGAAATCTATGGGCCGCCGAACCAGGGAAGCCGGCCCGGGCTAGTCCGGGAAATTCGGACGGCCATGCAAGCAGCACTCTCGAGCGAGCGCTAGCGCTCCGCCGGCGGTTGCAGATCGAAGCGCTGTCCGCGAATTGCGCGGCTCGCGCCGCCGAGCAAGTAGAGGTAGGCGGGCGTGTGGCTCGCGGGTGTCGGGAGCGACGCTGAATTCTCGGCAGGATAGGCGCGCCTGCGCATCTGCGTGCGCGTCTTGCCGGGGTTGACGACGTTCACCCGAATCGGCGTGTTCTCGAGCTCGTCGACCAATATCTCCGCGAGGTTTTCGAGGCCGGCCTTCGCAACCGAGTACGCGCCCCAGTATGCGCGGCCGCGTTCACCGACGCTGCTCGAGGTGAAAAGGACGGAGGCGTCCGGCGCGCTGCGCAGCAGCGGTAGCAGGCAACGCGTCAGAATGAACGGCGCGGTGAGGTCGACGAGCAACACGCGTTGCCACAAACCGATGTCGTAGTGCTCGATTGGGCTACGGTCGCCGAGCATCGCCGCGTTGTGCAGCAAGCCGTCGAGCCGCCCATACCGAGTCTCGATCTCCGCGACGAGGCTTTGGTATTGCGGTCCTTGCGCGCGCTCGAGGTCCATCTGCGCCACCGACGGCTCGGGGCCGAGGCCTTTCAGCTCGTCATACAGCGCTTGGAGCTCTTTCTCTTTGCGGCCGTGCAGGATCAACGTGGCGCCTGCACGCGCCAGCTCGGCGGCGACCGCGCGGCCGATACCGGCCGTTGCGCCGGTGACCATGATGACGCGGCCCGCGAAATCGTCTGCGCCGGGGCTGTAATCGTGCCAAGGGAATGGGTTGCTCATGAGATCGATTGCTGCGGCCCTTCGGCCGGGTCGGGAATGGTAGGGGAGTCGACTGTGACGTCGCGCGTCAACTCTTCGATCGACTTTGGCGGCACGACGCGCTGCCGCGGCTGCACGCCAAGATCGGTGAAACGCCGTGCACTCGGTAACACCATGCGTTCGAGCGATCCGACGCTAGCGTTGAACGCTCGCACGCTGTCGCCGAGCGATTTGCCGACGTTGCCCAAGTGGCTCGCGAACGTCGTGAGCCGTTCGTAGAGTTGAAGCGCTGAGGTGCGGATCTCGGCTGCGTTGTGCGCGAGCGCCGTTTGCTGCCAACCGTATGCCACGGCCTTGAGCAATGCGACGAGGCTCGTCGGCGTAGCAAGGATGATGTTCTGACGCAAAGCGTCGTCGAGCAGCGCCGGACGCTCGGCGAGCGCCGCGCTCAGGAACTGGTCGCCGGGAATGAAGAGGATGACGAACTCCGGGCTGCGCTCGAACTGGCTCCAATATGCTTTGTTGGCGAGCTCGCGAATGCGCCCGGCGACGATCGTCGCATGTCGTTCGAGGGCGGTGCGCCGCTCCGCCTCGCTGGGTGCTTCGGTTGCTTCGAGATACGCATCGAGCGGCGTTTTCACGTCGACGACGAGATCTCGTGCCTCGGGTAAGTGAATGATCATGTCGGGCCGCACGGCGCCGTTTTCCGTGACCTGATGGCTCTGGCTCACGAAGTCGCAGTGCTCGACCATGCCCGCCAGCTCGACCAGCCGACGCAGCGTGATTTCTCCCCACTGACCGCGAACCTCGGGTCGCCGCAATGCGCTGACGAGATTACGCGTCTCGGCGCTCAACGCTTGCTGGCTCGCAGCGAGTGCTTCGAGCTGGGCGCTAATGCTGCCGTGCGTCTCGCGCCGCGACTGGTCGAGCTCCAGCATCTGCCGCTCGGCGCGGAGAAGGGCCTCGCGAATCGGCGCGACGAGATTGTCGATGGCTTGCTCGCGCGCGGCGAGCTCGCCTTTCGCGCGTTCCGTCTGCACGTTGAAAGCTTCCCGGGCCAGCTTCAGGAACGTCTCCGAGTGATTCTGGAACTGTCGATCGGCAAGCTGATCGAACGCGGATCCGAGTCGCTCCGCTGCCAATGTGAGCGCGCGGTCTCGCTCGATCTCGGCAGCTGCGCGACTGCGCAGCTCTGCTTCTTTAAACGCGAGCTCTCGCGTGAGCGCCATCGTTCGCCACAGTCCGATCAGTAGGCCTACTGCCACGCCACCGATGGCGGCTAGAGCCACGTACGTCGCGATGGTTCCCGTCATCGCGCCTGCTGCAGCGCGCGAACCGCACACGCGAAATAGTTGACGTCCACGTTGTCGTCGAGCCAGTACGTGCCCGTTGCCGGGTTGTGCTGCAGGCCCATGAGCTCTGTGACGTCGAGAGCGGCCGCCCGGCACCAAGCCGCGAGCTCCGCCGGGCGAATGAGCTTTGCGTACTCGTGAGTCCCGCGCGGCAACAAACCCAGCACGTACTCCGCACCCACGATCGCCAAGGCGAAGCTCTTCAGGTTGCGATTGATCGTCGAAAAAAAGACGGTTCCGCCGGGCCGCACCGCGGCCGCGCACGCGGCGACGACGCGGCTCGGCTCGGGGACGTGCTCGAGCATCTCGAGACAGGTGACGACGTCGAATCGGCCGGCCATGTCGCGCGCGATCTCCTCGACGTCGACGCAGCGATAGTCGACGGTTAGTGTGCCGACGTGGGCGCGCGCCGCCGCGATGTTCTCTGGCGCCAAGTCTAGAGCGACGACGCGTGCACCGCGCGCGGCAAGCCCTTCGGCCAGCAAGCCGCCGCCGCAGCCGACGTCGAGCACTTGAGCGCCCGCCAGTGGCGCGCGCTTCGCAATGAAGTCGAGCCGCAGACCATTGATTTCGTGCAACGTGCGAAACACGCCACGCAGGTCCCACCATTCGGCTGCACGCTCGGCATATTTCGCCAGCTCGCTCGAATCGACGTTAGTCATCGTTACCTCAGGCACGTAGCTTGAGCCCCCAACGGTCCGCGGCCGCGCAAATTTCCGCAACGTCGAGCCGCACCGCAGCTCGCTCGGCGACGAGCTGCTCGCCGGCGATCCAGACGTCGGTCACATCGTGCCTCGAGGCAGCGTAAACCAGCTGCGACAGCGGATCGAGTAACGGCCGATGCTCGACACCCGAGAGATCGACGCAGATGACGTCGGCCGCCTTGCCGGGGAGCAGAGAGCCGATCTCGTCGGCAAGCCCGAGGGCGCGAGCGCCATTGAGAGTCGCCATGCGCAGAGCCTCGCGCGCAGGGAGCACGGCGGCATCGCCGGCCGTGTGCTTCGCCAGCAGCGCTGCGGTCTGCATCTCGGACCACAGGTCGAGTCGATTGTTGCTCGCCGCGCCGTCGGTGCCGAAAGCGACGTTGACTCCTGCGTCGAGCAGTCGTGCGACGGGGCAGGCGCCGCTCGCGAGCTTCATGTTCGAGCGCGGACAGTGCACGACGTGTGCGCCGGTCGTCGCGAGCAGCTCGATCTCGTCGGCCGCGAGCTCCGTCGCGTGCACGCCGATCAGCGCGGGCGTCACCAGCCCGAGCTCGGCGAGGCGTGCCAGCGGGCGGCGGCCCGTGGCGGCAACCGCGGCCGACACCTCGCCCGCAGTCTCATGCAAGTGCATGTGCACCGGTAGATCGAGCTCGTCGGCGAGCCTGCGAACATGCCGGAGCGTGGCGTCGCCCACGCTGTACGGAGCGTGTGGCGCGAACGCGGTCGTGATCAGCGCCTCCGCCTTGAAGCGATCGTGGACATCGATGCCTTTGCGCAGGTACTCGTCGGGGTCCTGCGCCCAGCTCGTCGGAAAGTCGACGGCGATGAGGCCGAGCACTGCGCGCATACCGGCCTCGGCAGCGACGGTCCCCGTGACGTCGGCGTGAAAGTACATGTCGGCGAAACATGTGGTACCGCCGAGCAGCATCTCGGCGATCGCGAGCCGCGTGCCGTCGCGCACGAGCTCGGGCCCGACCCAGCGCTGCTCGGCCGGCCATATGCGCTCGCGCAGCCAGGTGTCGAGCGGCAAATCGTCGGCGAGGCCGCGAAACAGGACCATCGGCGCGTGGGTGTGCGC
>JACZCZ010178641.1_pt1 | contig 16274 bp, 24 predicted proteins | sample 8641811 | NCBI WGS metagenome assembly JACZCZ01 (sample SAMN15324610, study PRJNA640507) | soil metagenome | isolation source: intercropping peanut in the first line | place: China: Luxin town, Laibin City, Guangxi Province | collected 2019-07-25 | depth 10cm m | reverse complement strand
GAGGACGTCGGAACGTACTTGATCGGGGTCAGCTTGAACATCGAAGCGGCCATGACGTCCATGGTCAGGTCGATCTGGTCGCGGAGGGTGTTTTCGATCTGGGCCGGAAGATCGTAGTAGGTGAGGTCGTTTTCCCACCCGGTCATCGGGACCTTGTAGCCCCATTCCGAGATCTTGACGGTCTTGGTTTCGATAGCAGGACGGCCACCCGGCAGACGGTCGGTTTCGCCGACGCGGCCTGCGAGAGGAAGGCGCATAATGCGGGTGATGGTGACGCTTTCGCCCTTCTTGCGCGAGAAGCCCGGTTCGGGCGTCAGGTACTTGAAGAACATCGTCTTCGCTAGTGCCTGCCGACGGATCTTGTCGCTAAGAGCGTGGTTTCGATAAACGCCTGTCGGGGCGTCATATTGCCAAGCCATGCTTGTTTCCCTTTCGTTAATACGTGGGCCATCGCATGACCGGCCCCAAACTTACAGCGGCCAGATTAACATACTCGTTTAAACAAAAAAAGAGGCCCACCGAAGTGGACCCCTCTCAAGCGCAAGTCCCTGAGACCTGACACGCTTAGCCGTGGAAGCCTGTGGCCTTCTGCCATGCGAGCACGTCGCTGGAGAGGGCACCGTATTGTTCCGGGGGAGCCTTGCGGCCTGCAGCGGATGCCACACCGTTGCCGCCTGCACCGCCGCCGAGCATGTCGGTGCGGTCCTCGTCCTCGTCATCGTCGTCTGCACCGGCAGTGCCCGGCCATAGCTTGCCGATCTCGGCAGCGACGTCGTCCATGAATTGGTCGGATGCGCCGTACATGTAGCGGTCGACATCCATGCCCTTGGCCTTTGCGCGGTTGATCACCTCTACGGTGGCGATCTCAACACGCTTGGGGTCCTTGGCGAGGTCGCCGTACTTGCCTGCGAAGCCGTCCCAGAGGCTCTGGGTCTTGTTCGCGATGTCGTTCTGCTGGCGGGACTGCCACGCATAGACCTCTTTCTCGTACTGGATCTGGGCGTTGTTCGCGTTCACGATGAACTGAGCGTATGCGCCGGGGTCCAACGTCGGGTCCGGGGCCTTGGAAAAGTCGATCTGCGGCTTGGCCGGGGGCAGGTCGGTCGTCGCTTGGTTCATCAGTGCGGTGCTGGTGCGCTGGGTCTGCACGAGTTGGCCCTGCAGTGCGGCGACTTGCTTCTGGAGTTCGGTCAGCTGACCGTTGTCGGCAGGGGCTGCCTTGGCCTTGTCGGCCTCCATCGCGGCTGCGAGCGGGTCTGTGTAGTCCTCACGCGTCGGCAGGTCCGGGTAAAGGGCCTTGAAGATCTCGTCGGACGATACAATGGGTTGCTTTGGCTTACGGGCCATGGTCATTTTCTCCTGTTGGTCTCTGTTACGGCCTTTGCCGATGCTGCCTTGTCGGTCAGCCGTTTCCGCAGACGGTCATAGCTGAACATTTCCATCCAATATGACATGGCCTTATCGGGTGTCAAGCCTCCGTCGCGGATGAGCTTGTAGACGTGGCCCATCGTGGTCCGCATCATGGTGTCGATCTCGACGGCCACTTCGGGGAGGCTTTCCCCAAGGAGCGCGGCACGGCGAGCCTCGAAATCCTGGGCCTCAGTAAGGGTTATTTCGACGTGTGAAATGTTTTCGTCGGGCACTGCGGATCTCCTTGTCGGTGTTTATCGTTTCGGAGCGGGCCTTAGCGAACGGGTTGCTCCGCTTTTTGCTCTTGCCCACTCGCTTTCCTTTACCGGGGGTGCTGGGCATTACTGGGCTACCCCCATGGCGTTGGCGACCGAGCCCATCTCGTTCAGGGCCGGGGCCGAAGGCTGGCCGTTCTGGGCGGCTTGCATCATCGGCTGGGTCACGTTCTGGATCATCTGCTCACGCTGGCTGGTCTCGATCTTGGACAGGTCGACGTTGGACAGCTGGAAGAGGAGTACGGTCAGCTTCTTGACGTCGACACGCTGCATGAAGGGGGCGAGGACGTTCTGATCCTGCGCGACTACCTGCATGACCTGCATCAGGGCCTGCAGCTTCTGCTGCCGCTGGATGAGGCCCGAGATCCCCTTGGCTTGGAACGTGATCGGGTGGCCGATCAGCTGTTTCCGGCGGGAGATCAGCGCGGCGAACATCTCCGGTCCGGCTGCGTTGGCCATGCGGACGTCATTGGGCGAAACTTTCTGCAGGCCGGTCTTCCAGACGAGGTCGAGGAGCGGGTCGAGGAAGCGGGTCTCGACGTTCTGGGCGATGGAGCGGAGCATGGCGCTGGACGACTGTTGTGCACCAGCCACGGCGGTGGCCGCGATGTGTGTCTTGTCCGGCAGCTGGCCGAGGCCGATCTCGTTCATGCCTGCCGCGTCCGAGAGTTCCGACTTGATGGCCTGCCAGATGTTGACGGCAGCCGGGTCGACGTTGCCGAGTTGGATGTCCTTGACGAACTCCTCAGCGGTGTATCCTTCCTCCAGCTGGAAGATCTTGTTCGGCCAGATGCCGCTGTTGACCTGCGTCGGGTCCTTGAGCATGGCCGGGACCATGGCGTAGGCCTTCATGGACGCGGTGTAGGTAGCGTCGAGGATGAGGTTCGTCAGGTCAGTGAACACCTTGGCGACCGAGCCGAAATCCTCCATGTACGAGCGACCGTACGGGGAGAGCGGGACGGGGATGAGCGGGGTGTAGACGAGCCAGTCTTTCTTGTGCCAGAACGGGTTCGGTTCAGGACCCCGGATGAGAAACTGATCGTTCGCGATGATGACGACGTCGTTGTCCATGAGGAGTTCGCCACGGGGACCGACCACCGAGGCAACGTACTCGTCGAGCACGACGGGACCACGGGTCGACGTGATCTCCTCCGAGCCACCGGACAGTTCGGACTTCTCCCGGTTGTCCTCAAGGAGGGACGTGACGAGCCGGGTCATCTCGGCGGTGTCGTAGAGCTTGCCGTTCTTCGCGGCCATGCGGGCGATGTCGGCCTTGTCGACCTCCGTCCGACGGATGCGGTACAAGCCACGGTAGGTGTGGTCGAGCCAGACGAACCGGGGGTCAACGCTCTCGAACGCGACACGGCCACCGGGAACGTCGTCCTTCCACAGGACAACGCCGGACGACGCCATCAGTGCTCCGAGCTTCATTTGGTCCTCGAACACCGTGGCGAAGTCCATGGGTGTCCCGACTTGGTTCTTGCCGAGGATGGAGAGCCAGACGTCCTCCATGTTCTTGATCGCTTGGCCGAGGTTGTTCTCTTTGTCGTACGGATCGTCCACGGTGTAGAAACCGTTGGGCGTGGCGACGAGCGCTTCCTTGAGCGCGGCTGCAAAACGGTCCACATACGACGGGACCTCAGGCATCACGTTCTGCGACTGCCAGTCGGCCTTGTTGGAGAAGTCGTAGCGGTTCCAGTAGAGGTCAAGGTTCTGCCTCCACTTGTCGTCGCGGGGGTTCATGCCACCCTTGCGGTTGGTCTCGGCCTCACGCTTGTAGCCCACCAGCGTATCGAGGATGTGCTGCTTCTGCGGGGTCAGGGTCGGGATTGTGGCTGGGATTGCACCCGGAATGCTCATTGTCTGCTCCTTTATCGGCGACGGCGGCGTAGCATAATCGCGCCAGTGCTCCCACCCGAGGAACTGCCTCCAGTGACGACGCCATTGTAAAAGGTGTCCGGGTCTATGTACAGGGACCCCTGAATGGTGGCGGCTCCGGGGCTAACAGTCGCCGCGAAGAATGTGTCGGGATCGGTAACGAGCGCTCCGGTGATGGTGTTCTGGCCCTGCACCGTGGCGCTGTGGAAAGTGTCGGGGTCAACGTATACAGCACCGACGATGTCCGCGCTAGTGGTCAGCGTGGCCGCATGGAACGTATCCGCGTCCGAGTAGAGCGCACCGAGGATCGTGGCCTCCGCCGTGATGGTCGCGGCTTGGAAGGTATCGCCGTCGGTGAAGAGTGCACCCGTGATGCCCTGCGCGGCGGCTCCAATGGTGGCAGAGTAGAACGTGTCACCGTCATCATAGAGAGCCCCGGTAATCGTGGCTTCGGCGGTGATCACAGCCGTCTCGAACGTGTCGCCGTCCGAGAACAAAGCCCCGGTGATGGTCTGGTCCGCCGTGGCCTCCTTGTACTCGAAAAAGATCGCGGCACTGTCCGCGTTATTCGAGGACCACGTAAACGTGGTGCCGGGCGAGGTCAGGTCGTAGACGATGGTCATGCGCCGGGTGATGCCGGGGGCAAGGTCGTACAGTTCGGTGTAGCCGCTGGGCGGGGTGAAGTTGTTGTTACCGACCGCGCAACCGAAGCCGAAGCCCATGCTGCCCGAGGCCATGGAGGAGATCGAGCCGGACATGTCGCCGGTAGCCGAGGTGGCCGTGTTGATGTTGGAGAAGTCGGTGTCGCCTCCGGTGATGTCGCAGCTGGCGATGGAAACGCGGGATGCACCTGTAGCCGTGTTTGTGATCGTCATGGAGGCCGGACTGCCACCGATGTCGGTGTAGTAGAGGTAGGCCGTGATGTTATCGATTGAGCCCGACAGGAACTGCACCGAGGTGACGGTGTTCCATGTCAGGCCTAGGCTGTCGGTGATGACGGGCTGGTTGGGGGTCGCGGTCGGAACCTCCCAAGCGACAAGCCACGCAAAAAGACGGCTGTTAGCCGTTGGTGTGAAGCTGGCGGTCGTAACCGTGGTGGCTGTTGCGCCAGCTGTGCCGCGAAGGACTGGAGTGCCGATGGCCATGTGTCACCTCAGATGGTGAGGATACCGGCTGCGTTCCAAGTAACGTTGATGTTACCGCCGTTGGGCGTGACCGGGAGGCCGGTCTGTCCGGTGTCGATGTAGGCGATGAGCCGCCACGTGGTGTTGGCCCCGGAGTTCTTGCGATAGAGGACAAGGGCCTCGACCGAGTTGCCGGATACGGACGAGAAGACGACGTTGTCGCCGTCCAGCGTACCCTGCGAGACCGAGCCGAAGGTGTTGTTCGTGATCTGCTGGTCGGTGCCGACGATGCCGGACAGGTCCGAGTAGAACTCGTGCGCGGCGTTGTACGTGTAGGTGCCCGCATCCACCAATGCGACATAGACACCATCCGTTGCCGTGGTGGTGTCCAAGTCAGAGTTGGCAGCCCCAGTGCCTAGGGCTGTCTTGAATTTGGGATAGATAGCGTTAGCCATTGAACTTGGTCCTCAGTCGGTTGATCTCGTCCTTGAGCGCGGTGAGATCGGACTGCGCTGCAGCAATCTCCAGATTTGTCGCGTCAAGTTTGGCATCTGCAGCCTTTTGTAAAGCTTCGAGGTCAAGGGCCAGCTTAGCCTTGACTGCGGCTGCGTCGTCCTGAGCCTTGGCGAGTGCATCTGCACCGGCCTTGACGCCAAGGGCCTTGATGCGTGCGGCCTCATCGTAAGCGGCGATGACTTGGTCAGCGGCGGCTGCTAGTTCCTGTGCGATGCCTTCGTGCTCGGCCAACGTGCCGTCGAGAGCCTCGACAGCCTTAGCGAGATCTTCCTTCTTGGTCGCGATCTGAAAATCCAGCGTGGCAAGCTCCTGTAGGTCAGGGTTCGCGTCCGCGAGCGTCTGGATGTACTTCACCATGTTGGCGAACTGGCCGATGAACTTCTTGGCATCTGCCGCGAGGACGGGATCAATCATCGAACGGTACTCCCCACGATAATCACCTTGCCGTTCGTGGCCGGTCCAGCTACGACCGGGCGCACGTAGAGCGGGGCCTCAGCGATGGTGGCCATCGAGCCCGTTGCCAGTGCCGACAGATCGACGCCGTTGACGTCGTTGAGCGTGGACCAGTTGGTCCCGTCGTTCGAGCCCTGAATGGTCACGGTGCCTGCACCGGAGGTGAACTGAACGGTCTTGTCGTTGTAGAAACCAAAGATCACCGGCTTGCCGTCGTCCGTGCCGTCGAGGTCCGCCCATGTGGCGACCATCACTCCTTGGTTTTTGATCTCGACTGTTACGTCGCGCGTTGCCATGTGAAAACTCCTTGCAAAGAGGTGTGTACTTTACAGGGTCAGCCCCCGAACTTCAAGGGCTCACCGTGACCGGGGATGCGGGTCGGACCCTTGCCGATCTGCATGGGGTTCTCCTCACCCATGTGCTCCTCCGGTCGCCAGATCCCGCTCTGCGGGTGCATGTTGTCGCCGAAGTAGTGGCCGACCTTGGCGTCCTTCGTGATCTCGGGGGTCATGAACCGACCCATCGGGAACAGCCGTGCGGCCCCGTACGCGATAGCGTCACCGGGGTGCGAGTGGATGTCCTTCTTGGGCTCCATGCTGAGTGTGCCGGTCGAGGCCTTGTGGTAGTGCCAGCCACCCCGGAGGGCGTGCCAGACGTGCCGGGCGTTGACCCGGTCGACCTGCACGAGGCCCGTGCCTTGGATGGTCTTGGTCAGGACGGCCTGCAGGGGGTTCTTGCGTTCCTCCCACCGGACGGGGCCATCCCGCCACGTTCCGCCGAGCTTCTCCTTGATGGAGCGGACAGCCGAACGCCGGACACTGGACTGGTCACCCGTCCGTCCCATGGGGTCGCCGATGTGGCGGAGGGCCGACTTGGAGAAGCGCTCGGTCAGGACCGGGATCACTTCGCCCTCGATCAGTTCTTCCACACCGATGCCTTCGCCAACGAAACTATGCAGGATGTTCCAGAACCCGAGGTTGGTGCGCTGGGTGATGATGCAGGTTGGGTTGTGCCCGAAGTCCCAGAGCATGTGGACCTCACGTCCCCGGACGGGGCTGAGGCCGAGGGCGAGATGGAGCCGGTCCGACCATTGCGGAGTAACCGGTGCACCCTCCTGTTGGAACCCGAACTCCCCATCAACGAACCGTCGGATGAGGTCAGGACGATGGGCATTGACACGTCGGATTTTCTCATAATACCCCTCCGGGAGGTTGGCCATGTTCTCGGGCTTCTGGGGCTGCCAGAGCCGGAAATCGTTGATCTCAGCGTCCTCACCCACGAAGCGCTTGTAGGTCCAGTGCTCCTCGTCCGGGTTGTTGGTCGCGAGTTTAAACGGATACCACGACATGCCCGCTTGACGCAGACGCTGCATCCCGATGTCGAACACTTCCTCCGACACGCCACGGGAACCCATGGCCGGGGCCGGTTCGTCCACAAAGATCCCGCCGAGGACCCAGCTGAGGAGCTTGGACACGTCGCCCGGATCGTCCATGCCGATGAAGACGACGGAGCCCTTGCCCATGCCTTCGGCCCATGTGAACTCCTTTTTCGACTGGTTGAACGTCCCAGCGATGCCGGGCGGGAACCATTCGAAGAACGTTTTCATGGTCGTCTTGGAGATGTTCTCGTACGTGTCGCGGATGAAGACATGCTCCGCGCCGGGGTTGTGCTTCATGTGGTAGAAGGACGACCACGCCAAAGCCGTCGACTTGCCCTCACCCACGCGGGAGGAGAAGAGGTCGGCGGCGGCTTGACTTTCGATGAAACCCTTCTGCAAGGGGTTGGGCGCGAAATTGATCACGCGCCGTTCTGATGCGGGCATTACTTGCTCCTAGCGGTATCGAAGGGGTTTCTCTTGATGTCCCCTTTCCCTTGGGCCTTGCGGATCGCGTTGGCCACGTTCGCTAGTTTATCAGACTTCGCGGCATTTTCCATCCGCTTGGCTAGGTCGCTCGGAACACGCTTCTGGTCCCCCTCACGTTGCTTGCGCATCTTGGCCTTGTGAAGGGCCTCCATGGACGACGAGGTGAACTTGCGGTTCTCTTGGCTCGACGGCTTGATGAGCGCTGGCTCGTGCGGGGAGACCTCCATGAACGGCTGCTGGGTCTTCGCGTACGGCGACCCCTGCTCTCCCACGTTGGACGATTGACGTTTGCCCTTTTTCATACCTGTGCTCCGTGTATACGTTGGCGAATGCTCGCCTTCCTTGCCTCAGCCCGACTAGACGCCGAGCCCTGTTGCGTCCGCTGGAGGAGGGCAGCTTGGTTCCCTGCCACCTCTTCCGCTCCGAGGTCAACGGCTGGCGCTGCCTCACTCTGGTCGCTCTGGGCCACACCCATGGAGCCACCGCCACCACCGCCGCTAACGATCCCTTCGGCCACGCGGGTGAGCGCATCCTTCTGGCCCTGCTCGGCTTGGCCGGGCGTCATCTCGCCGCCGTACATGCGGTTGTCGAAGCCCTGCTTGTAGTCCCGGACCCCACCGGCCACTGCGGGAGCGCCAGCCCCGGCTGTACCCTGACCGAGCGCGGCCATGTACTTCTGGCCGTAGCTGCCGACCGACGTGCCGAGGACGTCCTTGCGGTCCGTCTTGCCTACGGAGCCCTCACCGCCGAACCACGCTTGCGCGGCACCTTCCGGGCCGAACTTGCGCTCGTACTGATCCATCTTGGCGTCGAAGATCTGGTCTTGGAAGTCGGGGTTCGCTAGGAACTCGTCGGAGGTTAGCTCACGGCCAAGGACCTCCTTGGACCACTTGGGTAAGTTGCCCTCCATGACCTGATAGCGTCCGAGCGGACGGCCTAGGCTCTTGTTGCGTACGCCGATGGCCTTGTAGTCGCCGGACCCGGCACTCTCGATGGAGGCGATAGCGTTGCGCCGGGCTAGCTTGGCTGGGGACGCACCGGTCACCGGGGTCGAGGGCATGACGTTGGGGGCTTGGAACGTCGGGTTCATGCCGGGGACGCCAGCACCACCTGTGATGCCAGCACCCGAGCCCATCGACTGGATCGCGTTGAGGAAGGGCGACTTCGCCATGGCTGCCCCTCCGATGGCCCCAGCCAGTTTTCCGATACCACCCATGTTACCCGTCCTTCTTTGCGTATTTCGTCGCCGTCATCTTCGTGGCCGTGGCCGACTTGCGCCGACCGGGGATGCCTTTGCCGGTTCCGACCGGACGGCCACCCTTCTTGGGGGGCTTGAGGTCCTGTTTCTCGGTCTCGGGCAGGCCAAACGGCAAGGGGGGATTATCGCTTGTGTCCGCCGTGAGATCAAGGGTCGGTGGCTCTTCCTCCGGGGCCGGGACGGTTGGGACGGAGACGGTATAGTCCACCGTGTAGATGGATTTCTCGTTGTCCTTGGCCGGTTCGCCGTTCTGGCCGAGGTTGAGGGTCGTGTTGATCTGGACGGGGACCACGACGGTGTTCGCGGGCCGTTCGCCGTAGCGGTTGCGGTCACGGTGGGCGGCGGACCAGCGGAGTTGCTGCATCGCGATGTTGTACGCTTGGACCTTGGTGCCGGTGAAGTCGTTCTGCATGGTCAACGCACGGGCCATGTCGATGGCTTCGTCTTCGAGGGACTGGGCCGAGATCTCACGGGCCCTCTCGTACGCGTCAAAGAACTTCGGATAGACGCTGAGCCACTTGTAAACGGTCTGGCGGGTCGGCATGTCGGGCAGTTCGCACACTTTGACGAGCGAAAGGCCCTCCGCGACGTGTTCACAGATGGAAAGGGCCAGTTCCGGGGAGTATTTGACCGGCAAACGACGTTCGATAGAGTTCTCGGGCATGGTTTACGCCTCCTCGGGGGGTAGCAAACGCCACATCTTGCCCCGTTCACGTGAATAAATGCTCTCGGCGATGCCAACCTTGGCCCGATTGAGCGTTGCGACCGAAATTCCGCGTTCTTCGGCCTGCGAGAACACGCTGTTGGCCGGTTCTGGGCCGTCGGCGAGGAGTTCTTGGAGGAATTTCACGGCCTGATCGCGCTGCGAGGCCGGTTTGCCGCCGTAGTTGCCCCCTTCGTCGTACACACCACCCCATTCGAAGCCCGTATCGGTGATGTCGTACTCGATGGTGTCGCCCATTTTGCCGTAGTTGGTCTTCACGTGCTTCATCACGCGGGTCCCGTCGTTGGTCTTGGTGGCCCACAGGCCCGACCGTGCAGCGTTAACCCAGTCGGCGGAGCCCATCATCATGTTCGCGTCACCGCCTTCGAGCGTTTTGCGGATGTGGCCGACCACGATCACCGAGCACTTGGCCACGTTGGCGGCACTTTTCAGGGTTTCCATCATGGCCCGGACCTCGTTGGCCTTGTTCATGTCCATTTTGCCACCTGCGTAGTAGACGATGGGGTCGATGAACACGACCGTGGCGGCAAAGTCCCGCATCTCTTCGCCGAGCCACTTGGCCCCTTGAGCGTCGAGGGTGAACTGGGTCTCAGGGATCGCGATGTTGTCCCGGTTGGCCCCTAGTTTAATCAGCCGGGGGATGAGGACTTGGGCGTAGTCGTCCTCGGCGGACATCATGAGGACACGCTGGGGGATCATGGGCTGCCCCTCTTGGCCGGGCAGTGGTGCGCCACGGGACAGACGGGAGGCGATGTCACAGGTGATGAAGGACTTCCCCATGCCGCCTTGGCCGAACAGGGCCGTGACGGTCCCGGCTGGGATGTAGGGATACCACAACCACTGCGTTTCTTGGGGATTGACGGATGAGGCGAGGATGAATTTGGGCTTCTTGCGCGCGGCGACGGGAGTATTCACGAGAGGCATCGGTCGGTCTCCTTGTTTATCATTGAGGGGAGCATAGCCGCGCTGTTTATCAAGTGCAAGGGGGGTAGGCACCCCTGTTTCTTGATAATGTGAGAAAGTGAACCTTCTCTTCCTTATCATATAACCATTGTATTTATTATATGAATATCAACAAGGGGTATCGTGTTTATCACCTTCTCACTCAAAAAGGGGGTGTCATTCTGTTTATCAACCTTCTCGTTTAAACACGCTCTTTATCACGCAAACTACACGACTAGTCGTCCGATGGCACGGCCCCGTCAGGGGCCACGGCGGCGTCCTGCCGCCGTCGCGCGGGCTTTTTTAGCATCACGCACCACAGCCTCCCGAGGGGGATCCGTACGCAAAAGGGGGACCACTACCCCTACCCCCGGTTGTATTTCTCCGAACCTTACCCGGTGTCTGTACGGTAGGGCAAGTTCCACTCCGCCGTCCGGTGGTCGCTTGGGGGGAACCGGCCTCCCCTCCGCCCGTCGTCCACACGCACGCGTCCGATTAACTCGCACGCGATTAGATCGTACACGCTGCCCTGCCGGGCCAGTAGATCGTACACGCTATACACGTATGCGCCTCGTTCATGCGCAACAAAAGCGTGCGCATGTTTTATCTGGCGGATCTCACGGCGTGCTCAGGCTCACCCTTTTGCTCACCTTGAGCATATGTCCCTAGGACTATAATCCTAGACTAATCAATCTATTAACGTGTTCATTAACTAGGCTCGCTCATGGTCGCGCTGTCACTCGCTTCGCTCGTTCCACAATAGTGGAATAGCCCTATTTGCCACGACGTTGCCCGTAGGCGAGCATTCGTGTCTGGCCGGTAGTGCATACCATCCCACATGCGCCTTGCGCTTCTCACTGATAACGTTGCGCTTTCTAGCTCACGATGGCCCGGCCATGTTTGCCCCAGACGCAAGGCAAAAGAAAAGCCCGGACTAAGCCGGGCTAGAACGCTTGCGTTTAAACGCTATGGCCTATCCCCTGTGGAATAGGCTGTTGCATGTGTTGCAAGTGCAATCGAATTCGTCCCTAGCGACCCGGACCTTGATCGGGCTAGGGCAGTCACACATGAACAGACGCAGACGCGACCCAGACCCAACGCCACGGCTTTTGCCACCTCTCACGCCAATGGCTGCAGTGCATGGCTTAGGTGCTGCCATGCGCGTGCCTGTCTTTTGCTGCGGCTGCCCGAGCATACCGAACAAGTCCACAGGCTCCCCATCGTCCGGCTTAGGCATAGTGGCGATTGCTGCCCGGATATCCTTATCAAACATGCTCCAAATGTAGTTCGTCCCTGCAGCCCGGATCTTACGCAGACCCAGCTTCTCACATGCGGCTTTCCAGTCCGGACCGTGGCCAGCTTCCCAGCCTGCCAGCACGTGGCCAAGCTCATGGATCGTTGTCCCTGCCAGCTGAACAAGCGAGATCTGATGCAACGCGTTAATGGCAACGAATGGTGCCTTAGCGTCTGCCTTGCCCCAACGATTGTAATAGGTCACGCCTCTCACGCCGTCCGGGCCTGCACCATAGGCCAGCTTGATATTGCGGCACACTGCAGCGTCCGTCGTGGACAGTTTCGAGCACGCAATCTCGGCAACCTTTTGAACGAATTGTTCATGAGTAAACATGTTACTTGCTCCATTCCTGAGTTACGCAAACGACGACGTCGTTACGCTTGAAGCCAAACCAATCCAGCACAAAGAAGAGTGCATTTGGATAGCAGCTGTGGCCGGTTGTCGGGACTTCGAAAACATCACCACCGATAATCTTGAATATGACAGTATACATTGCGGGTCTCCATGTGTTTAAACGACATGCGCAGCATGGCATTTCCTGCCCGGATCTGTCAAACGAAAAATGGCCCTAGCGGGCCATCAATCTGCGTTTAAACGCAATGCTCTATTCCCATGATCGCATGATGTTACAGGCATCCAATGCAGCCATGGCAAGCGCTGAATACTTGCGCCCTTTGATTTGCCAGTAGCGGCGATTGTCCCAAGACACGTTGTCCTGTGTCGCCAGCTTATGCGCAAAGGCTGCATCCTCTTGCCAGTCCATTGCCTCACGTTCCATCTCACGTAACGTTTTCATCGCTTGTCACCTTCCTCGCTAAAGCCCATTGGGATCCGATTGACGGTCTCGTCTGCGTCCCATGATTTGCGCCCATTGCGTTTAAACACGTCTGCGTCCCGATAGGCCCGGATAAGCCGATAGACTAGCGACCATAGATCCAGCTTAGCGCGCTTGTCCCGTTCGTAGTTATGGGCCATGAGCAAATCATACAACTCAGCACCGCGTACCATGCGGCGATTGTTCCAAGCTTTCCTGTGTTCAACCTTGCAGAAATACTGCCCGGCCTGTTTCGCCTCAAACTTGATGCCGCATTCCCTGCAGCACGCGATACGCTTTGCCATGGCCCTAACCCCTCACTTAGCCGGACGACGCCACGCCTTCATGGCCGGGCCCAGATCCTCAAACGTCATAGTCCCGTCCCACAGCATACCGCCAGCTTCCGCAATGCGTTCCATGACAACGAGGAAGGCACTGTCGCGTTCGCTGGATTGCACTGCCCCGATATGCACAACCTTATCATCGTCGTGAGGCGTGCGGAAAGCGTAGCGGTAGAACGTACGCTCATAGCCTGTCTCACGATCATAGGCCGTTACGCCGTTGGCATGGAGCCAAACCACGTTATGTGTCTGTGGTGCGATAAACTTGCCCATCGTCCTAGCTCCTCAGTATCCGGCCATCTCGGCTGCCACGTCGCGGGACTGGTAAAAGTTATCCCATGCGTGCTTGCTCGGCTTGTCGATCCACATGCTTTCGGGACCGTCGAGATACTCCCTGTGTTTGTCCTCAGCGCGTTCAAAGGCGAACACGCTCACAGGTGCATCGATAATGCGCACGCTGTCATAGTAGCACAGGTCGCAATCGTGGCCCGAACGGCACACGGCAATCTTGCCATTCTCGGTGCACTCCTCAATGCGCATCTTGAGTGAAAGCCGGTTCATGAGGTGGTCATAATCTCGCCAGTATGCGGCCTTGCGGAAATGCTTGAGAATGGTTTTCTTGAACTTTGCGGTCAACATTGCCTTGCTCCTTTGGCTGCGTCGGTTCAACCCGACTAGTCGCCATGATATAGCAGCCCCATACAGTGTCAACAAAAAAGGTGGCCACTACCGGCCACCCTAAACGCGCTACCTCTCCCAGTCGTCAACGTCGAGCGGATTTGGCTCGTCGCCGTCCCTAGGCCGCCTGTGGTGCTTGTCCCTGTGGACTGTCCAATGGCCACCTAGGCCACCGCCCAGCACGTAAACGAACAACGCGGCGGCGATGCCGTATAGGATCACGTCCATTGCAAGCACACTCCCACATAAAGCAAGATGCCCGACCATGCGGACATCCATGCGATGGTAACGAGGATGGCCCCATGCGCAGAGTGCATAACTCGTTTAAACGCATGGAGCCCTAGCCGTGTCATGGCTGCATACCTCGTTCTGCCCGGCGTTGCGCATCCCGACGTGCGACCCATGCGCGGGTCGTCGGGCCATAAAGCCGTTCCACCGTTTCGGGCACCTCGTTTAAACGAGAAAAGATGCTGGTGCATTGGCCGTGGTCGTTGAGCCAATGAGCCTGTATGGTCCATGCCTCGATTTCCATCGAGAGCAATGTTTCCGCCGTCTGATACCATGGCCGGGCATCGCCGAAGGTCTCGTGATACTGCAGCCAGTGCACTAGCTCATGCAACAGGACGGACTTGCGGATAAGATAACGGTCGTCGGTGCCCCATGGCCGCATACCCTGTGGCGTGACATCGGGCAGGGCTAACAGTTCCTCCTCAGAGAGCATGGCCAGCACTTGCGCATCGTTGTCATACTCGCCGAGCACGCCGTCACCGTCGACCCAGTTCTCCATTTCCTGTTTGGTCAGGACGCGGACCATGGGCAGATCCGACGAGGAGAACGGCAGATAGGGACGGCCAAAGATCCGCTGACGCAGATGGTTCGCGTAGTGGGCGAACTCGTGCGTCTCCGCCATGCGAATGGCCTTGGGCAAGGCCACCTTCCGCCAATGGCCACGGGCCACAAGCTCATAGCCTGCCGGAACGTACGGGAACACATCACCGACCCGGACGATAGAAAGGCTAAACGTGTCGCGTGACACGTCGCCGAAATAGTCCGTTGATGAAGGGTCAAGGGCCTTCATATATTCGTCAAAAAACTTGCTCATGGCTCAGGCCTCCAGAGTTTCGACGGTTGCAATGGCGTCGATCACGTAAAACATGGCCTTTTGCTTGGCTTCACGGCCAGTGTCCAGCACGATGGAACGAAACAGATCGACGCTGGCTTGGTCCGGGCTCAGCGCGACCTGATAGGTAGTGCCATCTTCCTCGACCAGCTGGCCATTCTCATCGACCCAGCCTCCACCAGTCTCGAACGCCGTATATCCACCGAACGAGGTGGCAAGTTGCGTTTTAAGAGTTCTGTGGACAGACGAGAGCGATTGGCCGTCGTTGTCTTCACTGGGCAGGGTGAGTTGGGCGATAACTTTGATGTTTGTGAGGCGTGACATGCTTGGGTCTCCTTGAGGCTTAGGACGGGCATCCGTCCGACTAGTTTGGCAGTGCATCGGCGAAAACACATTTGCTTGTGGCCCATGTGGTAATCGTCTGTGAGATAGATGCTAATGGCCAGCCGGTTATCTGTCAAACTCTTTTTTGCGTGCCTACCGCCAAGCCAAAGAGTGTTCCAACTGTCGTATGTGTCCTCTTCCTCGAACAGATCACCCAGCCATGCGTTTAAACGCTCGATGGACTGGAAGCCGAAGTGGAACTGTGTCCAATCCGGGTCACGGCTCCAGTTGTCTGTCATGCCGTCGTCATACGGGCCCGGCCTGTGGTCCCAACTGATATATGGCTGCAGGTGGTCCCGGAAGCCACAACCGTACATGCCAATGCCGTTAGGATCCTCGACGCGGAAGCACAGTGTGAAAGGCAGTTTCTCACGCATGGGCCAAATCCTCACACAGGGAAAACGTTGATAAAGTGATAAACTGGCCTAAAAGCCGATACCCCTGATTGATAATCACATAATAAAATCAATGTTTATATTGAGAAGGTGATAACCATCACATTATCACCTTATCACGTTTTGGAGGTGCGTCGTGTTGATCAGCTTGATAAAGTGCGATGGCAGACGCCAGCCCCGATCAGCTGCATCGCGGTCCGGCCATAGTGGCCTTGCAGCTGCCAGACTAGGCCGCTGTCGATAAGCGCCTGAAAACCGACGATAATCTCGTGTTCTTCAAGCTCACCGCCTTCATAGGCCATGATAAAGTCCAGCGTATCCGGTGCCTTGCTCGCGTCCGAACCGGGAACAATAGGTGTGATCTGCGACATGGTCGGGTCTCCACGTTTAAACGATAAAAAGAAGGCCGCATTTGCGCGGCCAAGAACACAGGAGCGAAGGGAGAACAGGCCGACGGGCCGGTTAGTACGGGCGAGTGGTCTCGCGCTCGTGGTCGAACTCACGAGCATCGTTGCCACGGTTTTTGTCGTCGAGCAGCGGGCCGCTGTCGTTGCCGGTTGCGTTCGTGGACTGGAACCCAGCGCAGGACGGGCCATCCTGGCCAGACCAGCAACGGGGCCCGGACGATGCAAAGGCAGCCGAGGACAGAGCCGCAACAGCTGCGAGGGAAAGCAGGATTTTCTTCATTTCAGGTCTCCTTGGGCTCTTGGCCCGTTGGTTGAGGACCGGCGACATCTCCGCCGATGTCCGCCACACTATTCGAGGCTTTCGTGCTTGTCAAACACTTTTTTGCACTGGCCCGAT
>JACZCZ010024501.1_pt1 | contig 16295 bp, 11 predicted proteins | sample 8641811 | NCBI WGS metagenome assembly JACZCZ01 (sample SAMN15324610, study PRJNA640507) | soil metagenome | isolation source: intercropping peanut in the first line | place: China: Luxin town, Laibin City, Guangxi Province | collected 2019-07-25 | depth 10cm m | reverse complement strand
GAGGTGTTCATTGTCAGCGCGTGTCGTACGGCGATCGGTGGTTTCGGTGGCGTGACCAAGGACGTTCCGCTGCAAACGCTCGGTGCGGCTGCGATCACCGAAGCGCTGAAGCGCGCGAACGTGGATGCCAAGCACGTGGACGAAGTGATCCTCGGCACGGTGATCCAAGCCGGCAATGACGTGTGCTCGGCGCGCGTGGCGGCGCTGCAAGCCGGTGTTCCGGAAGCGATCCCGGCGTTCAACGTGAACAAGGCATGCGGCTCGGGCATGAAGGCCACCGCGCTTGGTGCCCAATCGATCTTGCTCGGCGATGCCAACGTGGTCGTGACCGGCGGCATGGAGAGCATGAACCGCGTTCCCTACGCGCTCGATCGCGCGCGCTTCGGCTATCGCTTGGGTCACGGCGAGCTGCGCGACCTGTTGGTCAACGGACTCACCTGCCCGATCACCAACGTGCACATGGGCGTGACGGCCGAGAACGTGGCGACGCGGCATGAGATCTCGCGCGCCGAGCAAGACGAGTACGCCGCGCTCAGCTACGCCAAGGCGAACGCGGCGCAGAATGCGGGCAAGCTCAAGCAAGAGATCTTCCCGATCGAGATCCCCCAGGCGCGCGGTGCAACGCTGACTTTCGACACCGACGAAGACGTGAAGGAGACGCCGATCGAATCGCTGTCGAAGCTGCGCGCGGCGTTCAAGAAGGACGGCACGGTCACCGCCGGCAACGCGTCGAACATCAACGACGGCGGCGCGGCCTTGGTGTTGGCGTCAGGCGCTTTCGTCAAAGAACATGGGCTCAAGCCCATCGCCAAGATCCTCGGCTTTGCGTCGGCGGGCTTGGAGCCGAGCCACATGGGTCTCGGTCCAGCGCGCGCGGTGCCGAAGCTGATGAACAAGCTCAACTGGAGCTACGACTCCGTGGACCTGTGGGAGCTGAACGAAGCGTTCGCAGCGCAGTCACTCGGCGTGTTGCGCGAGCTGCCCGAGATCAAGCGCGACAACGTGAACGTGCACGGTGGCGCCATTGCGCTCGGTCATCCGGTGGGCGCATCCGGCGCACGCATCCTCGCCACGCTGATCTACGCCCTGCGCGACCGCGGCAAGAAGCGCGGCGTCGGCTCACTCTGCATCGGCACCGGCATGGGCATCGCCATGGGCATCGAGCTGGTGTGAAACCTTAGCCCTCCGCGCGTTCTATCTTTCCGTCGGCGTGGCGGGCGAAGCGGCCTTCTTCTCGGGCGTGGACCGGGTCGTCGCTTGGCCACGGCCAGCCGCCGAACTGCGTGCGCTGGTAGTCCTGGAAAGCTTGTTGGATCTCGGCGCGCGTGTTCATCACGAACGGTCCGTACTGAACCACCGGCTCGGCGATCGGTCGGCCCTGCAGCAACAGCAACTCCACCGTCTGGTCACCTGCGCTGATCACGATGTCGCGTGCGGCGTCGACCACCAACGCGGCGTGATCCCGTTGCTCGTGATCGTCCAGACCCACGCGATCACCCGTGAAGAAATACAGCACGCGGTTGGTCTTGGCTCCGCTCGCGGCAGGCAATGTCCAAGTTGCGCCGGCTTGCATGCGGATCGTCCAGATCGCCACGTCGCTGTCGGCACGTGACGCCCACGACTTGGGTGGCGGCGAGGGTGCGCGCTTGTCGTTGAGCTGACCGGCGACCACGGTGACCTCAGTCGTGCGTCCTTGCGCGTCGCTGTGGACCACGCGCGGAATGTCGCGATCCCACAACATCGAGAAGTGCGGTTTGGCGTGCTTGTCGGCCTTTGGCAAGTTCAACCAGATCTGAAACAGCTCGACTGGGTTCGGCGCGTCGCCCTTGAGCAACGGGAACATCTCGGAGTGCTGAATGCCCGCGCCCGCGGTGAGCCACTGCACGTCACCTTGGCCGAAGCGCGCCGCAGCGCCGAGCGAGTCGGAGTGATCGATCAGCCCACGTCGCACGATGGTCACGGTCTCGAACCCGCGATGGGGATGCACCGGAAAGCCCGGCACCACACGCCCGTGGTACATGCGGAACCCGTCCTTCACCACGAAGTCCTGGCCAAGCTCGCGCCCCGAGAGCAGCGACGCATCGGGGCCCATCTTGGCGTTGCCCGCGGGATAGGCGTCGTCGTGGTGAACGCAGAACAAGAACGGGTCCGCGGTCACCCACGGAAAACCCAACGGCAGCGTCTGTCGAACCGGCGATGTCATGCCGCTGGTTGTGTTCCTTCGACACGCCAACGGCAAGAGGCCTCACGGAGCCTACCGCGCCACTTCGGCAACATGGGTAGGACTGAGGCGTTCTGCCGTGCGCATCAAGTCGATCAGCTCCGCGCGATCTTCGTGCGGGTCGTTGGACAGCGCGCTCTGCGCCAAGCGCATGACGCCAGGTAGCGACGCATCGCCTCGATGCTCCGACTGGCCGAGGATCATGCCGAAGCCAGCGACCGCCGCCGCCCACCGCAAGTTGTCCGAGGCGCCATCGATCGCGGTGCCACGATCGCGCACAGCAATGCTGAAACGTGTGCTCTCTCTTGCGTCGGGCTGCTTGTAGCGGACCTTGATCGTCGCGAGCTCGTCTGACACGACGTTCGCTGCGCTCGCGGGCTGTTGATAGCGCAGCGGATCGATGCTCCCGGGCACACCTTCGTCGCTGCCCTGCGGAATGATCTCGTAGAGCGCAGTGACGCTGTGGCCCGCACCGATCTCGCCCGCGTCCTTGCGATCGTCATTGAAGTCCTGTGCGGCGAGCCGTCGATTCTCGTAACCGATCAACCGATAGCCCGCGACCTGTGCCGGGTTCATCTCCAGCTGCAGCTTCACGTCCTTCGCGAGCGTCACCAATGTGCCGCCGGACTCCCGCACCAGCGCGCGTTGTGCTTCACGCATCGAGTCGATGTACGCGTAGTTGCCGTTGCCGCGATCGGCCAGCGACTCCATCGTGGAGTCCTTCAGGTTGCCGCTGCCAAAGCCGAGCACGCTGAGGAATACACCGGTCTCGCGCTTCTGCTCGATTAAGCGCGTGAGTGACCCGAGATCAGTGATGCCTACGTTGAAGTCACCATCGGTCGCGAGCACCACGCGGTTCACGCCGCCGACAATGAAGCTGCGCTGTGCCATCTGATAGGCGAGCTCGATGCCGTCTGCGCCGTTGGTGGAACCGCCGGCTTCGAGTCGATCGAGCGCATTGATGATCGCCGCTTGATAGGAGCCTGCGACTGGGGGCAACACCAGGCCGCTGGCCCCCGCGTACACGACGATGGCGATCCGATCCTGCTCGCGCAGCTGACGTGCCAACAACGTGAGGCCTGCCTTGAGCAACGGCAGTTTGTCGGGCGATCCCATCGATCCCGACACGTCGATCAGGAACACCAGGTTGCGCGGCGGCGTTTGCTCCTGGGTGATCGTGCGCGCCTGCAAGCCGACCAGCAGCAAACGATGTCCCGTTGACCACGGCGCGTTCGCCACCTCGGCGTGCACAGAGAACGGGCGCGCATCGGTTGGCGCGGGATAGCGATAGTGGAAGTAGTTGAGCATCTCTTCGACGCGCACTGCGTCCGGTGGTGGCAACGATCCGCCGCGGAGAAAGCGCCGCACGTTGCTGTACGACGCAGTGTCCACGTCGATCGAGAAGGTGGAGAGCGGTTGATCGTGCACCGAGACGAACGCGGTCTCGTCGACACGCGCATAGCTCTCGGTGTTGAACGCAGCAGCGCCCCGGCCATAGCCGTATCCGGTGCCGCCTCCGCCGACTCCGGTGCCGCTGATGCCAAGCCCACCGCCGTAGCCGTGCCCGATCGTGCCGAGCGAACCGAGGCCAACGCTCCCGTGCTGGACGCCACTGCTGCTCGTGCGACGCTGGCGAGCACCACTGTTCACGCTGGGTCCACTGAGCGCGCCGCCCAACAGGTCATCGATCGAGGCGTTCGCCGCCTCCTTCCTTGCCATCGAGGGCGCCGGCGCGTGCTCGGCCGCAGCCGGACCTTTCAGCACGCCCACGATGCCTGCGCTTCGTGCGCCATCACGCTCGGTGTCTTGCGTCTGACGCGTCGGGCGTGATCGATTGCGCTCATCACCTGGACTTGGTGACGCGCTGTTCGAGACGTCCCGTGGCTGCGTCGTGTCTGTCGCCGCTGCAACAGCCTTCGTCGGGTTCTTCACGACAAGCGCCGGTCGCTTTGCCGTCGTGGAGGGTGAAGGATCGCGATTCCCCTCTCGCTCATCGCACCCGACCGCGAACAAGAGAATGCACACCGCCGCACAACGGGCCACGCCCGCCGCACGACGCCAACACATGGGCGCCATGGAATACCTCCCAATCCTCGCCGCGAGATCGCGGACGCTGCGGCGATCACTCGCCGTGGTCTATGGATGCTGACTACGACACACGCGCCCCTCACCCCCTTGGGTGAAAAGCACACCGCACCGTCGTCGAGAGATCAGACACACGCGGGCGGGCAATGTTCCGCGCGATCAGAACCCGAGGAGCTCAACTTCGGCCAACGTTGCGGGGACGTGGTGATCATCCGGATCGAAGACTACGTAGGCGCGATCAGCGTGGGTGCGGGAGAGGGCGATGCCTTCGGCTTTGTCGGTGACGAGGTTGCCGTGCTCGTCGTGGAGATGACACAGGCGCGCGTTGCCTTCGTCGTCGATGATGCCGAGCGCGGTGCCGACCACCTTGCCGTCGTCGATCGCGTTCGGTGAGCCTTCGGCGCTGGCGACGAACATCACGTTGCCGTTGGGCAACAAGGTGGCGTCGGTGAAGGTGAGGGCGATGTCCGCGATGGTGCCGAGATCGTAGTGGCGCACGTTGTCGATCGCTGGAACGTCCGCGGTGTCGGGCGCGTTCAGGAACGCTTCGAGCGCGGGCCAGCTCACGTCACAGCTGGCGCAATGCTTGTTGGCGCCGATCGCGAGCCCATTGCTGCGCTGAAACAGACGCACCCGATCACCCATGAAGACGATGCCTTCCAGGTTCAGCTCACTGGTCGCGAACGTGGGGTGTGTGCGCAAGGCGGAATAAAGACGGTTGGCATCGATCACGCGCGATGACCAGGAGGCGCCATCGCGCTGCACAAGCACCATTCGCTCCCGCGCGGGTGACGAACCCGAGCCGATGGCGAGCACCGTGGAGATGCTGTTGTGCGTGACGACGGTGCAGGCTTCCAGATCCAACTTGTGCTTCTTGTTGCCGCGCTCCACGTCGAACAGGCGCGCACCGTCGACGCCGGCGGGCAACGTGATCACGTCCACCGTGTTGTCGCCCGGATCGAACGTCGCGATGAACGCGGCGTCGTCTTGAATGATCAACAACCGCTCGCCCAGCCACGCGATCCCAGAGCCCGCGCGCACGTGGGCCGGCCGCTGTGAGCCGAGCTCGGCCGTCTTCGTGTACACAAGCGAATGCCGCGCAACCACTTGCGCACGCAAGCTCGAATCCACAGTCGCGCGTATGACGGGTAGCATGGCCGGCTGAAACCGAAGGTAACCCATGGCGATCAACGCGGAGTGGCACAAGAAGAACCGGATGGCGAAGAACGCAACGGCGGAACAACGGCTGGCATGGCATCGCGAGCACGCCAAGGTGTGTGGGTGCCGATCGATGCCTCCGGGGTTTCTCGACAAGCTGAAAGCCGCCGCTGCCAAATCGAAAGCACTCGCACGCACGCGTGCCAAACGCTCCAGCTAGCGGTGGCGTCCGGAGAGGTTGCGTGGCGCGTCGATCAGGTTGCTGCGTTGGATCTCGGTGATCAGCACGCTGGCGGCGATCGACACGTTGAGTGAATGCACCGAGCCGCCGCCGGGGATCGCGACCATCGCGTCGCACAGCGCACGTACCTTGGGCGAGATGCCCTCGCGCTCGTGGCCGAGCACCAAAACACAGGGCCGCTTGAAGGTGTAGCCGATGGCGTTGTGGCTGCCGTCGTCTTCTGCGCCGACGATCGTGATGCCCTGATCGCGCATGCGCTTCAGCGTATCGGCGAGGTCGGTGGTGCGACTCAGACGCAGGTGCTCGGCGCCTCCTTCGGCCACGCGTACCGCTTGGGATGACAGCGCGGGGTGTGGCGCGGGCATGCCGATCATCGCGCCGTCGATGCCGAAGAACGCGGCGCTGCGCAAGATGGCCCCGACGTTGTACGGGTTGCGCACACGATCGAACGCGATCGCCACCCCGCCGGCCTGTAGCAGATGCTCGGCGAGGGCTTTCGGCGTGGTCCAGCTGCGCGGCTTGGTCTGAAGACAAACGCCATCGTGTTGCGGCGAATCGGCGAAACGCGACAGCTCGGCTTCGGACACCTGTGTGTGCGCCACGTGTTGCGCCTTGGCCAGTGACAGCAAGGGGCCGATGTCAGGCCTCGCTTGCGCGGTGAATGCCACACGCACGATGTCTTGCGGACGCACGCTGCACACGGCGAGCGCTGCACGCAGGCCAGACACCAGCTCCACGTTGGGCGACGCGGGGGCGGCCGCGCGTGTCGCTTGCGGTGCGGGACGTTGCGCCGCGGAGCGTTGTGACTTCTGCGGGCGGGGGCCGGGACGGCGTGGTTTCACTGCGGGCGCTCCTGGCTCGCGCGTGATTGCCACCACTGCTTCAGACGCGCCACCACCGGCGCCGGAGTCTTGGCCCAAGAGAAGTGGCCGACGCGTGGCCGACCGAACGCCTCCGGCGCGATCGACTCGTACTCCAAAGGTGCCGTGCGGAACTTGTCATAGAGCTGACGCGCTGCAGTCGGTGGTGCGTATTCATCGTCGGCGATGCTGATCGCGAGCACCGGCACCCGCACGCTGCCGAGCGCATGATCGTAGTTGTGGTCGTCGCCGGTGAGCTTGAACTGACCCGTGCGGGCGTTGCGTGCCCAGTCGCGCATCTGCGTCTTCGGCTCCAGCCCCGCAAAGCCCACTTGCTTGCCCGGGAAGTAGCCGACCGCGGTGGCGATGGTCGCGGCGAGCTGCGTCTGCAGCAGGATCCGCGCCGCCTCCACTCCGCGCCAACCACGGAAGTGCACCGCGCCCGCAGCCACACCGAACACCCCGTCCACTTCGTTGGGCTTCGCGAGCGTCGAGTACAGCGCAGTGACGTGACCACCGCTCGAGTGACCGCCGATCAACAGCGCGCTGTTGGGAAACTGTTGTTTCGTGAACGCGATGAGCGCAGCGCAGTCTTCACGCACCAGTTGCTTGTAGCCGTAATCAACGTTGCGCGAAGGTTTGACAGAGCCCACGCCGTGGTGGCGCCAGTCGCCGATCACGACGTGAAAACCGGCTTGATGAAGTCCTTGGCCGAGCGCGTCGTAGAAGCGCGCGTGCACGCCCATCGCTGGCAGAAACATGATCGTTGGCGCGTTGTCGTCGGCGTGTGTCCACACGTTGGCGCCGCTCTGTGCGGTGGACGTGATCGTGATCGGGTGCGCTTGCATAAGGTTGATCCCATACCATGGCGCATCATGCGAACGCTGGTTTGGTTTCGAGGCAAGGACCTGCGCGTGACGGATCATGTTCCGCTGCACGGCGCGCTCGGCGGCGACGAGGTGATCCCGCTGTTTGTGCTCGATCCGAACCACGTGTCCGAGACCGGCGCGCACGATCATCCGCACCGCGTGCAGTTTGCCTTGGAGTCGCTGCACGCGCTCGAGGCCAACCTGGCGCATCTGGGCTCGCGGCTCGTGATCGTGGCGGGCAAGAGCACGGAGCTTTTGCCCAAGCTCGCAGCACAATGGAAGGTGGATCGCGTGTTGGCGCAGCGCACAGCGGAGCCAGCTGGCCGTGAGCGCGATCGGAAGGTGCGTGAGCTGCTGCACGTGCCGCTGACGTTGACCGAGGGCGAGACCTTGCAGCCACCGGAAACGATTCGGACTCAGAGCGACACGCCGTTTCTCGTCTACTCGGCCTTCGCACGCGCGTTTGCCACCGCATCGTCGATCGACCCGCCGCTTGCCGCACCCAAGCGCTTGCCGCCGCTGCCGCCGGACGTGACGACGCCGTCGAGCGCGATTCCAACGTTGGAGTCGCTGGGTGTCGTGCGCAATGAACGCGTGATCGTCGGCGGCGAGAAAGCGGCGCGCCAACGGTTGCAGCGTTTCGTCGAGAGAGCCGCGCGCCAGTACCACGTGCAGCGGGATCGGATGGACTTGGAGGGCACGAGCCGCCTCTCGGCGGACCTGCGCTTTGGAACCTTGTCGCCGCGCACGGTGTGGACGACGGTGCAGCGAGCGCTCTCGGACGCGGCGCCGGAAGCGCTGCGGGTCTTTCACAATGAGCTTACCTGGCGTGAGTTCACCCACGCCACGCTGTGGGATCGACCGGAGCTGCTGCACGAGCCGTTTCAGCGCGCGTGGGTCGGGTTTCCGTGGCAGCACGACGACGCGCTGTGGCAGGCGTGGATCGAGGGGCGCACCGGCTATCCGATTGTCGACGCCGCCTGTCGGCAACTAATGATCGAAGGCTTCGTGCACAACCGCGCGCGCATGATCAGCGCGAGCTTCCTGACCAAACATTTGCTGTGCGACTACCGGCGTGGCGAAGCGCACTACCTGCGTTTCCTCGTCGACGGCGACCGCGCCCAGAACAACGCCGGTTGGCAGTGGTCGGCCGGATGCGGTTGCGATGCCCAGCCGTACTTTCGCGTCTTCAACCCCGTGACACAGGGCCAGAGGTTCGATCCGAACGGCGACTACGTACGGCGCTTCGTGCCCGAGCTCGCGCAGCTGCCAAACAAGTGGATCCATGCGCCTTGGACCGCGCCCGAGGCCGTGCTGAAACAGGCTGGCGTGCCGCTGGGCACGGGCTACCCGCGGCCGATCGTGGATCACAAAGCGGCGCGCGAACGTTTCCTCGCCCTGGCAACCCAACACGTGAAGCAAAAGGGTTAGCCTCGCGCCGATGTCCAAGCAGTATTGGGTGGTGTTGGTCTGCGGTCTGATTGCATGCGCCAAGGATCCGGTGGCAGCCGGCGCGGGCGGGGTCGGCGGTGTCTTCGCGGGGTCAGCTGGCGTCGGTGGCACTGCTGGTGTCGGTGCAACGGGCGGCACCGCGGGCTTCGGTGCAACGGGTGGTGTCGGCGCGACCGGCGGTAGCGGTGGCGTGCTGGACGCGAGCGCGCCGATCGACAGCAGCACGAATGATGGCGGCGTGATCGTTGGAAGCACAGTGATCGCCGAACCGAACGACCCGGCGGCCTACCTGTTCGATCAGGCGCAGCTACGCACGTACAACATCGTGATCGCGCAGAACGATCTCAACACGATCAATCAGAACCCGATGGCAGAGACGTACGTGCCGGCGAGCCTCGAGTTCGAAGGCATGACGTTTGGCTCGCTGCGTGTTCGCTACAAGGGCGGCTTCGGCGCGTTCTTGCCGCCTTGCAGCGGTGCACAACTTGCGCCAGGCGGCCCCAAGACCGGCAAGTGCTCGATCAAGCTCGCGTTCGATCAGGTCGATCCCAACGGGCGCTTCTTTGGCCTGCGCAAGCTCAACTTCCATTCGATGAACAGTGACCCATCGATGTTGCGCGACCGGCTCGGCTACTCGCTGTTCCGCGACATGGGTTTGGCGGCACCGCGTTCGGTGCACGTGCGTCTCTTGATCAACGGCACGCTGGAAGGGTTGTTCGCGCTCGTGGAGCAGGTGGACGGGCGCTTCACGCGTTCGCGCTTCACCGAGGGCGGCGAAGGCAACCTGTACAAAGAGATCTGGCCGATTCACGCCGACCAGAGCGCGTACATCGCGGCGCTCGAGACCAACGAAGACCAGATGCCGTCGGTCCAGGCAATGCTCAACTTCAGGTCAGCGGTGGAGCAGGGCGCTGCGGCCGCGGAGACGATGTTCGATCGTGACTACCTGATGAAGTACGTCGCAATCGATCGCGTGATCATCAACGACGACGGCATCTTTCATTGGTGGTGCACCGCCGACGGCGCCGGCAACAACCCAGGCGGTCTCGGCAACCACAACTACTACTGGTACCAAGAAGCCCAGCGCGAACACTTCTGGCTCGTGCCGTGGGACTTCGACAACGCCTTCAACAGCGCGGGTTTCGTGACGGTGTGGCCCGAATGGAACGCGAGCGCCGCGTGCTTTTGTGCGCCCATGCCGGGAACGTTTCCTCCCGTCGGCCAGCGTCCGCCGTCATGTGATCGCCTGACTCAGCACTTCGCGTCGTGGATGAGCGACTACAACCAACACGTGGATGCGTTCATCGCGGGTCCGTTTGCTTCGTCGGCGGTGAACGCCAAGCTCGACGCGTGGACCAACCAAATCCGTGCGGCGGTGATCGAATCGTCCGGCCGCAACGGCGCGCCCAGCGAAGGCACCTGGAACAGCGCGGTGAGCTCGTTGCGCAGCATGATCGATGCGGCGCGACAGAATCGCGGCTTCAACTACTGATCACGCGGCCTTCTTGAACAGCAGGTGGCGCAGCGGCTCCACTTCGCTCACTTCGTACAGCACCGGCGGCACCACGCTGCGTGACGGTGGCAGCGAGGAGAGCGCACCGCTGTCGGACAGCGCACGGCCCTGTGGACCATCAAGAATCAAGAACAAGTTGTGCGCGCCGCTGAGCGTCGGGACATCGGCCACGTCGAAGATGCGTTTGCGATCGACCGAGAGCTCGGTGAGGCCGCGCCGAATCAAGAGGCGCTTGTCGGTCAGCACGTACTCGGTGGCGTGACCCGCGGCACGTGCGCCCCAAAGCCCAAACCAAAGCAAAGACGCGGCGGTCGCGCCGATCACGGCGAGCGTCAGCGCGATCACCGAGAACAACAGCACCCACGTCCACGACCATACCGGCAGGCCCAAGTCTTCGAGGCCGATCAGGACGCGGCCGGTGCGGTAGCCGTAAATCACGCCGCCGATCAACGCGAGCAAACCGAGACCCGCCGTGGCGAGCTCACGCATGCCGAGCAGATAACCCGCCGGGCTCGCGCCCCAAAGCACGCGCTCGTCGCGATCGAGTCGATCGGTCAAGCGCACGTCGGCGTAACCCGCGAACTCACTGGCGTCCGCGTCGCGGACCAACGCGAACAACACGTCCGGCGCGATCACGTCGTGCAACACGATGCGCTGCTGTCGCGAGAGCGGGCCAAACGGAACGCTGCGTACGAGCTCCAAGCTGCCGAGCCCCGGCACGGCGCGATGCCAGTGGATGCGACCGAAGGTGATCGCGTTGCGCTCGATCACACGCGTGTGTCGACCGCGCTTCCAGAACACACGTCGATCGCTGACGGCAAATACGCAAGGGTCCAGTGAGTAGCGCGGGATCGCGCGTACAGCGATGGCCGTGCCGAGCAGGTAGAACGCGACGAAAGCAGTCGGTTTAACCGCGGGCAAACCGGAGACCGCGACCAAGCCAGCAAACAACGCCGCGATCACCGACAACGAAACCAGCAACAGCGGCACCAGCGTCCAGCGCAGATCACGTGGCGCGCCTGCTGCAGGACGCCCAACCCACAGCAACTTCTCGTGCGGGTACAGCGGGAATCCGGTGTCGCGTTCGGCTTGCACGGATCGAACCTCCCCGTCGCCAACCTAAGGCCACTCTAGCATCGCCGCTTGCGCGATGCTCCAGCCTTGACAGTCACATACGGCATTTGGCCTCCTGTACCTGAGTGTTGCCTCGCAACGACATCGACTTGGCGTGTCAACAGCTGCGCGCTCATGGTGCGATCACGCCGAAGGTGGCGCTTGTGCTTGGCAGCGGGCTTGGCGGGCTTGCCACGCGGATCACGGACGCCAGCGTCGTCGGCTACGGTGATGTCAGTGGGATGCCGACGTCTGCGGTGCCCGGGCACGCGGGACGTTTCGTGATGGGTCACTTGGCGTCGGTGCCGGTGATCGCGATGCAGGGGCGTGTCCACTTGTACGAAGGGCATGCGCCTGATCGTGTCGTGTTTGGCGTGCGTGTGATGGCGGCTCTTGGTGCGCGCGTGCTGATCGTGACCAACGCCGCCGGTGGAATCGCGCCAAGCATGACCGCCGGATCGCTGATGGTGATCGACGACCACCTCAACCTGACCGGTCGCAACGGGTTGGTGGGTGTCAACGACGATGCGCTCGGGCCACGTTTTCCCGATATGACGCGTGCCTACGACCAGGACCTCGCAGCGCTTTGCACCATGGCGGCGCAGACGTTGGGCATCGCTGTGACGCGTGGGGTGTATGCGGGCGTGCTCGGACCGTCTTACGAGACGCCGGCGGAAGTGCGGATGCTGCGGACGCTCGGTGCCGACGCGGTCGGGATGAGCACCGTGCTCGAAGTGATCGCGGCGCGTCACGTGGGGCTGCGCTGCTTGGGCATCTCGTGCATCACCAACGCGGCGGCCGGGTTGTCGGATCAGGTGCTCAGCCACGAGGACGTGCAAGACGTGGCGAACGCGGCGGCGGGACGTCTGCAGGCGTTGGTGCTCGCGGTGGTCGCGCAGCTCGGTGGCGCTGCGTGAAGGTCAAGGCGATCGACTGGACGTTGTTGCGTGACGCAGCGCGTGAGGCGTTGCCCGCGGCCTATGCGCCGTACTCCGCGTATCGCGTCGCCGCTGCGCTGTTGGCGGAGGACGGTCGGGTGTTCGTTGGCGTCAACGTCGAGAATGCAAGCTACGGTCTGACGCTCTGTGCTGAACGCAATGCGGTGACTGCGGCGGTCGCTGCAGGCGCGCGTTCGTTCCGAGCGCTGGTAGTGGTGGTGCCGGCGACGTCCCCGGCCAGTCCGTGCGGCGCTTGTCGCCAGGTGCTGCGCGAGTTTCCACCGAGCTTTCCGGTGCGTTCCTATGCTGCGCGTGGCCGGGCGCTCTCGACCACGACCGCTGCGCTCTTGCCCGCATCCTTCGGGCCCGAGAGCTTGAAGACCACCCCGCCGCGTCGACGTCGGTAGCCACGGCCGCCTCGGTTGGTTCAGCGCCGACAGACGTCAGTAGATGCGATCGGTGGCGACTTCGACGCCCCACTTCTCGAGCTTTTTGGTCACGTCGCGACGGTCGATGGCCCCGTCCGGTGCAAGCTCCAAGTAGCGCTTGTAGTGCGTGATCGCGCCGCGCTGATTGCCGAGGCCTTCGAGCGCTTCGCCGCGCAATCGATGTGCATCCGACAGCCATGCCGGCGTTCGCGATTCCTCGTCGCCGATCTTGGTGGCGTTCTCCAACGCGCGCGCGCCCTCTGACTGATGGCCCGCGTCGAGCTGCAGGCGTCCGAGGCGGTACCACCAATGTCCGCGCTTGGGCTCGGTCTTGAGCGCCTTCTCGTAGGAGTCGATGGCGCGATCGAGCATGCGCAGTTGGTCGTAGCAATCGCCAGCGACGGCCAGCGCTTCCGTACGACTCGGCTTGAGCTCAAGCGCATGCTGCACATCGCGCAGCGCATCTTGAACTGCGCCGGTGCGAAGACGAACCACCCCACGCAGCCAGAACGCATCACCCAGGCTCGGGTCGGCATCGATCGCCGCTTGGATCTCTTCGAGCGTGCGCCCGAGGTTGCCCATGTCCATCGCAGCCCAGCCCGCATACAGGTGGTACTCGCCGACGGTGCCATCGAGCGAGACGGCGCGATCGAAGTGGGTCAAACCCTCGGCGACCTGTCCGCGTGCGAACGCGACACGGCCGATGAAGTATTCAGCCTCCGCGGAGCTCGGGATCGAACGGATCACGATCGCGAGCGTGCGTTCGGCAGCGTCGATGTCACCGAGCGCCACCTCCGCAGCACCCAAGCGCAGCAGCAGGTTGGAGTTCTCCGGGTCTTGCTTGAGCGCTTCCTGGTACGACTTGGCGGCTTGGTCGAAGTTGCCGCGCGCTTCCGCCAGCAAACCACGCTCCAGTGGCAAACCGGCGTACGAAGGATCCTGTTTCGCAAGGCGCGCAAAGATCTGCTCCGCCACGTCCAAGCGTCCGTGACGACGCAGCGCGACACCCATGCCGAACAGCGCATCCATGTCACCCGGGTCGAGCGTCAGCGCGCGCTGGAACTCGTTGATCGCGCTGTCGAGCTCGTTTCGCTTCAGCTCGGACTGGCCAAGCATTCGGCGCATCTCAGCGGTCTCGGACACCTTCTTCGCGGCGTCCTTGAGCACCACCGCAGCCTCATCGTTCTTGCCTTCGTTGAAGAACAGCTGCGACAGCGCCAGGTAACCGTCGAAGCGCTCAGGCGCCAGCTCGATCGACTTGCGGAAGCTGGCTTCGGCCTGATCGGGCTTGCCCAGATCCTGATCGACCTTGCCCAACCACAGCACGATCTCCGCGTCCTGCGGCTGCTCGGCCACCAGCGCGGCGAGCTTCTCCCGTGCGTCCTGCGGTCGTGCCGTGAGCAAGAGCGCGCGACCGATACCAAGCTTGGCTTCAACGCTCGCGCGACGACCACCGAGCACCGTGACGTCCTTCTTCTCTGCCACCTTCAGCGCGGATTCGAAGCGCGTCAGGCCATCGGCGTAGCGTCGCTCGCGCAGCAACACACGGCCGGCACCGAGCAATGCTTCGAGTCGATAGGGATCGCCCGCGAGCGCATCCGCGTATGCCTTGCGCGCCAAGTGCAGACGGCCGCGCAGCTCGTGCACATAGCCAAGCACGCTGAAGCCGTCTGCTTTCTCGGAGCCAGAGCTCCACAGGAACTTGCCGTTGACCGGCTCGGTGCCCACCGCTTGCTCCAAGAGCGCGAGCGCGTCGTGTTCTTTGTCACGCGCCACCAGCACGCGAGCCTTGCCGATGCGACCGCCGACGTGCAGCGGGCTCAGCTTCAACGTGGCTTCCACCGCCGCGTCCTGCGCCTCGATGTCGTTGCCGAGCAGCGCGACCCGAGCCAAGCCCCATTCGGCGCGCGCGCCACCGCCAAGCTCCTTTGCCCGCATGAACGCCTTGAGCGCGTCTTGTGGCTTCTCTTGTCGCAGCGCGAGCTCACCTGCAATCAGCTCGACGTACGGGGCCTTTGGCGCCTGCGCGCGTGCAGCCGCGACGTGTTGCGGCATCCGTTGCAGCTCACCGCGACGCGCATAGTCACCCGCGAACGCCAAGTCCATTGCCGGCGCATCGAAGCGCCGTTCCTCGAGGCGCGACATGATCGCGGCCGCACGTGCTGCGCTGGCCGGGTCTGGACCAAAGCGCAACGTGTAGAGTGCTTCATGCGCAACGCTGCGCGTGAGCAACTCGCGGTTGATGCCTGCGCGTTGGCGCTCGCGACCCAAGATCGCAAGCGCGCGCCGAACCTCTTCGTAGGTGTCGCTGGCTGCGGTCTTCTCCGCGCGCTCGATCGCGGCGCGCACCGCCTTCGGGTCACCTGCCGCCGGTAGATAGCGCTCCAGGTAGTACATGCCGAAGAAGCCGTAGTTGGTCAGGGTAAGACCACCACCGATGGTCGCGACCACACCGAGCACCACGCCGAGCTGAATCAACAGTCGCAGGCCGCGATTGCCAGCGCGCGGTTCTTCGACCGCTTTCTCTCCGCGTTGACGACGCAGGATCTCTTCAGGCAGCGAGATCGCAGCTTCACCGTCGCGCGCAGGTAGGCCGAACTCCATCTCCTCGGAGCCGCCGCCACCCAAGTCGCTTTCACCGCCGCCGCCGGCGCCAATGTCGACTTCGCCGTAGCCATCGCCCCCACCGCCACCGCCGATGTCGAGCTCGCCGCCGACGTTGCCGGAGGCCTGGCGCTGCGCCCGCCCGATGTTGTTGAAGTCGGGGATCGAATCGTCGCTGAGGCGCGAGGCTGGGACCGGGGACGCTTTGGCTGCCGGACCGGCTGCACCGGTCGCATCGAAGCGCTTGGGTTGTGGAAGATCACCGGCGCCTTTGGCGACTGGCAAATCGCGGTCGAGCGGGCGCCCGCCCATGCCGTCATCCAAGTCGAGATCCGCGGACGACATCTCGGAGGCATCTGCCGGCGCCGCTTTGACTGCCGGCAGGTCTGCGCGGCCCTTCGGTGCGGGCAGGTCCGCCAGGGGTTTCGCTGCCGGCAGGTTCTCCATGCCGATGTCACGGAAGCTCGCCTCTTCGTCGAAACCCTTGCTCCCTTTGGGTTTCGCTGCCGGGCCTTCATCCAAGTCGATGTCGCCGAAGCTCGCCTCGTCGCTGCTCTTCGCCCGCGCGGGCACCGGCAGGTCGACCTCACCAAAGCCAAGCGAGCCCTTCTTTGCGGCCGGTGCCGGGAGGTCCACCTCGCCGAAGCTGGACGGTCCGGTCTTCGACACCGGGGCTGGCAAGTCGACGTCGCCGAAGCCTGCGCCCGCCCCCTTTTTGGCCGGCGTCGGTAGATCGGTCTCATCGAACGACGGCGCCTTCCTCGCAGCGGGCGCCGGGAGGTCGATGTCGCCGAATCCTGCGGGCGCTTTCTT
>JACZCZ010081478.1_pt1 | contig 16346 bp, 11 predicted proteins | sample 8641811 | NCBI WGS metagenome assembly JACZCZ01 (sample SAMN15324610, study PRJNA640507) | soil metagenome | isolation source: intercropping peanut in the first line | place: China: Luxin town, Laibin City, Guangxi Province | collected 2019-07-25 | depth 10cm m | reverse complement strand
GGTATCCGCACGGAACGGACGCAGCGGCAGCCAGGGCATTCAAGGATCTCAAGCGCGACGCCGGCTTCGGATGGCAAACGTGGACCTGGGCGCACGCGCACGCGCGCAAAGGCAAAGGAGCCGTGTACCTCTATTACTTCGACGTGCGGAGTCCGAAGTCGCCGGAGGGTGCACCGCACGGGGAGGAGGTTCTCTATGTGTTCGGCAATCTTGGCGCCGAGGCGTCACCAGAGCACATCAGGGTCTCCGACCTGATGCAGCGCTACTGGATCAATTTCGCGAGCACGGGTGATCCCAACGGGCCCGGTCTTCCTCACTGGCCCGCATTCGATGAAAAAGCGGAAACCGCCATGGTTTTCGACCAGACACCGTCCGCGAGGCCTCTCCAGCACGCGGATCGAATCGCGACTTTCGATCGGTATCTGGCGTGCGTCAATTCAAGAACGACAGAGTGAATTGCGCGCAGTGATTCGGCTTCGGGGTCTTGGTGGCAACGAGCTTGCACCTCTCACTCAAGGTCGAGTACCACGACGGACTTTGCAGGCGCCGTCAGCGATACGGCACCGCTGCGTGTGGTGATGCGATCGAGCGGGACGGGGGCCAGCGGGTCGGATTCACCAAAACCAGCTCGCGCGTCCATGGCGTCGGCCGTGATGACTCTCCCGGCGGCTTTGCGGATCTTCAAACCTTCGAGTGACATTGCGACGCGCGCCTCACGCGTGGGATCGAGATTCACCAGCGATACCGTGACTTGGCCATTCGGCCTGCGCGAAGCGCTCACACTCAATGCAGGAATTGCCACGCCCTCGTGAGCGTAGTCAGGCGCGTCGAGTTCGACAGGTAGTGAGAGAGCCCCCTGATGGCTCTGGTAAAGATCAAAGACGTGATATGTCGGCGTGAGCTGGATCTTTTCCTTGTCAGTCAGGATCAATGCCTGCAGAACATTCACCATCTGGGCGAGGTTTGCCATGCGGACCCGGGCGGCATGATTCTGAAAAATGTTCAGCGTGAGTCCCGCAATGATGGCGTCGCGCAAGGTCTGCGCCTGATAAAGGTTCGATGGCCGCTTCGGATCCGTAGCCCACCAGGCGCCCCATTCGCTGAACGAGATGCCGACCTTACCGGCAGGGTCGTGGCGATCGAGAATGTCGGAATGTCGCTGGATCATCTCGTCGGTCTTCCAGGTGCGCTCCATGGCGCGTGCCCAATCGCTTTCACCGAAGCCAATGGCAGGGCTTTTCTTTCCCCAGTCGTTTCCGGCGAACGTGTAGAAGTGCACGGAGACCATGCTGATCTGCGGCTGCTTGCTGATATAGGCGAGTGACGTTGGCGTGTCCGGAGGATGGCGATACAGCGCTCGAGTGAGAAGCTTTTCGGTCCATTCATAGTCGTCGGAGTTGGCGTCCGAGGCGATGAGTGTTCCGTAGGGTTTCAACACGCTGACGTATTGCCGATAGACGTCGGAGTAAAACTCGGCGGTCATGTTTCCGCCGCAGCCCCAGGTCTCATTTCCAATGCCAATGAAGGGTACCTTCCAGGGCTCCGTGCGCCCGTTCTTCGCACGCTCCTGCCCGGGTCCTGATGTCGCGGGCCCCGTCATGTATTGCATCCAGGCTTGCGCCTCCGCGGGCGATCCGCTCGCCACGTTCACCGAGATGAATGGTTTGGCGCCGATCTGCTCGACGAAGTCCATGAACTCATGGGTTCCGAAGTGGTTGCTTTCGACCTCATCGCCCCAGGCCGTGTTCACGCCGCGCGCGCGGCTTTCGCGTGGTCCGATCGCATCTCGCCAGTGATAGGTTTCGGCAAAGCAGCCACCAGGCCAGCGCACCAGCGGAATCTTGATCTTGCGCAGTGCCGCCACGACGTCCTTGCGAATTCCACGGGTGTTGGGAATAGGGGAGTCAGGGCCCACCCAGATTCCTTCGTACACGCCTCGGCCAAGGTGCTCGACGAACTGACCATAGATGTCAGGGTTGATCTCGGCGCCTGCTCTATCTGCGTGAATCGCAATCGTTGCGTTGTACGAGGCCGCGACGGCAGGCGCGCCCACTGCGCAGGCAACCAGGGCGACCAGGATTTTGTATGAGGAAATCATGCATGCACCACGGGGAATGGGGAGGACATATCCTGCCATGGCGCGACGTCACTCTGGCAGGGCATCACTGCTTGGATGGATGCATGGCAAGAACATTGCCCGCGATGCTGCGAGGGCGGCTCATGATCGCCGTCGGGCTGATAGGGCGATGCGGAATGCCATAACCGCAATCCTGGCGATGGTCACGATGTTGAAGGTTGCATGCCGCAACGCCTCTTCGAGGCCGCCGTAGATGCCTGTTACATGTAGATAGATACCCCCCGCCAAATGCGGCTCGCCGCGAGCAATCCGGCATACGCAACCCTACGAATGCGGGCCAAGCTCCGCATCCTCACAGTGGGGGCTTCCGGACTGGAGGTACTTGCGCAGAGCGACATACAGAGCGAGTTGTGTGAACCAGACCATGACGGCGGCCGCGAGATCGTGGGACAGGAAGTGCGCGCCGCGCGCTTCCTGTCCCACCGCGAACGCGGAACCGATCAGCAGCGCAGTGATCAGTGCGTTGTGCGCTCTTTGTGGATGCGTGTCGCGCCAGAGGAAATAGAATGCCCACAAGGAAAATCCGCTGGAAGCGTGTGCGCCAGGAAAGCACTTCGCGCGAGGTAGCCAATCGGGCCTATCCGAAAACCAGCCGGCCTGGGGGTTCGTCCCGCCGAACCCCGCGAGATCCCATGGGCAGTCCACATTGCTCACGGACTTGAGTGCCCCGACGATGGCCACGGCTAACACCATTGCCAACGCAACAAACCCGGCGGATTCCCGCCATGGGCGCCAGCCTGGTAACCATCTCGATAGCGCCCAGACTAAAACCGCGGAGAGGGCGAGCCCGCGTATGAGCCAGCGACCACCAGAATGCAGCAACTGGCGCGCCCACCAATCACCATTGCCAGCTCCAAGCCACTGCATCGAATGGCTGTCGAAAAACCAGGCTCGAGCCAATCGTTCATCCAGGGACAGCCAACCAATGATGGCAAAGGCCGCAGCCACGAGCATCGCGGGCGACCACGCATGACTGCGCCAGAAGGCCGAATCCAGCGGACCAAGTCGGGAACCGTCATCCACCATCGCTTCGACGTATTCCAACGACCTTACCCGTCGCCGACTGACAGTGGACTTGGGCGTAGGTCGTCTCTTCGCTGCCTTGCCGCGCGTTGCTGCTCGCTCGAAGCCGCGGCGCTGGAGGACGTGCAGCTCATTGGCATCGCTGATCGACGGGTCCGCACCTGCCATGACGTCTCAAAAAGCGTGGCTTGGAAACCGTTATCCCGCACAAGACTTGCCGGCACTGAGCGCGAGTCCGCCGTCTCTGCCGAGGGAGCCGCGTTTTTTTCGACATGGGCGCCGCGTGCGGACGCGACCCGAAATGTCCTGCACATCGACTCGATGTTCCCTGGACGGTGAGCCGTCGCTGCGCGGCCCGCAATTGTTGATCGAAACGAAGAAGAGCTTCTGATGAAACTGATCCGCGGCCGCTTGCGCCCGATGCTGACGATTGAAACCCTGGTCATTGCCGTCGTGGCGTGGTTGGCGGCATTGCTGAATGGTCCCTGGTGGTCCGCAGCACTACACGGAAGATCCTGGGCGAACCCGGAGACCTGGCTGTTCGTGGGATGCGTGTACACCGCGCTGGTTGCCTTTCATTTCGTCCTGCTGGCTCCGTTTGCCAATCGATGGAGCGTGCGGCTGATGCTCAGCCTGCTCGTCATTGCCAGCGCGTGTACGGCTTACTTCATCCGCAGCTACGCCGTGATCATGGATCCAGCCATGATGCGAAACGTCCTGAATACGGACTTCCACGAGGCGGGTGACTTGATCTCAGCTTCGCTTCTGGGTTTCGTGCTGCTTTCGTCAGTGTTGCCATTGGCTTTGATCTGGGGCGTACGGTTGCAGCGGCGGCCCTGGCCGAGCGCCGTCGTGATCCGCTCCGCCAGTGTGATCGGCGCATTGGTTATCGCGGTGCTGATCGTTCTTCCGGTGAACAGGGATCTCACGTCAACGATGCGCAATCACCGGGAGCTCCGCTATCTCATCACCCCGGGAAACCTCATCTATGGGCTGGCTGCCAATTCCGCGACAGACGTGCGAAACGCTCGCGGACCCCGCGCGCTCGTAGCGGCCGACGCGAGGCTGGTGCGCGTAGGCGCCGGTGACGGCCGACCGCGAGTGTTCGTACTCGTCGTCGGTGAGACGGCACGCGCCGACAACTTCTCCCTGCTGGGCTATCCGCGTCCCACCACACCAGAGCTCGAGAAGCTGGACGTGACGGCCTTCAGGAATGTCTCTTCCTGCGGCACCTCTACCGAAGTCTCGGTGCCGTGCCTGTTTTCACCGTTCGGCCGCGCGAACTATGACGAACGTCGCATCAAGCATTCGGAGAACCTGTTGCACGTGCTTGCCCGCGCCGGATACAGCGTGAAGTGGCTGGACAATCAGTCCGGATGCAAAGGTGTCTGCGAAGGTCCGGGCATTCAGGTCGAGAAACTGGGCGCGACAGATGCGCCGGATCTTTGCCGGCACGGCGAATGCTACGACGGTGTACTCGTCAGGCGGCTGGAGAGTGAACTTGCAGCCACGACTCGCGACACGGTGCTGGTGCTGCACATGATGGGTAATCACGGCCCCGCGTATTTCCGACGCTATCCCGCTGAGTTCCGAAAATTTTTCCCCGACTGTGCTTCCGTGGAACTGCGGGACTGCACGCGCGAGGAGGTCGTCAATGCGTATGACAACGCCATTCTTTACACGGACCACGTTCTGGCCGCGTTGATTCGCGCATTGAAAGTGCATGCCGATGCAATCGATGGCGCCATGATGTACGTGTCGGACCATGGAGAATCCCTGGGCGAACATGGGCTCTACCTGCACGGCATGCCCTATGCGATTGCGCCGAGGACCCAGACCCATGTTCCATTGATTTCGTGGATATCGCCGGAATTCTCGCGTGCCGAGCAGGTGGATCTGCGGTGCCTCCGCAATCGGAGCGACGACGAGCTTTCCCATGACAACGTGTTCCATTCGGTGCTGGGAGTCCTCGATGTGCGCACCGCGGCGTACCTCCCGGCGAAAGATGTGTTCTCCCGGTGCCGAGGTGATTCCAGGACCATCCTGGCGCGCGAAGGTCCACGTTCGCGTACGTAGTTCTCTTTACATGGCGTCGTGTCATGCGGATGGTGACTTGCGTGTCTGCAGGGACAATGGGGCTGTCGGCATCACCTCGGAGGCTCGAACATGGCATGGAGGAACACATCCGCGAGGTTCGGCTCGCTATCAATTGCGATGCACTGGTTGATGCTGCTCCTGATCCTAGCTGTTTACGCCTGCATCGAGCTGCGGACGCAGTATCCGCGGGGCAGCGAGATTCGCGAGGCGCTGAAGACATGGCACTTCATGCTTGGGCTCGTGGTATTCGCTCTGGTATGGGTGCGGTTGCTCGCCCGGATTGCCGGACAAATTCCAGTCATCGTTCCACAGCCATCAAGGTTACAGTTACGGATTGCGCATGCATTCGAATACACGATGTACGCGTTCATGATCGTCATGCCGCTGCTCGGTTGGCTGCTGCTGAGCGCGGAAGGTACGCCGGTGCCGTTCTTTGGCATACAGGTTCCGGCTCTCGTTTCGGAGAATCACGCTCTGGCCGAGCAGGTCGAGGAGATCCACGAGGCTTTGGGGACGGCAGGATATTTTCTGATCGGGACGCACGCCCTGGCGGCGCTTGTCCATCACTATATCCGGCGTGACAACACACTCACGCGCATGCTGCCGGCGAGGTAGCCGGGCAGCGCGAGCGACGTGCGCATGCCACCCGGCGATCGCGTATGTTCACTTGCGCCGCGCCGCCAGCCTGATCAACCGCCCATCCGCATCATCCGTCAGTACCCACAGCGCACCGTCCGGCCCCTGGCCCACCCAACGCATCATCTGGTGCTGATCCAGCAACAGCCGCTCCTCACCGACCACGCGCTGCCCCTCGAGCACCAGCCGCGCAACGTGCTGCCCCATGTGCGCGGCGACGAACAGGTTGCCGCGCCATTCGGGGATGAGCTTGCCCGTGTAGAACGCCATGCTCGTCGGCCCGATCGCGGGATCCCAGTAATACTTCGGCTGCTCCATGTCGGGAGCCTGCGTGAGACCGCCATTGATGGGGCTGCGGTCGTTCTCGGTTCCGTACGCCATCAAGGGCCAGCCGTAGTTGCGGCCGGGCAGGATGACGTTGAGCTCGTCGCCGCCCGCCTGGCCGTGCTCGATCGACCAGAGCTCGCGCGTCACGGGGTGATACGCCAGCCCCTGCGAATTGCGGTGACCGTAGGTCCAGATATCGGGCAGCGCTCCCGCGGTCTTCTCGAACGGATTGCCCGGCGCCGCGCTGCCGTCGGTGTTCAGGCGCAGTAGTTTGCCCAGGCGCGAGTCGAGGTCTTGAGCCTGCACTCGCAGGATGGGATCCATGCGTTCGCCCGACGTCATGAACAACTTGCCCTGCTTGTCGAACAGCAGCCGGCAGCCGAAGTGCGACACGCTGCGATGCGTGGGCTCGATGCGCAGCAGTACCCGCACGTCTTCGAGCGCGGTCTCGTCCTTGCTGAGTTTCGCGCCGCCGAGCGTGAGCCCCTGGCCGCCCTCGCGCGGCTCGGTATAGGCGAAATAGACGCGGCGGTTCTTTGCGAATTGCGGATCGATCACGAGGTCGAGCAGGCCGCCGTCACTCCTGAAGTGCACGGCCGGGACGTTGGCGATGGGCGGACCCGCTTTTCCATCTGCGGTCAGGATGCGCATCTTCCCGGGCTTTTCGGTGATCAGCATGTGTCCGTTGGGCAGGAACGCCAGCGCCCACGGACGGTCGAGACCACGCGTGACCACCGTTGCGTCCACGGGGGTGCGTGTGACGACTGCCGGCGCGCGAGTCTGCCCGGCGAACGCGGGTTGCTGGCCCTTGCCGACGGGGTCGCGCGTCTCGAGAGGCTTGCCGGGCACGGGCTCGCCATCGGGCGGTCGGCCGCCGAGGATGAACGTGCCTGCGCCCGGCATCCGCCCCGCGCCCGGCCGCACCGGCATTCCGGGTGCGAAATATTTTCCGAGGTAACGCGCGATACGCGCGGCGTCCGCGTCACTAACTACCGCCCCGCGCCCGCGCATCGCATCCACGACGCCGTGCCACTCGGGCTCGACCCGCTGCTGCCCGAGCATCGCCATGATGGGATGGCAGAGATTGCAGCCGCGCAGCAGCTCAGCGCGGCCCTCGTCGAGCGGCAGCTGCGCCTCGGTCGGGGTAGGAAAGGGAGACTGGCCGAATGCCCGGCCGGTGGCGATCGACAAGAGGGGGATGGCAATCAGAAGCAGTGACGAAACATGAGTCGAGCGCATGGACAGAAGCGGGCCCCGTGTCATCTGGGAGAGGGCGCCAATGGTGCCACGGACGCAGGGGAATGGTGCGAAGAAGCGGTATCGATGATGTGGACGTCGAGACACTCATCACGACACCAGCGGCCAGTGCTTGCACGGCCGTCAGGCCGGTCGGCGAGACTGCGTGGCCGTCGAGGCGTCGGCCGGGATCGTCGCGTAACCGGCTGCCAGCGAATCGTCGAACGCGCTCACCTGGCGGCGCGTTCCACCCTTCAGCACGAGGTAATGGAACAGCACGTCGGAGACGATGAGCATCACGAAGAACGACGTGACCGTATCGGAGAAGAAGTGCGCACCTGCCGAGATGCGGGCAAGGGAGACCACGATGCCGAACCCGACGGCCGCGGCCAGGTAGCGGCGGCGTTGGGACAGCGCAGTGGCGAGCGCGATCGCGAAAAACGCGCCGGCTGCATCCCCCGACGAAAACGAGCAATTCGTGCGGCACTGATTGGCGGGAATGAAGGGTGGGGTGAAGTGACTGGTGCCACCAAACTCGATCACGTCGCGAGGTCTCGCCCTCCCGACATTGTTTTTGAACGCTACGTTGACGATGAGCCCGGCGCCGATGATCCCCACGAGCAGGAGGTAGACGACGCGCTTGCCATCCACGTTGGCGATGTGGGTGCCGAACAGCCGATTCCAGAGGTACACGACCACTACGCCACCAAATGAGATTCCGAGGAAATAACCCAGACCAACCCGCAGGAGCTTGTGCCACCACTGGTTCGTGAGAAACGTGTGGCCATCATGGAAGACGCCGGAGACATGGAGATCGACACTCGGGAATGCCAGGATGAAAACCGCAAACAGCAAGAACGAGCCCACGATGACGCGGCTGCGTCGCAGTCTTAGATAGTTCATCGGTCCCGATCGCCCCCGCCATTCGGCTCGACAAGTGTCGTTGGGCGTTGGACGACAGCGGCAGATGGATCCCGTCGCGAAAAACAAAAACACGAAACCACCAGCTGCCTGCCCGTGCGCACGGGCTATAGTTTCGCGATGGCTTTTCCGATCCCGAGATTCCGGATCTCGCACCCGTGGTTCTGCGTTGCTTTCCCGACGCTGCTCTTCACCGTCTGCAATGCGTTGAATATCGGGCAGCTGTCGAAGTGGTTTCGCGATGCCGATGGCCTGGATCTATCCGCGCTGATCGCCTACCTCGCGGCCGGGCTGTGTCTCTCCATCTTCGTCTTCGCGCTGCTTGCGCACCGGCACACGACCAAGGCCGTCGCGATCTTCCTCGTGATCACCAGTGTTGCTGCGACCTATTTCATCTCGAAATACGGCGTCGCGATCGACTCTTCGATGGTGCGAAACGCGTTCAATACCGACGCGACCGAAGTGGGTCAGCTGCTGTCGACCCAGATGATTCCGTACGTGCTCGTCCTGATGGTGCTGCCGGTGCTGGGAGTATTGGCTGCACACATCACTTACAAGCCGGCCGCGCGGCACCTGTTCGACTCTCTGAAGATCCTCGCGATCTCGCTGTGCATTGCGCTCGCTTCACTCGGTCTCGAATACAACGCGATCTTTCGCGCCGGAAACGTCTCCAACAAATACATCGTGTACACGCTGGTGCCGATCAACGTGATCTCCAGCTCGGTGAATGCCACGACCAAGGCGCTGCGGCCTTACTTCGGAAAGAATCAGAACGACATTCGATTCTCGGCACGCGTGAAGGCACCCGACGATCTCGTGGTGGTGCTTGCCGTCGGCGAATCCTCGCGCCGGAAGAATTTCAGTCTGTACGGCTACGAGCGCCGCAACACCAATCCCGTTCTTCGTGGAATCGATGGCCTGCACGTTCTGGACGCGATCGCCACGCGTGCATCCACCCTGTACGCGTTGCCCAGGATCCTGGAGAAGTACGAAATCAAGCTGACCACGGTCACGTCGCGGGCGGGGGTGCCGACGAGCTGTCTCGTGAATTACACCCTCTACGACAACTGCGCCGCGGTCGGTGAGATCAGGGTCGGCAATTGCGGCCACGGAGGGAAGTGCTACGACGAAGACGTCGTTCCGCTCCTCGCCGAAAATCTCGAGACCTTCACATCGGGCCAACGATTCATCGTCCTGCATCTGGGTGGTGGCAGCCATGGTCCGGCTTACGCGGACCGTCATCCGCCCGAGTTCCAGCAATTCAAGCCCATGTGCACGGATGCGGACGTGACCAACAAATGTTCGCTCGAGGAGCTCTACAACTCCTACGACAACACCATCCTGTACGTCGACCACGTGCTGGGGCAGGTCATCCGCACACTCGATTCATCGCGAGTGCCATACGTCCTCATCTACGTGTCCGATCATGGCGAGTCGTTGATGGAGGACGGCAAGTTGTTCCACGGCGTGCCGCCGGGTGTCGCCTTGCCGGCGGAGCAGGCGGAGATCCCGTTGCTCGTGAAATCCTCGGTTCCGATACGCATTGCCCGGCGGAACGTGTATCAGCAACCGGACATCTACGACTCGGTGCTCGATCTGCTGTCCATCGAGTCACCCACCTTCGACAAGGCGGGCAGCTTCATCACGACGGAGTGATCGGCGACGGAAGGCGGCGTGGTGCTTCGTCTAAGACGTGATGCGGGAGTTCTGGTTGTTCGCCTGGTATCTGGTCAGGTCGCTAACTATCGGCGTCCTGTTCGCGAGCCTGCCGGCGGGCGCCACCGAACGGACCCCCATGCTGCCCAGCGTCAACTCGCGCAGCACCGTGATCGACGATGCCAGGCTGCCGGAGGTGCCGGATGACGCGGTGCTGGAATCAACCGGCGCGCGCATCGGCTCGGTGCGGTTCAGGGCGCTTCAGCTCTTCGATATCGGCGGCCGTGATCAGGACTCCGCCCTGTTCCGGCTCGGCAATCGCCTGCACATCCGTACGCGAGAGTCGACGGTCGCCGACCAGCTCCTGTTTCGAGAAGGTGACCTGTACGATGCGAGCGCGATCGCCGAATCGGCCCGCCTGCTGCGATCCACGCGCTACCTGCGAGACGCCAGCATTCGGCCGGTGTCGTTCCGTGACGGCTTCGTGGATCTGGAGGTGACCACGCAAGACGTCTGGACCTTCAATCCGGGTTTTTCGTTCGGTCGTCGCGGAGGACAGAACACGGGAGGGTTCGAGCTCGAGGAGCTCAACTTCCTGGGGCTAGGTTCACAGCTTGGCCTCGGATTCAAATCCGGAATCGACCGCGATTCGAAGGCGATCGTCTATCGCGATCGCCAGCTCGGTTCGTCATGGTGGGACCTTTCGACTACCTACTCGGACAACAGTGACGGGCGCCTTGCCGATATCGCGTTGATCAGGCCTTTCTACTCGCTGGATACCCGCTGGTCGGCGGGTGTGGCGCTGAACGACGATCTCCGTGTGGACTCGCGCTACGATCTTGGTGAGACCATCGACCGGTACGAAACTCATGCGAAGTGGATGACTGCCCACTGGGGGTTCTCCAACGGATTGTCGGAGGGCTGGTCCCGGCGCTACTCGTTTGGCTTCACCTACGATGACCACGAGTTTTCCGACTTGCCGGGGGCGACGCCGACAGTGCTGCTTCCGCAGAATCGGCGGCTGGCATATCCGTGGGTTTCGGCCGAGTGGGTAGAGGATCGATTCGCCACCACCCGCAATCGCGATCAGTTCGAAAAGACCGAAGACTACGCGCTCGGCTGGCGACTGCGGGGTCAGCTTGGATACGCCAGCGCCGCCACCGGTTCGGATCGCAGGGCTTTCTTGTTCGAAGGCTCCGCTTCGACCGGCTACGAATTCGGTGCGCGGCAATCCGTGCTCTTGAATGCGACGGCCAGCAGTCGTTACGAAGAGGGGTCTTTCGCCAATGGGATCCTCGCAGCCGAAGCCCGCTATTACTTCCGGCAGTCCGAACGCCGATTGCTGTTCGTCGGCCTCCAGGCATCAGCGGGCTCGAACCTCGACTCCGATGGACAGATGCTGCTGGGCGGCGACAGCGGCCTTCGCGGCTACCCGCTGCGCTATCAGGCCGGCACCGGGCGTTGGCTCCTGACCGCCGAGCAGAGAATGTTCAGCAACTGGTTCCCCTTCCAGCTATTCAACGTGGGTGGCGCCGTGTTCATGGACGTGGGGCAGGTGACGGGACGGGATCCGCTGGGCTCGCAACCCCAGGGTCTTCTCAAGGATATCGGCGTGGGACTGCGATTGGGCAACAGTCGGTCGGGGCTGGGCAGCGTGCTGCACGTGGATTTTGCATTCCCGCTCGATGGCGAAAGCTCCATCCAACGCGTGCAGGTCGTCGTCGAGACGAAGCGGCGGTTCTGATGCATGTTTAGCAGGGGAGGGACAGACAGGGGTAAGCTTTGCGCGGATCACGTCGCCGCGCCGCCAACCGGCCATGCGGCGACGGGAATTGCCTGCACGCGACGTCTAAGCACGCGGGCACCCAAGGATCAGCGGCACAATGGCACCGAGGTGGGCGATTGCTGGATGAAACAGACCTCGTCCAGAGGATGCTTCGAGGTGAACAGAAGGCATTCGATGAGTTCTTCGAGGGATACGCGAGCCGCCTGGCCGCGTTCGCGTCCAGGCGTTCGTCATTGGGCCCGTCGGAACTGGAAGATGTGGTACAGCTCACCATGATCAACGCGATCCGCAGCCTGTCCTCGTTCCGGGGAGCATCGTCGCTGTTCACCTGGTTATGCCAGATCTGCCGCAACCAGATGATCGACGCGCGCCGCAAGAGCGGGCGTCAACCCGACACGCGCAGCCTCGATGAGATGACGGAAAGACGTCCCACCGCCGAAATCATCGAGCTCATCGATCATCGCGATCCGCTCGACGAGTGCACGGACGATTCGGAGCGCGATGCCGTTCGGCGCGCGGTGAACCAGTTGCCCGCGAATTACGCACGCATCCTCGAGCTGCGATTCGGCGATGATCTCACGGTGCCCGAGATCGCACGGCTGTTGCAGCTGTCCGAAAGCGCCGCGGAGTCACGACTGGTCAGGGCGAGGCAGGCGTTCCGGGAGATCTGGGCACAAGCCCGCGCGAGCGGTGAGGCGGCTCCCGGCAAGGCGAGGGGACCCTCATGAAGGACTCCACTCCCGAAGGCTCGGCAGAGAATGCCCTGCGCAAAGGGCTCAAAGCGAATGTCCTGTCCGACGAGGCCATGCAACGCATTCGCCGCGCCGCTGAAACCGAATGGCGGGCGACGACGAATGCGCACGCCACGCGTCGCCCGCGCTACCTGGCGGTGGCCGCCGCGCTGGCCGGCATCGTGGGTGCTGGCGTCTGGGCCTTCATCGGCTTGAACGGCGGCGCCGCCGAGGGCGGCGTACTCGGGCAGATCGCGTCGGCGGATGCGCCTGGCATCTTCGAGTCGCGGACGTTCACCGCGGACACGTCTCTCGCCGCTGGCACCGCGATTCGCGGCGGCCAACGACTCAATTCGCGAGGCAATACTGTCGTCGTCATCGAGGGCGGCGGAAATCTTCGCATCGCCCGGACTTCGATCGTCGAGATCGAGGGCGCGGATACGATCAGTCTCGCCCGCGGTGAGCTCTACGTGGACATTCCGCCTGGCTCGCACGCGACGAGTTCATTCCGCGTGGTTACCGGCGCCGGAGAATTTCACCATCTGGGAACGCAATTCGCCGTCATGAGCGATGAAGGGCAGACGCGCCTTCGCGTCCGCGAGGGCCAGGTGGTCTGGCGAGTGGCGGGTCGCGAGTCGACCATCCCGGCGGGCATCGAAGTCACCATCGATCGGGATGGCCAGGCATTGAAGCGACCGATCGCCACCGCCGGAAGGGCATGGGCATGGACCGAAGCCATGGCTCCCGACATCGACATCGAGAGCCGGCCGCTCATCGAGTTCCTCGAGTGGTTTGCCCGGGAGACAGGAAGAAAGGTCGAGATGGACGAGGCCACTCGCGCTCACGCCAGCGGCATCCTCATGCACGGCAGTATCAAAGGCCTGACGCTGACGGAAGCGTTGTCTGCGGTGATGTCATCCACCACGACGCTCAACTACGAATTGCCAGAAGGAGTGTTGCGAGTAAGCTCGGCACGTGACTCCAAGCATTCGCGGACCTAGGCTTTCGCATCTCCTGCTGACGATACTCCTGGCTGTCTTCCAGCCCGCGTTGGCTCAACCGGTGTCGACGTCACGCACCGTGGAGTCGCTGCTCGAGGGGCTCAGGCCGTCCATCGAGATCATCTACAGCTCGGAGCTCGTTCCCGGTAGTTTGATGGAGGCCCAGCCACGCACGGCCTTGCCCCCGCTCGAGCGCGCCAGGCGCGCGCTCGCCGATCACCGCCTGGCGTTGCGCCTGGTGGCTCCAAACCGGTATGTGGTCATCGCCGACTCGAGCCGGCCGACAGAGGAGTCGCCCACCGAGCCGATGGAGGAGATCTCCGTCTACGCGAGCCGGTATTCGATCGGCAGCGAGGTCGGCGAGCCGAAGCGCCTCGCGGGCGCGGATATCGAGAACGTCCCCGGCAGTCATGATGACGCGATCCACGCGGTTCGCTCTCTGCCAGGGGTTGTGTCGAACGCCTCCGGCCGCCCATATATAAGAGGGTCCTTGAGCGAAGACGTGCTCGTCCGATATGACGGCATCACGCTGCTCGACCCGTTCCATCTCAAGAATTTCCAGAGCCTGATCAGCGCGATCGACCCCGCGGTGGTCGACCACATCGAGGTGTTCAGCGGGGGCTTCCCGGTGCAATACGGTCGCAGGTCCGGTGGCGTCATCGACATCGCGGCGCCTTCCGTGGATGCCGGCTACCAGAACCAGGCCCGGCTCAGCCTGATTTCCGCGGGGGTTTCGACGATCGGCAGGAGTGATTCGCTTCCGCTGGAATGGCTGGGCTCGATCCGCCGATCCGTGATCGACCAGATCGAGCAGTTGGAGGACAAGCCCCAGTTCGCCGACTCGCTCGGTCGGTTGCGTTGGACGACGGAGAAGGGCGCTTGGACCGCGGGCTGGCTGCTGCTCGACGATCGCCTCGAGCTCGGTGACGAGGACGAGGGTGAGCGGGCCTCGGCCCGCTATCGCGACGAATACTTCTGGCTCTCACGGCAGCATCGCTTCAGCGACGCCTTGCAGTCGCGCACGACCATCGTGGGCACTTCGGCCGAGAGGTCACGGGACGGCGAGCTGCAGCGGACGGGCGTGGCCTCGGGCCTGATGAGTGAGAAGCGGTCCTTCAATGGCCTCGATCTCACCAGCGACTGGATCTACGCACCCGGGGCGTCTTCTTCTTATACGTTCGGCGCCGCGCTGGGCAGTACGCGAGCCGATTACAAGTACTCCCGGGTTTCCATGTTCGGGCCCGAAGTCGCGCGGGAATTCAACCGATCGTTGGCCGAGCAGCTCGACTACACCGCCAGGCCCATCGTCATCAATGCGTCTGTGTATGCCGCGAACCGGCGTCGTTGGGCGCAACTGGAAGCTGAAGTCGGTCTGCGCGTCGATGCGCAACACTACGAGCGAGGTGGCAATCACACGCAGGTGAGCCCTCGACTGAACCTTCGTTACGATCTTCGCGACAGGCTGCGGTTGTACGCCTCCGCGGGCCGCTTCACGCAGGCGCAGCACGTCGAGGAATGGCGAGTGGAAGAAGCGCAGCAACGACCGGATGCCGCGCAAGTCGCCATTCACTCGGTGCTGGGCGCCGAGTACGAACTCCGGGGCGGCGGCAGCGTCGGGCTGGAGATCTACAGCAAGCAATGGACCACCACCGCGCCGTATTTCGACAATGCACTCGATGCCTTTTCGCTGCTGCCCGACTTGAATCCCGATCGCGTGCGTGTCGCGCCGCAGGTCTCCGAGGCGGCAGGCTTCGAACTGCGCACCACGCGTCCCTTGACCGATCACATCACTGGCTGGGGAACATTTGCGTGGTCGCGTGTCGCCGATGAATTCGGCGCGCGCGGAGATGTACTGCGAAGCTGGGACCAGCCGCTCTCGTTGTCCACCGGTCTCGCGTGGACGACGTCGCGCGCATCGATCTCGTTGCTGGCAGGTTGGCACACCGGATGGCCGCGCACCCCCACTGACGCTGCGCCATTTCGAGTGGGGGAGCGCAACTCGGCACGGTGGAGCGATTTCTATTCGCTCGATCTCCGGGGGAGCTGGAGCTGGCGGCTGTCTCACGGCAGCCTCACGATGGTGCTCGACGCGACCAACGCGACGAATCGCGACAACGATTGCTGCTTCGTGCTGGGTGCTTCGAGTGGCCCGACAGTGCAGGGGCACGTGGATCACTGGCTGCCGACAATCGTCAACCTGGGGGTGACGTACCGGTGGGGGAAACAACCTTGATCGTGGCGCACGTAGCGGGAAGTCCGAAGTCCGATTCTCCAGCTCACCGTGCCGCAAGGTACGTCGAGACCGATGACCCCGGGTCCATGATCACCGCGATGTCACGGTACAGTCGCTCGCCCTCGGTGCCATTGGTCAAGATCACCACGCCGCGCCTGCGTCGCGGATCGAAGTAAGCCAGAGTGCGTTCGCCCCCGGGACGGCCGTTTGCTCCCGTGTGCATGAAAACCGGCCCGTCGGCGAATTCCAGACGTCTCCATCCCAGAACAACGTCGAACGCTCGCGGGCACGCGGCGACCGGTTCGATCTCACACTTCCACTCCGGCTGCGGGCCGCTCACGGGACGCGTTCGTTCCGCGGCCAATGGCCGCGTGAGGCCTTCGCCCCGCATCACACTCGCGACGAATCGCGCGTAGTCACCTGCCGTCGTGATCAGGTTGTTGGCCCCGTTCCACTGACCGGTGCTTTCGACCTGGGGCTGGCCCCACCGCCCGTCGGAGTCCAGAGGTATGGCCAGCCGCCCCGGCATCCATTCGCGCCAGGAGAACGAGGTGCTGGGCAT
>JACZCZ010201037.1_pt1 | contig 16388 bp, 15 predicted proteins | sample 8641811 | NCBI WGS metagenome assembly JACZCZ01 (sample SAMN15324610, study PRJNA640507) | soil metagenome | isolation source: intercropping peanut in the first line | place: China: Luxin town, Laibin City, Guangxi Province | collected 2019-07-25 | depth 10cm m | reverse complement strand
GCAGTGCTCTACCGCTGAGCTAACCGCCCGAAATGGGCGCGCAGTATACCCCAGGCCGGGGTCTGGTTGGCAAGGGGTACGTGGCCTGGAACCAGCGCCGCTCGTTCAGGGCGCCGCCGCGCTTTGCAGATACACTCCCGCGCTCTGCTCAGGGGGAGTCGGATGTTCGACCTGCACTGCCATCTGTTGCCGGCCATCGACGATGGCGCGGTCGACCTCGACATGGCGCTGGCAATGGCGCGCATGGCCGCGGCGGATGGCATCGTCACCGTCGCCTGCACGCCGCATATCTATCCGGGCATGTACGAGAACACCGCCGACGGCATCCGTGCGGCGATCGCGGCGTTCCAGGCCGAGCTCGACGAGCGCGGCATCGCGTTGCGGCTGGTGGAGGGCGCCGACGTCCATCTCGATCCGAATCTGATCGAAGGCATCCGTGGTGGTCGCGTGCCGACCCTGGCCGGATCGCGCTACCTGCTGCTGGAGCCGCCGCACCATGTCGCGCCACCGCGGTTCGAAGAGGCGGTGTTCGATCTCATGGCGGCGGGGTTCGTGCCGATAATCACTCACCCCGAGCGCTTGACGTGGGTGGAGACCCATTACGAGGTGTTCGCTCGCCTTGCAGAACGAGGCGCCTGGATGCAGATCACCGCCGGGGCGATGACCGGGCGCTACGGACGCCGGGTCAAGTACTGGGGCGAACGTTTCGTCGGCGAGGGGCTGTGCATGATCCTGGCGACCGACGCCCACCACCCGCAACGGCGTCCGCCATTGCTTGCCGAGGCCCGGGAAGCCGCGGCAGCGCTGGTGGGAATGGAGGAAGCGGTGCACATGGTCGAGACCCGCACCCGCGGAGTTGTCGACGATCTGGCGCCTGATCAGTTGCCGCCGGGGTTGTTCCGGCAGGCCGGGTTCCGCCCGCAGGTTCGCGGCCCGTCCGCATCGGTGGGCGAGGGTGTCGTCGGGCGCTGGTTGCGCTCGATCCGGGGGAAGTGAGGAAAAGTCTCAGTCCCGGTCGCCCGGTCGAAACTGGGACGTGCGGCATAATTGGCGCTGTAAGTGTCTGAATCACGTGCCAACGCGTTACTTCTTTTTTTGGGGATGCCCCTTGTTTAGCGTTTTTCGAGTCTGGGCGCTGTCGTGCCTGATGTTGCTGTGCGCCTGCTCGACTCCGGGTGGCACCAAACAGGAAGCAGCGACGCTGCCGGAGGGCGATCCGGTCGCGGCGGCCATGGGTCGTAGCGAATACCTGATCGGACCGAGCGATCTGCTGGCCGTGACCGTGTTCCAGATCGAGGACCTCGACCGCGAGGTGCGGGTCAACAACGCCGGGCAGATCGCCCTTCCGCTGATTGGGGCCGTTGCTGTCGCTGGCCGGACCGTGGGTGAGATCGAACAGGACATCGCCGGCCGCTACCAGGCGCGCTACCTGCAGAACCCGCAGGTGACGGTGTTCGTCAAGGAATTCTCGAGCCAGCGTGTGACGGTTGGCGGCGCGGTGAAGAAGCCGGGCATCTATCCCATGACCTCACGCCTGAGCCTGCTGCAGTCGTTGGCATTGGCCGAGGGCTTCAACGAGGTCGCCAGCCAGCGCAATGTGCTGGTGTTCCGGACCATCAATGGCGAACGCAAGTTCGCGCGCTTCGACGTCGCCGCGATCCAGAGCGGCCAGCATCCCGATCCGCAGATCTTTGGCGAGGACGTGATCGTGGTCGACACCTCGCTCGGCCGCCAGACCCTGAGGACGTTGATCCAGTTGGCGCCGTTCGTCGCGGTGTGGAGGTCATACCGATGAGCGCGGTCGTTGAACCTATCGAGTCGATGCGCAGTGACAGAAGTCGCTACGACGACCAGATCAACCTGCTCGAATACTGGCGCATCCTGCGTGAGCGGCAATGGTGGGTGATCGGCACCGCGTTCGCGGTGGTGTTCCTGACGCTGGTGTTTACCCTGCTGGCCACGCCGGTCTACCGCGCGAGCTCGACCCTGCAGATCGAACGCGACACGATGAAGATTGTCGAGTTCGAGGGTCTGCAGCCGACCGAGTCGCCGATGGATCGCGACTTCTACCAGACCCAGTACGAACTGCTGAAGAGCCGGTCGCTGGCCAGGCGCGTGATCCAGGACCTGCGCCTGACTGCAAACAAGCAGTTCGACGAGGACATGGTCAAGGTGGACGAACTGCTGGCCAAAAGGGCCAACGGCAAGGCCGTGACTGCGTCCGCCCGGCAGCAGGCGCGCGAAGCCGCGATGATCGAGCAGGTGCTCGAGTTGCTGAGCATCGAACCGGTGCGCAATTCGCGTCTGGTTCGCGTCAACTTCGATTCGCCCGATCCGGCGCTGGCGGCCCGCGTGGCCAATGCCTACGCCGACGGGTTCATCGCCAGCAACCTCGAGCGCCGTTTCGAGGCATCGTCCTACGCCAAGAAGTACCTGGAAGAGCGCCTGGCGCAGCTCAAGGGCAAGCTCGAGGACTCCGAGAAAGATCTTGTGGCGTTCTCCGAGGCCGAGCGGATCGTCTCCGTGGGTGACGACAAGCCGTCGCTCGACGCGCAGAACCTCAGCGACCTCAATGCAGCCCTCGCCGCCGCGCAGGGTGCGCGCATCAAGGCCGAGGCGATGTGGACCCAGGCCAGCACCGGCTCGGGCATGGGCCTGCCACAGGTGGTGGCCAACCTGTTGATCCAGAAGCTGCGCGAACAGCGTTCGACCCTGATGGCCGAGTACCAGAACAACCTGGGTACCTACAAGGCCGATTACCCGAACATGGTGCAGCTGCGCAACCAGATCGTCGAGGCCGATCGCCAGATCGACGTCGAGGTCGGCAATATCCGCGACGCGATCCGCGCCGAGTACCAAGCCGCACTGGCACAGGAGACGCTGCTGCGTGAGCGGATTTCCGGGCTGAAGGGGGACGTGCTCGACCTGCAGAGCCGTTCGATCCAGTACAACATCCTGCGCCGTGAAGCCGAGACCAATCGCCAGCTCTATGACGCGGTGATGCAGCGTTACAAGGAGATTGGTGTCGCCGGCGGCGTGGGTGCCAACAACATCTCAGTCATCGATCGCGCGATCGCCCCGGAGAAGGCCAACTTCCCGCGCAAGCTGCTCAACCTCGCAGTCGGCCTGCTGCTGGGCGGGTTCCTGGGCGTGCTGCTGGCATTCGTGATGCACCACCTGGACAACACGGTGCATGACGCGAAGGCGCTCGAGGCGGTTACTGGCCTGCCGGTGCTGGGCGCCATTCCGCGTCTGGAGCCGGGCGTCACACCCGCACAGGCCGCCGGTGACCTTCGCTCGACGTTCGCCGAAGCGTATCGTTCGGTTCGTACCGCACTGCAGTTCGCCACCGCGCGTGGCCTGCCGCGCAGCCTGCTGATCACCAGTGCCGGCCCATCCGAAGGCAAGAGCACGACGGCGCATGAACTGGCGCGCAACATCGCCCAGCTCGGCAAGCGCGTCGTGCTGGTCGATGCCGACCTGCGCAATCCGTCCGTGCACAAGGCTACTGGTCTGTCCTCGGCGCTGGGTCTGTCGAACCTCCTCGCAGGTGCGGGCGAGCTTGGCGATGTGTTGCAGCATCTGCCCAAGGACAACCTGACCGTGATCACCTCGGGCCCGCTGCCGCCGAATCCGCCGGAGCTCCTGGCGGGCGAAGCCCTGGCCAAACTGTTGGCGCAACTGCAGCAGCAGTTTGACATGGTCATCCTCGATGGCCCGCCAGTGCTGGGCCTGGCTGATGCGCCGCTGCTGGCCAATCAGGCCGAAGCCACTGTCGTCGTGGCCGCAGCGGATGACACGCGCAATGACGCCTTGCGCGCAGCGCAGGAACGCCTGACGTCCGCGCGCGCGCGCATCCTGGGTGCGGTTCTGACCCGCTTCGACCTCAAGCGCCAAGGCGCCGGCTACGGCTACACCTACTATGCCTATGGCGGCTCGGCGGACTGACGGTCCGCGGGCAGGCCGTCTCCGTGCTGGAGCGGGTCTGTTCGCGGTCGTCGCGGTGGCCTGGTTGGCTTGGCAGCAGTTGCGGGTTGACGCGAATGCAGGGGCGCCGTTCGGACCTGATCGGCGCGTCGCCGCCGTCCGAGGATCAGCCGGAGATGCCAAGGCATTGACGGTCGCCGCCCGGGAAATACTGCGCGACCGTCCGGTCGACGGAGGCGCTTTCCGCTTGTTGGGCCTGGCCGCCGGATTGGAATCGGAGAGCCAACGCGCCGTTGATTTCTATCGCACGGCGTCACGCCTTTCGCCCCGAGACGACATTGCCCAGGCAATGCTCGTGGACGCGTCGTTCGCGCAGGGCAGGGTGGACGAGGGCGTGCACCATCTCGATGCACTGCTCCGTGTCGCACCGCACCTGCGCGCGCAGATGTTGGCGTCGCTGTTGCCGTACACGGGTAATCCGGAGCTCGTTGACGCGTTGGTGGGCGCGCTGGCCGCCGACCCGCCGTGGCGTGAGGCACTTGTGCCGGTACTGCATGGAGCCGATCCGGCCCAGGCCGAAGGGTTGCTGTCCGCGGTCGCCGGCGCGACACGCCTGCTTCCGGCAGAGCTGGCGGTCCGCGTGGAAGCGCTGACCGCGCTCGGCGAGCACGCGCGCGCGCGCGATGTCTGGCTGCAATCCCTGTCGGAGACCGACAGAGCCCTGGACGGCTTGCCCTTCGATGGCGGTTTCGAAGGTGCTGACCAGACCGGTGGATTCGGCTGGAGTTGGGGCGACGAACCAGGCGTGACCATTTCGGTTGACGCCATCGACCCTGCCCAAGGACAGCAGTCGCTGCAGGCGGATTTCAGCGGTCGCGTCGTGCGATTCATCGGCCCACGCCAGCGCTTGGCGCTGGCACCGGGCACCTATGAGATCAGCAGTTCCGTCGACGATCGCACCGGCTCGCCGCGTCGCTTCGCCTGGTTCGTTCAGTGCACGCAGGGCCCGAATCTGGTGGAGCTGGACCTTCCCGGATCACCGACACCGCATTGGCAAACAGAACGAGCAAGTTTCGATGTTCCGCCTGACTGCCTGAGTCAACAACTGACGCTCCGTCACACTGGTCGGTCGATGGCTGAGCGTCAAATCAGCGGCGTTCTGCGGGTGGATAATGTGAGACTGAGAAAAGTTCCCAGTGGTGTCGCATTGCCAAATCCGTCACATCCCGAATAGGCTGTTGCGATGGCACATTTCGTGTTTATCGAGGAGTTGTAACGACATGAAGCGGATTCTGTTTTGCTTGGTTGCTGTCTTCGCATTTGGCGCCGCATCGGCGCAGACCGCGCCGGCGACCGAAGCGCAGCCGGCCGCCGAGGCGCAGCCGCAGCAGGAGCCTGCTCCGGCCAAGACTGCCAAGCCGGGGAAGAAGGGCAAGGTCAATGGGTCGACGGTTCTGGCCGTTGGCGCAGGCGTAGCTGCGGTTGCCGGGATTGCTGCCGGTGGTAGCAGTGGTGGCGACAATCCGGCGCCGCCGAAGCCGTCGAGCCCGTAACGTCATCGCCCTGGACCAGGCACGCGCCTGGTGCAGTGGCGATCGGGTTGTCACAAGTCCAGCGCACATCCGTTCGTGGCGGCGACGGCCGCCATGGGTGGCCCGCGCGCGTGTGGCGTTGTCCGCATGTGGGCTGACGCAACTCCAATCGAGTAGATCCTGGAGCAGTTCAATGAAGTCGCTGATGGTTGGTTTGTGTGCGTTGGCCTTGGCCGGCGGTGCGCTGGCGCAATCGCCGAAGGTGCTTGTCCACGCCAACGGCGGCGAAGTGCATGTGGGTGGTCGTTCGGTCGAGGACGCCAACAGTTCCGGTGCCAACGCCGGCGACGTTGTCGTCGTCAACGGCGGCGAAGCGTTGGTGACCTATCCGAACGGTTGCACGGTCAAGGTGAACGGCAGCTACACCATCCAGGATGCTGCTCCGAGCTATTGCCCGAGCATGGGCAAGGTGGGTTCCCAGACCAACTATGCGATGGTTGGCGCCGGCATTGCCGTGGCAGCCGGCGCAGTCGCGCTGGCCAGTAATGGCGGTGACGACAAGCCGGCTCCGCCGAAGCCCTCGAGCCCGTAAAGCCGGTTCCTGCAGGCCAGGGAACGTAGTCCGAAGCCTGTGCAGTTATTCATCAGAAGCAGATAGGTAGCGACGGGCCGCCGCGTGCGGCCCTCTTGCTGTCATCGAGGTTGAAATGCGTTTGAAGGGCGCCATTGGGACGCCTGACACGGTCGCTGAGTTTGCTGCAGCGCTGTTGTTGACGGCGGCACTGCTGGCCGGTGGCGGATCGCGCGGTGTGGGTGATGCCATAGTGCACCTGGCTGCACTGCCCGCGTTGTTGCTTGCGATTGTGCGCTGGCGGTGGGCGCCGGCGTCATGGGCGCAGCGCGCCGTGGCGGTCGTGTGCGCAAGCGCAATTGCTCTGGCCGTACTGCAGTTGCTGCCGCTGCCTCCCTCGATCTACGGGTTGCTGCCGGGTCGCGGTGATGTGCTCACCGATCTCGCGCAGGCCGGGCAGCCGTACGGCTGGTTGCCATTGTCCCTCGACCGGTGGGGGACGGTGCGGGCGCTGCTGGCGCTGGTGGTGTTTGCGTCATTCTGGGCGCTGGCGTGCACGCTGAGTCACTCGGCCAGGCTGCGTTTGCTCAAACTTTCGCTGGTGCTGGCGGCGCTGACAGCGTTGCTCGGGTATGCGCAGTCTGCAGCCGGCAGCTACTCGTCGCTTCGGCCCTACGACAATCATCATCCCATCGGCGCGATCGGCCTGTTCGCCAATCGCAACCATTTTGCCTGCCTGATGGCGATGCTGTTGCCCTTTGCGATCGCCCTGGGCGCGCAGACCCAGGCCCGACGCCATGTGCCGGTGGCGCTTGCTTGGTACGCCGTGGCGGTGGTGTTGGCCCTGGCGGCTGCATTGAGCTTCTCTCGCACCGGGCTGGCGCTTGCATGTGCCAGTGCGCTTTGCAGCGTGCTGCTGTTGTCCCGTGCAGGGGCGGCGTCAGGTCAGGTCGGGTTTCGTCGATGGGCACCCTTTGCGGCCATGAGTGTCGCCGTTGCCGGCATCGCCGTGTATGCCTGGGACGGCATCAGCCAGCGCCTGCAGCAAGACCCGTTGGAAGACCTGCGTTGGCAATACCTGCGGTATGGCTGGGAAGCGGCCCTGGCCAATCTGCCTTTGGGCACCGGTTGGGGGAGCTTCAAGACGGTCTACGCGCCGTTCGAGCCTGTCGGCGCCATGCGCGAAGTGTTCGCACTGCATGCGCACAACGACCTTCTTGAGACGTTGATCGAAACGGGACTGCCCGGAGTTGTCCTATTGTTGACGCTCTTGGTCACTGTGACGTGCGTCACACGAAAAAGTCTCATTGAGCACAGTTCTCAGGTGTCGATACTCGTTGCCGCGGCGATCGCCGCGTTCGTCCCGATGGTCCACTCCCTGGTCGACTACCCATTGCGCACCCATGCGGTCGCGGTGGAGTTCGCCCTGGTGTTGTCCTTCCTCCTGGCGAGCGCGAGCGACTCGCGATGACCGGAGGCGACCACATGCTGTTCTCAACGATTCGACCCGAACTCGAAGTCGAGCGTGCTTCATTGACCAAGTTCTCGGCCCTGTTTGGCCTGGTGCTGCGACTGTCGGATCTCGTGCTTGTCGTTGCGATGGGAGCCGCAGCCTATTGGCTGCGATTCGGCGGCTTGAAATTGCCACCAGAGTTCCAGCAGGCGATAGCTCGTGCCGTTCTGTTCGCCTTGCTTGTGTTTGGATCCTCGTCGGTCTATCGCAGTTGGCGAGGCATCAGCGTCGTCAACGAGCTAACCAAACTGCTCGCAGTTTGGAGTGTCATCTTCGGATTGGGCGTGCTGTACGTGGCGCTGCTCAAGGTCAATGGCGTAACGTCGCGCCTCTGGTGGGGGTACTGGTTTGTCGGGACGGCACTGGCATCGTGTGGAGTGAGGCTGCTTTGCCGTCATGCCGCCGCATGGGTGCGCGAGCGCGGCCTCGACGCCCGGTCAGCTGTCGTCGTCGGCGCTACCTCTGATGCGACCAGGATCGTGGCTACGCTGGCGCGCCAACGCTGGGCCGGAATTGACGTGCAGGGCTGGTTTGGTGAGGCCGCGGATGAGGGCGCGCTTCCATCCGTGCCGCGCCTGGGGGGTGTGGCTGGTCTTGCTGCCTATGTGGAAGCCAATCAGATCGCCCAGGTTTGGATCGCACTCCCGGTAAGCGAGCAGCGACAGATCGACTCCATCCTTTCCTCGCTGCGCCATTCCACCGCCGACATCAAGTTCGTACCGGACCTGTTCGGCATTCAGCTGTTGAATCACTCCGTGGAGCAGGTTGCAGGCCTGCCGGTGATCAACCTCCAGCAGACGCCGCTCCATGGATATGCTCGAGTCCTGAAGGGGTTTGAGGATCGCGTGCTCGCGTTGTTGATCCTCCTTGCAATCGCACCGGTGATGCTGGTGATCGCCGTGGCAGTCAAGCTCAGTTCCCCAGGACCGGTGCTCTATCGTCAGGAGCGTATGAGCTGGAACAACAAGACCTTCGGCATGCTCAAGTTCCGTTCCATGCCGGTGGAGGCGGAGAAGCACACTGGGGCCGTCTGGGCGCGGGCCGGCGAGTCGCGCGCCACTGCCGTCGGTCGCCTGCTGCGCAGGACCAGTCTCGATGAGCTCCCGCAGTTCCTCAATGTTCTCAAGGGAGACATGTCGATCGTCGGGCCTCGGCCGGAGCGTCCTGTGTTCGTCGACAAGTTCAAGGATGAGATCCCGTCGTACATGAAGAAGCACATGGTCAAGGCTGGCATCACCGGCTGGGCACAGGTGAACGGATGGCGGGGCTCGACCGATCTTTCCCGGCGCATCGAGTGCGACATCTACTACATCGAGAACTGGTCGCTGGCGCTGGATCTCAAGATCATCTTCCTTACCCTGTTCAAGGGGTTTGTAAGCAAGAACGCTTACTGACTCCTCCACACGCAGCAAATGCCTTGAACGCGATCAACACTATCAAGCCCGTGGCCGTGCTCTGGGTGGGCACCATGGTCGCAGCCTTGAGTCAGTTCGGTGTTCAGTGGCTCCTGGCGAGCAGGCTGGGCCCCGCCGAGTTCGGTTCGTTCTCCTCGGCCTTGGCAGTGGTGACGATGCTGTCGCCCTTGGCGGGATTTGGTGTCTATCGCCTTCTCCTGCGATCCTTCGGTGAAGAGGGCTGGGCGGCCACGAGATGGCTCGGTGCGGCCGTTCGCTTCGTGCTGATCAGCACGGCCATGGTCATGGGCCTGATCATTGTTCTGGCTTGGAGCGGTGCGGTTGGGCGTGACCAGGTCGCCGTGGTTGCGATTCTCGCGCCGCTGGTCGCTGGCCAGGCGACGATCGAACTGATCGCCAGCAGATGCCAGCTGGAGGAGCGTTTCGTCGCGATATCGCTATGGCAACTGATCCAGCCCCTCGGCCGCCTGCTGGCAGTGCTCGCAATCGCAATGGTGATGGGCGCGTCATTCAATGCTTCGGATGCGGCGCTCTGCTACTCCGCGGTCGCGATACTGCTCGCGCTGGCTGGCGTGCAGGAGATCAGGAGTTTCTGGAGGGGTGACTTTCGCCTCGTAGGGCATGGCCCGGTCGCTGCATCGCGATTCGACGGCGAGGCGCCAGGGATTGCACGTGTGGCGGAGCGTTCCTGGCCATTCGGGGTTGATGCGCTCTTCTTCCTGTTCTACCTGCAGGGGGGCGTCTTTCTCCTCGAAAGAATGTCGAGCGCATGGTCCGCTGGCATCTACAACGCGGCGCTTTCGTTTGTCATGGCGGCCTATCTGCTGCCTGGAGTGATCTACCAGAAGTTCCTCACGGCGAGGTTGCACCGCTGGATGCACCACGACCTGGAGCGATTGAAGGCAGTGCACAAGCTGGGTTGTCGGGCGATGCTCGCTGTTGGATCGCTTGGAGCAGTATGCACATGGCTGTTTGGGTCGGAGGCCGTGGTCTGGGTCCTGGGTGACCAGTATCGGATGGTCGGCGGTCCGCTCTCGATTCTTGCACTGTGCATTCCATTGCGCTTCGTCTCGTCCGGTTACGGGGCGCTCATGGTTGCCGGTGACCTTGTGACGAAGAAGGTCATCGTTCTGGGTGTTGCTGCCTTGTGCTGCGCGCTTTGCACTGCAGTCCTCGCGGGCCCCCTTGGGGCGGTGGGCGCTGCCTGGGCAAGTGTCCTGGCGGAAGGAACCGTGCTTGTCGGGATGATGTGGTTCGTGCGTGATGCTGGGATTCTTTCCGGGGGGAAGGATTGTGAGTCGGATAGTAGGGTTTAGTGGTTACTACCAGATGAGTAACTACGGAGACGATCTGTTCGCCAGGACGAGTGTCCTGGCGGCAACGCGCTACTGGCCGAGTCTTGTGCCCAGGCTGGTTGGAGCTCGCGAGGAGGGTGCGTCATCGATGCGGGGAATTCCCATCTCCGCGTACCAGGGCCTCGGCGTGCTCGGGAAGGCCTGTCGGGTGTACGCGGGATTGAGCGATCTGCTCGGCATCGACAAGCTGGTCTTCTCCGGAGGATCTTTGTTCCACTCCGAGAATTCGCGAGCGACGAGTCTGATGTGCAGGCTTGCCGAGAAGCGCCGGATTGGCCTGTCTGCCATTGGGGTTTCAATCGGTCCGTTCGCGTCGTCGAGCGCCGAGCGCAGGATCAAGCAACTTCTCGGCAGGTTCGAGTACCTGTCGGTTCGTGATCGCGCATCCCTCGATATTGCCCGTTCGTTCAACCTGGCGTGTACGCCAACGTACGGGAGTGATCTTGCATTCCTGTATCCACGAGTTTGTGATGCTGATTCCAACGAGAACACCGAGGTCGCTCGCAGCATCGGATTCTCACCGTGCGATCTGGTTGGAGACGAGGCGCGTGCTAGATCCTACTGCGATGCATTCGTCAGAAGCGTAGTCCGTGCCCGCCGCGACCGGGATCTTCCGGTTTGTATTCTCAATCTCAACGAGCATCCTCAGATTGGTGATGACGTGTGGTGCAGGTACACGGCGGAGCAACTCGCGGACCGCCGAATTCCGCACGTGCTGCGCTCATACGGCCAACTTGGAATCAGGGGTACTTGGGACCTGGTATCGACGTTCTCGGCGTACATGACCGTACGCCTTCACGGGGCGGTGACCGCGTGCGCGACGGGAACTCCGTACCTGCTGTACGAGTACCATCGCAAGTGCACGGACTTCCTTGATGAAGTTGGCTACCCTGAGGCGAGACGCATGTCTGCCGACATGGGTGAGGATTGCGCTCTCATGCGCCTGCTGGAGGCGCCGGACAGCTCCGGGCTTGGTCCGTGGGCGGCCGATTGCGCCCGCCGATCGCTATCCAACTTCACCGCGGCGCCATGGGCTGTTCCATCGGGAACATCGCTCCAATGAGTGCAGTGAGTCATGCAAGCGCGGCCGATGTGAGTGTCGTGGTTCCCTGCTATCGAAGCAGGGAGACCGTCGGTCGCGCGATCATGTCGGTCGCCAACCAGACCGTCCGGCCACGCGAGTTGATCGCGGTGGACGACTGTAGCGGCGACGGGACGCTCGAGGAACTGTACCGCCTTCAGGCGACGTTTCCAGAAGGCTGGATGCAGGTGATCGCCCTGGCCAGGAACTCAGGGCCGGCCACGGCTCGCAACGCTGCAATGGATGGTGCGCGGCAACCTTACATCGCGTTCCTCGACGCGGACGACAGCTGGCACCCGGAGAAGGTTGCGCAGCAATGGTCGTGGATGCGTGAGCGCCCCGAGGTGGCGTTGACCTGTCATGGCCTTCCGCTGTTCGACGGGGAGCTCCATGATTCGGGCGTTGGCGGCGTCGAGTTCAACAGGATCGGGCGTGCCGGTCTGCTGCTGTCGAACGTCGTGTTCACGCCTACGGTCATGATGAGGCGGGATCCACGCCACCGCTTCCCGGAAGGGCAGCGCTACAGCGAGGACTACCTGCTCTGGCTCACGATCTGCCTGAGTGGTGGCGTGTGCGAGAGGGCGGTCGCACCGCTGGCATTCCGCTACAAGCACACCTACGGCGATGGTGGGCTAAGCGGTCAGCTGTGGGCGATGGAGTTGAACGAGCTGAAGAACTATTGGGTACTGCTCCGACAGGGGCTGATTGGAATGCATGAGATGGCCTTCTTCGGCTGCGTCTCAATGCTGAAGTTCGTGAGGCGCGCCACGATCCTGTGGTTGCGGAAGGTTCGTCGATGACTGGTTTCCTGATCGTGATGTTCACGCTGCTGCTGATGGGCAGCCTTCTGACGATGGCCCTGCGGCCGCATGCGTACCTGGCTGAGCGGGGCACGGCGAACGCCGCTGTCATCTCGCTGTTTGTTGGATTGCCTCTCCTGGTGACGGGGTTCGTGGTGGCGGGGCTGCGGCCGGAGACGGCGGGATTTGACACCGCCAGCTACGTCAACGCCTACCTTCAGATGGCTTCGCCGCTGAATGCGGTTGGTGATGGTGCAAGGACATTCGGAAACACCGAGCTGTTGTGGTGGCCGATGCAGAGCCTCCTGAAGCCGTTCTTCGATGCGCGCACCTGGCTGGCGTTGAACTTTGCCATGGTGATATGTGCCGTTTGGCTCAGCTATCGATTCGGATGCAGACTGTATCGATTGAGTGCGGCATTGTTCGCGCTGGTCTTCGCGACGTTCTTTGTCGTCTACGCCGGAAATGGCATGCGCCAGGCGCTTTCCATTCCTATTGGTGCCCTCGCGATCTTCTGCTTCTTCGATCGCAGGTTCCTGGCATGGCTGGCGCTGGCGTTGATCGCCGTCGGGCTCCATTGGTCATCGCTCGTTGTGCTAGTGGTCCCTGTGTTCAGGATGCGAATCTTTGATCGAGGGTTTGCCTATGTTGCACTCCCGATTGCTTGCCTGGTGCTGTCGTCCCTGACCACGGGGTGGCTGGGGGCTGCTGTGGACGCGCTCGGGATCAGCACCTTCTCTGACAAGTACTCTCTTTACTCAGGGGGTTCGTCGCATGTCGGCGAGGTGTGGAGGACGGCAAACTTCTGGCTGTGCGTGGTGACGTCGCTGTGCTTCCTGATCTGCTGTCCGGTTGCCAAGGGCAGCCAACGGGCGCTGCAGGTGTTCGTGACCATTTATCTTTCGCTGGTTCTGCTTGGCGTCCGGATTCCGGATTTTGCCGAGCGATACCTTCCCGCGCTTCTTTTTGCGATGCCGTTGATGGTCGCGCTCATGGTCCGGCGAGTGAGCGTTCCAGCGGCAGCCAAGAGCGCAATGCTGCTGGGATTCTTTGTCGCGCTGGGGCTGCTGGTTTACCTGAACGACAGTGCGCAGGTCACCCTTGGGTACACGGTCCTATGAGTTCCACCACACGTGTTCTGCATTTCGTCGAGGCAACAGCCGGAGGCGTTCTCAGCGTAATTCTTGATTCAATCGAGCAGTTGCGGAGCGAACATCCAGATCGGTTCGAGTTCACGGTGCTGTACTCGGATCGAGAAGAAACGCCGTCGAATCTTCAAGCAATGCATCCCGAAGTGAGTTTCCAGCGGCTCGCAGTCGGAAGGAGGTTCTTCTCTATTCGGGACTTGGGGCTCGTTTGGCGTGTGGCGCGCTACTCCCGCGATTTCGACGTGGTGCATTGCCATTCCAGTCGCGCAGGCTTCATCGGTCGGCTTTCCCGTCTGGTTGGTGGCCGACGCGTTCTCTACTCTCCACACTGTTACGGATTCCTGTCTGAGGAATTCTCGAGGTTCAAGCGAGCCTGCATTTACTTGACGGAGAAGATGCTCGCGAGAGTGCCTGGCGCGACCACCGTGGCCTGCGGTGATTCTGAGTATCGCCTGGCCCGGCGTCTGGGTGGGCGTGCGCTGATGGTCAGGAACGGCTGCGCCCCGATGTCGGCGGGAAACCAGCGCAAGGGGACCGGTGCTCCGGGAGCTGTGCGCGTGATCGGCGCAGGTCGGGATTCCCTTCAGAAGGATCCTGGGTTGTTCCTGGACGTTGCATCCAGGTTCCCCGGCAGTGGGGTCAGCTTTACCTGGGTCGGACCCTTGCGGAAGGGCGGGGTGGCGACCGGATGGGTGAGCAGGGACGTCGCGCAATCGATCATCGCAGAAGGGGATGTGTTCCTGATGACCTCGCGGTGGGAAGGTCTGCCCGTGGTCGGATTGGAGGCCATGTCCGTGGGGATGCCGCTCGTTGTCCGGAACGTTCCCGGAGCTCGTGATCTGGTTGTGGACGGCGTCAATGGCTATCTGTTCGACAGCCCGGACGAGGCGGCCAGTCACGTTGCCAGGTTGATGGGCGACGCGGGACTGCGGGAAGACATGGGGCGTGAGTCGCGGATTCGATTCGAAACGCTGTTCTCGCGTCGCAACTATCTCGCGCTTGAGCGTGTGTATTGCGCTGACGCCAGGGTGAGCGGATGAATGTACTGATTTGCGGTGGCGCTGGTTATATCGGCAGCCACATGGCGAAGTGGCTGGCAATGGGCGGCCACGCCGTCTCGGTCGTGGACAATCTCTCGACTGGACACCGTGATGCGGTGCGCTGGGGCGAACTGATAGAAGCCGACCTTCTGGACCCTGGGTCGTTGGACGAAGTTTTCTCCAGGCGCCGATTCGACGCGGTGATGCATTTCTGTGCCCGGTCGCTGGTTGGCGAGTCGATGGTGCGCCCCTACGATTACTATTCCAACAACGTGGTGGGCACGCTGAATCTTCTGGAGGCCATGCGCCGCGGTGGGGTTGATCGCCTGGTCTTTTCCTCCACGGCCGCCATCTTTGGCGAGCCGGTGACCGCCACCATCGACGAAATGCACCCGAAGCAGCCGATCAACCCTTACGGGGCCAGCAAGCTCATGGTCGAGCGCATTCTCTCCGATGCGGCGCAGGCCTATGGGCTGCGCTCGGTGTCCCTGCGCTATTTCAACGCGGCCGGTGCGTCGCCAGACGGTGATATCGGAGAATCCCATCAGCCCGAGACTCATTTGATTCCGAATGTGCTCAAGGCGGTTCTTGCGCAGGGGGGCGGCCTGAAGGTCTTTGGAGACGACTACGCGACACCTGATGGCACCTGCGTTCGCGACTACGTCCACGTGGATGATCTGGCGCAGGCGCATGAGTTGGCGCTCGCGTACATGGACAGGCATGAAGGCGCGCATGCGTTCAATCTTGGCAACGGGAATGGCTTCTCGGTACGCGGTGTGATCGATGCCGCTGCTCGTGTCACGGGGCGCGAAGTCCCGTTCGAGGTGGCGGCTCGTCGAGCTGGTGACCCCGCGGTCCTGGTGGCCTCCAGCGGTAGGGCACGCCGCGAGCTGGGTTGGGTTCCGGCCCATGACTCGATCGAGTCGATTATCGAGTCGGCATGGCGTTGGCATCTGTCGCCTGCGTTCTAGGCTCTGCCGGCTGCTTGCTTGCCTGCGCGGAATGAGGCCCTGGCGGGTTAGTCCGGATTCCTGCCGACTGCTTCATGCTTCGGCCATGAGTGGCGTTGCACCGGCTTTTCGTTCCCGGCAATGCTTGCCCCCAGGCTCGCGAGCCAGTGCTCCGTTGGCAGGTTGGGTAGGCGGATCTCGCTGGTAACGCTGATCATGACGGTCAGCGCGGCAGCCAGTGCGGCCTTCTTCGTGCTCAGGCGTGCTTCGGCCAAAGCCCTGATCGACAGCAATGCAACGAGCAACCCAAGGGCCAGGCCGGCGATGACCTCCGACAGCGGATGGGCGCCGAGTTCCAGTCTGGATAGGCCCACGAGGACGCCGATCAGAATGCCAACCATCCATGCGACCAGGCGCAAACGGGCCTGCCGCCTTGGAACCAGCAACGCCAGCGCCACCGGCCAGAACCCCATTGCCAGCACGCTATGTCCACTGAAACAGGTCAGGTTCCAGGCGCGGACGCCGGTTCCCCAGCCATAGAAGGCAACCTTGCTCGCGGCGACCAGCGCCGACGCGATGGCCATCGACACCAGCCAGGTTGAAGCGCCTCGCAACGATCCGCCCTCGTCATGGCGCGAGATCAGCAGTGCCGCGGTTGCAATCGTCAACGGCCATACCACCGCGACATGCCCCAGCGGCGTCAGCCAGTTCCAGTCCCAGCTCATGCGCCCGGTCCGGTTACTGCCAGTGCGCTCACTCGAACTCCGCAAACGGCTGCCGGATCAGCGCATGCAGGCGTAGCCCCGGATGCGTATCAGCCAGCTTCATCGACCCGCTCAACGCCACCACTCGGTCGAAGATATTGGTCAGCCCATGATTCGCCCGCATGCCTTCCGCGCCACCAATGCCATCGTCGCGGACATGGATGAACAACCACAACGCGTCGTTGCGCAGGTTGATGCGCAGGCGCACTTCGCAGCGGCTGGCGCGGGCGTGGCGCACGACGTTGGTCACCGCTTCCTGCACCACGCGGTAGGCGGCGTGGCGGTGCACCGG
>JACZCZ010007761.1_pt1 | contig 16391 bp, 22 predicted proteins | sample 8641811 | NCBI WGS metagenome assembly JACZCZ01 (sample SAMN15324610, study PRJNA640507) | soil metagenome | isolation source: intercropping peanut in the first line | place: China: Luxin town, Laibin City, Guangxi Province | collected 2019-07-25 | depth 10cm m | reverse complement strand
CCACACAAGAGAACCTGAATTGAAGAGTCTCTTGTGAATCTGCTTAGCACACGTTCTCGTTCTTCAAGACTTTTGATCTCCCCGGTGAAGTGCAAAGAACCATAACCATTGGCTCTGAGAACCGGCTCAAGCAAATTAAAGCTTGATATCCATTGGGAGAAGATCACGACTTTGAAGGGAACTTGAATGTCTTGCTCGTGATCTTGTGCTGACCAAGCATCCAGACAAGCTAGAATCGCTTCGAACTTGTTTGAATGACCGATTCGTCCATACTGATGAAGATCAGTAGGTGGTTTGTATAGAGGGCATTCATTTGAGCGCCAATCTGCATGACTTGTGGAGTAACATTGTTTGCATTGAGCTTCTGCATCATTGAGCAGAGGACTCAAAGAACAAGCCGAGCATTGTGCGCCCAATAGATCTTTGCACTCGGAACACAAAATATGTCCACAATCAACGCTGGCCAGACGACCATTCTCCGAAGAGCATTCAACGCAATTGAGAATATCAGCTCGATAGCCAAGAGTCAAAGCAGCGCCATGGGCCAAGCGTGAGTGATTGCACAACTGTCTTAGCCTTGTCAAATGACGAGCAATCACATTGAAGAGATTGATTAGATTCTCCCTAACGATGGGTTGCTGCTGCTCTGTGGCTTGTTCGCCAGATGAGCGCTTCTGTTTTGCGGCAAAGTAACGAGCGACGGCTGCTTTGAACTCTCTGGCATAGATATCATAGGTGGCTAACTCTCCTTTGCTCATGTCAAGAGCGACATTTTTGATCTCCAATCCAGGTAGGCCTTTGATCAGAGATTTCTCTCGAATCAAAATGCAAGCCAGTGTTTGGGGTGATTCAAAGTCAGAGCCAACAAAGCCCTGAAGACGAGCCTCCTGGCAAAGTTGTTGTTTTTGACCGAAACGCCAAAGTCGAATCGGACCCTTGGAGGTCCAATTCTCCTTCCACCAATTTGGATTATTGTAAGGCGGAATGTTGAGCCATTGACAGGTGAAGGCAACATCCTTCCAAGAGTTGGTGACAACCGTTCCACTGACTGCCCAACGACGGAGGCTCTGAAGAGCCGAGAGGGCAGCAAATTTTTTTGCCTTGTCATTTTGAACACTCAAATGCGATTCATCAATAACAATGCGTTGCCAGTGAACTCTAAAGAGAATTCCCGCTGCCGCTTCATTTCTGTTTGAATTCTCATTCTCATATGCTGCAAGATAGGATTTGTAATCGGAGAGCACAGTTCCGCAAGTAGTGATGACAATCGAGGCATTCGGCTTGATAATCCATTGGTTGTTTTGATTCAATTCAACACAATCTTTTCGCTTTTCTCCATGATATAGCACCACGGAATCCTCTGCAGCGGCAAAGTGTTTGAACCATTCATTTCTCCATTTTAGAAGCAGCGATGCAGGAACAATAATTAAAGTGTGAAGTTGAGGATTTTTGAGATGTTCCCAAAAGACGAGTCCAAGAATCGAAGCAGTTTTCCCTAGACCAGGGAAATCAGCTAAAAGACCTCCGCTAGGATAGCCTCGATCGCTGGGGAATTCACGCTGAGCCATCCATTTGATTGCGCTTCTCTGATGAGGCCAGAGCTTCTTCAAAACAAGAGCATCATTTCGTGATTTTTTCGCTTGCTCCGTTCCGGAATAAGTTCTCTTCATTTTTGTTTAAAAATAAATGACAAATAAGAATTTGAAAAATTTGTAAATTTTTGAAAAAGTTGACAGAAAGAAAACATTTTTCATTTCTAAAGGCTCTTTCTATGCTGAATTTAAACAAGGCGATTCAAAAGTTTCGACAACTGGAGAGAGCAAATCCAGGTGTAGGAATACGATTGTTGAGAAACTGTCTAGAGCCAGATCTGTTGCGACCTGAGCAGTTAAAGAAATACAATCTAATCAAAAAGAAAGGCATTGCTGCCTACGGTCTGAGTGCCAATGGACTCAAACAATTCGGTCATTGTAAGGGAGCCTCCACTGCGCTCTTTTTGTTGATGGGAGGATTGGATCGCTCGGGCAAAAACAATCTCATCTTGATGCGAGAGAAAATGAGTGACGGACAATTTCATTTTTGGTTGGAAATTGAAGGAACTGGAAAAATCATCGATCCCACAGGAGCGCAGTTGTCAAAGAAACTCTACCCAAAGCATGATTATGCCAAAGGCGAGCCAGTGAGAATGGTAGGTTCAAATCAAGGGAAATATACTGTCTCAAGTTTTGGAAAAAAGAGAAAAATTGATCAATATACCTATCGTATTCTATGCTGTTGTATTGCTAAATTGTTTTAACAAAAACAACTAAAAACAAAAATACCTTTTCTTGACCTAAATGCCAAAAGTTGAGAAAGTAAAACCAGACCTGAGTTTGAAATTGGATCAACTTGAAAATAGCGGATGGAAAGTGAGCGGAAAGTTGACATTTAATTATCGAACCGAGTTGAGAAAAGCAGGAGGAAAATGGGAAGCCGGACAAAAAGGATGGATTTTCACGATGAATCCTGAAGCTGTCGTCGAGACTTTAAACAAATTGATTGTCGAAGAAGAAGAGGCAAAGCACAAGGAACGTCAAGAGAGAGGACGGCAATTACATCAAGCCAAACTCAGACATGAAGAAGCTGTGAAAAAGCTTCTGTCTGAGAAGGAAGAATTTCAATCTCAATGGAATGATCCTGTGGTAAGAGTAGAAATCGATCGAGTTAACAAAGCAATTTTTGAATTTCGAGGTGGTCACGGCGGAATGTGGCCATTGACCGAAGAGAGTCCATTCTGCTCTTGTGGTTGTCATGTCACCTGGTATCTTTACAACAAGTATGAGAAGAATGTAGAAAAAGCTGCCCAAAATTACTGGATGATTTGTCCAAGATGCGGAACTGATTATACGCGTTAGAGTTAAATTTTACTAAAATCTTTCACAATCGCAAGCGCCTTCCTTAAACCCAAAGGAAAAATTGAATTATCATTTAGATTGAGATATTGATTTGTAAATTTCTCGTGGAATTTCTGTTCAAAATCGATACTTTGTGAATTAGACCAAGCCCAAAAAGGATCGGCAAAATCCAGATGTTTTCTTTGAGCAGAAATGATTATTCTCGATATCTCGTCAGCTTCGAAGCATATTATGTCGCTTTGAATGTTGTGAAAATTAAAGTTGTATTCGTCAACATTAATACATGAATTTCCAGCAACAATGTTGATGTCTCCTCCAGTAAGTTGCCACTTTTTCTCAGCTTGTTGGTACAAGCACAAGAAAACTAAAACAAAAATTCCAGGTTTCAATTCTGTCACAAGATAAATGAGGCTCTTGGACATTAAACTTTTCAATTGGATCTCACAAATGCAGTTGGTTGAAAGTTGAAATTGGTATGGGTGACTTGACTCGATTTCATTTACAAAATTGAGTCGGGAAGGATAAGTTTGTGATGCTGCTTCCAAGTTAATAGCATGCGAAGTTTTAGAGAATAGCAATTCAAAAAAACTCTCAATGTGTCGACAATGACAGCTCCAGGGGTTGTGATGGAAAATTGCTTCTAAAATTGAACTGTCGCATTCAAGAGCAATCGACAAATAAAATAAATTCCAATGAGAGAGAGGTTTAAGCATTTTTTAAATCATACTTGGCTCAAAAAAGCTCATGTCCTCCATGTGACATGAGATTTTCAAGGTTTTCTCAAAATCAAAAATATCTGGAAAGTCGATAAGATTTGTGCGAATTCGTCGACAAGCGGGTGATGTCAAATCATAGTTTGATAGTATCTTCATATGAGCCTCATCGATTGCTTCGGCCAACCATTTCTCGGATAAGTTGATTCTTTGAAAATGTGGAGCTGGCCACATATTTCCAATAACTAAATTTACATCTCCTTGATCCAAGGTCCAAAAACCAGGGTTAGAAAAAGTAAAAGTAAGAAATGTAATCAGGAAAAAACTTTCCTCTAATTTCGTAACAAAATGTAAGGCCATCATTGATTTTCCAAAATCTTCATAGTCAATCTGTAGCACAGTATATTTTGATAATTGGAATTTGTTATTGTGATTTGCGAGACGAGGGTATGTTTGGCTAAGAATGGTCATATAGTTGATGTTATTCTCAACCACTTTGACAATATCAACGATTTGGTTTTGAGCTTGATAGAGAAGGAATTCTCGATCGCCTGGATTCATTATAAAAAGGGCTTCTAGAATTGTAACATCACATTCCAGGGCAAAATGGAAATATTTAATATCCCATGTTGATAATGGTTCTATCATGTTTTTAAATAACTGATGAACAGTTCGAATTTAATTTTTCATTTTTTAAGCTTTGCGTAGCCTTGAATTCGACAAATGGGACATGTAGTCAAATCTCGAGAACATTGAAAGCAAAAAGAATTGTGTGCACAGGGAGAGAAAAACGCATCACACGTGGCATCAAAACAGATACAACATTCTTCTGAATCGGCATTGATATTGTCTTCCTTCCAAGTATCCCAAATTTCTTTTAGGATAGGACTCTTTGGTTCTCTGAATTTGGCTTTGTCCTCAAAAGGCAACAGCTGCTTTGAGATCTCTTCCCGGAGCACAGATGCCCAGCAGGTTTTGTTGTTTCCGTGATCGGAAGTGAATGTAAATCGAATTTTCGCAATACTCTTATTAATTGAATCAAGCCAATTGGCATCAATGACTTGTAGGGTAACATCTCTAAAGCCTTCGAGTTCAGAAATATCGGGTTCTTCTTGCAAAATGTACCCCAGCGTATCATACACATTCATTCCGTAAGAGCCGCCACCTTCATCATCCCAAAAGGAGTAAGAGATGATTTGATAATAAGGGAGTCGCGGGTGTTGATGTAAAATTTCCCGACATCGATCGTAATTTTTGGCTCTCAGTTGTCCAATAAAATTAGTGGCTGAAAAGGCTTTCTCTCGATTGCAATCTTGCTTTGTGCAATCACAATGAAGCTCTCGAAAGGCCATTAGGTCTTGGGTTTTTTAATTTAAAAATTGAGACGCTGATGGTGGACCAACATAAAGTTTTCAAAAAGAAGCCAATTTTTCATTAGCGAAAATTAGGAGTTTTTTCAAAGAAGTTATTTCTTTTGCTTCCTCGAGAAAGTTTTCGATTGGAGACATATATGTTCCGCAGATTTTTTCAACTTGAGCTTTTTTCAGTCTTCCATTTTGAAGGAACGTCAATCGCGCCATAAAGTTTTGGTGTAATCTTTGTTTTTGGTAAAAATATACTTTTCCGGGCACTTGACAGATAGCGATGTCCAGACTCATCCAATGAGTATCTTTCGTTGAAGTATGAGCTACCCTTAGCTCCTTGTAAAAAGTCAAAGGGGCTGGTTTTGAGATCACCTTCCATTGAGGACAAAATTTTAAACAATCCAAAACTGGCTCGATTGGATCAGCTAACGAATAGTCATCCGGAAGCCAATGCCAAATGTCTTGAACAGTATTGTGCAATCTAAGAAATAAAGCTTTCAAAATTGAAGAATCACATTGCAGAGGACCACCAAAGAAAATCAATAAATTTTGAATTTGCATTCTGTTGACAAGTGAGTTAATTTATTTTTAGTAGCTCATACAATTTGAAATTGGCAAAAAGGAGTTGTTCTTTCAAAGTTTTCAAATTCAAAAGCATTTCTCTGTTAAAATCGGCAACGGGTAAGCAACGATTGTCATGACCACGATGTATTATACTCAAAGAAAACAAATTATCACTTTTGTCAAAAATTAAATGTGAGAAATAATTTGGGTCTCCCGAATGCTGTTCATACAAATGGTTGCTATTAGGGTTTGACCAATCCAATTCCAATTGACCTGGGAACGCATGCCCATTACATGGAGATCCAATTTTGAAAACTTCAAGTGTCTCGTTACTGTAGTTACTGTATCCTCTTTGATAACTTTTCCATCCAGGGATAGAACGAAGATGATTAATCAAATTCTGAAAGGAACAATCATCTGAAAGTCGTCTCCATATATCTCTCGAACACGGAGGCAGGGAGTAATATATGGCTTCCAAAATTGATGAATCACATTGCAGAGGACCTCCTAACAGAATCAATAAATTTTGAGTGTGCATCCGTTACGGTTAAAAATTTAATCTATTTTTATTAACTCATACAATTTCTCATTCGCAAAAAGGAGTCGTTCTTTCAGAGTTTTAAGATTCATCAATTCTTCTTTAAAAACCGCGACAGTCAACAAGTTGCCTTCAACAGGCAAATGAACGATCCGCAAGGAATGTGAATTAGCTTTTTTGTCGATTACTAAAATCGTGTAAAATTTCGGATCTTTCAAATGATGTTCATACACATACATGTATGGTCCGAATGACCAAAGTTGAATTGTCAATTCCCCAGCGAATGCAGTATCATGCGGTCGAGAAGTAGGTGGATAAATACTGAAAATTTGAAGAGTTCTATTAAAGTTTTTCCAGTTTCTGTGACTCCAACCACTTTTAAACGCTTCAAAATGTTCAACTAAATCCGCCTCTAAACATTCATTTGGCAGTCGCTCCAAAATATGCCTAACTGTTGGGGGCATGGCATAAAAGAGTGCTTCAAGAATTGTCGCGTCACATTGTAGTGCGCTTCCAAAATAAACAAGCAAAACTTTGCTTTGCATTGTTGGAAGAATTCCAGTTTATTTACTTAGACACGTTTGATAATTGATAGTCGGCGAAAAGTAAAAGGTCTCTAAGAGATTTGGAATGACGTGCAAAAATCAATTTTTGATTCTCGGCTAGCTCCAATGAATCAAACAAGTTAAATCCTGTTCTATGATAGACTTGGTCGAATTGACCTGCTTGGTTGAATGTCAGGCAAATGAACCTCTTTGGGTCATCGACATGATGTTGCCAAAAATAAATTGTCCTGCCAAAGTGAATCTCCAATTGACCAGCGGTTGGAAATCTGCTGTGCGGGGAATTGATTGGATAAAAAATATGACTGTCATTTCCATAATTTGACGTTCTTCTCCAGCCATGAATATTCTCTAGTTGTCCAGCAAGATCAAAGATCGAACATTGATCAGGTAATCTCTGGAAAATATCTCTAGCGGTTGGAGGCATGGCATAATGGAGTGATTCTAGAATGGCCGAATCACATTGAAATAAACTTCCAAAAAAGCAAACCAACCATTTTGTCGTTTTTGACATTTTATGTTTAGATTTTTTAATAGTAACCGACAAGCTTGTATAAATGGACGTTTGCAAACAGCAGTTGATCTTTCAAGGATTTAATCTTTAACAGATGGTCTGTAAAATTGTCGATATTTTCGAAAAATCCACTATGAAAACTTCGTAAATCTGCACTTAATAAATTGCCTCTAGGATCATATTCGATTTGGATAAACATATGAGGATCGCTATTGTGAAATTCATAGAATGTAGCAGACAGGCTAGTGCACATGATCTGCAATTGGCCTATATATGCTAAGGAACCAAATACAAAATTTGAAGGAAATGCCTTGATTCCATTCCATGATATTTCATATTTCCAGCCTTTCAATTGCTCCAAAATATCAATAAGAGAATTCCTCGTATCTTCTATGCTAGAGACATTTGGAAGTTTGTTCAAAATATCTCTCGAGGTTGGTGGCAAGGCACAATGCAGTGCTTCTAGAAGGCTGAAATCACATTGCAGTGCGATTCCAAAATAAAGTAAAAGCCAGTTTGTCGTTGATAGCATTTTTTGTTTATAAATCATCAAATCAAGAATTTTTTCACATCAAATTTTTATTCCTTGCTAAGAAATTCGGCATGTTTGCAGATGTTGAGAGCAACATTTTGTTCCTTGTCGGCAAGCGCAAAGCAGGCGTTGCAAATTTCTTCAATGTCTGAAGGCTGTTGTTGACGCATACGAATTTCAAATATTTCAGCGAGAGCTTGAACGGTAATCATCGGAGCAGAGGCATAGAAAACTCTAGCCTGAAAACAGCCTTTGCATCCTTTTGATTTCTCTTGTTCCTCCATGAAGGACATGTATTCCTCAAGAATTTCCTCCCCATTGAGTTTTTCCTCAGTAGCAAATAGCTTCCACAACTCTGTTTGTCTCAACTCTTCAAGAGCAACAAGAAAACGATCTCTCATATCGACCAAATCATCCGTCTCGTCTTCATAGAATTTAGTTTGGACTGTGATAAGTTCATCTCGACGCCTCTCATGCATCTCATTGGTTCTCTCACAACCTCGATTGTGCTTGCTCAGCTTGAAGCAATAGCTTGGATCAAATCCACCCATTCTAATTTTTAAATTAAATTCTCTTCAATTTAGAATCAATATTCATTTTTGTAAAATTAGAAATATTAGAAAATCGCCCTTGAAATATCGAATTTCAATAAAATATAATTCCAAATTTTCCTTTTTAACAAAAACATTTTTGAAACCAAAAAATATTTTCTCGAAAATACAAATTTTTAGAAACCCTGAAAATCGATTTTTAGAATTTAATTAAATTAAATTCATTGAAAATGTGAAAATGGAAATTTATTTTCCGATTTTCAATGAAAATTTATTTTATATTTTTCGAAAAGTAAATTTTTAGTTTTTGATTTATTTTCTAAGAACAAGGATTTATTAAGATCAATTTTCATATTGAATATTTCGCTTTGAAACAAGAAAATTTTAAATACTAGTCAATCAAGAGTAAGCCAAATGTCTTCTTCGTCAGCAGAGTTTCTCTTTTTGATTTATGGTCGAGGCTGGGTCAGCGAGTTCTTTGTCAACGAGTTGAGCAAGCGCAATTTGCCTTTCAAGCAAGGCAAAGCTCGCGTCGATGATGAAGCTGCCCTCCTGCAAGAGCTGATTGAGCTACGACCAACACATGTTCTCGGCTGTATGGGAAGAACGCATGGACCCGATCAGCCAAACATAGATTGGCTCGAGACCCGATTGTCCATCAATCTTCGAGATAATTTGGAAGCTCCTTTGAACTTGGCTATTTTCGCTAAACGGTTGGGCTTTCATTACACCTACATCGGAACGGGTTGCATTTTCGAGTTTGATGAGCAGCACAAGGAATTCGACACCACTACAGGTTTCAGGGAGGACGATAGGCCTAACTTCTTTGGCTCTGCTTACTCTCAAGTCAAAGGTGTAACCGATCGACTGATGCATCTCTTCAGCGACAGTGGAGTGTTGAATGTTCGAATTCGAATGCCGATATCCAAGTTGGATAATTCTCGAAATTTTATCAGCAAAATTGCCTCCTATCCTCGTCTGGTCAACATTCAAAACTCAATGACAGTGCTGGATGATATGGTACCGGCAATTGTTGACCTTATGCTTTGCAAGTATGCGGGAACGTTGAATGCCACCAATCCAGGGACCATCTCTCACAATGAGGTGATGAATCTCTACAAAGAGTTTGTCGATCCAGAGAAGAAATGGGAAAACTTTAACGTCGAAGAACAGGCAAAAATTTTGGCCGCCGGCCGATCCAACAATCGATTGGACACCTCACTTTTGGAACGCCTTTGTCCCGAAGTGCCCAACATTCAAACTTCAGTCAAAAACGCTCTCATGAATTGGGTTCCATTGTCGAAATAATAAATTTTTGAAATATTTGATTGAAAAATGGAATTTAATATTTAATTAATTCCAAATTTCCTTTTTTATAAAAACTTTTGTGAAACCAAAAAATATTTTTCTCGAAAATACAATTTTTCGGAAACCCTGAAAATCAATTTTTATTTTCATAAATAAAAATAATTAGGAAAATTGAAATATTTCAGGAAAATGGAAATTATAAATTGGAGGGTGTATTTATATTTCATGAAATATTTCTATATTTCAGACCAATTTTAAATTAATTAATTATCAAAAATCATTTTTCAGGGTTTTTGAAAAATTGTATTTTCGAAAAAAATATTTTTTTGTTTCAGAAAAATTTTATAAAAAAAGAAATTTTAGAAATTAATTAAATATTAAATTCCAATTTTCAACAAATATTTCAATAAAATATTTCAATTTTGACATAATCTTAGTGGCAAAAAATAGGCAATGGAAGCAAACAATCCCAATGATTTCGCAAATGAAGAAGAAAGATCATTTGATTTCTTAGAATTTCAAAGGCTTGTTTCTGGAGAACCCATCAATGTTGTTGTTATGTTTAGACGTCAGAAATCAGAGACTTTAATGGGAGAAGCATGTTTGAGATAATTGACCGCACTTCCTTTCCTCGCTACTTGTCCCCAATGCGTCAATAAATGATTGAAAACGGCCATTTGTTCTTTTGACAACTCATGTGAGAATGTAAAAGCTATTACGTTGCAATGCAAAGCAAGCGATATATAAATGTCATCTCGACAAACTGAATTCTTTTCCTGTCCGGCTCCTTGGAAAAGCAAGATCATGGTATGCTCAGGATGTCTGTAAATGTATTTCAGAATGGCATTTCTTTTCTTATTGCCTCGATCGGCAGCAAGAACAACAATTGGAATTGTATTTCGTCTCCACCTTGGATGGCGATGCCATCGTCTCTCTTTGTAGACAAAGAGCTGAGATGGAAAATGCCAATTTGAAATTTTGCAATCCGAGACATAGCTCACCTTTTTAGCAATTCGTATTTCAGGTGAGAAAATGATATCAATTTATGAACCATGAAATTTAACAAAACTCAAAATCTCATCTTGCTCATAAATCATTATTTTTGTCGTTGTTTGATCCCTTGGATCAAAGGGGGTTTTTTATTTACAAAATGTTTTTCAAAGAGTTATGAAAGGTTTGTTGTGTCTCATTCAACTTGACGAGTTCTGACTTTTTCCATCCAATTAAGAATGGGTTGCAAAAATTTCTCTGGATCAGGAGTTGGCGAGGTTGGAGGCCCCTTCAAGAATGTAGACCACTGCTTCATCGAGATATCTGCGGCCTCGGGATCTGCGTCCAGAAGTTGACGATAAATGTCCAGGAACTCCAAATTCAAACGTGCGTTGAACAGCAATGCCGATGCACCTGGATCCACAAAAGGTGACTCCTTTTGGATGATTCTTCGGAATTGCTCAATGTATGAGCCGGCGATTCGTTCAAGGCCACAGACGAGATTTTGATGCTCACGTTGCAGCTGGGGCTGGGCGGATCGGCTCAATAGGAGAACACTGGGCGCTCGAATGGCGTATTGATGAGCCAATTGATCAATCTCTCGGAGATGTGAATCCTTGTAGGCGAGGCCGGTTACAGGATCTTTGAAAACTTTTCCTCGAACCAAATACTCGAGTATGCATTCGAGAGAGTAGTGTACATGCTTTGAAGCGTTGATCTTGAACACAAAAATTGGTTCGTGAAGCGGCTCAAAGCTGATGGGATCCAGATAGGCATTGGCTTCTGGATCAAAGTTGTTGATAACCTCTACAGGTTGAGGAGAGGCTGTTCGTGCTTGCACGGCAAGGCGGCGTCGAGCACGCCAGCCAATGAGAATTCTCGCTGCGGCATAGTGTCGATCCAGCGCCTCGGCCAACTGGAGACGATTCAGGTTTTCTCGTCCGGGAATTTTTGCTATCCTAGCCAGGCGTCTTAGCTCATTGACATTGAATTGATGACGTCGTTTGCTGTAGTTATTGGTGTTGGTGTTTTTGCCTCGTATGCTGCGCAGAATCAGATCGGTCTTGCGTCGACTTTTGATGGGCGGCTTCACTCTTTGGAATAAGAAACGCATAAGCTGAGAGAATTCACAAAAACAAGGGAATCTCTTTTCGCTACCTTTTTTCTGTTTTCCATACAAAATTTTTTAATCGAAAGTTTTATCATTTCTTCATGAGCCAAAGAGCTCCTCCAACATTTTTGACAGAATTTGGAAAAAGGAGTTTGCAATCTTTCTCAAAAAAGCGCCACAAATAATTGAGGAACAATTTGATCTCAAAGATATGATTAAATTGAAGCCAAGCCCGAAGCACATACAGCTCATTCCAGCTTCGGCCCTCTTGAAGCCATTCGTGAGGATACTCAAAAGGCCAGAATACATCATGAATGTGAATCCAAACATTGGATTCTAGGCGGGGAAGGATCTGATTGAACAAACGACAAACATCACTGCCCGCTTTGGCAACATGAGTTGTATCAACAAAAAGCATATCTCCGCACTCGAGCTGGTCAAAGTGAGTTTGCGGCAACGATTTCAGGCTGCCACACAAAATCTTATGTCTCGAATCCTCTGGCAGAGGGGCATATCGCGAGAGTCGATCTGGATCGGGTTCAATGAACAGACACGTTGTATTGTTCAAAGAACAATGCTCAATAATATCCCGGAAACAAGCATATTGATACTGATCAACAAAGGCAAGAACCCGTTTTGGTTTGAGTTTCACTAGTAAACAGGCAAGAGTCATTGCATCAAAATAACTATAACTTCCATTTTGATAGTGATACAGGTAGCCTGTCTGCTCAGCTAGATCTTGTTCACTCTCTGGCCAATCTAGTTGTTTTTCGACACTTGTTTTCCATAACTTTCCTAAACTATCGAGCAGAGCAGTTTGAACCTGAACATTGATATTGATTCCCGGTAAAATGCGTTGGTTCTCTTCGGCTGCTCTCACTGCATGAGCATCCGAGACATCCTTGGGACAAATAATTGGAGAGAGTTCAATTCCGTCATCGAAAAGTTTTTTAACCCAAAGCTTTGGCTGGGTGGATGTCATTGTTTTTAAAGTTCAATTTAAATTTCCAAATTGAAATTGGTCTTTAAATTCATTTTTGTGAAAATTTTCAACGATGAGTTGGTGAAAATTTTTAACATTTGATAATTTTCTTTTACCCCAATATAAAGAGAGCAAACGATGCCTTTGGGAGTTGAAAATCCATATCATCCCTTTCAATCGGTAGATGGAAACAACGCCTGCAATTGGCGGTTCAACTGGAATCGAAATGGAACGAGACGGCCTATATGTACAGAATATTCTTCTGGCGGTAATTGTCGAGGAGCTTCAGGCTCCCCTACTCGAGATGCCACCTGCATCAAGTATGGAGAGTTTGCCTACATTCCTCCTCCAATTCAAGGAGCCAGTACCATTTACATTCGAAATTGCACCGACGAGCCCTTGGAACTAGAATATAGAAATCGGAACGATCGAATTCGTCCTCCTCTAATGCCATTCGCTACAACCAAAGTCATCATCGCTGAATTTGCTCCGCCCGAGCTTGCTCTCGTCAAAACCGTGAGAATTCTTCAAGGCTGGAATGGAAGAGGACCCAAACAATACAAAACAGGCTATTTCTCTTTGAATGCAGGCTCGCTCTATTCCATTACAATGCACGAAGATCGCCTTTTGTTAGATGACAAGTTAAACCGAAAATAAAAAAATGCCAAAGTGCGGAAAATGCAATAAAAATTTTCTACTTGTTGAACTTTGGATCAGTATATGCAATTTTCAAACTTGTCCTCTTTGGTGTTTTGAGTGTCATTTTTGTGCCAAACAAACAAAACTCTCATTTTGCAAAAAACATGAACAAGGAAAACGTGAGTGTGAAACTTCTCTATATTCACAATCGTGACAATGCTTGGGGATTTTTTGAAGGAGATATCAAACTTCATCATTATCACTTGCTACAGATTGAGGACAAAGGTGGACATTGGTCTCCGCATCACAATGGAATGCTGAATGCTCAATATGCTCTTTTAAGCTTTTTCATTGACACCTATCCTCCGGAAGAGTGGTTCGAGGGCGATCCCATCGATCACGCTCAAGAATGGATTGACACAGCTCCTGGATTGTTGAGCGAAGATTTCGTCTTTGAGATTCGAGAAAGAATCAATGAAGAGATCAACTCATTCGACTTTACGCTGGAACATTCCGATGTCGAGCACAAACTTCTCGGTGAAGTAACAGCGGCTTACACAGAACATTTGAAAAAGACACTCGAATCAAATCCTCATGAACTTGTCTCTGAGCTTTCAAAGACCATAGAAAATCTTGAAAACACTGGGTTCAAATTGAAACAACAACGGCCTTCTCGAGATTCCAGTCCTATCAGAAAATAAATTCCAAAAACATGTCAAGTGACAAAGAATTGTTTCGTTTCACTTTGAACGATACCGGGATTGGTCTTGCTTGCATTTCACTTGCAACCTTTTTAATCACAGAAGCAGAAAATCCAAATTTGTCCTTTAGAATTGAGTTTGTCAATCATCCACACTGCTTTGTCGAGTACGATAAAGGTTGTTTGAAATGTGTTGGTCTAAAATCGGACTATCAAAAACAAATTGAAGATGTTCTTTTGGAAAATAATTTATCTTTATCAAAGCCGGCCAGTCAAGCTGAGAGCCACATTAACCCGAATGACGAAGCTTTTATCAATGGCCTGAGAAAGATCTCTGTCGGAACTCGTGTTCAATTTCAGACTCTTAGAGACATGTTTCCTGAAATGGCAGATGAAGAGCTGATTCAAATATTTCACCCGAAATAAATTATTTTTGTTAATCAAATTATTAATATTTTCCTTTTTTCTAACTATATTTCTGAAAAAAGGGTTTTTCTCAAAAATACAATTTTTCTAAAATCCCGAAAAAACTTTTTCGAATTAATTCATTTTAGAAATAGAAATTTTTCTTTTAAAAATGAGCACCCAAATTTCGACAACATTAGATTACTTTAGAGCTCGATGGGTCGAACAATCTACAGAGGCTTTGAGAAACGTTTTATCAAATGATATTTCTATCGTTGATGAAGATGGCAGATTAGGAACTCGAGAAGCTGTATCTCAATTTCTTTTGACGAATGAGACAATTAATAGCTTTTGTGGTTATGACTCTTGCGACATAACTGAATTTCATGTTATACAGCAAGATGATGGACGTCTACAGATTACTTATAATGTTCAGGCTAAGAAAAACGGAAAAGTTGCGCATACATCTGTCAAGAGGGAAGAATTATTGTTTGATTCTCAAAATCTAATCCAAAAAATTATATTTTAATAAAAGCAAATTTCCAAATTATCTTTGTCTCTGTATGAAAAAGAAAAACTAGAAAATAAAGTTGCCAATTTGAGTTATAAGCTTTTCATCTGTTCTGAGCAATGAAAGCACTTTGACAAAGTTTATTTGGACAATAAAGTTTCTCACTTTTGAGTTTGTTTCGCCTTCATGTTGGCGTAGGCTTGGCCGACAAGAGAGTTGAGCCATTCTTGAACTTCGTGACAAACACAATCGGGAACTCGATTGAAGAATCGAATCACAGACTCTCGGGTACGCGAGAGACGCAAATCCTTGAGCCAATTTTGATAATTAAGATAGTGAGATTTCTCTTCCGAAACAAGTGGATTTGACTTGGGCGTTAAGGCCAGTAGTTCCACCAGGAATTGAATGAACTCTTCGGATTCTTCATCAATGGTATGATTCCAAAAGTTCCAGCCCTTGATTTCATTTGTGAGTCGAACTTGTTCCGGGTCAACAACAATAGAGATCGTTTTCTTCTGCTCTGTTGTCTCGTCGAGAGCAGATGACGACGATGTTGTTTCCTTTGGGACTGGTGGTTGTTGAGTTTGAGAAAGCTTTTTGAACTCAACAACTCCACCTGTGTGATCATTCAAGAAAATATAATGGCCTTTTTTGGTCTTCCAATATTTTTTGCATCGGAAATCCTCTTTGACCAATCCAGGAAAAACATAGTTAAGATGAATCATATCGTAAGAATCAATATTCGTCATCAAAGGGAACAGCTTGCTCCACTCCTTTTCATTCATTTCAATGACTTGGTGGACATCATTGGTTTTTGGAAATGACGGCTTTGCTTCTTCCGGTTTGGGGACTTCTTGTTTTCGTTGCGGAACTTGGCTAGAAACGAGCAACCTTCCATAGTGATGGGTAAGAATCCAAACTCCCCAAGAATCTTTTTTTGGAGGCTGAGTCAAGCTAAAACAGTATGTCTCAGCGCCATCTGGAAAAGTGAAAGCATCCATGCAAGTAAGTCCATCTTGGCAACTCTTTGCAATTTTCTCAAAAGTAATAAAATCGGCTTCTGCCAAACGGTAAATGAGGGTCATTTGTTCCTCTGGTTTTTTGGCTTTTTGATTTTTGATTTAGACACAGATCAAATTTTTCATATACACAGTAAATTTTTCAAAACTTCTGAAAATATTTTTTTTGAGAAACAGAATTATTAATTTAACGAATTATTTATCAAAATTTCTTTTTTTAAATCAAATCAGAAACGAAAAAATATTTTTCTCGAAAATACAATTTTTTGGAAACCCTGAAAATCAATTTCAGGAATTAATTATTTCAAAATTAAAGGAAATTTGGAAATTTTCTTTTTCTGAAATATTAATTTAGATAGTAACGTTAATTTTCATTGAAATTTTCTATTTTCCATGAATTATTTTAATTAATTAGTCTAAAAAGTAGTTTTCAGGGTTTCTAAAAAATTGTATTTTCGAGAAAAATATTTTTTGGTTTCAGAAAATTTTTTAT
>JACZCZ010185721.1_pt1 | contig 16409 bp, 16 predicted proteins | sample 8641811 | NCBI WGS metagenome assembly JACZCZ01 (sample SAMN15324610, study PRJNA640507) | soil metagenome | isolation source: intercropping peanut in the first line | place: China: Luxin town, Laibin City, Guangxi Province | collected 2019-07-25 | depth 10cm m | reverse complement strand
TCCGCCGGCGTGGACACCTCCGACCACGAGGTGAACATCAAGATCCTGCTCAATGGCGTGGTGCAGGCGAAGAAGCTGTCGATGGATGCCCGCAACAAGTTGCTGGCCGACATGACGGACGAAGTGGCGGAACTGGTGCTGTGGGACAACTACCGCCAGAACCAGGCCATCAGCCTGATGGAGCGCATGAGCGTTTCGCGCTTGGGCTCCAAGCAGCACTTCATCCAGACGCTGGAATCGCAGGGCTTGCTGGACCGCCAGATCGAGTTCCTGCCGTCCGATGCGGAGCTTGCCGAGCGCAAGGCGCGTGGGCAGGGCCTGACCCGTCCCGAGCTGTCGGTGCTGCTGTCGTACTCCAAGCTGGTGGCGTTCCAGCAGTTGCTGGAATCCGACATCCCCGAGGATCCATACCTTTCCAAGGAGCTGCAGCGGTACTTCCCGCAGCCGCTGCAGAAGAAGTACGCCTCGGAGATGGAGAAGCACCGCCTGAAGCGCGAAATCATCGCCACGGCGGTCACCAACACCACCATCAACCGCATGGGTGCGACCTTCCTGCTGCGCATGCAGGAAGACACCGGCCGTTCGCCGGCGGAGGTCGCCAAGGCCTTCACCATCACCCGCGAGACGCTGGATGCGCGGACGCTGTGGAACCAGATCGATGCGCTGGACGGCCAGGTGCCCGAGTCGGTGCAGATCGACGCGCTGCAGGTCATTTGGCAGGTGCAGCGCAACTTCACCCGCTGGTTGCTGACCCGCCAGGGTCCGATCCCGGCGATCGCCACGGCCGTGGAGCGTTACCACGATGGCTTCAACGAGATCCGGGCGGCCGACGGCGTGCTGCCGGACTCGCTGCGTCCGGCGTACAACGCCAGCCTGCAGGAATGGAAGGACAAAGGTCTGCCGCCCGCGCTCGCCGGCCAGATCGCGGCACTGCCGTACCTGGAACCGTCGTGCGACATCATCGAACTGTCGCGTGCGCGCAAGCTCAAGCCGGTCGAGGTGTCGAAGGTCCACTACCGTCTGGGCGAAGCCTTGCACCTGCCGTGGCTGCAGGACCAGATCGAAGCCCTCAAGGTCGACGGTCGCTGGCATGCGGTGGCGCGTGGTGTGTTGCGCGACGAACTCGCCGCGCACCAGCGCACGCTTACCAACCAGGTGCTGTCGCTGCCGGGCGGCAACGCCGACGCCAAGGTCCAGGCCTGGCTGGGGCGCGACGACGCGGGCCTGCGCTTCACGCTGAACATGCTCAACGAGCTGGCCGCGCAGAAGACGCTGGACTACCCGACCGCATCGGTGGCCGTGCAGCGACTGGGCCAACTGGCGTCGCAGGGCTGAGCATCGCCTGGGACATGAAACGGGGCGGCCTTCGGGCCGCCTTTTTTATGTACGCTGTGCAGGCCTGATGATGGAGCCACGGATGACCACCCCCCGCATCGCCTTCCTCGCCAGCCCCACGCCCGAAGCGCAGGAAGCCTTGGCCGCACTGCAGGCCGAGCATGGCGCGCATGCGCCTGAGCAGGCCGATGTGCTGTGCGCGCTGGGGGGCGATGGCTTCATGCTGCAGACGCTGCACCGGCACGGCGCGCTGGGCAAACCCGTGTTCGGCATGAAGCTGGGGACGGTGGGTTTCCTGATGAACCACTACCGGGAAGATGGGCTGGTCGAGCGGATCGCGGCGGCAGAGCCTGCCAAGCTGCGTCCCCTGGAGATGCAGGCATTGACCGAGTCCGGTACGACCACGTCGTCGCTGGCCTACAACGAAGTCTCGCTGCTTCGCCAGACGCGCCAGGCCGCGCACATCCGCATCGATCTCAATGGCGAGACCCGGCTGGACGAGCTGATCTGCGACGGTGTGCTGACCGCCACGCCGGCCGGTAGCACCGCGTACAACTTCTCCGCGCACGGGCCGATCCTGCCGCTGGGCTCGAACACCATCGCGCTCACGCCGATCGCGCCGTTCCGGCCGCGCCGCTGGCGCGGTGCCATCCTCAAGGCCGACACCGAAGTCCGCTTCCGTGTGCTCGACCCGTACAAGCGGCCGGTGAGCGCCACCGCCGACTCGCACGAAGTGCGCGACGTGGTGGAGGTGACTATCCGCGAATCACGCGACCGCATGGTCACCCTGTTGTTCGACCGCGAGCACAACCTCGAAGAGCGCATCCTCAGCGAGCAATTCATGACCTGAGTCGCAATGTCCCCCAGGACAGCGCGATTCCGCCGCAGTGCGGCTTGCCGCCTTTCCGAACGCATGCTATCCAGCGCCGCGTAGCGGTTCGGTTCGCATCCACCCGGGGAGGGGTTCCGATGCAGTTGAAATGCACGTTGGCGATCTGCGCCTTTCTTGTCGTGGCCGATGCAACGGCCTGCAACCTGTCCACCGGCACCACGCCGTTCGCCGTCGCAGCCGCTCCGGCGGCGGACGCGGGCGATGGCTTGCGCGCACCGGTGCTCGAAATGGTCAGCCTGACGCGCGGCATCAACGGCCGCGCTTCGTGTGACGCCAGCGGCCTGCTGACGGTCAGCGTGGAGTGGCCGCGGGGCACGGACTACAAGTTGCGCGACCTGGGCTTCGAGTTTCGCGTGGTAGGGGGCGAGGACAGGCTTTCCATCTTCCCGAAGGCGCCGCTGACCGGCCGTGTCGACGGGCGGCGCAGCGAGTTCGTCTTTCTCTGGCAGGACGGACCGCCAGCACAGCAGGGACCCATCGACCTGGTGGTGGAAGTGCGTGCCGTGACGCCGGACAACCGTCGCGGACCGCCAGCCCAACTGCGCATCGCCGCCGCACCTGGCAGCTAGCGTCTCACGCCCTGCGCACCGGATGGCGGATACTGTGCGCATGCCCGACAACACCCCCCGCCTACTCACCGTTGCCGTCACCTCGCGTGCGCTGTTCGACCTCGAAGAGAGCCACGCGCTCTATGAGCGCGAGGGCGTGGAGGCCTACAGCGACTACCAGCGTGCGCACGAGGACGACATCCTCGCGCCCGGCATCGCGTTCCCGGTGGTACGCAAGCTGCTGGCGCTCAATGCCGGCGCCCCGGAGGACACGCCGCGCGTCGAGGTGATCCTGCTGTCGCGCAACTCCGCCGATACCGGCCTGCGGATCTTCAATTCGATCCAGCACCACGGCTTGGGCATCGTCCGCGCCACGTTCACGGCGGGTGAGGCGACCTGGCCCTACGTCAAGCCATTTGGCACGGATCTGTTCCTGTCGGCCAACCCCGAGTCGGTCAGGCGGTCGCTGGAGCATGGCATCGCCGCCGCGACCATCCTGCCGGCGAGCGCGCCGCAGCAGCAGCGCCACGAGCACCAGTTGCGGATCGCCTTCGACGGCGATGCGGTGATCTTCAGCGATGAAAGCGAACGCATCTCCCGCGAGCAGGGCGTAGAGGCATTCGGCAAGCACGAGCAGGCGCGTGCGCGCGAACCGCTTTCGGGTGGTCCGTTCCGCAACTTCCTGTCTGCGTTGCACCAGCTCCAGCAGGTATTCCCGGCCGACGAACGTTCACCGATCCGCACGGCGCTGGTGACAGCGCGCTCGGCCCCTGCGCATGAGCGGGTGATCCGTACGTTGCGCGAATGGGGTGTGCGCCTGGACGAAGCGCTGTTCCTGGGCGGGCGCCATAAAGGGCCGTTCCTGGAAGCCTTCGGCGCGGACATCTTCTTCGACGATTCGCAGCACAACATCGACAGCGCCCGCCAGCACGTCGCCGCCGGTCACGTCCCGCATGGCGTCGCCAACCCCTGACGTTCGGGGAATTCGCGCTACAGCGGCAGTCGGATATCCGTCAGGCGCCAGCGCAGGCCCTGCCGGGTGAAGACGAACACGACGGGGGCGCCCTCGGCATCAAGGATGGTGGCCGTGAACCGGGACAGGGATTCGTACCGGTGCGTCGCTTCCTTGAGCGGATCGGTCGGGACGGCAGGCGCGTACGTGTCGCCACCGACCGTCTCGCCGATGGCACGTTTCCACGTCGCGCGGCCCTCGAGGATCGCGGCGATGCCCATCGGCGTCACCAGGGTGTCCACGCCCCGGCCAAGCAGGCTGTTGGCGATGGACAGGGCGGCGGCGCCGAACAGGTTGGAGGCGACGTCGGTCCCCGCGCGCCGTGCCAGCGCATCTTCCACCTGCGCGCGCAGGTTGACGCGCAATGCGGGGAAGTCCACGTGTTTCTGCAGCCGGCCCGTATCTTGTTCGGTCAACGCGGTGCGGATGCCATGGATGGCCAGGTAGGGGCCAGCGGCGACATAGCTGGCGACGCCGATGATCGCGGCGAGCAGCAATCCGATCACGAGCGACTTCTTCATCGGCAAGGCCTCCGGGTCAGAACTCCAGGTCCAGCGCGGCACACAGATAGTCCACGAACGGCCCCAGCGCCTTGAGGTCGCCGGCGACGGTCTGCCGCAGGCGCGGGCCGGTCATCGTCGCATCATCGAGCGAGCGCCAGAACACGAAGTTGCGGTGCTTCAGGTCCTCGATGAACTCGAAGTCGGCGGGAAACCCGCGCGGCGGGCGCACGAGCTTCTCGCTTTCCTCGAACTCGAAGCGACGGCGGAAGGGTGCATCGTGCGCGGCCTTCTTCCAGCTGCCCGGATTGTCCAGGATGAACTGCCGCACCCGGCGTTGCGTGTCGGGCTCGGGATGCCACAGGCCGGCGCCGACGAAGCATTCGCCCGGCTGCAGGTGCAGGTAGAACGAGGGCGCGGGCACCTGCTTGTGGCGCTCGTGGAACAGGCGCGCGCCCTGCCAGGATTTGTACGGCGATTTGTCGTTCGAGAACCGCGCGTCGCGATAGATACGGAACAGCGAACCACCGACGGTCTTGGGGTCCGACCGGAAATGCAGGCTGACCTCGGCGAGGTCGGGCTGGAGATCGGTCAGCAGGCGCAGGAACGGTTGGCGGACATGCTCCTCGTACTTCGCCTTGTGCGTGTTGAACCAGGTCTTGTCGTTGTGTCGCGCCAGCCCGCGCAGGAACTTGAAGCTGGCATCTGAGAAGTAGGTGGCCATGCGTGGATTGTAGTCACGCCGGCGTCAAATGGCCGACAAGGCTGTCCTCGATGACCGCCGCACCCCGGTGGGAGAGCGTCAGAGAGTCTCGCCCAGGTCGTCGCGCCACTGCTGCAGATGGTCGAGCAAGGCCAGGCGTGGCCCATCGCCTGCGTGGGCGGTCCGCAACGTGGCGAGTTCCTGGTCGAAGGCGGCGAAGCTCAGTTCGGACAGCCCGCTCTCGGTCTGCAAACGGGTGCGGCGGTAATCGTCCCAGCGGGCGCGCTCCGCGGCGTCCAGGGTGCCCGGCCAATTGCGGGCGCGATAGCGGAACAGCAATTCGGGCAGGCGCGGATCGCGGAAGCCGAAATCCCGCTGTCCGAGCAGCGCGGGCGGTGTCGTACGCACATCGGTGAAGCGGCGCTTGTCGGCATCGGCAAGGAAGCCGTCGTACAGCGAACCATCGACGTCGCCGGGGGGATATTCCTGTGCGCCTGCGAACACCAGGCGCACTTTCTCGGCCAGGTCCGGCCCGGCCTGGCGCAGGACGTCGGCATGGCGTGCGACGCGGTCGGCATCGATCTGCATGCGATGCAGGTCATCGGGTCGAAGGTGCGCCCACGCCACGAGGGCCGGGGCCTTGTTGAGGTGGACTTCCTTCAATGGAATGCGCTGTTCGCCTTCCGGCAGGTCGGCGGCCGGCGTGTAGAGCCGATCGGCGATGTCGGTCGGCGACATCGCCAGCAACGGCGTCGGATCGCTGTTCAGGTCGAACACGATCACGCGGCTGTCGAAGCGCGGGTGTCGGGCGAGCGGCAGTACCGGCGCGGCGCACAGGCGGCTGGCCGGATAGCGTTGCGAGACGTGCAGGACCGGCTGCATCGCCACGGTATCCAGCAGGCGCGCCGCGAAGCGCTTGTCGCGAAGCTGCAGCGCGTAGTCCCACAGGCGCGGCTGTGCCTGGCGCATCAGGCGCGCGAGGCCGATGGTGGCGACGACGTCCGACAGCGCCTCATGCGCGTCGCCATCGCGCACATGGTTCGCCAGTGCCAGGTGCTCCAGCTTGAAGGACGTGGCGCCATCCTCGCGCCGCGGCCAGTTGATGCCGTCTGGGCGCAGGGCGCGCATCAGCCGCATGACGTCGAGCAGGTCCCAGCGCGAATTGCCGCCGCGCCACTCCCGCTCATAAGGTTCGTGGAAATTGCGGAACAGGCCATGGCGGACGAATTCGTCGTCGAAGCGCAGGCTGTTGTAGCCGAGGGTGCAGGTCTCGGGCCGCGCCATCTCGTCGGCGATGCGGGCGAACGCCTCTGCTTCGTTGACACCCTCGCGCAGGGCACGCTGCGGGGTGATGCCGGTGATCAGCGTGGCGACCGGGGAAGGCAGCAGGTCGTCAGCAGGCTGTACGAAGAAACTGATCGGTTCGTCGATGACATCCAGCGCGGGCGTGGTGCGGATCGCGGCGAACTGGGCCAGGCGACTGCGGCGCGGATCGGCGCCGAAGGTTTCCAGGTCGTAGAAGAGGAAGCTGGCGCTCACGGCGTCGCATCCTCCAGGGGCGCGAGCGTGGATGCCACGTCCGCATCCACCGCCGCCCAGTCGACCTGGTCGAGCGTGCTGCGGCCTGTCGTGTGGCGCACCAGCAGGGCACGCTGCACTTCGCTGCGATGCTGGGCGACGGAGTAGGGGATGCGCATGAAACTGACCATCGTGTAATGAGGCACGAAGCGGTCAGGGTGGCGTTCCTGCAGCGCCAGCTCGAGCTCACGCTGCAGCAGGAAGCCGCTGTCGTCGACCTTGTCGCGCATCTCCACGTAGTTTTCGAGCGCCATCTCCTGGATCGCGAGTGCGTCGGGTTTGCGTTCGGCTTCGAAGGCGGCGAAGGCGGCGGCCAGGTCCTCGGTGGTCTGCAGGTGGCGCGCCAGCGACACGCAGTCTTCGAAGGCGCAGTTCATGCCCTGGCCGTGGAAAGGCACCATCGCGTGCGCGGCGTCGCCCAGCAGGATGGCTTGGCCACCAAGATGCCAGCGGTCCAGATAGAGCGTGGCGAGCAGGCCGACCGGATTGGCTTCCCAGTCCTTCTCCAGCTCGGGGATCAGCGGCACGGCGTCCGGGAAGTCGCGCAGGAACAGCGCCTTTGCTTCGGCACCCGTGCGAACGCTGGTGAAGCTGGGGTCTCCCTCGTTCGGCAGGAACAGCGTGACGGTGAAGGTGCGTTCGTCGTTGGGCAGTGCGATGCACATGTAGTGGCCGCGGGGCCAGATGTGGAGCGCGTTGGGCTCCATAATGAAACTGCCATCCGCCGCCGGCGGAATCTCCAGTTCCTTGTAGGCATGGTCGAGGAACTCGGTGCGTTCGCCCAGGTCCTCGCGCGCCATCATGGCGGCACGCAGGGACGAGCCGGCGCCATCCGCGCCGACGAGCGCGGAGAAGCCGGATTCGATGCGACGGCCATCGCGATCATCGACGAAGCGCGCAACGGAGGCATCGAAGTCGACGCCGTCGAGCCGATGGTGGAAGTGCAGGTTCGCGCCCGCCTGTTCGGCCAGGTCGAGGAGCGTGATATTGAGGTCGCCGCGATGGATCGACCAGATCACCTCGGAATCGTCGCGCCCGTAGCGCTGGAGCTGCTGGCGGCCATCCAGCGCGTGCACCATGCGTCCGCGCATCATCACCGCATGGCGCATCACCGCACCATCGGCATCGGCCATCCGCAGCGCATGGCGTCCGCGCTCGGCCAGCGCGAGGTTTATGGACCGGCCACCTTCGTAGCCCTTGACCCGCGGATCGCCGCGCTTCTCGTGTACGTCGACCCGCCATCCCGCGCGCGCCATCAGCGTGGCCAGCAACGCGCCCGCCAGGCCCGCGCCGATGAGGGTGATGTGCCGCGTGCCGTCAACGCCCAAGGTCGTTCCTCCTGGTCAGAAGCCGCGCCACGTCTCGACTTCCTCGACGAAGCGATGGACGTCCATGAAGCGGTTGTACAACGGGGCGGGGGAGATGCGGATCACGTCCGGTTCGCGCCAGTCGCCGACGGTACCGACCGACAGCAGGTAGTCGAACAGCTCGCGGCCACGTTCGCGTCCACCGATCACGCGCAACGACAGCTGCGCCCCGCGCTGGGCGGGGTCCGAGGGCGTGACGATCTGCAGAACGTCGGACAGTCGCGCCTGGATCAGTGCTTCCAGCAGGCCAGTGAGCTTGAGCGACTTGGTCCGGATCGCGTCCATGCCGCCGGCCTTGTCGAACAGCTCCAGCGATGCGCGCAACGGCGCCAAGCCGAGGATCGGCGGGTTGCTCAGCTGCCAACCCTCGGCGCCCGGCGTCGGCACGAACTCCGGCGCCATCCTGAAACGCGTGTCCTTCTCGTGGCCCCACCAGCCGGCGAAGCGCGGGCGATCGGTGTTGGCATGCCGCTCGTGCACGAAGCATCCGGCGACCGCGCCCGGCCCCGAGTTGAGGTACTTGTAGTGGCACCACACCGCGAAATCGACACCGCTGTCGTGCAGGGCGAGAGGCAGGTTGCCGACCGCATGCGCGAGATCGACGCCGACGATGGCGCCCTGCGCCTGGCCCAGCCGGACGATCTCCGCCAGATCGAAGGCCTGCCCGGTGCGGTACTGCACGCCGGGCCACAGCACCAGCGCAAGGCGCGGGCCGTGTTCGGCGATGGCGCGTTCGATGGCGGCCATCGAGAACGTGCCGTCGGCCTGGTCGGGTGCGAGTTCGATCAGGTCGGTCGCCGGATCGAAACCATGGAAGCGGATCTGAGATTCGACGGCGTGGCGATCCGAGGGGAACGCGCCAGCCTCCATCAGGATCGCCGGACGCGTGGCGGTTGGCCGGTAGAAACTCACCATCATCAGGTGCAGGTTGGCGGTGAGCGTGTTCATCGCCACCACTTCAGAGGGCAGCGCGCCCACCAGCCGCGCCAGCGGTTCGCGTACCAGTTCGTGGTAGGTCATCCATTGGGCGTTGCCGGTGAAGTGGCCTTCGACGGCTTCGTTCGCCCACTTGTCCAGCACTTCATTGATGTACCCGCGCGCGCCCCGGGGCTGCAGGCCCAGCGAGTTGCCGCAGAAGTAGATCTGGTCGTTGTGCTTGTGGCGCGGGATCAGGAATTCGTTGCGGAGCGCGCGCAGCGGATCGGCGGCGTCCAGGGCAATGATGTGGGTGCGGGACAGCGGGTCGGTCATGGAAAGTCAGGTCGGGCGGAACGAAGCCGGTGGTGATGCACCGGGACGGAAGTCGGGATCATGCGAAGCGGGAGGCGGACAGGCCCAGCCATTCGAGCGCGGTGCCGTGATACAGGCGCGCCTGCTGGGTTTCATCGAGGCCGAGTGCGGCAATGCCGGCGCCGGGCTCCTGTTCGCCGAGCGGAAACGGGTAGTCGGTGCCCAGCATCACGCGTTCGTGGCCGACGGTGTCGAGCAGGTAGTGCAGGGCACGCGGGTCGGCGACCCATGAGTCGAAGTACACGCGGCCGAGGTAATCGCGCGGGTTGCGCGGGTTGTCGGTGGCCACCAGGTCCGGGCGCATGTTGAAGCCGTGCTCGATGCGGCCGATGGTGTAGGGAAAGCTGCCGCCGCCGTGCGCGAAGCACACCTTGAGCTCCGGCAGGCGTTCCAGCACGCCGCCGAAGATCAGGCAGCAGGCCGCACGCGATTGTTCCGCGGGCATGCCGACCAGCCAGGGCAACCAGTACTTCGGCATCGATGCGGCGCCCATCATGTCCCACGGGTGCACAAGGACAGCGGCGCCGAGCTCGCTCGCCGCCTGGAAGAACTCGAAGAGCTCGGGCGCGTCCAGGTTCCAGTCGTTGACGTGGCTGCCGATCTGCACGCCCTGCAGGCCGAGCTGGTCCATGCAGCGCTCCAACTCCTGCACGGCCAGACGCGGCGATTGCAGCGGCACGGTGCCGATGCCGGCGTAGTGGCGGGGATAGGTGCGGCATGCCGCGGCGGTGTGGTGGTTGAGGGCCTGGTGCAACTCGAGCGCATGGTGCGGTTTGGCCCAGTAACTGAACATCACCGGCACCGTGCTGATGACCTGAACCTGCACGCCGAAGCGGGCGTAATCGGCGATCCGCTCTTCCGGGTCCCAGGTCTTGGGCCAGATTTCGCGGAAGAACTTGCCGTCCTTGTAGATGCGGTGGCGGCCGTCGTCGCCGTGGTGGATCACCGGGAAGCGCACATCCCCGTACTTCGCGGCCAGGTCGGGCCAGTCGCGGGGCAGGAAGTGCGCATGGGTATCGATCTTCAGCATGCCGCGAGTCTACTTCGCCGGTTCCCCGGCTGGCGACGCTGCATCGCCGCAATCGTCCATGCAGATGAGCCGGCCTTCCTTCATCACCATGCGGATCTGGCGCAACTGCGCCACATCCGCTTGCGGGTCACCGGGCACGGCGATGATGTCGGCCCATGCGCCTGCACGAAGGCGGCCGATGGATTCGCCGAGCGCCAGCGCGTCCGCGTTGCCCGCCGTGGCGGCACGCAGTGCGGCGGGCGCTGGCACGCCGGAGGCCACGTACAACGCCACTTCCTGTGCGGTGGCGAAGACATCGAAGCCGGGACCGCCGTCGGTACCCAGGGCCAGCGGCACGCCTGCCCGCCATGCACGTCCCGGACCGGCCTTGGCCGCATCGACCCACTGGCGCAGGTCGTCCTGGGAACGACCATCCCGGCCGCCGGCAAACATGTCGAGCTTCGAGCCGACGTAATCGGCGACGAAGGCCGTCGGCACGAGGTAGGCCTGCTTTCGCTTGAATAGGGACACAGAGGCGTCGTCGAAATAGGTCCCGTGTTCGATCGTGCGTGCACCGGCGCGCAGCGCGAGATTGATCGCCGCCGTGCTGTGGGCGTGTGCGGCGACGGGGCGCCCGGCCTGGCGGGCAGCCGCGATCGCGCTCTCGACTTCATCGTCGAACAGGTTGGGCAGCGCCTCGGGCCTGCCCCCGGCCTCGCGGCCCGAGCCTGAGACGGTGATCTTGATCCAGTCCGCCCCGGCTTCGATGTTCTCCCGGACGACGCGGCGGCAGGACTCCGTGCCATCGCATGAAGCGGGTACATAGGGGATCTCGACCGCCGACGCCTGCTTCGCCCCATGTCCGCCCGTGCGCGAGACCACCCGCCCGGCGGCAAGAATCCGTGGCCCTTCGACCAGTCCGTCGTTGATCGCATCCCGGACGGCGTACACCGTGCCGCCGTTGTCGCCCACGTCGCGCACGGTGGTGACGCCTGCACGCAGCAGCCGTCGTGCATACGACGCGGTCGATAGCGCCAACCGCGTTTCGGAGGTGCTGGTCGCGGTGTCCGCATGCATGTCGATGGCGAGATGCATGTGGGCGTCGATCAGCCCCGGCAACACGTGCAGATTGCTTAGGTCGACGATTCGGGCGCCTGGGCTCAGGTCGCGCTGCAGCCCGGGAACCACTTTCTCGATGCGCCCTTCGCGGATCAGTAGCGTGTGCGGTCCCAACGCCGGATCGCCGGGTTCGGCGATGAGATGGCCTGCCAGGATCACCGTGGGTGCTGGCTTCGCCGCTGGCGGTGGTGCCGGCTGCGCCAGCGAGCCCGCCGACACCATCAGGAAGAGAAGGGCGGCGGCCGTGCGGTGCGGAAGATGGGTCATGGGCGCGGACCGTAGGCGATCAGGTATCGGGCATCACGTACTTGGACGGAGCCGGATTCAGGTGTCCGCATGCCGTGCAGGTGCGGTGCTCGCGCGAGGCATAGAACCGTTCGAACACCGGCGGGAAATCCGTCTCGATGTTGTGCAGGGTGAAGTACTCTTCATACAGCTTCTGGTTGCATCGCTCGCAGAACCACATCAGCCCGTCCTGCTCGTGCGGCAGTCGCCTGCGTTCGATGACCAACCCGATGGAGTCGGGCATCCGCTGTGGCGAGTGCGGCACGCGCGGCGGCAGCAGGAAGATCTCTCCGGCACGCAGCGGGATGTCGCGTGGGGCGCCATCTTCCTGGATGCGGAGCACCATCTCGCCTTCCAACTGGTAGAACCACTCCGGGCCTTCGTCGTAGTGGTAGTCGGTGCGCGCATTCGGGCCGCCCACCACCATGACGATGAAGTCGCCGGCGTAGATGACCTTGTTGCCGACGGGCGGCTTCAGCAGGTGGCGATGTTCTTCGATCCAGGCCTGCAGGTTGAGCGGATTGGGCAGCATGTCAGCGACGCTCCGGCAGATGCGCGGTGCACTTCAGTTCGATGGAGATCGGCGTGGGCAGGGCGGTGATGCCGAGCGTGGTGCGGCAGGGTGCGGCGGCGGCATCGGGAAAATAGTCGGCCCAGACCTGGTTGTAACCCGGGAAATCGCCGGCCATGTCGGTCAGGTAGACCGTGACGTCCACCAGGTCTTCCCAGCGGGCGCCGCTGGCCTCCAGCACGGTGCGCACGTTGGCGAACACCGCCCGGCTTTGGGCTTCGATGCCCGCGGGAATCGCATTGGTCGCCGGATCCCGCGGGCCGATCCCGGACAGGAACAACAGGTCGCCGACGCGCCGTGCATGCGGGTAGTGGCCGACCGGCTTCGGTGCCTCGCCCGCCTGGACGACCTCACTCATCGCGCTTGCCCTTCGGTGGCACGCCGGCCAGGGCGCGTTGGTAAGCGGGTTGGAGGTCGTCCGCGCCGGCCACGTTCATGCCCAGTTCGCGCACGCGACCGTCGAACAGGCTGTAGACCCAGCCGTGGATCGCCAGCGGCTGTCCGCGCGCCCAGGCGTCCTGGACCACCGTGGTCTGGCAGACATTGAAGACCTGTTCGATCACGTTGAGTTCGCACAGGCGCGCGTGGCGCAGCGATTCGGTGTCGACCTGCTCCAGCAGGTCCGCGTGCTTCATCGCCACGTCGGCCACGTGGCGCAGCCAGTTGTCGGCCAGGCCCACGCGCAGGCCGGTCATGGCCGCATGTACGCCACCGCAGCCGTAGTGGCCGACCAGCAGGATGTGCTCAACCTTCAGGATGTCGACGGCGAACTGCACCACCGACAACGCATTGAGGTCGCCATGCGACATCACGTTGGCGATGTTGCGGTGGACGAAGACTTCACCGGGGTCGAGGCCGAGGATCTGGTTGGCCGGCACGCGCGAATCGGAGCAACCGATCCACAGGTAGCGCGGGGATTGCTGCTGCGACAGCCGCTTGAAGAAGCCGGGATCCTCCTGCTTGATGCGGTCGGCCCAGTCGCGGTTGTTCTGCAGCAGTTGTTCGAGTTCGGAAAGGTCAGACATTCGCTTGGTTCGTCCTCAGCGCAACGCCACGCAGACGTTCTTGGGTTCAGTGAAGAAACGCATGGCCTCCAGGCCGCCTTCGCGGCCCAGGCCCGACGCGCCGGTGCCGCCAAACGGCGTGCGCAGGTCGCGGGTCATCCAGGTGTTGATCCAGACGATGCCGGCGCGCAGCTGCGCGGCCAGGCGGTGGGCGCGGTCCAGATCGCGCGTCCAGACGGTCACGGCCAGCCCGTAGTCGCCGGCATTGGCCAGGGCCAAGGCATGGGATTCGTCTTCGAAGGGCTGCAACGTCACCACGGGGCCGAAGATCTCTTCGCGATTGGTGGCCGCTTCGGGTCCGAGCCCTTCAATGATCGTCGGTGCGATGAACCAGCCGGGCCGGTCAAGCGCGTGCCCCCCGGTGAGCACGCGCCCGCCTTCGACGCGTGCGCGGGCGATACAGCCCAATACCTTGTCGAAATGGGCCTGCGACACCATGGCGCCGAGCCGCGTCGCGGGATCGTCGAGCGGTCCGGCCTGCAGCGCCCGCGCACGTTCGATCAGCGCTTCGCGGAACTCCTCGTAGATCGCCTGCTGCACCAGCATGCGGGATCCGCAAAGACAAATCTGGCCCGCATTCTGGAATGCCGAGCGAAGCAGGGTATCCAGATGGGAACGCCAGTCGCTGTTGGCGAAGACCAGGGTGGCATTCTTGCCGCCCAGCTCCAACGAGACTTTCTTCAACAGCGGTCCGGCGAGCCCGGCGATGCGCCGGCCCACCGCCGTACTGCCCGTGAACGACACGGCCTTGACGGCCGGATGCACGACCAAGGCCTCGCCAACGGCGGGCCCGGTTCCGTGCACGATGTTCAGCACGCCACGCGGCAAGCCGATCTCCGCGGCGAGTTCGCCCAGCATCGTCGCGGTGGCGGGCGTGATCTCCGACGGTTTCGCGACGACGGTGTTGCCGGCAGCCAGCGCGGGAGCGATCTTCCAGGTGAAGAGGTAGAGCGGCAGGTTCCACGGCGATATCGCGGCCACCACGCCCAACGGCATGCGCAGCGTGTAGTTGAGGCCGGCTTCGCCGTGGTGCGACTCGCTGGCGAATTGGGTCGCAGCATGCGCGAAGAAGCGCAGGTTGGCGATCGCGCGGGGGATCTCGATCTCGCGCGCCAGCGCCAGTGGCTTGCCGGCATCCCGCGACTCCGCGGCGGCGAAGGCGTCCAGGCGCGCTTCCAGCGCATCGGCCAGACGCTCCAGCCAACGCGCACGCACGCTGGGCGAAAGGGCTGCCCACCCCGCGAAGGCGGTTTCTGCGGCATCTATGGCTTGCAGTACATCGCTTTCGGTGCCATCGGCCACCTCGGCGTAGACCTCGGCAGAAGCCGGCTCGAAGACGGGACGCCAGGCGCCACCGGCGCGAGGTTCGCCATCGATGAAGTGGCTGTAGCGTTCCATGCCCATTAGCTTAACCCGGCTGGCAAGCCCACTGGACCGTCGTCAGAGCGACTGCATGCGGCCGCCGTCGACGGCCAGGCTGACGCCGTTGACATACGCCGCGGCCGGTGTGGCGAGGAAGGCGATCGCGGCCGCCACCTCGTGCGCGTCGGCGAAGCGGCCGGCGGGCACGCTGGCCAGCATGGCCGCGCTGATGGCGGCCTCGTCCTTGCCGGTGGTCTCCACTCGGTCGCGCAGGATCTGTTCCAGCCGCTGCGTGCGCGTGTAGCCGGGCAGCACGTTGTTGACGGTGATGCCGTCAGCGCCGAGTTCCTTCGACAGCGTCTTGGCCCAACTGGCTACCGCGCCGCGGATGGTGTTGGACACGCCGAGGTTGGCTATCGGTTCCTTCACGGAGGTCGAGATGACATTGATGATCCGGCCCCAGTGGGCGGCGCGCATGCCGGGCACCACGGCGCTTGCGAGCACCTGGTTCGCCAGCAGGTGGCGCTGGAACGCGGCGAGGTAGTCGTCGGCACCGGCATCGAGCGCGCGGCCGCCGGGTGGGCCACCGGTGTTGTTGACCAGGATATGGACGGGCCGATCGATCACCAGCGCGCGGACGCCGGCCTCCAGCGTTGCGGTCTCCGCGACGTCCTGCGCGAGCGCGCCGTGACGCTGCCCTTCCACGACGAGGGGCAGGGCCGCCACCACCTCCGCCAGCGCGGTCGCGCGACGGGCCAGCACCGTGACATTCGCGCCGAGGAGGGCGAGTTCGACGGCTGCGGCACGGCCTATGCCCTCGGAGGCGCCGCAGACCAGCGCGTGTCGACCAGCGAGGTTCAAGTCCATGCGGCGTGTTCCGGAATAAGAGTGCGTCGAGTGTACCGGTGCGTGGGTACGCAGGCCTCAGTCGGTCCGGCGTGCGAGCCGATCGCGCATCAGCGCCGCGATCTCCAGGTTGTCCTCCCCGCCCAGTCGCTGCAGCGCATCCGCCGCGCCTTGGACATTCGCGGCCGGATGGTTCTGGTTGAGCTTGAACTTCAGTTCGATCCGTTCGGCGACGAAGCGGAAACCGATGATGCCGCGCAACTGGCGCATGTGGTCATCGCGGTCATGTTCGAAGCGCCAGTCGTTGCCCACATGCGCTTCGTTCTTCAGGCTGAGGCGGTCGACGATCGATGCGAGGCGTGCGGTGTCGTCGGTGGTTTCCAGTGTGCCATGCAGGTGCGCGACCGCGTAGTTCCAGGTGGGGACGCGTGCCGCTTCTTCCTTGTCCGCATACCAGCCCGGCGACACGTAGGCGTGGGGACCGTGGACGATGAGCAAGGCGGGACCGGCGTGGCGTGCCTGGGGATTCGGTCGTGCCCAGTGGCCCTCCATGACGACCTGTTCGCCCTCCCGCGCATACAGCACGGGCAGGTGGCTCACGAAGGGCAATCCGTCCGCGACAGTCACCAGGGTGACGAAGGCATCGCGGGCGATCAGCCCGTCGAGTTCGGCAAGGTCGGCTTCAGCGAAGGCGCGCGGCGTGTACACGCGGGTGTCAGGCGCGACCGCCCAGCGAGCGCACCATCTGCGGGATCAATGCGGCATCGTCCTCGCCTTGCGGTGGCGCCACATCGGCCAGGGCGAAGCCGCGCGCCAGCGCGTCGTCTTCGTCCAGTCCGTCGAACGCCACGAATTCCGCATCGAACAACGCCGCGCGGGCGCTGTCCTCGCTGTCGTAGGGCAGGGTGTTGCCGTCGCTGTCCAGCAC
>JACZCZ010174117.1_pt1 | contig 16416 bp, 11 predicted proteins | sample 8641811 | NCBI WGS metagenome assembly JACZCZ01 (sample SAMN15324610, study PRJNA640507) | soil metagenome | isolation source: intercropping peanut in the first line | place: China: Luxin town, Laibin City, Guangxi Province | collected 2019-07-25 | depth 10cm m | reverse complement strand
TGCGCCAGATCCTCGATCGAGTAGATGTCGTGGTGCGGCGGGGGCGAGATCAGTCCAACGCCGGGCGTCGAGTAGCGCGTGCGCGCAATCTCATTGTCGACCTTGTGACCGGGCAACTGACCGCCCTCACCTGGCTTGGCGCCTTGGGCCACCTTGATCTGCAGCTCGTCGCTGTTGACCAGGTAGTAGCTAGTCACGCCGAAGCGACCGGACGCCACCTGCTTGATCGCGCTGCGTCGTGAGTCGCCGTTGGCATCGGGGACGTAGCGCGCCGGGTCTTCGCCACCTTCACCCGTGTTGGAGCGTGCGCCGATACGGTTCATCGCGATCGCGATGTTCTCGTGGGCTTCCTTCGAGATTGAACCGTAGGACATGGCGCCGGTCTTGAAGCGCTTCACGATCTCGCTGGCTGGCTCCACTTCGCTGATCGGCACCGACTTGCCAGGCTTGAATTCCAACAAGCCGCGGATCGTGCAGAGCTTGTGGTTGTAGCTGTTGACCTTCTCCGAGTACTTCTTGAACAGACCGTAATTGGCCGAGCGCACTGCGTGCTGCAGCGACGCGACCGTCTCCGGGTTGTACATGTGGTACTCGCCGCGGCGACGCCACTGGTAGCTGCCGCCAGGATCGAGCTCGGTGTTGAACAGCGACGGCACTTCGTGCGCAACGTGGTGACGCACCGAGCACTCAGCCGCGATTTCTTCGATGCCGATGCCTTGAATGCGCGACGCGGTCCACGTGAAGTACCGATCGATCAGGTCCTGGTTGAGGCCGATCGCTTCGAAGATTTGCGCTCCGGAGTAGCTCTGCAGCGTGGAGATACCCATCTTGGACATCACCTTCTTGATGCCCTTGCAGGTGGCTTTCACGTAGTTGGCGATGCCGTCGTCGGCGACCGTGTCCTTGAGCTGGCCGTCATCGACGAGGAAATGGATCGTCTCGTACGCGAGATACGGATTGATCGCGCCCGCCCCGTAGCCGAGCAACAAGCACAGGTGCATCACTTCGCGCGCGTCACCGGCTTCCACGACCAGACCGCAAAGCGTGCGCTTGCCCTTGCGAATCAAGTGATGGTGCACTGCGGCCGTCGCCAGCAACGACGGAATGGGCGCCATCTCCTTGTCGTGTCCGCGATCGGACAACACGAGGATCGACACGCCTTGATCGATCTCCTTTTCGGCACGCGCGCAGAGCGCGTCGAGCGCAGCACGCAGGCCAGGACCACCATCGGCGTTCTTGAAGAGCATCGGCAGCGTCGCAGCGCTCAAGCGCCCCACCCCGATATTCTTGATCGCCTGCAACGCTTCATTGGTCAGCACCGGCTCGTCGAGCGCGAGCTGATGGCAGTGCGCTGGCGTTTCGGCGAACAGATTCCTCTGCGCGCCCAGGTAGGAGCCGAGCGACATCACCAAGTCTTCACGCAGCGGATCGATCGGCGGATTGGTCACCTGCGCGAACAACTGCTTGAAGTAGTTGAAGAGGATCTGCGGACGATCGGACAGCACCGCGAGCGGTGTGTCGTTGCCCATGGACCCGATCGACTCTTCGCCGTTCTGCGCCATCGTCTTGATCAGGTGCTGCACGTCTTCGCGCGTGTAGCCATGCACACGGTGACGGGTCAGCAGCGTCGACGGATCGAACGCAACCGGAAGCTTCTTGGGATCGACTGGCGGCAGGCGATCGAGGTGAACCAAGTTGCCTTCGAGCCACTGGCGGTACGGCTGACGCGCCGCCATGCCCTCTTTGATTTCGCTGTCGTCGACGATGCGGCCCTGGGCGGTGTCGACCAGGAACATGCGGCCCGGCTCGAGCCGACTCTTGAACGCAATGCGCTCCGGCGCGATGTCGAGCACGCCGACCTCGGACGCCATCACGACCAGATCATCCTTGGTCACGATGTAGCGCGAGGGGCGCAAGCCGTTGCGATCGAGCACTGCGCCAACCACGGTGCCGTCGGTGAACGCGATCGAAGCCGGACCATCCCACGGCTCCATCATCGTCGCGTGGTACTCGTAGAACGCGCGCTTGCTGTCGCTCATCGCGTCGTGGTGCTGCCACGCCTCCGGGATCATCATCATCACCGCGTGCGGCAATGAGCGGCCGGTGTGCGTGACGAGCTCCAGGGCGTTATCGAAACCTTCGGAGTCGCTGCCGTTGGGTGAGATCACCGGCAGGAGCTTCTCGATGTCATCCCCGAACCGCTCGCTGCCGAACTGCGCCTGACGCGCATGCATCCAGTTCACGTTGCCACGCAGCGTGTTGATCTCGCCGTTGTGACAGATGTAGCGGAACGGATGAGCACGCGACCACGACGGGAATGTGTTGGTGCTGAAGCGTGAGTGAATCAACGCCAGCGCGCTCTTGAACATCGGGTCGTCCAGATCCGGATAGAACAGCGGGATCTGGTGCGGGATCAGCAGGCCTTTGTAGACGATGGTGCGGCGCGACAGGCTGCAGATGAAAAAGCGCTCGTCGATGTCGGCCGCGCGCACTGCATTCTCGATTTGGCAACGAATCACGTAGAGCTTGCGCTCGAACGCTTCGATGTCGTTGTCGCCGCTTGGCGCCACGAACAGCTGCCGCACCACCGGCAGCGACTCTCGCGCCAGCCAACCACAGTGCTCTGCGTTCACGGGAACGTCGCGCCAACCGATCAAGCGCTGGCCCTCGGCTGCGATCAAGCGCGCGCACGCCTCCTCGCACAGCGCACGCTCCGACTCGAGCTGCGGCAAGAACACCATACCGACGCCGTAGCGTCCCGCCTCCGGCAACGCGATTCCTTGCTTCTGGAGCTCGTCGAGAAAGAACTCGTGCGGGATCTGCGTCATGATGCCCGCGCCGTCGCCGCTGTCCGGGTCGCAGCCGCATGCGCCGCGATGCGTCAGATGATTGAGCACGGTCAGCGCTTGCTGAACGATCTCATGGGACTTCTCGCCCTTGATGTTGGCGACGAATCCCATGCCGCACGCGTCGTGCTCCAAGGTCTTGCGATACAGACCTTTGGCTTCGGCGTCCGCGACGAGCTGCTGTTTCTCATCTGATCGAAGTAGTCGCATCGATCCCCTGCTCCCAAACTTCTGTGGATCGCAAACCAAGGGCTTGCGTCCAGGCCCTAAACCTAGTCGTTGGCCGCGGCCTTGGTCCGTTCACTCACCTCTGAACCCGCGGGTTTCGAGACGTCAATCTTGATCTGCGTGCGCTCGGCCATGGTCGAGAGCACCACGCTGGTCTGTGTGCGCTCCACACCTGGCAACGAACGCAAGCGTCCGATCAACTCAGCCAGCGTCGCCGTGCTCGCGGTCTTCACCTTCAACAGCAACGTGTGCTCGCCGGTGATGTGGTGACACTCCAGGACGTCTTCGAGCTCCGAGAGCTTGGCCTCGAAATCTTTGGTCGCGTTGGGATGACCGGTGGAGACGCCGATGAAGGCGGTGACGTCGAGCCCCAGCCGGCGCGCGTCGAGCGACGCGTGGTAGCCCGTCACGAAGCCCTCACTTTCCAGCTTGCGGACGCGCTCGACGACCGAAGGTGCAGACAGACCGACCTGGTCGCCAATCTTGGCCAGGGGCATCTTGCAGTCCTGTTGGAGCGCCACGAGGATGCGCCGATCGATCTCATCCAGGCCGTGCTCGTCTCGCCTTAGTCGCATGGGTCCAAACCGGAAAATCGTCGAATACTTAGAGGCGCGATCCGTGAGTGTCAAACGAACATTCGGCAAACCACGCGTTTCGCTACGTGTAACCGCGAGCGGGGCGGCTGGATAACACAACGAACGCTTTTGGCGTAGTCGAAAGCCCCACGATCTTCGCGCTTGTTACACACAGGAAACAAAAAGGGGCCCGGTCATCCCGGGCCCCAAGACGGTGGCCAACGATCCCCCGAGCGTCAGCCCACTTCCCTAGTTCGTGTGCACGACCACGCCGAGCGTCGACGAGATGTACGTCTTGCTGGTGTCGTCCTTCGTCGCGAAGATCTCGGCGTCCGCAGCCTCGAGACGGTTGTCGAGACGAATCACCAGGTTGTCGGTCGGCTTGTAGTCGAGCGTAAGCGTCGCCGTAATGAGCGACTCGCCGAAGTGCGCCGCGTACTCTTCAGGCGCGCTCAGGAACTCGCCGCGCAACGCCACGCCGAACTGCTCACTGACTGCGTAACCGGCCGCGAGGCTCAAGCCGAAGTAGGTCTGGCTGTCCGCGGGATCAAAGTTGGCGACGCCGAGATCACCGTTGAAGATGATGGTCGCGTCACCGAACGAACCCACGACCACCAAGTCGGCGAAGTGCGACCAGTTGCGTTGATCGGGTTGAATCGGGTTGCCGTAGTAACCAAGGTAGGCCGAGATGCCGTCACCGGTGTACGCGAGCTGAAGGCCGACATCCGGAGCACGCGTCGATGCACCGGCGCTGCCTCCGAGCGGGGCCCAGCGCGTATCCGTCACAAGGCCGGTGTTGACGCCGTTGGTCGCGATGAACTTGATCGCGAGCTGTTCGGTCGCTTGGTACGCAACGCGCAGGCCGGTGTGCCAGAACGGTTGCATGTAATAGTAGAGCGCGCCGCGAGTGTAGTTGAGGTTCAGCCAGCTTTCACCGACCTCTGCGCCGTAGAGCGTGGCGAACTGACCGAGGTCCAGTGTGAGGCCGTCGATGGGCGCCCAGGTCACGTACGCCTGCCAGATGTTCTCGAGGCCGGGGTTGCCGGTGACCGCACCCGTCATTGGATCTTGAGCCCTGTATTGACCGATCAATCCGTTGGCCGCCGAACCGAAACGCAGGCTGGCAGTCGCACCGACGGTACCTAGGCTGTACGACGCATCGAGACCGAGGAAGGCCAAGCCGAAGCCCTGGCCGTTGACATACGCCGTGTGCGGCAGGGTGCCGTTCGCACCAAGCGCTCGCTGCGGCGGCAAGTTCCAGTCCTGGTTGTAGTAGGCGTCAGCGAACATGCTGATGGAGAGGTTGTCGCTCCACGCGGTCTCTTCTTCGGCGGGGGCTTCTTCAGCTGGCGCGTCGACCGGGACTTCCTCGACTGGGGCGCTGGTCGCCATCAAGGTCGAGTCTTCGGGACCCGGTGCAGGCGTGGGCGCCGGCTCTGGCGCCGCAACTTCCGCCGCGACCGGGGCTGGGGTGGTGGTTGGTGCTTCTTGCGCCTGGGCGCTTGCGGCGCTTGCGGCCATCGCGACCGCAGTCGCTACCCAAGAGGTTCTACGAAAGAGCTTCATTTCCAGTTTTCTCCGTGCGAGCCGCCAGGGGGGCGGGATGGGCGGGATTCGGTGACCTCGCTCATGTCGAAGCCACTCACGTGCACGGATTACCGGTCAGCTATTTCGGGTTGGTTTCGTGTCAGCAACAAATGTTAACAACGGGCCACAAATGCTGATTTGCCGAAGCAAACGCATGAAAGTGCACGCCGGGGAACGATGTTGCTCGGGCGGAACTCACGCGACATCACGCCGAAACATTCTCTCGCTTGAGGTCGGCAAGCGAAGTGACGTTCGCGGCTTTCATCCGCGCGTGCAAGCCGCGTGTCAGCGCCTGCGGCAACGTCGGTCCTTCGTAGATCAGCGCGGTGTACACCTGCACCAGCTCCGCGCCGGCGAGCAAGCGCTGCCAAGCATCGTCGGCGCTCTCGATCCCGCCAGCGGCGATCAGTGTCAATCGTGTCCCGACACGCGCGCGCAAGCGTCTCAGCACCGCGAGCGAGCGGGCCTTCAACGGCGCACCCGACAAACCTCCCGCGCCGATCGCGCTCACCACGTCCGACGACGACACCAAGCCCTCGCGCGAGATCGTGGTGTTGGTTGCGATGATGCCGTCGAGCCCCACATCCAGCGCCATGTCAGCCACCGCGTCCACATCGGCGTCCGAAAGGTCCGGCGCAATCTTCACGAGCAACGGAACACGGCGATTGCCAGCGGCGTGCTGAATTGCCTCGCGCACCGCGATCAAGAGCGGACGCAAGCGCTCCACCGCTTGCAGGTCACGCAACCCTGGCGTGTTCGGCGAGCTGACGTTGACCACCATGTAGTCGGCATAGGGCGACAAGAGGCGCGCGCTCTTCACGTAGTCGTCGATCGCATCAGTGTCCGCGACGCGCTTTGTCTTGCCGATGTTGATGCCAAGCACGAAGTCACGCCTCGCATCCTTCGCGAGCCGCGCCTGTGCATCCGTGGCGCCATGGTTGTTGAAGCCCATACGATTGATCAACGCGCGATCGGGCACGAGCCGAAACAACCGTGGCAGTGGATTGCCCGGTTGCGCCTCGAACGTGATCGTGCCGACCTCCACGAAACCGAAGCCGAGCGCACCGAACGCGCGAAACGCCTCGGCGTCCTTGTCGAGGCCGGCGGCGAGCCCAAGCGGCGACGGAAACGAAAGCCCCAGCGCATCGACCGCAAGGGAGGTTGCACGCTCGCAGAACCACCACCGGGTCAACGCCAAGAGCAACGGCGACCGGTGCACGATCCGCATCCATCCCATCACCAAGCGATGCGCCGTCTCGGCAGACAGGCTGTAGAGCAAGGGACGAATCAAGGCGCGGTAGAGCATGGCGGGGCGGAGGCTAGCAGGACGCACGGTCGCCGCCGTTGCATTTGCACGCGCGCGCAGATAGGGCAGTGCCGCCGTGAACCACGCCGTTGCACAAACCGCCAAAGACGATGCCGAGCAACGTCGAATGGGTGACGGTGCGGCGCAGCGTGGCGAAGAAGACCCCGAGCAACGGTTCGCAGACGAGGTGGAGCGCCATCTGCCACGCAACTACGCGGCGCACTTGGCCCACGGCATGCTCGGTCAGACCGGTTTCCGCATTGTCTTGGCGCCGACGTTCATCCCCGCCTACGTGTTCGGGCTGACTGGCTCAGACGTGGTGGTCGGCGTGGCGCGCGCGAGCTTGAGCCTCGGGATGCTGCTGTCGCCCTTGATCGGCGCCAACCTGATCGCCCACAAGCACAAGGTGCTGCCGACCGCGCTCAACGTCGGCATGCTGATGCGCGTACAGATCCTCGGCATGGCGCTGGCGGGCTTCTTCTTGCCGCGCACTGCCAACGTCACCGCGCTGTGCACCTTCTTGCTTCTGCTTGGCTTCTTCAATGGCATGCAGAGCGTGCTGTGGAATGTGCTGATCGCGAAGGTGATCCCGCTGTCGCGGCGCGGCGCGCTGGTCGGCATGCGCAGCTTCCTGGGCGGCGTCACCGCATCGGGCGTTGGCGTTACCGGCGGCTACTTCATCGAGCACAAGCTGCTCGGCAACGGTTACGCGAGCCTGTTCTTGCTCTCCTTCTTCCTCACCGCGTCGGGGCTGATGACCCTGTTCTTGATGCGCGAGCCCGACGCCCCCAGCGTGCGCGAGCAAGCACCGCTCACCGAACGCCTGCGCGAGATCCCCACCCTGTTTCGCAACGAGCCGGCCTACGGTCTGTACTTCACGACCCGCGCGCTCGGCGTGCTCGGCCAGATGGCCTCTCCTTATTACGTGATCTACGCGAGCGAGAGCCTGGGGTTGTCCGGCACGTCGATCGGCGCGTTGACCGGCGCATTCCTGATCAGCCAAAGCGTCATGGACCTGGTGTGGGGAAGGCTCGGTGACCGCCGCGGCTTTCGCTGGGTGCTGTTGCTCTCGTTGATGTTGTCGATCAGCGCGATCGCGGCACTGATGGCGTCGACCAGCTTCTACGTGGTGGTGGCTGTGTTCGGTGCGCTGGGCGCGGGTGCCGGTGGCTTCATCATGTCGACCCAGACATTGGTGCTCGAGCTCGGCAACCGCACCGACCTGCCGATGCGCATCGCCGTCGCACAAACCGGGGAGCAAACCGCAGGTGTGGTGGCGCCACTGTTGGGCGGAGTGATCGCAAGCACGCTCGGCTACGCTCACGTGTTCTGGACCTCGATCGCGATCTCAGCCATCGCGCTGGCGATCACCCTCACGTGGCTGCCTGAGCCACGCACAAGAACCGCATGAGCCTCGTCGCACGCACGCCGCTGACTCCATATCAGCGCACCCTGCTCTTCTTCCTGAGCGTCGCCACGTTCTTCGAGGGCTACGACTACATGGCGCTGGCGCAGATCCTGCCCAACGTGCGCGCCGACATGCAGCTGCCCGACGCCGCCGGCACGCAACTGTTGATGGTGATCAACGCCGGTGGCATCGCGGCGTATGCGCTGATCCGCAAGGCCGACGTCTGGGGTCGCAAGCGCGTCTTCGTGTTGACCATCACCGGCTACACCCTGAGCACGCTCGCCACCGCTTTTGCGCCCAACGTCTACGTGTTCGCCGCGGCGCAGTTCGTCGCCCGCATCTTCCTGCTCGCTGAGTACGCCCTAAGCATGGTGTACGCCGCCGAGGAGTTCCCGGCTGACCGGCGTGGCTTCGCGATCGGCGTGATCCAAGGCTTCGCCAGCTTCGGCACCATCCTGTGCGCCGGCATCGTTCCCAAGCTGATGACACTGCCCGGCTTGTTGCCCGGCATCGGCAGCGGTTGGCGCAACGTCTACGTGATCGGCGCGGTCCCGCTCTTGATCGTCGCGGTGTTGCGACGCGGCTTGCGCGAGACCCAACGCTTCGCTGACACGCAACAGCGGGAACAGGCGCCGCCCGCTCAACCGCTGACACGCATCTTGACCAGCAGCTACCGTCCCCGCGTGTTGTTGATCGCGAGCATCTGGTTCCTGACGTACATGTGCACCCAGGTCGCGGTGATGTTGTGGAAGGAGTTCGCGGTCCACGAGCGCGGCCTGACTGACAAAGACGTGGGCGGCATGTTCGCGCTGGCCGCGTTGGCCTCGCTGCCCTGCGTGTTCATGTTGGGACGCGCGCTCGATCGCTGGGGCCGACGCACCACTGCGGTGATCGTGTTCCTGTCGCTGATCGGCTCCACCGTCGCTTGCTACAGCCTGCACGGCAAAGCTGCGCTGACGATTGCACTGGTGTTCGGGATCTTCGCCGGCAGCGGTGTCTTGCCAGTGCTCAACGCGTACACCGCGGAGATGTTTCCGACCGAGCTGCGCGCGGATGCGTACGCCTGGTCGAACAACCTGCTGGGTCGTGTCGGCGGCATCGTCTCACCGCCGCTGGTGCAAGCCCTGCTGCCGAGCATGGGCTGGAGCGCCGTGTCGTTGACCGCAGTTTTTCCGGTGCTCGCGCTGATCCTGATCCTGACGCGCCTACCCGAAACCCGGGGCCAAGAGCTGGAACAGACCAGCTCGCTGTAAATCAAACGCTGGAACAGACCAGCGCGCTGTAAATCAAACGCTAGAGCGGGCGCTGCAAGCGATGCAGCGCGATGGTCGCGGCACGCGCGATCAATGTGTATCGCTCCACGTAGCGGCCGCCGAACGGCGACGCAGGATCACGAGCCAAGATCTGCGAGCACAGCACGCGCACCTCTTCGGCCGCCGCGGCGTCCAGCAGCGGAGCCACCTCCGCCAACGCGTACAAGCGCTTCTGACCCAGGTAGTACGGATACACGCTGGTGATGCTGGGGTTCGCCAGCACCACGCGCATGTCGACGGTCCAGGCCCGCACAATTCGCCGCGCCGTCTCACGCTGCGCCGCATCCTCCCTCCGCGCGAGGCCGACCAACATGTGGGCAAACGCGGGTTCCAGCGCGTCGATGTTGTAGTCGCCGGAGAGCGCCCTGCCCTGGGGGCTCGGCACCTGTGCTTGCGTGATCAACCACTCACGCAGGGCTTGGTCCTGATCGATCCAGTCGAGGTGCTCTGCCAAAGCGCGCGCCGCGAGACCTCGCACCTGCGTGCGTTCGGTCGCATAGATGTAAAAGCCATTGTGCTCGTCACCACGCGAGTCGTACGCGTTGATCTGCTCCGATGGGGCCATCAGCAAGCGGCGCAACAGGGCGATCCGTCGCTCGGGCACCACCCCCTCAAGATTCATCAGCATCCACATGCGGCACATGGTCTCGCTGCTGAGCACCACGTTGCCGCTGGCATCGAACACCGGGGCCATCAGCGCATCGAAGCGCTGTTCGGCCTCGCGCGCGGGCAACCACTGGCCGAGCTGCCCAAGCACGTGGCACCGGGCCGCGTTCGAGCGCACACGCTCAAGCTCCTGATCGAGATCGTGGACGCGCGCGGACACCTGGTCCGGCGTGGGCCTACCGTTCGCGGGCTCTTCGTCGAGCAGGCCGGGCCACGGGTCGTAGGGCACGCGTGACGGTGGCGGTTCGTCTGCGATGCCGACGCTTTCGCTCGGCACGTCGAGGTCGTACAGCGCGCCACGGGCGATCGTGTCCAGATCGCGCGCCGCACCCTCGATACCGCGCGTCAGCGGAAGGTCGCCGTGGCTGACCAACACCTCGGCAAGCAGCGCGCGGGCATCAGCTTCGGCACCAAAGCGAACACCGTACGCACCAAGCGCTTGCATCCGTGCGAGCGTGATCTCCAGCGACACCGGATCTGCGGCGGTGCTCAGACGACGACGCAGATCCGGGATCCACGACCGCAACAGTGGAGGCGCGCCATTGTCGACCGCCTGTGTCGGGTGTCCCCAAAGCGCCTGATCTGCATAGGAGCGAGTCATGCGCGACAGCAACACCTGCTCGGCTTCATCGGTGGCTTCACGGGCACGCGCGATCAATTGCTCGCGCACGACACGCTCGTTGAGAAAGAGGTTGCTGCGAACGAGCAGCGCGAGCGCCACCGTGCGTAGGTAGCTCTTGGGCGGCGGCGGTCCGGCTTCTTCCGGTGCCAACTGATACTCGGTGAGCTCGCTGTCCGTGAGGTGATAGATGCGCAAGAGCAGGTCTGCTTTGCGCCCCATCACGTCAGTCGTGTCGCCGATGAAGCCGAGGCTTCGGACCTGTGCGATCAACATGCGTGAGTACGTGATCGGCGAGCCATCGAAGATGCGGTCGCCGAGACGTTCCGCCAAGTCGGGCGCGCAGGTCGGTGCGTCGGAACGATCGCTCACGTCGGGAAACAGGTCAGGAACGATCTCGAGCGTGCGTGCGGCGACGATCGTACCGCTCGATGCCCGTTCGGCCCGTGCGAGCTCGCGCCTCATCAAGGCGAACATCTCGTTCGGCACTGACCTGCCACGCACGTGCGGTACCTCGCCGCGCAGACACGGCGGATCACTCAGCACGTAACCCGAGTACCGGAAGCGGCCCATGCAGCTCACGCACGACAACATCACCGCCAGCACCCAGATCCAGCGCGGCGCACGGTCGCGCGCTGCACCGATCATGGAAGCCGACTGGCGTCGCACGGGCTACGGCTTCCACGTGGCGTGAAACTCGGCGCCGCCCGGACGCACGCTGTGCGTCACATCCACATGCTTGCGACCGGCCAAGCGCAAGACCGTACCGATGCCGAGCGACAGTCCAAGCATTTGTCGACCGTGGTGACTCGGCCAACCGGTCACCAAGATCTTGGCGCGACCGGTCTGAGGAATCTCCGAGATCATCGCGCCCGCGTTGTACGTCTTGGCGTAGATGATCGGTGTGCGCGACACGAGCGCGCTATCGGTGGTGAAGTGAAGAATCGCACGCCACACGGTGCGGAACTGCCGCTCGACCGTGGTCGTCACGACCTCGCGAAACAACACCTCGGGGTCGCGCCCGGTTCGCTTCGCGATCGCCTCGATCGCCGCCTCCGCGAGCTCCGTCCGCACCCACGACACGGGCAAGAGCGCACGCAACTGTTCGCGCTCGTCCGCGGTCAGCGCCTGAAACCCTTCGTCGACCAAGGGCTGCCCGAAGCGCTCGGTACAGACCTTGATCTGATTCAGCAGAATCCCTCCGGACAAGAGCGGCTTCTCGATCATCCCAGCCAGCCTAACAGAGGCGAACGCTGGCTCGCGAACCCAGGACGCGGAGCGTGCGATGTCGACTGCCATTGAAGCGCCAAGCCCTTCCCCACGTCGGCCTCCTGTTGCTCCAGTCGCGCCGGGTCGGACGTGCTGCTATACCGGCGCCAATCTTGACGGAGGGGTTTGCGATGCAATCGGCTTTGACTTGGCTCTCGGTTCTGACGCTCGCGTGTTCACTGGCCGCTTGCGGTGGTGGTCCAAAGGCGGTGCGTGGCGACGACGTGGCGGGGCTCGACAACCAGGCCATGAGCACCGGGCTCGATCGTCGCGACCTCCAAAAGATGGGCAACGAGCTGCTTCAGATGATGCAGACCTCGCCCCTGATTCAGCGCTGGCAAGGCGAGAACCGCCCGTCGATCGCGGTGCTGCCGATTCGTAACGAGACCTCCGAGCACATCGACAGCGGCCTGTCGGCGCTGATTAGCGACATCGAGACCAGCCTGATCAACTCAGGCGTCGTGCGCGTGATCAGCCATGAGAACCAAGCCGCGCTGATGGAAGAGATTCGCCAGCAGAACACCGACGCGTTCAACCCCCAGCAGATTGCACAGTGGGGCCAACAGATCGGCGCGCGTTACTTCGTGACCGGCAAGGTGTTCACCACCGACGAGCGCATGTCGGAAGAGCGTCGCGTCCAGTACTACCTGTTCCTGCAGGTGCTTGATGTGCAGACCGGTGAGATCCTCTGGCAGAACAAGACCGCGGTGACCAAAGCCATCGTGAGCTGATCGTGCTGGGCAGTGACATCGTAGGGGCACGATTCATCGTGCCCAGTGTCGATGGCCCACGACGGATCGCAGCCGGTGTAAACGCGATGGGTGTCAATCGAAAGCGCGACGGGCGCGATCAATCGCGCCTCTACTTCGCGATCTGCGTGTGTCTCATGCTCCTGATGGGGTGTGCGAGCCACTCCGATCACACGCGCGCGATCCGCAGCGCGCTGGACGTCAACCAGCCGCAGCTTGCGTTGGAGATCGTCAACGATCGGCTCGATGTCGATGAGAACGCCGATCTGCCTACCGAGGTGGAAGACGACACGGTCCTGTTCATCTTGGATCGCGCCAGCATCTTGCAGCAGGTGGGAGAGTACGCGCTGTCGAGTCGGGATCTGGAGCACGCCGACAAGCAGGTCGAGGTGCTCGACTTCTCCGGCAGCACGCTCGACGACATCGGCCGCTACATGTTCTCGGATGATTCGGGCCCGTACCGCGCGCCCGCCTACGAGAAGCTGATGATCAACACGCTCAACATGCTGAGCTACCTGGTGCGCGGCGACCTGAGCAACGCGCGCGTCGAGGCGCGGCGCTTCAGCGTGATGAACGACTTCGTGAGCACCGAGGACAATGCCAGTCGCACCATGGCGGCACCGGGCGCGTACCTCGCCGGCTTCGTGTTCGAGAAGAGCGGCAACACCGACGAAGCGCTGCGCTACTACGACGAAGCCCTGGAGCTGTCGTCGCATCCAAGCTTGGCCGAGCCCATCGCACGGTTGCTGGGGCGCGGCGGCTACACCAGCCCGCGCCTTCAAGCGGCGGCGCAAGCCTGCACGTTGCCCGAGGGTGATGGCGGTGACGCAGGTGAGGTGCTGTTCGTGATCAACTACGGGCGAGTGCCCGCCAAGATCGCCAAGCGCGTTCCAATCGGTCTCGCGCTGACGATGGCAGCGGACTCGATCAGCCCCAACGATCGCGCCCAAGCCAATCGCCTCGCCGCGCAAGGCGCGGTGACATGGGTGAACTACCCCGAGCTGGGTCCAACGATTCGTCCGTGGACGAACGCGGCCGCTACGCTCGATCAAACCACCGTCACCCTCGACCCGGCGTTCCACGTCGAAGAGGAGACACGCCACGCTTGGGATGACATCAAGGGTGCGGTGATCGCTTCGGCTGTCACGCGCATGGTGACGCGCCTGGTCGCCGGTGCAGCAACGCGCGAAGCCACCCGCAGCAAGAAGGCGGGCGCGGACATCCTCAGCACGTTGTTCAGCCTCGGGACACAAGTCGCCATGACCGCGGCCGACACGCCCGACACCCGCAGCTGGGCCACGTTGCCCGCGCGTATCGCCTTCGCACGCATGCGGATCGCGCCCGGCGAGCACCAGATCACGCTGTCGGCCAGCGGTGTGCGGCGGCAAATCAAAGTGAACGTGCGCGCGCGGGGATGGTCAGTGGTCAACCTGACTGTCCTCAAGTAGAACGCGCCGCACATGCCGCACGAGAGTCAGCGCAGGCGCACGTTCGCCATTATTTCGCATCCAGACGCGGGCAAAACCACGCTGACCGAGAAGCTCTTGCTGTACGGCGGAGCGATTCATACCGCCGGCGCGGTCAAGGCCCGCCGCGCTCAACGCGCCGCCACCAGCGACTGGATGGAGCTCGAGAGAAAGCGCGGCATCTCGATCACATCCAGCGTGATGCACTTCGAGCACAACGGCATTCGCTACAACCTGCTCGATACCCCCGGCCACCAAGACTTCAGCGAAGACACCTACCGCACGCTGGTGGCGGCTGACTGCGCGATCATGCTGATCGACGCGGCGAAAGGTGTCGAAGCCCAGACGCGCAAGCTATTCGACGTCTGTCGCATGCGCGGCACGCCGATCGTGACGTTCGTCAACAAGCTCGACCGACCGGCACGCGACCCGATGGAGCTGATGAGCGAAGTCGAAGACGTGCTCGGCCTCAACACAGTCCCTTGCACGTGGCCGATCGGCAGTGGCGATCGCTTTCAAGGCGTCTACGATCGTTTGCAGAAGCGCGTGATGAAGTTCGAGCGCGGCGCCACTTCGCACAGCGCGACCCAAGTGCCGATGCGCGTGACCGGCATCGACGACCCGGCGTTGGCGGATCTCTTGGGCCAAGAAGCGGCAGACAACCTCAAGCTCGAGCTCGAGCTGCTCGACGGCGCCGGTGATCAGTACGATCGCGCGCGCTTCTTGAAGGGTGAAATCACGCCGGTGTTCTTCGGCAGCGCCATGAACAACTTCGGCGTGGAGCCGTTCCTCGAAGACTTCGCCAACATGTGCCCACCACCCGGACCACAGTCTGCGCGCGGTGTAGTCGTGGAGCCAACGGACACACGCTTCAGCGGATTCATCTTCAAGGTGCAAGCCAACATGGACCCGGCGCACCGCGATCGGATCGCGTTCTTGCGCGTTTGCTCAGGCAGCTTCGAGCCCGGCATGCGCGTGCATCATTACCGTCTGGGCAAAGAGGTGCGCCTGGCGCGCGCGGAACAGGTGATGGCGAAGGAGCGCGAAGCAGTCGAAGAGGCCTACGCCGGTGACATCATCGGTCTGTTCGACACCGGCATCTTTCGCAACGGAGACACACTGAGCACGGGCAACCCGCCGCTCGCGTTCGATACCGTGCCGCGCTTTTCCCCGGAGCATTTCGCGCGCCTGCGTCTGCTCGATCCGATGAAGCGCAAGCAAATGCAAAAAGGCATCACCGAGCTCGCTGAAGAAGGCACGGTGCAGTTGTTCACCGAGCCTGGGCGCGAGAAGGATGTGATCTGCGGCGTGGTCGGCCAGCTGCAGTTCGAGGTGCTCGCCTATCGCTTGGAGCACGAGTACGGCGCACGCGTGGAGTTGGAACGCCTGGGCTACAGCCATGCGCGCTGGGTGGAAGGCGCCAAGACCCCCGAAGAGCTGCGCGCCAAACGCCTGCAAATGGCCGTGCTCGATCAGGACGGCTACGCGGTGGCGCTGTTGCGTGACGACTGGGAGCTGCGCCGCGCCATCTCCGAGAACCCGACGTGGAAGTTCAACGCGACCGCGCCGATGGGTCCACAGAGCTAGTCGCGCACGATGATTGACCCGCGCACATTGCTGGTCACGCCGATCGGGGTCGCGCACACGCCGTTCAAGGAGAAGGCCGATGCGCCGCGACAGCCGGCCGCCGCACGCGGTGTGGAAGGAACGATCGAGCTCTATCCAGGTCACGGCTTCGAAGACGCGCTCGACGACATCGCCGAGTGGAAGCACCTGTGGATCCTGTTTTGGTTTCACCTCAACCCCGACTGGAAGCCGAAGGTCACGCCGCCACGCAGCGACAAGAAACGTGGGCTCTTCGCCACGCGCTCACCGCATCGGCCCAATCCGATCGGCATCAGCGCGGTGGAGCTGGTTCGCGTCGAAGGCCTCGTCTTGCACGTGCGCAATGTGGATCTCGTCGATGGCACACCGGTGATCGACATCAAGCCCTACGTGGCCTACACGGATGCGATCGACAGCAACAACGGCTGGCTCGATCAAGCGACCGCGACCGATCCCGGTGCGCAGTACCAAGTGGTGTTCTCGAGCTTGGCGCGGCAGCAGATCGAATACCTGGCAGCCCGCGGCATCGAGCTGGAAGCGCGGCTGTCTCAGTCGCTAGCGCTCGGACCGCAGCCGCACGCCTACCGCCGCATCAAGCACGAGGGCGACAAGTCGTTCATCGCGATCAAGGACTGGCGCGCGCGCTTCACCACCGACGGTTCCATGATCACCGTGCAGTCGATCCACACCGGTGTCCGGCCGCGCGAGCTGGCCGAGTCAGTTGACGAGGACGCCATTGCACACCGCGAGTTCGTCCAGATGTTCGGGTGGTAATCTGC
>JACZCZ010254181.1_pt1 | contig 16438 bp, 16 predicted proteins | sample 8641811 | NCBI WGS metagenome assembly JACZCZ01 (sample SAMN15324610, study PRJNA640507) | soil metagenome | isolation source: intercropping peanut in the first line | place: China: Luxin town, Laibin City, Guangxi Province | collected 2019-07-25 | depth 10cm m | reverse complement strand
GCGAAGCATGCCTTCGGCATAACGTCCGGCTAAAGCCGGACCCACAGCAGACCGCCGCTGGCTCTACTCTCAGTCCACCGACTGCACTGGCTCTACTCTCAGTCCACCGACTGCACTGGTCTCAGTCCACCGACTGCACTGGCTCTGCTCTCAGTCCACCGACTGCACAAATTCCGGCACCACCCTCGCCCGGGCCCGACGCTCGAACACCGCCCCGGCCGCCAACAGCTCCGCTTCTGTCCACGGCGAACCAATGAACGAAATACCCAGCGGCAGGCGCCGCACCGTGCCCATCGGTACGGTCAGATGCGGATACCCCGCGACAGCGGCGAAGGTACTGAACGATCCCGGAAAGTGATCGCCGTTGACCAGGTCGATCCGCCATGCCGCACCCGCAGTCGGCGCCACCAGAAAATCCAGCTTCTTCCCTTGCAGCAAGCCATCGAGTCCTTCCGTGGCCAATCGTTTCGACGCAGCCAGCGCTTCACGGTACACAGCCGGGTCCGATTCCGCTGTCGCCTCCGATCTATCGAACAGTTCCTGCCCGAACAGCGCAAGCTCCCGCGGATTCGTTCGATTGAACTGGATCAACTGCGCCAGGTCGCGAACCTTCACGGCAGGCGCCGCGGTTGCAAGGTATCGATTGAGATCGACGCGAAACTCCGTGATGAACACGACCCCTTCTGCGGACTCGATGGGATCCTCGTCGGGGAGTTCCACTTCGATTAGCGTGGCGCCCGCATCGCGCAGGTGTGCGAGAGCCTGATGATAGATCGGCTCGATCCGGGGCCAGCGGCCCTCACGAAACCGCAGTACACCGATCCGCTTGCCAGCCAGGCTCGTGGCTGTTGTCGCCGCGACGTAGTCGGCAACACGGCACCGCGATTCGCGCGCTGCACACGCTTCCTGGCTGTCGGCCATCGCCGCAAGCATGAGCCCCGCATCGGCAACTGATCGCGCCATCGGACCCGGAGCATCCTGGCTGTGAGCGATGGGCACGATGCGTTCGCCAGACAGCAATCCCAGCGTCGGCTTCAATCCAACGATGCCGTTCATCGCTGCCGGGCAGACGATCGATCCGTCCGTTTCAGTGCCGACACTCGCGACGGCAAGACCTGCTGCAACAGCGACGGCGCTGCCCGAACTGGATCCGCACGCAGATCGATCGAGCACGTGTGGATTCTTGGTCAGGCCGCCGACGGCGCTCCAGCCACTGATAGAGTGAGTCGAACGAAAGTTCGCCCACTCGCTCAGGTTCGTCTTGCCAAGAATGACCGCACCGGCAGCGCGCAGGTTGGCGACGATCGGCGCGTCCCGTCCGGTCACGTTGTCGACGAGCGCGAGCGAGCCTGCCGTCGTCGGCAACGGTTCGAGCGATTCGATATTGTCCTTGAGGAGAATCGGAATGCCGTGAAGCGGACCGCGCGGACCTTTCTCCTTGCGCTCCAGATCGAGCTGCCGCGCCTGTTCCATTGCCTGCGGATTGAGCGCGAGCACGGATTTCAGTTGCGGCCCGCGGCGATCGATCGCGTCTATGCGGGAGGTGAATGCGCGGACCAGGGCTGCGGAAGAAGTACGCCCCTTCACCATGTCTTGCTGCAGCTCGACGATCGATTTCTCGCTCGAATCGGCGGCGAAGGTGTGCGTGGCGCCGAGCAGTGACAGCGAGGCGAGGAGCAGTAGCGCTGGTCTCATCTGACTTTCATCACCATTGTGATCATCGTCACGGGCTGTCACCGTTCTTCCATGAATTCGGAGGGGACTTCGTCACCCTGTATCGATTCGAACGGCGACTGCTTCGCCTCGAACCGCGCGCGACTGTCAGGCTCATTCATCGCCGCAGTCAGCGCGATATTCAGCTCATACGCCGTTGCATCGAAGCCGGCATCCTCCAGCGCACGCGCGAAGGCCTCCACGTGTGCACCGCCGGCCTGATAGACGAGCGGCGCAAACTCCGGATCGATATCGAGGTTGTCGGGTTCTTCGTACGACTTCCGGCATCCGGCCGCATCGGTCGCATGGTAGTTGCGACAGGTCTGCGGTCGCACCGGGTAGATCGAACATCGGCCTTCGACAAGGAATGGGCATCTGACCGTGCGCTTCATGCGCTCGAGGTCGTCCAGCGGCGCAACCTCGAGGCTGTTCTTCGCGATCTCCTGTCGCAGGCGCTCCTGCTCGGCCAGCGAGAAATGCTGGCGCATGTAGTCGAGGATCCGGAAGGCTTCAACGGCACGCACGTCGACGGAGAAGTGACAGCACCACGAGCAGCCGGCTTTGCACGCGAGTGTCGGCGCGTCTGCGGCTGACGCGAGCCTTTCATCATGTCGCTGCTGGGATCGCGTGAACGCTGCCGCGATGCCCAGTGAAGCGATTTCCTGGCGCGCCTGCTCATATTCCCGCGAAGTCAGCCGGCGCACCGCTACGAAGTCGATTTCTATTTCCATCGCTGCTCAACGAATCTGTCGTTCAACGTGTCCTGACCGGCTGCCGCAGGTAGCGTGCAATGGTGTTCGCCAGTTCCTCGATGGTATCCGGCTTGAGAATGAGGTCGCGCACGCCGATCTCGCGGGTCACCGCCACGTCGGTGGCGCGAACGTAGCCTGTCGTGATCACCACTGGCAAATCGCGACGGATCTCCAGCACTTCACGCGCCACGTCGATCCCGCTCATGCCAGGCATGTTCATGTCGGTGAGCACAAGATCGAACTGAGCCGCGTCCTGCTTCACCAGCTCCACCGCTGACCGGGCATCCGTCATGCCTGTGCAGCGATAGCCGTTGCGCTCGAGAATCCGCGTCACCAGTACGACGAGCGATTCCTCGTCGTCGACATACAGGATGTGCTGATTGCTGCCACGGGATGCACTCGCTTCGGCGGCGCTCGGCGCCGCAATCGGCTGATCGCTCGCCGGCAGGTAGATCAGGAAGCTGGTCCCCACGCCCGGCGGGCTCACGACGCTGATGGCGCCCTTGTGGCTCTGGATGATTCCATGCACCACGGCCAGCCCGAGTCCGCTGCCCTCACCCGCCGGCTTCGTCGTGAAGAACGGCTCGAAAATGCGGTCGATGATCTCGGGGGGAATGCCGCTGCCGTTGTCCCGGACTTCGATACGAACGTACACGGCCGCGCCGTCCAGTGCTGCGCGCGATTGTCGCCGCGCTTCTTCGGCGGTCAGCGTACTGACCAGAATGTGGATCTCACCACGGCCGGTTGCCATCGACTGCCACGCGTTCGTGCACAGATTCACGAGGACCTGGTGCAATTGCGTGGCGTCCCCCATCACAGGCGGCGTGTCAGCAGGGACGGATGAATGCAGCACCACACCGGCCGGCAACGCGGGCCGCAGCAGTTGCTGAACTTCCTCGATCAGCGGCGCCAGCTCGAGAGGCGATCGCGGTGCTTCCTGCTGCCGACTGAAAGCCATCAACCGCTTGACCAGATCGCGTGCGCGGTTCGTCGCGTTTCGTATCTCATGCGCACTCTGCCGTGCGGGATGCCCTTTCGGCAGATCGTCCATCACGAGGCGGACGTTGCCGACGATCGAGCTCAGGATATTGTTGAAGTCGTGCGCGATGCCGCCGGTCAGCGTCCCTATCGCTTCCAGTCGCTGCGATTGCCGCAGCGCCGTCTCCAGGCTCGTGCGCTCGCGCTCCGCCTGCCTGCGCGCGGTGATGTCGCGAATCGTGACCTGCAGCATCGTCTCACCGTCGGTGACGAACGGCACGCTGCGCACCTCCACATCGACGACGCTGCCATCGAGACGAAACAACCGCTCTTCGAACGGCGGCAAAATGACCTGCTCCCCTTCCATTCGGCGGATGCGCTCGCGCGCCTGCTCTTTGTAGTCAGGATGAACCAGTTCGTCGGCGCCGCGGCCCACGAGCTCTTCTGCGTTTCGGCCCCGGAACAGTTCGACGGCAGCCCGATTCACGAAGACGACGCGCTGCTGTTTGACCAGCAGGATGGCGTCGGGACTGTTCTCGATCAGCACGCGATAGCGCGCTTCGCTCTGGGCAGTACGCTGTTCGCTGCGACGACGCTCTCGCATCTCCGACAGCAGATCCTGCGACATGCTCTCGGCGCGCAGCCGATTGCGGGTGATGAAGTACATCGCCACCGTCCCCAGCATCGTTGCCGCGAGCCCGGCCGCGAACAGAAGCCAGAACGGAACAGGCGGCTTCTGTCCGGCGTAGTTGCCGCCGGTGCGGAAACGCAGCAGGAAATTACGATCGGCGATGGCGATCTTGCCGACCCATTCGAGCGCCGCGGATCCCGTCATGAAAAAGAAATCGTCGCGCGCATCATCCGCGAGCCCGCCGCCCTCGGTCGATTCGAAAAGCGTCATCTCCACGCCCATGTTGCGCGCGAAGGTCTCGATCTCGTCCGTCATTTCTTCGAGCACGAACCTCAGGCGCACGTATCCGCTCACCGGCGTTTCCGCAGCCGCCGCCGCAGTCGTCGGCGCGGGCCCGACGTAGACCGGCAGGTAAACGTGTACGTAGCGGAACACCGACTGCTCAGGCGAGACTTGCGCGGGAACGATCAACGCCTTTGCAGTGGCGCTTTCCCGTGCGGCCTTGAGTGCCGCAGCGACAACCGGCAGCTGCAATGTGTCCAGTCCGAGCGGCGCGTCGTCGCCGGCCTGCGTATAGAGCAAGGGCAAGTATTCCGACCGCACTGCTGCCGGACCGACCGTGCCATCGCCCTTCGGATCGAGGATCGTGAACGGCCTCCCGAGCGCCTCGGAGTAGCGCGCTTCGAATTGCGCGCGATCCGCTCCGGTCACGTAGCGCAGATAGCCCAGCGAGCGCAGGTATCGATGTCTTCTGCCCGCATCGTTCGTGAACAGCGAAAACTCCTGCGGACTGACGTATTCGCTGCTGTCGAAGAGGGCACGCACCCCGTAGAGCGCTTCGATGTGCGCGTCGATCGCCTTGCTGAGCGATTGCTGGCGCTCTTCGCTCCAGGCCTCGAACTGGCCGCGCGCCTCATCCATCTGCGCACGGTAGTAGAGCTGGGTCACAAGCAACGTCGACCCGAGTCCGGCAACCAGCACCGCCATGCTGGAACCGAAGCGCTGCCACACCCCGGGTTCACGCCGTGCCTCGCCGGCGCCCCCTACCTGCGATTCCTGCGCCAATCCTGCTCCTTCCCGGTGAGCGCCCGCCGACATCTGCTGCTATCGGTCGGGCTACGCGGACTTAGTCTTGTATTGGTTGTGCCGGGCTTCGGCAAGCCCGGACCGCGTCGATTCTTGTAGCGCTGCGCCGCGCACATGGGAAGCCCGTCCGGCGGGTTCTGCGTTCGATACTTATCCGCCGCCCGGTGGCGCGGGCCGACGGGCGCGGACGATAATCGCCTGGCCCATCGAAACGATGCCTGCGGCCCGGCGCCGGCGGGTGCTCTGTGGTGCTGCCGACATGAATACTTCGAGGAACGCCGCCATGCGGTTCACTGCCATCATCGCCACGCTCGCTGCCGCCCTGAGCCTCACCGCCTGTGGCACCAATCCCGTGACGGGCAAGAAGGAGATCCAGTTCGTCTCCGAAGCGCAGGAGCTGCAGATCGGCGCCAAGAATTACGAACCCACCCGACAGAGCGAAGGCGGAGACCTGACGGTCGATCCCGAACTCACCGCCTATGTCAGCGGCGTCGGCCAGAAGCTGGCCGCGGTCGCCGATCGCAAGCTTCCGTACGAATTCGTCGTCCTGAACAACTCCGTCCCCAATGCGTGGGCACTGCCGGGCGGAAAGATCGCGGTCAATCGGGGGCTGCTCACGGAATTGAAGGATGAGTCCGAGCTTGCAGCCGTGCTGGGGCACGAGATCGTGCACGCCGCCGCCCGACATGGTGCCAAGGCCCAGGAACGCGGAACGATCGCGCAGGTCGGCATGGCCGCGGCGCAGATCGGTGCGGCGGTGAGCGGTGTCGACGCGAACCTGGCCGGACTCGTCATTCAGGGCGCCGGTGTCGGCTCGCAGATGATCCAGATGAAGTACGGCCGCGACCAGGAACTGGAATCCGATCAGTACGGCATGAAGTACATGAAGGCCGTCGGCTACGACCCCTGGGGCGCCGTCACCCTGCAGGAAACATTCGTTCGTCTTTCGCAAGCCGGTGGAGCGAAGGAAGCGAGCTGGATGGAAGGTCTCTTCGCCTCGCATCCGCCATCAGCCGAGCGGGTCGAGCGCAACAAGGCCACCGCTCAACAACTGGGCCGTGGCGGCGAAGTGGGTGCTGACCGGTTCGCGGTCGCCACGAAACAACTGCGCGAAATGAAGCCCGCGTACGACAAGTACGATCAGGCCGTCGCCGCTGCGCGCAACAAGGATCTCGCTACTGCCAAGTCGCTTGCGGGCGAAGCCGCCAAGGCGGTGCCTCGCGAAGGTCGCTTCCAGGAACTGCTCGGCGAGATCGCGCTCGCGGAAAAGAATCCTCAGGCAGCGATCCCGTACTACCAGAAGGCGATGCAGCTCAATCCGAATTACTTCGGTTCGTATCTCGGCGGGGGCGTCGCGCAGGCACAGGCCGGCGACAAGGCGAAAGCCGAAGAGTGGCTGACGAAGAGCGCACAACTCCTGCCCACGGCTCCGGCGGCTTATTACCTCGGCAACATCGCGCGCGACAAAGGCGATACTGCGAAAGCACAGCAGTACTACCAGGCCGCTGCAAGCTCGAACAGCGCGATCGGCAAAGCCGCTGCAGCTGAGTACATGAAGATGGACCTGCCACAGAATCCCGGCAACTACGTCGCCGCCGCGGGTCAACTCGATGCTCAGGGTCGCGTGGTCGTCGTCGTGCAGAACCGCTCGCCGGTTCCCCTCAACGGCATCCAGGTCACACCGGTCCTCGTCGATTCATCGGGTCGCATCCTGCAACAGGGCAACCCGGTCGTGATCAACGCCGTCGTGAAGCCGGGCGAACAAGCCGCCGCCGCTACCGGCCTCGGCAATCTGCCGCAGGAACAGTTGCAGGCACTGCGATTCCGGGTCGATGGGGCGAAGATGGCGCAGTGAGCCAGCGCCCTCCGTCGCCAGAATCTCCTGCTGTCCGTTCCTGCAAGCCCATTCCGAATGCGCTCCATCGCCGCCACCCGCTACGTCACGCCGCTTCGCGAAGGCGGCTCGCTGCCCGCCATCGTCGAAGGCGACGACGACGGCATGTATGTCCTGAAATTTCGGGGTGCGGGTCAAGGTCCGCGAGCCCTGATCGCAGAGCTGCTCGGAGGTGAGCTCGCGCGCGCTGCCGGGTTGCCTGTGCCCGAGATCGTGTTCATCGAGCTCGAGGCCGACCTTGCGCGCACGGAACCGGACCCGGAGATCCAGGCACTGATCCAGGCGAGCGCCGGACTCAATCTCGCGCTCGACTACCTGCCTGGATCGATCATGTTCGATCCCGTCGTCACACGGCCCGATGCCCTGCTCGCATCACGCATCGTCTGGTTCGACGCATTCATCACCAACGTCGACCGCACGGCGCGCAACACGAACATGCTGATGTGGCATCGACAACTCTGGCTGATCGATCACGGCGCTGCGCTCTACTTCCATCACTCCTGGGAAGGCTGGCGCGAACGGACGGGCGACAGGTTCCCGATGGTGAAAAGCCATGTCCTGCTGCCGTTCGCGAGCAGACTGCGCGAAGCAGCGGACCAGATGACTGCGTACCTGACTCCGGAAATCGTCCGGGAGAAAGTTGCGTTGATTCCGGACGCCTGGCTGACCGGCGACGGACCTTTCGCGTCGCCGCAGCAATACCGCTGCGCCTACGCGGAGTATCTGACCCAACGATTGCAGGCGCCGCAGGCGTTTCTCGAGGAGGCTGTCCGTGCGCTGTCCGTATGACTACGCGATCGTGCGCGTCGTGCCCCGGGTGGAACGCCAGGAGTTCATCAACGCCGGCGCGATCGTATCGTGCCAGACACGGGACTTCCTCGAGGCACGTATCGAGCTCGACGAGGCCCGGCTGCTGGCGCTCGCGCCTGATATCGATCTGCAGATGGTTCGCGACAACCTGGCGAGCATTCCGCTGATCTGTCTCGGCGGTGTGCAGGCAGGGACGATCGGTCAGTTGTCGCAGCGCGAGCGATTCCATTGGCTGGTCGCGCCGCGGAGCACCATCATCCAGACATCGGCGGTGCACACCGGCCGCTGCGACGATCCCGCAGCGGCGCTGCAGCATCTGATGGCGACGATGGTGCGGATGCCCGGCAGGTAATCCGGTGATCGAGTCATCCGGTGATCCCGTCAGAGGGACCTGCGCCTTCCGGCCGGCTTTTCTTGCGTGATCACCTGATCGCCGGATCACGGGATCACACCTCTCCTTGGCACACCTCCTGCAGCAATCTATGCGACTCGTCGCCCACGCGCTTGCCGCCGCAGCGCGCGACGAGGTTGTTCCGGGTAACTTCAGGAGTCGAATGTGAAAGTCGGTGCACAGACGCTGATGGTCTGGCTGCTTTTCAGCGCGGGAATGGTTCATGCAGCTACAGACCGGTCGGTCGAGCCGCCCATCGTGCCGGCGCCGGCCGTCATAGAAATGACGGGCGGGACGTTTACGGTCGACAAGGAAACGCAGATCGTGGTCGCGAACGACCCGCGAGCCCTCGCGATCGCGCACTACTTTGGTGAACAGCTGTTCCGCATCCGCGAATTTCGCCCCGCGATAGTTCAGGTCGAAAATCCAGCCGCGGCGCGAAAGGTGATCCGGTTCACACTTCAGCAAACTCAGTCCTCACCGGATCCGGAGAGTTACGAGCTCGAAATCTCGAGCCAGGGCGTGCGGGTCGCGGCCCGCGACATGCGCGGTCTCTTCTATGGTGCGACCACGCTGTGGCAGATCCTTGCTGCGGATACTGCTGCAGCGGATGAGATCCGCCTCCCTGCGCTGCGCATCAGCGACGCACCGCGACTGCGCTGGCGCGGGCTGATGCTCGATTCGGCGAATCAGTTCCAATCGGTCGCCTTCATCAAGCGCTTCATCGACACGATGGCGCTGCACAAACTCAACGTGCTGCATTGGCACCTGGCCGACGATGGCGCGTGGCGAATCGAGAGCCGCAAGTATCCGAAGCTGGCGACGAATCAGGGCGGCGCCTACAGCCAGCGGGAGATCAGCGAGATCGTCGCGTATGCAGCGGAGCGCAACGTCACGATCGTGCCGGGCATCTCGCTGCCAGCTCATGCAGGTGCAATGGTCGCGGCCTATCCGCATCTCGGCGCGGCGCGTCCCGCCGCGGATGAAACGCGATTGCTCAACGTCCAGGAAACGACGTTCGCCTTCATCGGCGATTTGCTGGGTGAGATCGCGCAGCTCTTTCCGAGCGACTACATTCATGTCGGCAGCGGACAGTATCCGCTGCAGCAGTGGGAAAACTCCGCCGACGTGCAGGCGCGCATGCGCGAGCTCGGCGTCGTCAACGCACAGCAACTGCAGACGTATTTCATGCAACGCGTCACCGCACTCGGCCGCGAGCATCGCCGGCGAGTCATCGGCTGGGACCAGTACTCGAACACCGGAACGCCACAGCAGACGATCGCAATGACGTCGCGCGGTCTCGATGGCGCATTGGGACTCTCCGCCTCGGGCTATGACGTCGTCACCTCGGCGGACGCACTGGACTTCTCACGGCCCCAGACTTCCGTGGTCGCCAACGAGCCCCCGGGCAACGGTCCGGTCATGCGCATCGAAGATGTCTATGCATTCGATCCGGCGCCGAGCGCACTCGGCGCCGAGGACCTGGCTCATCTCATGGGCGTTGAGGCGACGATCTGGACTCATCGGGCTCGCAGCGAAGCTGATGTCGAGCTGCTCGCGTTCCCGAGAGCGGCTGCGCTTGCTGAAATCGCCTGGACACCGAGCTCACGCCAGCGCTGGTCGAACTTCGCCGGTGCGTTGCCCGTGCCTTTGAAGCGCTACGCCAAACTCGGCGTTCAGTACAGCGACGCAGCGTATCGCGTCGCCGTTACGCTGCACCCGTCCGCGGATTCTCCGCAGCGCGTGCGAGTCGAGCTGTCCCGTCAGGTGCCCGCGGGTGAAATCCGCTACACGACGAATGGCACTGAGCCCACAGCGCGCTCGCCCGTCTACAAGGACGTGCTCAACGTTTCCGCGCCGACGACGGTGAAGGCCGCGAGCTTCCTCAACAACGAACCACTCTCCTCGGCGGTGACCTTCGACGTCACGTCCGGCACGATCCAGTCGGCGCGCGCCACGAAGTGAACGATCCCAGCGCGGCAACGTCGCCATCTCACGACGCATGAGCGCACGCAGCGGGCAGAAATGACCGCTGTGTGCGCCGTTCGTCGCTCGACGGAACACTGACGACGATTCAGGGATTGGCGATGGTAGATGCGCACCTGCGCATCCGATCTCACTGCCCCCGAGGAGAACGCCATGACGCTGATCATCCGTACCGCTTGCGCTGCATTGACTGCCGGCACCCTGCTGGCCATCGCACCTTCATTGCGTGCTCAAACGCCGGACCAGGCGCCGCCTCCCGCCGAAATGCCGGTGCCACAGACCGATTCCGCACCTTCTGCCGCCATCGCCGATGAAAAGGTGGACCAGTTCGCCGCCGCCTTCGTCGAAGTCCAGAAGATCCAGGCCCAGGCCACCCAGCAACTCACCAGCACTACCGATGAACAGCAGGCGACGGCAGTGAAAGCCACCGCTGAGAAAAAGATGATCGAGGCAGTGGAACGGGAAGGCTTGCAGGTCGAGGAGTTCAACCGCATCGCCGATCTGATCACGACGGATATGTCGCTCAGGGCGCGCGTCGTCGAGAAAGTGCAGAAGAGAGCGAAAGGGTGAGAGCTCGCCTGCCGCGATGAGATGATGGGCAGTGGGACCGGCTTTGGCCGGACGTTACGCGAAACGTCGCCTCCGGCGACTACGTCCGGCTAAAGCCGGACCCACAGGAAGATCGCTCTGCGGCTGTCCCGTCGCGTCGCCGGTCACCCGTCACTGTCTCAGTAATGCGGCGGCCTCTCCTGCTCCGCCGTGTACTTCGTAGCCTCCTCCCTGGAGGCGTCCACCCGCTCGATCAGTTCCTTGAACTGCAGGCGTAATGCGTCTATCTCCTGCTGCTGGCGATAGATGACGTCGCTCAACTCCTGGTTGGCGCGTTCCAGGAAGGCGAGCTTGAGCTCCAGGCGTTCGACGACGTCGTCATTCATCCCGCGATGTTAGCTCATTGCGATGGCGGCTCCTGCGTCCCCGCGGGCCCGCCGAAGACATAGCCGGCGTGGCATGCCGAGCAGGCCAGGTACATGTCGCTGCCGGCGGTGAAGAGTGTTTCTGCGTCCTTCACTTCGGCCGCACGGACGACGACCGTCGCGGTATCGATGAGTGCCCTGCTCTTCTTGATCCAGTCGTCCTGGTTGACGGCCCGGCCCGGCATCATCAGCAGGTTGCCGGCCTCGGCAACCGTCGCAGCTGCGTTACGGATCGCGGCCCATTCCTCATCGGTCTTGGGAGCGAAGTCCTCGCGGCCGCTCTCGGTGATCACCGTGCCCACCGCACCCCAAACCACGTCGGCACTCGGATCGATGATCCAGGCCATCAGCTGCTTCATGTCGGCAGTCGCGACGAAATGCGTCTCGCCTGAGGGCGGCGGTGCAGCAGCCGGAGCGGGTGCTTTGCCGCAGCCTGCAATGCCCACGGCGATCAATGCCGCGCCACCCGGGAGAATCAGTCGGGAGGTCAGGCGGGAAACCAGGCGCGCTGCTCCACTCGGGCTCATCATTCGCATTCCAACCTCTCGATGGGGACCGACGCGGTCCGTTGACAAATTTTCCGCCCCCCGTGACACGTCGATTCTTGACGCGACGCTCGCGCGGCGGGTGCAAGGAATCTAACCGGGAGTTACGCTGTGCGCACGTTACGTAGTGTTAGCTAAACGTTATAAAAAGCCGCTAACGCCATGACCATTCTTTACAGAAATGAACTCGCCTGTTGCCTTGAGTTCAGCCAAGTTACGCACCTCGTCGGGGCTCACAGAGGCGTGGGAAGAACACCCATAAGTCCCTGAATTGCCCATAGAGTCTGGTTCCGCACGTCCTGGGGGAAACTAAATGCGAAGTGCATTCTCACGCGTCCTGTTGGCAGCCGCTGCGGCTGCGGTGATCCATTCGGCGGCGATTGCTGCGAATGCACCGGCGAAGGGTCCGCGCCTGCCCGATGGCAGGCCGGATCTGAACGGCATCTGGCAGGCAATGAACAGCGCGAACTTCAACCTCGAACCGCATGCCGCGAGCGCGGCGATGGCAATGGTTCCCGGCCAGTTCGTTCCCGTGCCCGCTCCCCAGGTCGTCGCACTCGGCGCCGTCGGCTCCGTGCCCTTCGGCCTCGGGGTCGTCGAGGGCGGCACGATTCCGTACAAACCTGAAGCGCTCGAGAAGAAGAAGGAAAACCAGAAGAACTGGCTCACGAGCGACCCCGAGATCAAGTGCTATCTGCCGGGCGTTCCGCGCGCGACGTACATGCCGTATCCCTTCCAGATCGTGCAGAGCAAGGAACACGTGTTCTTCGCCTACGAGTACGCGGGCGCCGTCCGCAACATCTACATGAAAGATCCGGGGCCGCCGCCCGCCGACTCGTGGATGGGTCAGTCGACCGGCAGGTGGGAGGGCGACACGCTGGTCATCGAAGCGACCGGCTTCAACGATCAGACCTGGTTCGATCGCGCCGGCAACTGGCACAGCGACAAGCTGAAGGTGACGGAGCGCTACACGCAGCGCGGCCCGGATCATCTCCTGTACGAAGCGACGATCGAGGATCCCAACGTCTTCACGCGTCCGTGGAAGATCAGCATGCCGCTGTATCGCCGCGTCGAACCGAATGCGCAGCTCGGTCAGTTCAAGTGCGTCGAGTTCGTCGAGGAGCTGATGTACGGCGAGTACCGCAAGAAGCCCGCTGCGGCGCCTGCTGCTGAAAAGGGCAAGACGGAGTAAGGCGCTCGCGCCATGACGTCCCGACACCTTCCCTCACACGGCGCCCGCTTCGCGGGCGCTGCTTCGTTGCTCGCGATGACGAGCCTGCTCGCGCTGCCTGAGGCGTTGGCGGCCGAAGGCGCGGGCAGGAAGCCGGCATGGAAAATCCCGCGCACCGCGGACGGCCATCCGGATCTGCAGGGAATCTGGACCAACGCGACGATCACGCCATTCGAAAGGCCCGCGGAGTTTGGCGATAGCCGCGCTCTGACTGCCGAACAGGCAGAAAAGCTGGAACGCGCGGAAGTCCAGTACAACGACGAACGCGCAAAGCCCTCGGACCTGTCGAAGCCGGACGAATTCGCCACCTGCCGCAGCGGCACCGGCGCGACCTGCGGCTACAACAATTTCTGGCTGGATCGCGGATCGCAGGTGACGACGATCGGCGGCGAGAAGCGCACTTCGCTCCTCGTCGAGCCGGCGAACGGCAAGGTGCCGCCGCTGACGCCTGAGCGTCAGAAGGTCATGGCCGAACGCATGAAGATGCGCGGCAACTACGACGGCCCCGAAGCGCGGCCGCTGGGCGAACGCTGCCTGCTCGCGTTCGGCTCCAGCTCCGGCCCGCCGATGCTGCCGGTGCTGTACAACAACAACTATCAGATCGTGCAGAACCGCGACACGGTCGTGATTCTCGTCGAGATGGTTCATGACGCCCGCATCGTGCGGCTCGGCGGCCAGCACGTGCCGTCGCACGTGCGCAAGCTGATGGGAGATTCGATCGGTCGCTGGGAAGGCGACACGCTGGTCGTCGAGACGACGAACTTCACGGACAAGGAAAGCTTCCGCGGTGCGACGAAAGACGTGAAGGTGACCGAACGCTTCCGCCGTGTCGGCCCGGACACGATCGAATACCGGTTCACTGTCGAGGACCCGAAGGCGTTCACGCAGGCCTTCAGCGGCGAGATCGCGATGCACAGGACCGACGAGTTGATGTACGAATACGCGTGCCACGAAGGCAACTATGCCCTGCCGGGCATTCTCGCCGGTGCGCGCGAACAGGAAAAACTGGCGGCAGCCGGGGAAGATGGCTCGAAATGAGAGGTGGAATGTAATGCGCATCAAGTTGTTGCTGAGCGGTGTGGTTGCGGCCGGATTGGGCGGGCTCATGGCCGGGTCCGCGCCCTCCGTGGCGCATCACGCTTTTGCGGCGGAGTTCGACGGCAACCGCCCGGTCAACCTGACCGGTCCGGTGACGCGCGTCGAGTGGATCAACCCGCATGCCTGGATTCATATCGATGTGAAGAACACGGACGGCACGACGACCGGCTGGATGGTCGAAGGCGGCACGCCCAACACGCTGCTGCGTCGCGGGATCACGAAGGACTCGCTCACCATCGGCACCGTGATCGTCGTTCGCGGTTACCAGTCGAAGGACGGCCTGTGCAAGCCGAAGTGCCGCGCGAACGGCCGTGACGTGACGTTCCCCGATGGCCGCAAGCTGTTCATGGGTTCCTCGGGCACCGGCGCGCCGAAGGACGGCAGCGATCCGGAAGACGCGTCGAAGCGGTAACGCATGGCGGCAGCGGCCGGCCGCTTCCGGCCCGCTGCCAACGAAGCCAGGGACGGCTTCGTTGATCACTCGCAGTCCATTCACGAACGACTGCACTTCCCTTCAGACTGCGAATAATTCTTCACGCTGCCCCGATGGGGCCCGCGCAGCGGCGCCCGTATACTGCCGCCATCCTTTATCGGGCCACGATTTCAACGATCACAGGCCTTCGTGCCGGCCCGGTCAGCGAGGTTCATACGCGTGCTGAATGAAGTTCTGCTCACGTTCGCGCAATGGCTCGGTGCCCAGCCATGGAGTACCGGCCTGCACGAATCGTTCTACATGTACAACTGGATCGAGACGACGCACGTCCTGACGCTGACGGTGTTCCTCGGCATGCTGTTCGTCATAGACCTGCGCATGCTCGGCGTCGCGCTGACCGACGTGCCGGCTTCGAAGATCGCGGAGCGCCTCGATCTGCCGATGATGATCGGCTTCACCGTGATGATCATCACGGGTGTGCTGCTCTTCTATGCGATTCCCGTCCGCACGACGCAGAGCGTCTGGTTCCGGCTGAAAGTCATCCTGCTCATCGCGGCCGGCATCAACGCCTGGATCTTCCGCAACCGCATGAAGGCCGCGAAGCCAACGTGGGATCTCGATCCGGTGCCGCCGAAAAACGTGCGTATCGGCGCCGGACTGTCGCTCACGCTGTGGATCGCGATCATCTTCGCGGGCCGTGCGATCGCGTACGACTGGTTCGACTGCGGCAAGGATCAGTCGGCGTTCCTCAACTGGGCGGCCGGCTGCGTAGCCGACGTCGCTGCACACTAGGAGGCCGCGATGGACGTCATGGCATTCTTCACCTGGCTCGAGGGTTCGACACTCGGCCACATTGCGAAATCCTACGGCGGCGTTTACGCGATGGCGCAAACGGTGCACCTCGCATCGATGGCGCTGCTCGGCGGCACCGTGCTCATCACCGATCTGCGGTTGCTCAACGTAGCGCTGCGCGACGTGCCTTCGAATGTCGTTTCCGAAGGTGCGCACAAGTGGTTCAAAGTCGCGCTTGCCGCGATCCTCCTCTCCGGCGTCTTCATGGTTGCCGGCGTCGCCATGAAGGCGTACTACAACGACTTCTACTGGGCCAAGATGGCCGCGCTCGCCACGGGCATCCTGTTTGTCTTCGCGGTGAAGCGTCCGCTGCTCAAGAAGGATCATTCGCTGCTGCCATCCTGGCTGCTCAAGCTGGTGGCGATCGCCTCCATCACCGTCTGGTTCACGGTCGCCGCCTGCGGCCGCTGGATCGGTTTCTCCTGACCTCGAGGACGTCGCTCATGGGATTGCGTGAAAAAATCGCCGCCGCGTTCTCCGTCGCGATCATCCTGACCGCCGCGGTCTACTGGATCGTGCAGATCAGGGGCGTCATGGAGATGTTGCGGCTGGCGTACGGCTGACAAGACTGTGTGAAACTCCGCTTTCTTCGACAACAAGCCAGGGGGGATGATGAAAACCGGAATGCTCGCCACCGCAGCGGCACTGTTCGCCGCGATGCTCGTACCGCAGCTCTCGCACGCGGATCCTCTCACTGCCCAGGATTACGCCGAGATCGAGCAGCTCTATGCAACGTACAACCACGCGATCGATTTCAACGATCCCACCGGCTGGGCGAACACATTCACGCCGGACGGCAACTTCCTCAGCTACACCGGCCACGAAGCTCTCGCTGGTTTCGTGAAGCAGTGGCATGAACGCATGGGCGGCACACCGCGCCGTCACTGGAACTCGAACCTGCGCATCACCGGCGACTCGACGAAGGCAGAAGGCAGCGTGTATCTGATGCTGGTCGATTCGGCGACGAAAGCAATCTTCAGCACCGGCGTTTACAAGGACACACTGGTGAAGACGGCACAGGGCTGGCGCTTCGCGAAGCGCACGATCGCTCGCGATGCGGCGGC
>JACZCZ010032386.1_pt1 | contig 16455 bp, 18 predicted proteins | sample 8641811 | NCBI WGS metagenome assembly JACZCZ01 (sample SAMN15324610, study PRJNA640507) | soil metagenome | isolation source: intercropping peanut in the first line | place: China: Luxin town, Laibin City, Guangxi Province | collected 2019-07-25 | depth 10cm m | reverse complement strand
CAGCAAAGGCATCAGCAACAACGACAGCAGTCAGCTCAACAACAACAGCCGCCTGTTACAGCAATTCCAGCCCCCATGCCAGAGCCAGAGTGTGAAGGGGGAACATGCGCGAATCCAGCAACTACAGCTCCGGCACATCAACCATCTAGGCCCGCTCAACAGCCGCCTCAGCAACAAATACATCCCGCTGTGTTGGTAGGTGGTCGTGCATCTGGCGTTGTGCCTAGCCCAGCTGGAATTGTTCGTGAGCTTCCTGATGAACCTCCACGCGCAGCAATTCCCGAAGTTTCCATTCCAGCGCCACCTCCCTCGATGGTAAACGTGCCAGAGGGAATGCCTCCTCTGGACGATGATCCTTTCCTGACCCGAATTGAACAACCCCCTCCAGTGCCTGAACCCGTTCCGCAGCCTCGTGCGCTTCAGCAAGGCTTCCTAATTGATACAGCTGAGCTTGGAACGGATCCATTCTCTCCCGTTGCTGCAGCTGTCCCAGCTGCCTTTGAAATTAATGATGAAGTTCCTCCCGTCACTGAGATTCCTTTGGTCGTTGAATAAAAAATATAAATTTTCAAAAATCAAAACACCGAGAAAAATTTTTTGTTGTATCAAGAGGAGAATATAACAAAAAACTCTTTGTTAATTCAACAACCAAAAAAGAGTAAGAGAATGTCCCACGACACCGAGCAAATAATGATACCCCTGTTTGTGCTGCTTGAAACTGTTCTCCCCAGCAAAGAGAATAATGTCGCAGCTATCTATGACAATGCTGAATGGGCTCAGCGCAGATCTACAGCGATTGCGAAACGCCGTTGTGCAGAACTTGCTGCTCAAATTGAACAAGCTCCCAATGTTACTGTTGTTTTCTTTGTGAGAGAAGAAAGTGATCATCCGCAAAACGTTCTCTCTCGTGTGGCCATTATTAAGGAGACAACGACTGTGACACCAGCTGGCTACATCTATTCGGAAGTGAAAGAAATGACCAGTGAAGTGGTTTTCTACTTGGATGTCTTTCAGGGTTGTGAGCGCTATCGTTTGGAGGATATCGAGCGCCTTGCTAAGGAAGCTCAAATGATTGCTGAAGAAGCGGATTGGAAGATCAACTACCAACTCGGTGAGACAACTCTCCGCGTGAGAGAGCTGGAGAGCTGTGTCGAACAGACTGAGAATCTTTACAATGCGCTCTCTGAGGAATTGGATCGAATGGAGGAACAACACCAAAACGAACTCAACAGACTGCTTCTTCAACTCAAGACTAGGGAGTTGGAATTAGTCGAGATGGAAGCAGAGTTGAACTCCAAGACGCGCTCTAATGTAGAGGACGCCCGAGATTTCGAGGGCTGGCGTCGTCTTGCTGACAAGCGAGATGAGTACCAGCGAACCCGAATTGCAACTCTCGAGTCTCAACTTGCTCATTTGGAACGCTCCGTTGCTGCTGCCTCCCCTCGTAGCTTCATTGCCAACAAACTCTCAGAGACCTCCGAGACTCTAGAGGCCAAGCAGATTCGAGTCTTGGAAGAACTTCGTGGTGTCCTCGTTGCTCGAGGTCAAAAACCTGCCCACTAGATTTACTCATTATTCTCATTCTCTCTTTTAATTGTACAAAACTAAAGTGTAGTTCGCGAAAAGAATTTTTAATTCATTGTAGAAAAAGTAGACCCATGTCTTCTTCTAATTTGATTGAAAGCTTTGTCAATGTGCACTCGGTTCAGCCTGTTCTGAAGCAGAGTCATCAGGTTGAAGCAAGGCTTCAAAAATTGAATTCACTGTTGGACAAATGTTTACCAATGACTGATGTGTCTTCAATGCAAGAGTGGTTCTGTTTGATCGGAGATATCTATTGTCAACGCTTGGCTTCAACAATAGCTTATCGTCAAACGTCGGCAACCATCTTCAAAGAGGAATTGACTGTTTTTCTAACTGGAATTCAGCATTTCATTTTCAAAGATAACGTTGCAGAATTCTCGGCTTGGTTATCGAATTTCAATGATTTTCCAATTAGCACTCAGGTTGAGAATCCAAATGCAGATCTAATGACAGCTATGGCAGCCAATTTGAAAATTGAGAATCCAACTTTGGAAAATCTAGAAAGTAATTTCTATCCCCAATTGGCTTTACCTCCTGCTTCTCAGGACGTTGTTGTGATTCCTAATCAAGCAAATGCTACGGAGAAACAATTGGTAAGCAATTTGCAGGAACTGAAATCAGATCCAGTTATGAGATCTTTCTTGACCGATTTGGTGGGTCTTGGTTCTGAAATCAAAAGTGAAGAGCTAAAAGAAATGATTCAAAGATGTCAGGGAAATGATTTGGAAATTGTTACTAATAATTTCGAACTTTTCACTGATCAACCTCGTATCTTTCAACCTGGTCAAATTCTCATGAAGAGTTACAAATGCCCTTCTCAATCGCCCTATTGGCGAGTTGAGTTTGAGGTGAAAGTGCCTACTGAAATTGATACAGTCGCAGATGTTCATCGTTTCCAAGTTAATGGCCCCATCGATGATCAAGCTTTGCAAGGAATTACTCACGATGTCACAAGTATGGTTGAAGAGATTGTAACATCCGACATGCCAAGTCATGCTGAAGAATCTCAGCTCATCATGAGTCGTCCGCCGTCTCCAGGACCTCTAATTGAAATGGTTGATGAGAAATCAATCTCTCAAGGCGCCAGCAACATTGTCAAAGAGTTGACCGCTGGTCTCCCATTGACCGAGGCGGAATCTCAAGCTCTTGCACAAGTTCTCGAAGAAGAAGCTGCAAAATTCCAAAACAATACGGCAAGTTGAATTTTAATTCAGTCTCTAAACAATAATTTGCTGTAGCATTTGTTTTGCTTGTTGATAAGTGACTTTTTTCCCCAAAGTTGAAGGAGCATAGATAAACGATTGATCAATCGGTTGTTGTTGTGCTGTTGTGGTTGGCGCAAGAGTATTTGTTGTATTTCCGCCTTTCATAGTAGAAATAGCCTGAGGACCAGGAGAAGGTGTTGGAACATCCACAACGAGAGGTCCCTCTGAATCATCTTCCCCACTGGAAGCTTCCATTGGCTCGGCTCCATCATCATTGTCAACCAAAAGGAAAGAAGGATCTTGTGCGGTATCAAACGTATCACTTACATAAGCATCCAGCAAGCGGGTCTTTTTGTGAGAACCTTTTGTTTTCTCCGATTTTCTCTCTGATTTGTTTGTTGTCAGATTTGGCATTTTCAAAGGCTTTGCCATAATAGTCCCGAGTGGGATATAACTGTCGATAGTCAAAACAAGACATTTCTCAATTATTTGAAGAACTTTCTCGCGATTTTGAATAGCCAACTCAGGTATTGTTTGACCGAAAAGCATAGGATTATGAACCAACTCTTTTGCAATTCGAACATAGGCATCATGAATGAATTGATTCGACTTGACCCGTGGTAGATCTCGAGGCAACAAACTGATGCCTCGAACACTAGCCAACTGAGTTGCCTGGCACATCATAGCTGTGGTGACGAGCTTCTCCAATTGAGGACAATCTTGCAATGCTCTCGTTGTTTGTTGACTGATCATGGTGGCATTCCAATCGGGAATATCTCGCAAGGATTCTTGAAATGTTTTCCAGGGAGATTGTTGTGAAGCGGGAATAGTCCGTTTGCCGACTTCAAAAAGATTGTTCAGAACAGCAAAGATCTGAGGTCCCAAACCCTGAGTCAACGCACCAACACAATAGGCTTTCACTTGAACTAGATCTTGTGTTTGGGTCTGCATTCGTTATAGAAAAAAATAACATAATTTTTATTTGTTCGAAATTAGAAGGAAGAACAGAAAGAAGATGGCACTTCCACCTCAAACCGTGATCTTGATCATTCTTTTTGTTCTAGCGTTCATTGGCCTGATCGTATTCTATTTGAAAAATCCAAATCCGAATTACAAATAAAGTTGATTTTCTCAATTCTAAATGAGCCAAGATTTTGAGTTGGCATTTCCTTTGCTCTGCGAAGGCAGACCCTATACACTTGATTTGACAAACAAAACAGTTACTTTCTGTTTTCGGCCTGACGAAATTATCAGTGTTTTGAGAGCACAAAACGGACAGGTGGTGAATGAGATTACAACGTTTCAACAACTTAAGGAAATATCAGAAAAACATATTGTTCGACTTCCTGGTATGGCAGGAGGCCGATTGACTCATTGGCATCTCGGCTATGATAGCATTGTATCCTCACTTGCAGTAGGAGAAATTCTTAGACTGAATCGAGTCAATCAAATTTTGCCGAGCGAAGATTCGAACAGCTGGACTGAATGGCTTGATTCTCTGAAAGTTCCTCACCTCAATGCCGATTATGTTCGAAAACGACTTTGCGAAGAACATGCTCACAATATCAAAGCCCAATACGTTCCGATTGTTCCGAGTATTGGTATGTTTGTCAATCCCGAGAAAACCCCATATCTTCGCTTGTCCACCGTTCTAAAAGAACATGTTGATGTTGATTTCTCAGATACAACAACCATGTTTCTTCTCGGTATTCTTCCAAGTTATGGCGAGAAGAGTGATGTTGCGATTTGGCTAAAAAAGTATTTGCCCCAAATTTTGATGCCAGAAATTCTCAATATTCGACGTCTTACTCATAGCAAATTCGAAACTCGATTGAAAAATACAATTATGCAAATTGATCATTACTTGCATGAAAAGGAGTTCCAAGAAACAGTCCATAATTGCTCTGGCGCCGGTGTCGCTCTTGGAGTCTATATTCCAGATGCTCGACTGGTGATCTCAATTGCTTTGGGCGATTCAGTTATTTTGATTTTTGACGAGAAAGGTCAATGTGTACGAAGCACCTATTCTCTAGCTCCAGGAGATGGTCCAGAGCGCATGCGAATTCAGAAGAATGGATACATTCTAGCTTCTAATGGTTGTCTGGGAGATACTTCATTGAACGTATCCAGAGCCCTTGGTCTCTTTGCCTACAAAAGCACCTCTGCAAAACCATATAGTAGAGCTTATGGGGCAATCAGCTCCACACCAGAGATCTCAATTCAGCGGTTGAGCAACAATGAACCGTTTTGGCTTTGTACAGGAAAGAGAAGTCAACTTCAACGTTCTTCTATTGCGCTTATCGGAGTAGCCATAGCAGATAACCGATCGCTCAATGCCCAACGACTCTGTGCCAAACTCTCCGAGCAATTTGAACTCTCTGATTTGATGATCTCCAAGCTCGAGGTGGGAATGACAGTGAGAATGTAAATCATCTGAAAGAAAATTAATCTCTACCTTTAATTAAAGTTCTCTTTATGGGTAACTCTGTGCTTCTGGTACTAGCTTTGATTGCCATTGCACTGAGCATTTTGTATTTGGCAAAAGTTCTAAAAGTCAAGAGTTCAGAATCCAGTCTTAGTATTGCTTCTGAACCGGCAGCATTGCCGTCGATCATGGTTCCACCCTCACCAGCTCAAGCTTTTATCAAGGATGTTCCGCAGGTTGCGATGCCTGGAACAGCTGGTCGTCTGTTGACCGCCGGTTCCGTCTCAAATCCTCCAGAGCCAGGTGGTTATATTGTTGATTCAGAAATTAGTGAAGTTACGCCGCCCAGTTCCTATCGACAGTTTTTCAATTTCAAGAATCAATACATGTATACTACGTTTGGTCCCGACTCATTTGGTGAAATCCTTTATCCTTGGAAGACAGGTTTCTATCATCGATCCGGCTATTGGTAAATTAATAAATAATATTTGATTTTGAGAAATTGAGAATTTGTGAAAATTTTATGAAAGCAAGTTGGAAAAACAAGAATTAATAATTAATTAATTTTGGAAATCTTATTTTAAAAATAAAATTCAGAAACAGAAAAATATTTTTCTAGAAAATACAATTTTTCGGAAACTCTGAAAATCAATTCTAATTTTTTAATTAATTATAAATTTGATTGAAAATGGAAATTTCCGAAAGTAATTTTGTGATTTAAAGCACAAATATAAAATATTTCCTAAACTTAGTTTGAATTGAGAAAAGTTCATTTTTGGAACATCCAATATTTATTTTACAAGAAATGCAAGATCGTTTTAGCCCAGAAAAAATTGTATCCCTAGGAACGCTCTGTCATACAGCTCAATACTTAAAAACAAATGGATTGAAGGCTGAGTCCTATCCTTTTGATTGGGTTTTTGCGTCAATCGATTGTGTGCTGCATTGTTTGCAAGATGATTTTGTAACCTACCTAGACAAATCGTTGTATATAGACGCAAATTATGAAGGCAGCAACAAATGCGGCCATAAGACATTTGCTGGTTCCTTTTTCAATCATCGTGATGCCAGACTAGAGCAAAATTATGCTTATTACAAAAGATGTGTTGAGAGATTTCGATCTCTTCTCAAATCAAAGCAGCGTAAATTATTTATCATTGGTTTCTATGGAAATTGGAATGATCATCAAAATTTCAAAATTCTTCAGCTTCGCCAATTGCTGGCTGGCCTTACAAATAGTTTCCGCCTTGTTGTTGTGATTCAAGCACAGGGTGCAGCACAATCAGCCAATTGGGAAAATAATTTGGAAATTGATTATCTCAAAATAGTAACATTGAGCAAAACAACAGGAAAAGATTTTTCTCTTCCAGAAGATCGTGCCTTTTTTGAGAAAACGTTTGCTGTAAAATATCAACTTCCTGGAACAACGGTAGACCTCAAATGAAAGTCCGACACTGAGATGAAAATTTTATAAATTGCTTACATTAAAGTCATTCTATCTTGAGAATAGAGAAACATCCAGGCATGAGTGATTGGCTAGGACATTTGAAGAACAATCATGACAAAATGCGATCTGCTTTTGTCGAACACAAAGGTGAGCCATTTCTACTTGGTCGATTTGGTTGCGCAGAAAATTGGATTATTGAAAAATATTTCAAAAAACAAGCTTACGCTGATCACAATCGCTTTGTTGCAGCAAAACACGTCGGATTGAGCCCTCCAACAGATGATGTCCTGAATCTTTTCTCTCAAAGATACATTGACGCACTACGCAGCTCTGACTTGATCAGTCTGCCTCACTATGGTGATGCTCAAGGCAAAGAGACTTTGATGAAAAATCTTCAATCCGAATTTTGTCCCAATGCCGTTGAAATTGAATATAACATTATGGAAAATCCCTTTTGTTTGTGGGAATACTCTGGTCATTGGATTCATATTTTAGACGGAATGCGAGTTCTTGTTGTCTCACCATTGACCAAATCGATTCAAGCACAACTACCCAAGCTGTCTGAAGTGTATTCGAAAATTCCTCGTATGACTCCAGCTTGGTCCTCAGTTGTTTTAGTGAAATCACCCCTGACACAAACCCTCTATAATGGTACAGAGGTGGTAGAAGAGAATCTTTGGATCAAAGAATTGCATCGAATGGAAAGCGAAATAGACGCTTTAAAAGATCAATTTGATATTGCCCTGCTTGGTTGTGGAGGCTATGCAATGCCACTTTGTGGGCATATCAAAAGCTTGGGCAAACAGGCTATTATGTATGGTGGAGCTTTGCAGTTGTTGTTTGGTATTATGGGTCAGAGATGGGAACAAATGCCCCAGTACAAAGGCGTTATGACTCCAGCTTGGATTCGGCCAGCTGAAGAGGAGCGACCCAAAATTTGGAAAGAAATTGAAGGAGGTTGCTATTGGTAATGACAAATAAATTTTTCTATTGATCAATCTTAAAATAATTCAATGGCCCACGTTATTCGACAACCAAAGTCAGGAGATTCGATTGTATTTGTAAAGGGAATTTCTGGTCTAGCAAACAATCTTTACCAAATTGCAACCGCCCTTTATTATGTCAAGCATCATGATTGCACCTTGGTTCTTGACAAGAATTCGATAAAATTGGCTGTCGGATCGTCCACCTATGATGACCGAGATACTCGATATAGAAGAAATAATGTTCCTTTAACGTATTTCGACACAATTCTTAGTCGAATTCCCGTGGGAGAGGTTCCGAGTAATTTATCAAACATAACTAATACTTCATATATCCCCAAATCTGGAGATCAATTTGTTATATCCGGATTCTGCCAGAACTATGAATTCCTAACTGCTTCATTTGATCTTTTGTTTGAGTATTTGAATCTTGCCGATCCAATTATTCATGAAGCAGTGAAACAAAAGTACTTGATCAATTCATCTGAAGTCAATGTAATGTTGGGACTTCGTATTGGTTTTGACTATAGACATATGACCAAAGTTAAAAACAGCTCATATGCTAGAGCGCTTCAGAAAGTGAGCGAATCTTATCCCCCACAAACAAAGCTCAATATATTTGTTATTGCAGATGTCAAAAAAGATTGGGAGAAAATGATTCCAGCAAACCCTCAATATAATATCATTTTTGTCGACGAAGATGATATCACACAAATTTATGTTGGGTTAGAATGTAACAATTTTATTTTGAGTGAAAGTACATACCACTATTGGATTGCGCTTTTGGCTTGGTTGAGAAACTCTAAAAACAAGGTTGTCTACTTTTCGAACACTTTGCTCTCGGGAATTGGAACTCCAAAAGAGTGGATTTCAATGGAATATTAAAATAGAGAATAAATTCAAATATTTGATTTATTTTCAGACATTATTTTCCAATTCATGTTTTTGACCAAATAATCGCCGACAATTTCAACCATAGCAACGGACCGATGTTTACCTCCATAACAGAAGAAATCAAAATGTTTTGGTTCATTCCAAACTTTTCCACATTGGAAATTCAATTCACTTAGAACTTTTCTAAATAGGGTACCAAAATGAGATGACGCTTTCACAAATTCGATACATTCTGTATTCGTTCCTGGCAACGCTTTCAGAGATTCAACTTTCCAGGGATTTTTAAGAACACAACAATCAAACAAGTGTTTTGAATTCTGAGGAAAATTTTTTAGAGCTAAACTCTGCAATACTAGAATTTTCGGCCCATTTGTCAGAACGACTCTATGACTTGCCGACATTTTAGATAAATATAAAAAACACAAAATTTAACTGTTTATTTGTTCATGAGAAATTGCGCCAATACTCCCACCATTCCATTGGAGGATGATTTCCAGTCGAAAGAAAAATAGGAGCAACCACCAATCCAGTTGCAACAACTAGAAATCCAGTCAGAGGCCAATCGACATTTGAAAGTTTGTTTGACACAGAAGCCACAGTTGAGCCAATGAGACCTTCCATTGTTTTGTTTTGAGTTTTTGTAAATGATTGACTGTAAATCAAATTTTCTCGATTGTAAAATTTTCAAAATGATAAAACGGGATGATTAAATTTTCTAGACTGAAAGATTTTTCAAAAGGATACGACTTGATCTCATAAAAACAAGAATTGAAAATGAGCAGTATTATTCAACTTTTGGCCTCGAGTACAGGCTTTCTTTCTGATTCGTATGATATTTTTGCAATCAATCTAATTGTCACAATTCTGTCCGATCTCAACCCATTGAGTGCAACTGCCAAAGCACTGATTATTATGAGTTGCACAGCTGGCACAATTGCTGGACAGATCAGCCTCGGCTGGGTCTCTGACCACATTGGAAGACAAAAAACCATGATTTTGAATGCGTTCATTCTGATCTGTGCCACCATTGGAGCCGCATCAACTATGAGTCCATTTGATACAGCTGGATTGACTCTATTTTGTTGCTTTCGGTTTCTGATGGGTGTTGGTATTGGAGGAGATTATGCAGCGGCATCAACATTCATCTCTGAATCGTCAAAATCCATTCAATGGCGAGGCGCCCGGATCTCTGCCGTCTTCTCAATGCAAGGGTTTGGTGCCTTTCTCTCTACGCTCATTGGTTATGTCCTGCTCGCCTCGGGTATCAAGACTGCATTGGTTTGGAGATTGATTCTAGTTTGTGGCTTGGTTCCTTCCCTTGTTGCAATTGGTTTTCGATTCTATCATTTCTGTGCCTCAAAAGATCAAAAACAAGATGAACAACAGCCTGACTCAGTTCCATTCAAACAAATTACCAAAACAGTATGGCGAAGATTTGCCGGAACCTCGATCAATTGGTTTTTGTTGGATATTGTGTTCTATGGCAATTCTCTTCTAAGCTCTGGACTTGTGGCGCTATTTGTGAAGGATGCTTCGCTGGTTCAAGTTGCTGCTTACACTTGCTTGTTGGCTGCCATTGCTCTGCCTGGTTATTGGGTTGCTATTGGTTTGATTGGAGTGAAGGCAATCGGCCGATTTAAGCTGCAACTTGGCGGATTTATTGGCCTTGTGATCTTATATTCAATTCTAGCAGGAACCTATGATAAGCTGACCAATGACCATTCAATGCTGGCTGTTTTGTTGTATGCTATAACATTTTTCATCTCTAATGCTGGACCCAATACAACGACTTTTGTAATTCCAGCCGAGGTTTTTCCTGCTCGTCTTAGAGGCCGATTGCATGGAATGTCTGCGGCAAGTGGAAAACTCGGTGCTCTGGTCGGCTCATGTATGAGTTCTCTAACACTTTTCTAGATGGAGTTGCTCAATTGATTGCCATAGATCCCAAATGGGTATTTACCAGTTGCGCAATCATCTCGGCGATTGGAGTTCTGACAACTATCTTTCTGACAGAGGAGACCGTTGACAAGCCTCTTTCTTTTTATGAATTGGAACAAGATAATGAACAAACTCCATTTGGTGTGAGACCAAAACAGAATTCAGCTTTTGTTAATTAATTCAGGTTATTAAAACCAGAAAACAATCGGATAAGTTATTGCGTTTTTAGAATTAAATTTAGTTTCTACCAAGCACTTGGTGGGCGTGGTCTTTATCGTAGACGATTGTATTGACACAAATTCTTGAAGAAATTAGATCGTGCGCTTTCATGAATGCAGTCATACGTTCCCAAAGATACCCGTCTCCTGGTCTGTTGGGTTGTCTTTTGTACTGTAGAGGGAGGAGTGCAGGTCTCCAACTGACTGACGAATGATAGACTTTGCCCTCAATAGGGTAATTGTTTGACGGTGGTTCCCAATCATTGCAGAAAACAAAAGCACATTTCTCACCTTCCTTTTCATATTGTTTCGCCATCAGATTGAGATGCTCAGAATTCCAAAAGTCATCATCATCCAGTCGGGCTATGATTCCTTTGGTTTGTTTGACCAACCAGACAGAATAATTCACCGCATTCATACCTCCATTCCACCACAAATCCATCTTGTTTGTGAAAGGTACTAGTTCTCTTTCCATGGCAAAAGGAAGATTGATGGATACAATATTCATATCACTGCCAGTAATGGTGTTGAATAATTGCTCGTCTTGAAAACGATCTCCAACAATTAGGTGAATGCGTTTTGGATACCTCTGCGACAGCACAGTCTGTATGCATCTTTTCAGAAGAGGTTCGGTGTCTCGCTGAGGTCGGCGATCATAGGTTGGAGTGGTAACAACAAAAGTGTTCTCATCCACGCTGGCTAAAAGATGTTTTTTTGAAAATAAAGTAAAATCGTCAGAACTGCTCAATAAGTTCCAGAACTTAAAATTTGGCAATTGTTTGAGATGATTTGGAAGAACCAAAAAGTAATTGAATTTAACTAGAGGTGATATTAATTGGTAATCTATTTCACTATTAACAATGAGCAATTCAATTCCCGCTAATGATGCATCCTCGTTTTGCAAAATTGATTGATACAAATCGCTCAATCGTTTCTCTGATCCTTGTATTTTCTTGATAAGAGAATCATGAGGAACCTTGCTTTCAGTTTCAAAGGTAGCTAGGTTATTGATTTTTGTATTTGGAAAAGAACCTTCATTCAAATTTCCACCAACATTATAGATATTGCTGAATTCTTTTCCCTCTAATAATTTCTCGACTAGACCATGTGTAAAACTTGGATGAGTCATTCTTTTTTTCTAAATAAAGAAGAGAATTTAAAAATCTATTGTTAATAAAATAAGATAAATGATGTTAAGTTTGGATCAACTCAACAAAACATTGGAAACAAGTTTGAATTTCAAAGCTTGTCAAGAGTCGAAAGCATTGCTCTCGGGTTCCACATTTCATTTGCATTATTTCGTGCTGAGAGATCTTGCAGATTTTTTGAACAAACCTCTTGTCTACATGGAGATTGGAATCTACAATGGCGGAAGCTTGGCCTTTATGCTCAAACATCCAAATGTGAAAACATATATTGGCATTGATCCATTGACCCTGCCCAATCAAGTCAAATTTACCGAAGAGAACATTGCAAAAGTCAAAGAAGACCATCATCAGATTCACATCTTCAAAGAGTTCAGTACTGTGGAATCGCTCCCAGACAGAATCAAAAGCCTTGTTCCGGAAGTGGACATTCTATTCATCGACGGTGCTCACGATCGAAAGACTGTCATTTCTGATTTTGAGAGATTTCGTGGTCTTGTCTCCAAGAACGGATTCATCGTCTTTGATGATTATAATGATTTCAAACATTCTCCAGAAGTTCACGGAGCTGTCAATGAGATTGTGGACAGAATCTCAAAAGGAGTGTATGGCGAGCCTAGCAAATTCAATATTATTGGTGATCCTAACAATTACACTAGTCAAGTTTTCGATGGCTATCCGAAAATCAATGAATTTATTATTCAAATTTTGTCACAGTAAATTAAAGAAAGAATTAATGTTGCTATTTTCTCTGAATCATTGCCTTGAACATGCAAACCAGAAGGTAGACAAAGAACTCGCTCTGACAGTTGATCTGTGTTGGGTAGAATCCATGTTTTGCTGCTTGCATACGGCTGCATTCTATGAACTCCAGGATAAAAATACTTTCTTAGTATTACATTCTGCTCAGCACACTTATTGACTAACTCATCACGAAGTTGAGAATTGTCAACCTCAATGACAACATAATGAAAGTTGGAGTCGTTATTATGTTCTAGCAGACGAATTTTCTCAGGGAATTTTGAAAATACTTTTTTGTAAACTTCATAATTGGATTTGTTGTGGGCAATAATATGTGGAAAGTGCTTCAACATTACCAACCCTTGAATTGCGTTAATCTCTGACATTTTCGAATTGATTCCGATATCACCAATATTATCGTAACCAACGAAACCAAAATTATTCAACTTTCTAAGCCTCGTTGCCAGTGCGGTATCATTTGTAGCAATACCTCCTCCTTCGAAAGTATTAAAAGCTTTTGTAGCATGAAAGCTGAAAATCTCACATTTTCCATAATGCCCTATTTTTTTGCCTTGAAAAGAACAGCCAAAAGCATGGGCAGCATCGAAAAAGAGAGGAATGTTGGCTTCATTTGCAATTTGTTCAAGTACTGGAATGTCTCCAATTGCCCCGTAAACATGAACTCCTAGAATAGCACAAACCTCTGGAGTAAGAGCTTCTCTAACTTTTTGAGGATCGAGTTGATAGGTTTTGGCATCAATATCACAAAAAACGGGCTCCAGGTTCATCCACACCATTGCGTTGACTGTTGCGCAGAATGTAAAAGAAGGAACAATAATTTTCCTTTTAAGAGGGTTGATTCCAAGATCTAAACACTTGGCAACCGCCATCAATCCGTTGGTTGCATTGTTGACTGTGACAAATTCTTTTACGTCCAAATACTCTGCAATTTTCTTTTCAAATTCTTGAATTCTTGGGCCGTTGTTGGTCAACTGATTGGTCTCCAGTGCTTGTCTGATTCCCTGTAGGACAGCTTCAATCTCGATGACATTAGGAACTCCAACTCGCTTCACATTATCTTTAGTAAAAAGCGGATTCATTATACAATTATTCATTTGCCAAGAGTTTAGATCGGACAGTTTCGTAGACTATCATTCCTGCCACAGAGGATGGAACAGTTCTCATCAAAACTGGGCTTAATCCTCTCCAGAGTGAGAGGACTCCCATTTGTTTTAGTCGAAGTTTCAAAATTTCTGCTAAAGAGGCATTGGTTTTGTCAACTTGATAGAGAGTTCGTAATGTATCAAGTGGGAAAACAACAATCCACGAGGACCAGCTTGCACCGACTGCCGCTACTGTGGTTTGGAGCTGATTTGGGGCATTGTTTTGTCGATTTATCGTCAAATGTGATCTAAGAGTAGCATAGGTGCCGAGATAGACACCCGTTGCCAGCGAAGACCGTGGCAATTCAATGAAATAGCCCTTGAATAAAGTAGACAGTCCTTCTTTTGTTTTCCGAATTTGATTCATGTACTGAAAGAGCGAACCATATTCGGTTTTCGACAGGAGAAGAACATTACTCGTTACAAATTGCATTGGCACTGATAGGAGGCTTGAGAATACTCCAAGTCCAATTCCAACTAAATAAGGATTGTATTGAGATTTCAATGTCTCAAAATATTTGTATTGTATTGCTCGATCAATGGATACAGTTAGCATTGGAACTCCTACTCCTCGATAAAAGAGAAGAGGGTTTTTGACAATTTCTTTTTTCAGATTTTCAAGAGGTTTTACGCCATTGTTCTGAGACAGCACTTTCAATGCATCAAAAGGATAGGATATTAAAACTCGAACGATTCCTTGGCAAAATCCTGGTAACAAATCCATGGATCTTAGTGATTGTTTTAAAATTGTTTTTTAATGATTGCCGGTACACCAGCAACCATAGTTCTAGAGGGAACTGATTTTGTAACAACGGATCCGGCAGCGATAATGGATTGTTTTCCAATCACTAGAGGCTTACTTGAACTTCCATTGATAATTGTTGCACCAATTCCAATGAAAACAGAATCTTCAATTATGACATTTCCAGCAATATCAACGCCAGGAGAGATCGTTACAAAGTCGCCTATTTTGGTTCCATGACCGATTGTGCTATTGATGTTAATATGAACGTGTTTTCCAATGTCAATATCTATAGTAGGAATCACGCCTTGACAGAGGATAGTGCCTTTGCCAACTGACACAGATGGATGAAGAGTAATATCTTTGGAGATAATTTTCAAATAATCGACTTCTTCAATGGATTTGCTTTGTATTTTCCGGGCAATGTCGGATCGTATTAAAGGATCACCTACAGCAATATTGGCACAAATAATTTTTTGACCAATTTGACTCTCAAGGGGGAGGATAGGAAGATCTTTGAAGTGTGTTTGAGGTTGAGGTACATCAACGACAAAAGCTGAGACACGCGGTAGATGGGGCAAATGTGACATCTCGGCTAAAACTTCTGAAGCAAATCCTCCAGCTCCAAAAATGATACTTTTTGCTGGAGTTTTGGTTAAGGATGTACAAAATTTTTGCATTTTGTATTTTTATTTTTTGACCAATTAAAATATATTTCATTGGTAAAATGTCGACAACCATTTTTGACAAATTTCAAAATATTGCAAATAAAGAACAGCGAATTGCTCTTGATAAAGTCAAATCGATTTTGGAACGATTATCGGCTCCTGAGCCAGTGATTTTTCTTTGGGATGACTATTGCGAATGTCGATGGGTCAATTCAGCCATGTACATTTTCTCTAAAAAACGTGATTTTTTCATGACAGTCAAGAATGGTCGCTATCAAGAATGTTTTCCCGAAGAAATGAATTTCGATGAACAAAGGATATAATTAATAAAATACTTAATTTACTGGCCATCATTCGGGTGTATCAAAAAGCTCGAGTTGGAGTTGTCAACAACCAAATCGGATTGACAAGACAACCCTTCTCCATCCATTGGTTGTAGGCTTTTTGGTCACTGTTGGGCAGCTGAACCGGTTGGTCCTTCTCAGCCTGCCATTGTTCAAAATCAGCAAGCATTTTCTCAAAATCTTCATTTCTGCATCTGAATAGTGGCACAGGCCGAGGTGGTGGAACATAAGAACAATCGTTCTTTTTGTTCTTCTTTTTTGTTTTCTCATCTCCGCTACTCTCATCCGAAGAAGAGGAGAGTTGTTCAGCGTGTTTGAACATACATTTGTCGCCATAACGACAGGTTCCCGTCTTGAGCCAATTCTCACAAAGACGTGTTTTGAACTGCTTTGGAAAATCTTCTTCAAGCACAACAAGCTCCTCTTCCGAGTGGGCAAATCGACAATTGTCTCCAAAAGGACAATTGGGTCCATTGTTGCAAAGTTGAGTTTTCTTCCTCATCTGACCAATGGTGATTTTGGATGATTTCTTTGATTGAGTCTTCTCAGTGTTGTTAAAGTGGCGATTGCTATTACTGGTTGAACCAGAGAAAGCAATCAATGTGTTTTGTTGTTTGGATTTCTTTGCCATTGTGCGTTCTTTTTGTTTTGTTAAAAATGAGAATCAATGTTGACGTCATGATCTAAAAATTAATATTTTTTTCAAAATTCCAAATTAAGAACTGAAAGTAATCTATTTAATTTTCGTCATCTTCAATACCACTATCACTTTTTTCTTTTAGAGCTTGTCCATTGTCAACTGTCTCTTCTAGAGCTTGTCCACTATCACTTTTCTCTTCTAGAGGTTGCCCATTGTCAGTTGTCTCTTCTAGAGCTTGCCCATTGTCAGTTGTCTCTTCTAGAGGTTGCCCATTGTCAGTTGTCTCTTCTAGAGGTTGTCCATTGTCAGTTGTCTCTT
>JACZCZ010105019.1_pt1 | contig 16470 bp, 15 predicted proteins | sample 8641811 | NCBI WGS metagenome assembly JACZCZ01 (sample SAMN15324610, study PRJNA640507) | soil metagenome | isolation source: intercropping peanut in the first line | place: China: Luxin town, Laibin City, Guangxi Province | collected 2019-07-25 | depth 10cm m | reverse complement strand
GCCATCGCACTGATCTCCTCGTAGTGAAACATATGGGCGCCGAACACGCCCGGCACGGGCACTGCGCACGCCTCGAGGAGGTTCTGGCCGCCGTGCGGCACGAGACTGCCGCCGATGAACGCGACGTCGGCCGCCGCATAAAGCCGCTGCAGCTCGCCCATCGTGTCGCCGACGAGCACCTGCGTTCCGGCCGGCAGCTGCGCCGGCGTGCGGCTGCGCAGCGCGACCCTGGGTCCGCGGTGCCGGCATAGCCGTGCGACGGACTGGAACCGCTCGGGGTGGCGCGGCACCAGCACCAGCAACAGACCCGGAAAGCGCGCTGCGAGCTCGGCGTAAGCGTCGAGGACTTTGCGCTCCTCGCCGGCGTGCGTGCTGGCCGCGATCCACACGGGTCGATCTCGGCCCCACGCATCCCGCAGAGTTCGCGCCTCGCCGAGGAGGCTCGCGGGAAGCTCCACGTCGAATTTCAGATTCCCGGTAACGTGCACGAGCTCCGCCGGCACACCGAGATTGCGCAGCCGTTGCGCGTCGACGCGGGTTTGCGCACACAGCAGGTCGGCATTGCCGAGCATCGCGCGCGTGGTGTTCGGCACGCGCAGGTAACCGCGCAGCGAGGCTTGCGACACGCGGCCGTTCACGAGCAACAGCGGAATCTGCCGCCGGCCGCACTCGGCGAAGATGTTCGGCCAGAACTCGGTCTCGGCGATGACGGCGACCTCGGGCTCGATGCGGCGGAAAAAACGTCGCACGGCATCCGGAAAATCGTAAGGCACGTAGCAATGGCTGACACGGTCGCCGAACAGATCGTTGACCTGCGCTGAGCCCGTCGGCGTCATCGTCGTGACGACGACGCGATGCTCGGGGTAACGCTCGACGAGCGCCGCAATCAGCGGCGCGGCGGACCGCACTTCGCCGACGGACACCGCATGCACCCACAGCGTGCGCCCGCGCAGCCGCTCGACGAAGCCGAAACGCTCGGGCCAGCGGTACCAGTACGCGGGATAGCGCAGCGCGCGCCAAACGAGATTGCCGAGCGCATACGGCAGCAACAGATAGACGACGATGCGCCAGGCGGTCATGTCAGCGCACGCGGTGCCGCGTCGCGCGCCCGAGCTTGGAGAAGACCTCAAGCTCGGCTGCGGACTGCATGCTTCAGAGATGCTCTTGGCCGAGCAATCCGAGCTTGATCAGGTCTTGAACGTCGAGCACGCCGACGGGCTTGCCGCCATCGACGACGACGATGCTGTCGACTTCCGCTTTCTTGAACAGTTTGACGGCGTCGTTGAGCAGCGCCTCGCGATCGATCGTCTGCGGCGTCTTCGAGAACCCGATCGTCGCGAGCGACTGATCGAGAATGCCGCGGCCGCCGGATTGCAGCTTGCGGCGCAGGTCGCCGTCCGTGAACACTCCCGCCACCGCGCCTTTGCCGTCCACGAGCGTCACCAACCCCAACCGCGACTCCGTCATCTTGACCATCGCCGCGCTCAGCGTCTCGCTCGTCTCGCAGACGGGGTTCGCTTGGCGAATGACGTCCCTGACGCGCTGCGTCATGAGCGCCGTGTGCTCGCGGAATTGCGCGGTGCCGAGCGCCGTCAGCGTGTTCTCGCACAGATTCTTCATGACCGAGTACGGCATCGTGCAGACGTGCACGCCCGTCAGCATGGCTTGGCGCACGTGCTCCGCGTGTCGCACCGACGAGAACATGACCTTGCTGTCGTAACCGTAGCGGTCGATGACGTCGACGCACTGCTCGAAAAGCTGGATCGCGTCGTGGCCCTGGTCCTGCATGCGGCCGGCCAGCGGGCAAATGAACGATGCGCCCGCCTCCATCGCCATGTAGGCCTGGTTCAGCGTGTAGATGAGGTGAACGTTGACCTTGTAGCCGCGCGCGCGCAGCCGGTGACAGGCCGTCACGCCGACGTTCGAGATCGGCACCTTGAACACGGGCGGCCGCTCGAGACCGAGCGCCAAGATCCGCTCGGCTTCCGCGATGATCTCGTCCGGCGTCTCGCCGAGTGCCTCGACCTGCAGCTCCGGCACCATCTTCGACAGCTTGACGATCGCGCCGTCGATGTCCGTGATGCCGTGGCGATGCATGAACGTGGGCGTCGTCGTCAGCCCTTTGATGAAGCCGTAACCGAGCGCTGCTTCGATCTCTTTGAAGTCGACGGAGTCGAGGTAGAGTTCCATGGCTTCCTTCAGTGCACCAACTGCGAACGGACCAGATTGTGAATGTCGATGAGCGGCCGCATGAAATTTTCGAGGTCGTCGAGCGCGTATTGGCTCGCGGCATCGCACAACGCTTCGGGCGGGTTCGGATGCGACTCGATGAAGAAGCCGTCGACGCCGGCCGCGACTGCGGAACGCGCTAGAGTGTTCAAGAACTGTCGCGCGCTGCCACGCGGATCCTTGCTCGGGATGCCGTACTTGCGAATCGAGTGGCCTGCGTCGAACACGACCGGATAGCCGATCTGGTTCAGCAAATAGAAGCTGCGCGGATCGACGATGAGGTCGTTGTAGCCGAACACATAGCCGCGCTCCGTGAGGATGATGCGATCGTTGCCCGAGTCCTCGATCTTCTTGACGGGCTTCGCCATGTTCTCGGGCGCCAAGAATTGGCCGTGCTTGATGTTGACGACGGCACCCGTCTTCGCAGCCGCAACGACCAGCTCGGACTGCATGCAGAGGTACGCCGGAATCTGCACGACGTCGCAAACCTCCGCCGCGGGCGCCGCCTGATACGGGTAATGAATGTCGGTGAGAATCGGCAGATCGAATTGCTTCTTGATCTTCTCGAGCATACGCAAGCCGGCGTCGAGCCCCGGCCCTTGGTAGTACTCGAGCGAGCTGCGGTTGTCCTTCGAAAACGACGATTTGAAGATCAGCGGGACGTCGAGACGCTCCGAGATGCCTTTGAGCTTCTCGGCCGTACGCATCATCAGCGACTCTTCCTCGATGACGCACGGCCCAGCGATCAGGAACAGCCGATCGGAGCCGCAATCGATGTCGCGAATGAACACGTGCTTCTTGGTCATGTAGAGCTCGTCATGAAGGGCCTGCGAACGAGCGCGGGCGCTCGAATACCGCGGCATTCTGCGGCCTAGGGTCGGCGCGTGGCAAGGACTTACGGACGCGTCCTGAGAAGCTGCGCAAGCAACGCGTAGTTGCGCTCCGCCGCGCCGCGCCCGCGCTCGACGACGAGTTGCGCGCGCTGTCCGAGCGCACGGCGCTCGTCGCGATCGCCGACGAGCGCGATGATCGCGTCGCGCAGCTCGGCCGCATTGCGCACGAGTTTACCCGCGTCGGCGGCGAGCAAGTCGTCGACCGTTTCCTTGAAGCTGAAGTTATAGGGTCCGAACACCACGGGCACACCGAAGATCGCGGGCTCCATGAGGTTGTGGCCGCCCTTGTTCGCGCCGCGATAGAACAAGCTGCCGCCGACGAACGCGACGTCGGCAAGCGCGTACAAACGGCCGAGCTCGCCGACGGTATCCACGAGTAGCACGCCCGTACGACCCGGCGGCGCCGCTGTGCCGGTATCGACAGCCGTCTTCCGCGTCACCTGCAAGCCGCGTGCGCGGGCGCGCTGCTCCACGGCATCTGCATCGGCCGGATAGCGCGGCACGACGATCAGCGCAGTTGCGCGGTTCGCTGCACGAGCCGCCGTGTACGCATCGAGCAGCGCCTCGTCTTCACCGTCGTGCAAGCTGCCGCCGATCAGCACGACATCGGGAGGCGCGAAGCCGAGCAAGGCTCGCAGCTCGCGGCTCTGCTCGGCACCCATGCTCGGCAGCGCTAGGTCGTACTTCATGTTGCCCGTCACGTGCAGCCGCGCGTCGGGCACGCCCAGCGCGCGCAGGCGCTGCGCGTGCTCTGCCGTCTGCACGGCGAGCACCGCGAACTTCGCCAACACCCGCGGCACCAGGCGCATGCGCGCGTGGACGCTGAACGACTTCGCGGACATCTTGCCGTTGACGAGCGCCGCCGGCACTCCACGGCCGTGCGCCGCGCCGATGAGATTCGGCCAGAACTCGGATTCGGCAACGACGAGCAGGCGCGGATTGAACCGCCTCATGAAACGCGCCACGACGAACGACAGGTCGACGGGCAGCGGCACCACGCAGTGGCGTGCGTACAGCTTGCGCGCCGTCGTGAGCCCCGTCGCCGTGAACGCAGAGATTACGAGCGGGACCTCCGGGAAGTCGCGCTCGAGCGCTGCGACCAATGGCTTTAGCACCGTCACCTCGCCCGCAGACGAACCGTGCAGCCAGATGGAGGTCGGCAGGCCGGCGCCGAGTCCGACGCCGAAACGAGCTGCGAAATCGCGCCGCCCGCTCGCGCACAAGCGATACAGGAGCCACGGCGACAAAAGGATGCAGGCGATGAGATAGACGAAATCGAGCAGCAATCGCATCGGCCAACTCGGCGGCACGCTGGCGCCGAAGTCTACTCCACTCCTGCAGCGAAGCGGCGGCTAGCTAGACGCTCGCGTGCTCGGGCCAATCGCGGACGATCGGCCTCCGCCCAAGCGTCGCCGTCGCCGCATGATGCTCGATCCAGTCGACGACGAGGTCGCCGCGCATGGGCCGGCCGATGTAGAAGCCCTGTGCCATCTCGCACTCGAGCTCGCGAATCGCGCCGATCGCTTCGGCACTGTCGACGCCTTCGGCGACGACGCGCATTCCGAGTGCGTGCGCGAGTGCAATGACCGTCTTGACGATCTGCTTGTCCGTCTCATCGACGGCCACGGTGCCGATGAAACGCTTGTCGATCTTGATCTCGGCGGCCGGGATTTGCTTCAGATACGTCAGCGAGGAATAACCCTTGCCGAAGTCGTCGATGGCGAGATCGATGCCGAGCTTGCGCAGCCTCTCGATGCTCGCGAGCGAAGAGGCGTCGCCTTGAACGAGGCTGTCTTCCGTCAGCTCGATCGTGAGGCTCATGCCGTGCTCGTCGAGCGCGGCCTTCAGCGCCTTCACGCGCGTCGAGAATTCCGCGTGCGTCAGAAGTTGCGGAGACACGTTGACGGCGATCGAGAACGGAGTCTGGATCGCGCCCCAGTGCCGCAACTGCTCGATGATGCGGTCGAACACGAGCCAGGTCAGCGGCACGATCGCGCCATTGCTCTCCGCGAGGGGAATGAAATCGCTGGCGGGCACGAAGTTGCCGGACTCGGTGCGCCAACGCACGAGCGCCTCCATGCCGCAAACGCGGTGCGAGGCGAGCTCGACCTTCGGCTGGAAATAGACTTCGAGCTGACCGCGCGCGACGGCGCTCTGCAGCTGCGACTCGAACTTCCACAACGCAGCCTGCTGCTGCGTCGCGTCGGGACGATAGATGTCGTACGCCAGCTCTTTTTCGCGCGCTTCCTTGAGCGCGAGCTCGGCGCGGCGAAACAGAGTGCCCGCATCGTCGGCGTGCGATGGGTAGACCGCGACACCGAGAGTCACGTCGACGAGAAAATGGTCGCCGCCGACTTCGAGCTGCGGCGGATTGTCCTCGGTCAAGGCAACGGCGGCGTCCATGATCTTCGACATCGAATCGCAATCGACGAGCACCGCGAAGCGTCGTTCCGACAAGCGGATGATCGGCGTGCGCGGGGGCAAGATGTCGCGCAGGCGCTCCGAGTAGCTCGCACAGAACGACTCGCACTGATCGTGGCCGAACGTCGTCGCAATGCGGTTGAACGCGTCGAGCTGGCCGAGCAACAGCCCCGCGAGCCGGCCCTGCTGCCCTTGGCGCAGGAACTGCTCGATGAAGCGGATGCGCGCGCTCTGCTTTTTGCTCGAGCCGGTGTCCTCGTGCGCGTCGGTCACTCGGGAAGTCCTAGCATCTGCTAAGAGGGAGCGGCAATTTGAGCAGAAACGGCGACTTATCGCTGTGAGAAGGGTCACGATGCCCGCCGGGCCATCGAAGGGGGCGAACGGCAGGTTGACGCGTCCACTTCTGACGGGGCGCGTCAGATGCGATTGACATAACGGCGCCACCGCTACGGAACAGCGCAGCGCGCCGACGCTGGCATGCGCCTTGCTTCGTGCCTACGGCACGCCGACGGAATGGCATGCAGAGGCGGGAGAATCATGGCGAGAGTGAAGCCAAGCATCAGGCCCACCGAGACATATACGGAGCCGAACTTCTTGCGCGTCTACACGGCGGAGCAGCCGAAGCCGCAACGCCAACGGCTAGCCACGATCGAGCATCTGTCTTACAGCGCCGCGAACGGCACTGGCCGCTCGGGCTGGAGCTGCACGACGATCGTCGATGGCGAGGCGATGTCGAAGGACGACGCGATGTTCATCGCGCGAAGCTACGCCGTCGAGCACGACGTCCCCGTCATCTACGAGTGCCACGCCAACTAACGGCGCGGCCGAATCGCCTCAACGCGGGATCAGCGCGCGCAGCTCTGCCGCGCTCAAGTTGCCTTGCGCGAGCGGCTGGCCGAGATCGAACTGGCGCGACTGAGCCAGCGTGCCGACCATCACGGGATCGAAGCCCGCATCGCGAATTAGGCGTTCCGCGACGGCGATGGCCGCAGCATCGTCGCCGCCGATCGGAATTGCGATGCGATCCGGCTGCCGGTTCGCTCGGTCCGCCAGCGACGCCGCCGGGATGCAATTGAACGCGCGCACGACACGATTCGTCTTCAGCAGCTCCGCCGTCGACACGCCGGCACCTTTGCGGCGCCACTCCGCGGCATTCGGGCCGTCGCGGCCGTCCACGGGGTTGCTGGTATCGATGATGACTTTACCCGCGAGTAGGCTGCCGAAGTCCTCGCCGATTTGCGGCATCGCACCAAAAGGCACGGACACGAGCACGACGGAACCGAAAGCCGCCGCTTCGCGTGGCTGACCGACGTGGGCGCGCGGCCCCAGCTCTTTCGCCAACGGCTCGAGCTCCTCGGGATGGCGCGACGAGATCAACACCTCGTGCCCGGCATTCACCCAATGACGAGCCAACGCGCCGCCGATGCGGCCGGTGCCGATGATGCCGATCTTCAGCGGCTCCTGGGCCGCGGCGAGACGCGTGTCGACGAGCGCAGCGGCGCCGAGGGCCGCACCCGCGCCGAGTAGCACCGTGCGCCGCGTGAAGGTCTTTCGAATCGAGCGTGTGCGCATGTCGTCCCCCTCTCTCGCAACGGCAAGACCGAACGATCATAGCCCGCGGTCGGCAGCTCGCAGGCAGCAGCCTCGACAATTCTTGACCGTGGAAAACTCTACGGCTCGATCTCGAGCTCGGCTTCGATCTCGACGGGCAAATCGAACGGCAGCTCGGCCATTCCGACTGCGCTGCGCGAATGCGCGCCGCGCTCCGGACCGAACAGCTCGAGGATCAGGTCGGAGAACCCGTTCATGACGCGCGGCTGCTGATTGAAGCCTGTTGCGGAATTGACCATGCCGAACACGCGCGTCCAGGCTTTGATTCGCTCGAGGTCCCCGAGCTCGCGCTCGATGCTGCCGAGCATCGCGAGCGCCGTCAGACGGGCGGCGCGATACCCCTGCTCTACCGATAAATCGCGGCCGACTTTGCCGAGTGGAGGCGCCAACGTGCCGTCGGCATTGAGCGGCCCGTGACCGGACACATACGCACGAGTCCCGAGCACCCGCACCAAGCGGAACGGCAACACGACGCCGGCCGGCGGCCGCACAGCCTTTGGTAATACCAAACCCAGGGTGGCGAGCTTCGCGGAGATCGACGACACGGCTCAGCTCGCCGCGCCGCGCGAGCGACTCAAGAACCAGATTGCGCCGGCAAAACCCACGATCGCCTGCACGACTCTGAGGCCGATCCAAACATCCGTCGTGAGCGCGTTCTGCCCAGAGGCAAACCACCAGACTGCATGCGCACCGACGAGCAAGCACACGCCGGCGTTGACGAGGTAACGATTGCTTCGTGACATGAGCTCCCCCGGGTGCAGCGTAGCCAACGCCGCGTGCGCCCCGCAAGCGGCGCTCAGAGCGAGAGGTAGCCGGACACGGCGCGCAGCAGCATGAACCACAGCGCTAGCGACGCGGCCACGTAGCAGGAGAACCGCACCATCACCCGATTGAAGGTGCAGTGCACGATGCTGTGCGCGACGCGAAAGAGCACGAACAGCCATGCTGTGACGACGTAGATGCCGTCGACGCCGTTCGTGACGAACAAGATGAGCGCGAGCGCGTAGAACAGCACCGGCAGCTCGAACAGGTTCTTCAAGTTGTCGGACGGGTTCGAAACCGCGGCCGGCGACAGCCGCGCCAGCTCGCCCGGTATTTCGAGCTGCCGCGGGTCGATGCGCTCGTTACGAATGAACGCGATCCGGCGCACGTACATGAACACCCAGACGGCCAGCGTCAACGTCATCAACGCGAGGACGGGCCCGAAGATCGCCGTTTGCTGCATCGTACCGATCCTTCAGCGCGGCAGGGCGAGCCCGCGGTCCGCACGCGCTTTCGCGATCAACTCGTCGACGATCGCGAATTGCCCGGCGAGGTCGCCCGCCGTGTCGATCTCGACGCGATAGCGCCCGTCAATGACGAGCGTCGGCACGCCGGACACCTGCGCCGTGCGTGCGAGCTGGTCGCCGCGGGCCACGAACGACTTCACGCTAAAGGCGCCGAGGGCGGCTTCGAACGCCGCACGATCGACACCCTGCCCTGCCGCCCAGTCGACGACCTGCCGCACCGTCGAGAAATCGACGTGCTCGGTATGGATGGCCGCAAATACGGCGGCGTCGAGCTCCTGCGCTTTGTTCACGGAGCGCAGCGCGTAGTAGAGCTGCGCCGGTAGCAGCCAGAGCTGGCGGCCTAGGCCGACGGCCACGCGATCGAGCATCACGTCGGCCGGCAGCTTCTTTTCCCATTCGCCGAGGGCCGGTGCCAAAACCGCGCAATGCGGGCAGGCATACGAGAAGAAGTCGAGGACGACGACCTTGGCGGGATCGGGCCGCGCCATCGCGGGCACGACGAGCTCGTAATCACGGCCTTCCTGCGGCTCGACCGCCGAGGCCGGCGGGGCCATCGACCACACGCCGAGCAGCAACGCAAAGCTGCGCAACCAACACCGCCGTCGCATGACCCCCGCCTGCATAGTCCGCTAGGTGCCGACGATCTGCACGGGAATACCTTCGGGGTCCCGCACGTAAAAGCCGTAGTCGAGATTTTGCTGGGCCGTGAGCCCGTGCTTCGCGAGCTCGGCCGTCACGGCCTCGCGGTCGAAGCCGTCGATCGCGATGGCGAAGTGGTCGACGATGCCGACGGGCGCTTTGCGATGCAGCGACACGATGATGCGAGTGACGCCCATGCGCACGATCTCGTTCTCCTTGTCCTCGCCCAGGATCTTCAAGCCGAAGATCTTCTGGTAGAACTCGATCGAGCGCGCCATGTCGGTGACTTGGATGCTGATGTGATCGATCCGCGTTGCGCTGAACGGCGTGGTTTGCGCTGCCGCCGGCAACGCGCCGCCGGCCGCCGCCACCGCGGTCAAGCCCTGCACGAGTTGCCTGCGCGACAAAATGCCGCGCTCGAAACCCGTGACCAGTTCGTCGATGACCGAGCTCATGTCGCCCCCTCGGTTTGAAGAGAGCGCTCAGTCTACGCCGCGCGCGCCTCAGAACCGATAGTCGAACGCCAGGCTCATCGTCCGCGGTTTGCCGCGCAGCCACGTATCGGAATAGTAGTTCGCCGACGCGTAGAGCTCGTCGAAGATGTTCTCGGCCTTCAGCGTCAGAGCGACGTTGGCGCTCGCGTCGAAGCGTACGGACGCGTCGACCACCGTGAAGGCCGGGATTGGGATCGTTGGATGGAACCGCTCCCCGACGTAGCGCACGTCCGCGAGCAGGCGCACGTCGTCACTCACGCTCCACGCGACGCCGGCGTTCATCGTTTGCTCCGGCACGAATAGCGGCGTCTCCCCGGTGTCGGTCTCGGCATCGAGCGCAGCCAAGTTGCCGTAGATCTGCAGCGCATCCGAGACCGTCAGCGTGAAGCCGACCTCGATGCCCGTGGACGTTTGCTCCGGAATGAACAGTAGGTCATCGGGATCGCCCGACGTCGGGTCGTCCTCGATCAGATCGTTCTTGGTGATGTCGAACAGCGCCAGGTTGAACGCCAAGCCCGTACCGGTGACCTGGTGTTTGATGCCGATCTCCACCTGCTCGCTCTCGATCATGTCGGCTTGGCCCGTGAGCGCCGCCGCCGTGACGACGGAGCTGCCGGGATGCGTGGCGCCCGTACCGTATTGCGCATAGAACGCCGTGTCGGCATCGATGTCGTAGACGACACCGAGGCGGCCGGTCGTCGCGTCAACTTGCTGATCGACGGGCGCGCGGCCGACGCGCGTGTAAAACGTGTCGTAGTCGTCCCAGCGCAAGGCGGCGACGATCGAGAACCGGTCGGTCGGGCTAAACTGCGCCTCGGCGAACACGGCCTGCTGCTGCACGTCGGATTCGTTGTCGGGCACGTACAACGCGTCCGTGATGTCGGCCAGCACACCGGGCTCGAAATCGAACGGATCGACGACCTCGAAGTCGGTGTCGAAATCGATCGGGTCTGGATTGCCCGGCCCGAAGTTCGTCGGCCGCGAGAACGAGATGTCGTTGGCCTCGATGCCGACCGACGCACGCACACCGCTCGACGGATTGAAGACGAGGTTCAAACGCGCGCCGTCGTGGTCCATGTCGTGGCCGATCATCAGCGGGTCCCAACGCTCGAGCGTCTGGCTCGCGTCGTCGTAGAAGTAGTACTCGCTATTCTTCCAGAGCCGCTCCGTGGACAACCGATAGAGCTCGGCCTGCAAGCTCACGGTCTCCGAGGCCTGCCAATCGGCCTTCAGGCGCACGGAGTCGTCCTCGTAGTGGATGTCCGAGTCGGCGACGTTGAAATTCGAGTCGAGGAACGGCTCGAAGAAATCGCCGTTGACGACGGGAATACCGAAGTAGCGCATCGGGTTCTGCTCGCCGCGGTCGTAGCGGGCCGAGAGCTCGAGGTCGTCGCTGAGCTCCCAGGTCAAGGCCAACGACAACATTTCGGAGTCGCTCTCGCCGTCACGCACCCAGTTGTCGGAGTCGTTCTTGCTGTAGTCGATGCGATACGCCAGCGCGTCGCCGAGCGGCCCCGTGTAGTCGAGCCCGATGAACGACGTGCCGTCTTGGCCCGCGATCACGCGCACATCGCCGGCGCGGTCGCGCTGCGGGCGGCGCGGGATGATGTTGATGGCACCGCCGATACCGCCCTCGCCGTACATCACGGACGACGGGCCCTTCAGGACCTCGATGCGCTCGACGCCCCAGGTATCGAACGGGAACGTGATCGTGTCCGCGGCATTGAAGTAATTCGTGCCGTCGAAGAGCTTGGTCACGGCGCCTTGGCCGTCGAAACCACGCGCGCCGATGCTCGAGTTGCCGTTGCCCGGGTTGGACTGGTTCGTAAAGCCGGCGCTGCGCGTCACGGCTTCGAGCATGCCGGTGTCGATGCGGGAGCGGATCGCGTCGCCGTCGATGACGTCGACGGTCGCCGGCGTCTCGAGCAGTGTGAGGTCCAAGCGGCTGCCGGTCGTGCTTTCGCGCGCGCCCTGCGTACCGAACACCAACACCTCTTCGATGTTGTCGGTCGTTTGGGCCCCGCCGGGTGCCGTGTACCCGCCGCAGGCGGCAAACACTGCGAGCGTCAATACGTTCTTCTTGTGCTGCACGGTATCTCCAAATGAAACGACGCGTCGCCGCCATGCGGCGGGCGGCGCGAACGATCGCTCGAAGCATCGACCGTGGTTAGTTAATAACGGTTGACTCGTCGGCGTTAGCGATGCCGCCGCCAGCGGAATCAAAGACTTCCGTGGTCGGCGCTAACGGTTAACGTTGCGCAGCGGAGGCGAACAGCAGACGAAATTCAGCGCCCGGGTCGCAATTGCGCACATCGATAGTCGCCGAGCACGCAAGCGCCAGCTGCCGAACGAGCGCGAGCCCGATGCCCGTGCCGACGGTTTCGCGCGTCAGCTCGTTCTCGGCGCGGTAGAACAACTCGAAGATCTTTTTCATTTGCGCCTTCGGCACGCCTGGGCCGTAGTCGCGCACCGTGAACAGCACGTGACCGTCGCCGGTGCGCCGCGCCGCGATTTCTACGGCCTTGTTCGCCGCCCCCGCCGAGAACTTCAGAGCGTTGTCGACGAGATTGATGAAGATCTGCGCGAAGCAGTCCCCGTCGGCGACGACGGCCGCATCGGCCGGCGCTTCGTTGCGCACGGTCAGCACGAAGCCGGCACGCTCGACCTGCGTCGCAACCTTCGATCGAACGAGATCGAGCAACTCGGCGACCGTCACGCTCTTCAGGTCGAAACGCTGCGTGTTGCGTGTGAGGCGGGCTAGTTGCAGGACGTTCTCGATCAAGCGCGACAAGCGCTCGCTCTCGCTGTGGATGTACTCGTAGTAGGTCTGCCGCTTCGCCTCGTCGGCCCAGCCGGCCTTCAGCATCTCGCCGTACATGCGAATCGACGTCAGCGGCGTCTTGAGCTCGTGACTGACGGCCGACACGAAGTCCTGTTGCTGACGCGCGAGGCGCATCTGCCCGACGCCAAAGCGGTACATCAAGAACGAGCCGACGCTGAGCACGGCCGCAAGCGTCACGGCGACCCAGGCGAGCAGCGTCGTGCCGGGTGCCGGCGGCAGTGAGCCGACGAGGAACGACAGCTCGACGTCGCCGAGCGGCGGCGACAGCCGCACGCGGTGCAAGACAGTCCCTGCGAGATCGGCGGAGCGGTAAGCATCGCCGGCGGCGGCCAAGCGATCCAACACGCGGCCTTGGAACGCGACGCTCAAGTGGCTCGCGGCACCGACGCTGCTCGCGCGATACGGCATCTCGATCGCTGTCGCGACGAACGCCTCGCGATCGATCAATGCCCCCTGCACGTATCGCTGGCCGTCGCGCCAGACGTTGCGGAACAGAACGAGATGCCCCGTATCGAGCACGCCGAGCTCGAGCGGGTCGATCTCGCTGGCAAACGTGCGCACGGCGACCTCGGCCTTGGCTGCGTTGCCGTTCGCGCCGCCGGCGGCATCCCCCTCGGCGTCTGCCGCGGCATCGGCCAAGGCCGGCTCCGCGACGAATGTTTGCTCGACTCGCTTGCGGCGCTCCTCGGCAGCGAGGCTGTCCTCGTCGATGCGCTGCAGTGCGGACGTCACGACCTCGCGGGCGGCAGCGCGCGCCTCGACGGCGCTGTCGCGCACCGCCACGCTAGGCTGTGGCGTCTCGGCGGACGCCAGGCGGTCGAAGGCGGCCTGGACGGAGACGCTCGGCGGCGGCGCGGCAGGCGCGGCGCTTGCCCCTGCCTGTGCGCGTTCGGGTTCCCCGGGCGCGTCGTCGCGTGCCACGCGCACTAACTGATTGCGGGCCAGAAGGTCGCGGAGCTCGGCGACGCGCGCCGCGCGCGCGGCCTCCTCCGCTGCCGTAATGCCGTAATCGGCGGCGGCTACACGTGGCGGCGGCAACAGCGGCGTCGTGAGATTGCCGGCGGCATCGATCTGAAACCAGCCGAGCACGCCCGGCAGCGCGCTGTTGACGGGGAACACCGAAAGCGGCGAGCGCTGCACGAAATTGGCCGCGGCGTTGCCCTCGACGACGAGGAACGAGTATTCCCCGAAAGAGCGGGCATCCTCGACGCCGATGGTCGCGCGCAGAGCGTCGTCGATGCGCGCCGCGAGCTCCTCGGCTGCGACCTGTGCGTTACGAAACGACTGCCACTTGAGCTGGCCGTACGCCTGTGCGATCAGCACCGCTGCAGGAATGGCGAGCGCAAGAACAAACGCCGCGAGCACGAGCTTGAGCCCGCGCTCGTCGAAGCGTTTGAACGCTCCACGCTTCACGCGCTCACCACGAGCCGATAGCCCGTGCCGCGCACCGTGATCAAGTTGCGCGGCTCCTTGGCGTCGGGCTCGATCTTGCGCCGCAGCTTCGCGATGTGAATGTCGACGGTGCGCGTCTCGATCTCGGCCGAGCGGTCGTAGCCCCAGACTCGCGTCAAGAGCTCGTCGCGTGACACGGGCCGTTCCGTGTTGCGCTGCAAGTATTCGAGAATCTCCATCTCGCGCCGCGTGAACGTCAGAGCCTCGGAGCCGCGGCGCCCCGCCAAGTTGCGCGTGTCGATCTCCACGTCGCCGGCGAGCTTGATGTGCGTAGCGGCAGCGACGCCCGCACGCGAGCGCCGCAGCACGGCTTTGACTCGCAGCACGAGCTGCGCGATCGAAAACGGCTTCGCGATGTAGTCGTCGGCGCCGAGCGCCAACCCGTTGACGATGTCCTCGTCGCTCGTCTTCGCCGTCAACATGATGATCGGTTGATCGCGGTCGATCTTTCGGACCTCGTCGCAAATCGAAAAGCCGTCGCGGCCCGGCAGCATGACGTCGAGCAGCAGCAGGTCGTACTGGCCCGTCAGCGCCTTCTGCAACCCGTCGCGGCCGTCGCCGACGGCGTCGACGCGAAAGCCGTGGTAGACGAGCACGTCGGTGAGGCCGTCACGGATGGCGGCCTCGTCCTCGACGACGAGAATGCGGGGTTTCGCTGCGTCCATCGTGCCGCAAAGGCTAGCAGCTCGAAGCAGCGCGACGTGTAAATCCTTTGTAAAAGCACGCGCCAGTTGGCAAAAAGTTGGCGAGACGCGCCCGTGCAGTGAGCTAGGCCGTCCCTGGCCAGGCTCGCGTGTGCAATGCATGCAGCGTGCCAGCTCGAACGCGTCCGGCCGCCGCGAAGCCACGTGCTGCAGCGGGCCGTTTGCACACCAATTCGGTGCGGAACCTGCGAACCGCGCACCGCAGTGGCTCAAACGACGATGTAAACGCCGCGTAAACATCCCCCGCATCTTTTTGCATTGGCGCGATAGAGCGCCCGCCGCCGCGTTCCTACAGTGGCTCCCACGTCGAACCACACGAGGAGGCGAATCCCATGGCGCTCATCAACCGAATGTCGCGGCTGTTCACGGCGGATGTGCACGCCGTGCTCGACCGCATCGAAGAGCCGGACGTGCTGCTGAAGCACGCGGTCCGCGAGATGGAAGAGGAGCTCGCACGCGGCGAGCAACGCGTGCGCGCGCTCGCTCACGAGCACGGCGCGCTCGGCGAACGCCAACGCAAGACGCGCGCAGCGCTCGTCGAGCTCGGCGAGCAGCTCGACGTTTGCTTCGCCAACGGGAACGAGGACCTCGCGCGCAAAGTTCTCAAGCGCCGGCTCGAGACGGAACGCCTCGAGCGGCACCTCGACGAACGGCGGGCGTCGCTCGAGCAAGAGCTCGGCGCGCACCGCACGGCTCTCGAGGAGCAGCGCGAGCAGCTCGACCTCATGCGGCAGAAGGCCGAGCTGTTGACGGCGGTGCCCGGCGACGCGGCCAAAGCCGAGTTCGTCGTCGGTGACGCCGAGGTCGAAGTTGCACTGCTGCGCGAACGACAGAAGAGGCAGCCGTCATGAGCGCGCCGAGCAAACCCTCGCTTAGCGCAGGGATCGGCGTCGCGTTCGTCGCGAGCGCTTGCGGCGCGGCGCTCATCGCTGCGCTGGCGCCCTGGCTCGGCGGCGGGACCGCCGTGCGCGCGGTCGTCGCGCTGCTCGGCTTCGCGTACGTTCTGTACGCCATCGCGAGCAGCCGCGAGCGCGTCGGCCGGATCACGACCGTCGCATGCTGGCTCGCGATCGCGTGCGGCGCGTGGCTCTTGAGTCCGCCGCTCGCGGGCTACGTGCTGCTGCACGTCGGCCTCGTGTGGCTCGTGCGCTCTCTCTATTTCTACTCGGGGCTTGTCCCGGCGCTGGCGGATCTCGGCTTGAGCTTGCTGAGCGCCGCGTTCGCCGCCTGGGCGGCGCAACGCTCGGGCAGCGCTTGGCTTGCGCTCTGGTGTTTTTTCTTGGCGCAGGCCTTTCATGTGCTGATTCCTGCGTCGCTGATGCAGAGCGGCAAAGCCGCACCCGACACGGCCGACGACGCGTTCGCCCGCGCACATCGCGCGGCCGAGGCGGCCGTGCGGCGCCTCTCCTCTTCCGCCCATTGAGCCACTCGATTCACGAAGGAGCTTCGAACATGAAGACGAACATCTTGGTCACCGGCGTCGTGCTCGCCACTGTCGGCGCAGTTCTGCTCTACCCGACGATTCGCGGCAACGCGGCTAGCAACCCGTTACCTCGGCACGGCGTCGTTACGCCCGTGGGCGCCAAACGCGTCGAGGTCGTGTTCGTGCTCGACACGACGGGCAGCATGGGCGGCCTCATTCACGCCGCCAAGGAAAAGATTTGGTCCATCGCAAGCACGCTGGCGCAGGCGCGGCAGGCGCCCGAGATCTCCATCGGCCTCGTCGCGTACCGCGATCGCGGCGACGCCTACCTGACCCAGGTGGTCGATCTGAACCGCGATCTCGACTCGATGTACGCGAAGCTGATGGACTTCGCCGCCGACGGCGGCGGGGACGGCCCCGGGGGCGGCAACGAAGCGGTGGCGGGGGCGGTTCACAGGATGTCGGGGGGCCCG
>JACZCZ010069447.1_pt1 | contig 16482 bp, 16 predicted proteins | sample 8641811 | NCBI WGS metagenome assembly JACZCZ01 (sample SAMN15324610, study PRJNA640507) | soil metagenome | isolation source: intercropping peanut in the first line | place: China: Luxin town, Laibin City, Guangxi Province | collected 2019-07-25 | depth 10cm m | reverse complement strand
GACTTTCTGCCGGGCGCCGGCGATTGGGGCGACGTGGATTTGCGCGACGCAATCGATCACGCGCGGGCACATGACAAGCAGGTCTTGGCCGTGGTCGCTGGTCACATGCACCACAAGCTGCGTGGCGGCGGCAATCGCACCTGGACGGTGCAACGCGACGGCACGCTCTACGTCAACGCGGCACGTGTGCCCCGGATCCAGCGGCGCGACGGGATCCGGCACCACCACCACCTCGCCCTGCATGTGACGGACAAGGCCTCCGTCACCGAGCACTGGATCGCCGCAACCTGAGCGCCCCCCGCCCTACGGCTGGCCAGGCTAAAGGAAAGACCACCGGCCGCCGTAAGCAAATCGGGTGGAATCCTCAGGCGCCGCCGCCAATGCCTCCGCGCTTCACCGCGACTTGCCACCCGATGTGTTCGTGGGTCGGCAAGCGATCCTCGATGCCAGCGAGCGGGTGTGGGCCTACGAGATTCGCTACGGCCAAATCGGCGCGCACGTGGCAACGCCGGAAGGTGGCGATGCGCTGACGCTGGCGCAGGTCTTGGCTGCGGTGGTCGATACCGGCACCGAGCGCGCCGTGGGGAAAGAGGACGTGCTGGTGTACTGCCCACCCTCGGCGTTGCTGGAAGAGCTGCCGCCGCTGATCGCGAAGGACCGCTTGATTCTTCAGCTGCCGGCGGACCTTGCGCTCGGGGCGGACACGCTCGCCGCGCTGCAAGCGCTCAGAGCCCAGGGCGTGCGCTTCGCCGTGCGCTGGCATCACGACACGATCGAAGACGCGTTGCTCGATCAGATGTCCGTGGTGCGGTTCGACGTCAGCGCGCTTTACAACGACACGCTGCGTGATCGCGTGGAGGAGATGCGTGCACGTGGTTTGACGTTGGCGGCCGATGGCGTGATCGACTGGGACGATCACAAGCGCGCGGTCGAGCTCGGCTTCCACTACTTCCAGGGCGAGTTCTTGTGCGCGCCGCAGACGATCGAAGGCCGACGTCCGCCGCCGTGTCACATCGCCACATTGGCGATCTTGAGCGCGCTGCAGCGCGCGCCCGTCTCACTTCAACATCTAGAGGTGCACCTCCAGCGCGACGTGGGGCTCAGCTTTCGACTGATGCGCTGCATCGGCTCGGCCGCACACGCGCGGCGCGCACCGATCACGTCGGTCAAGCACGCGGTGATGATGCTGGGGCTGGACCACCTGCGCCGTCTGGTCACGATGCTCACGCTCTCGGCGATGTCGGAGAAACCGTCGGAGCTGCTGCACGTGGCGCTGACGCGTGCTGCGATGTGCCAACAGCTCGCGGTCACGAGCAAGCACGTCGACCCCAACACGGCCTACACCGTGGGCCTGTTCTCGGTGCTGGATGCGCTGCTCGATTGGCCGATGGAGGCGATCGTCAGCCAGCTGCCGGTGGCGGAAGAAGTCTCTCGGGCGCTGCTGGAGCAAGAGGGCGCGGCCGGCGACATCCTGCGCTGCACCCTCGGCTACGAGGGCGGTCTGTTTCGCGACGCCGCGGCGGTCGGACTCTCGGTGGGCGACCTGTCCAGCGCGTACCTGACCGCATTGGCTTGGGCTGACGCCGCGCGCGCCGAGCTGGCCACCCCATAAGCCTTTTCTCGGTCTGCCGGCCGGACTCACCTGAGCGTTGGCTTTGGTGACTGTGGCGGATTGGCATATCCTGCCGCCCGTCGATCGCGGCACGTGGGGTGTGGCCATCGACAGACATTGGCGACTGGGGTGGATGTTTTCGCCGGCCTGTTCCGGCCTGTCGCCCGTAACACCGTGGGGAGTCATGGACGGAAGGCGCAAATCCCGGACCCAGGTGGCGCTGGTCGCACGCTATCGGAGCCCCACCGTCTTCGAGTTCGTCGAGGAGCAGTGCTTCGATCTCTCGGAAGGCGGCATGTTCATCAAGTCCAAGGCGCCTGCGCCCAGCGGCACGCTGCTGAAGATCGAGTGCCAGGTGGCAGAAGGTCCGGACACGATCACCGCGGTGGCGCGAGTAGTCTGGCTACGCGAGACCGAAAACGCCGAGGGCCCGCGTGGCATGGGCGTAAAGTTCGTGAAGTTGGAGAACGGTAGCGCCGACGTCATCGCCCGTGTGCTCGCCCGCGCTTCCCAGAGCTTGCCGCCGGCTGCCCCCACGCCGTCTGCGCCGCCGCCGAGTCGATCGGCGCCACCACCTGCGGTCGTGGAAACACCGCTGCCCGCTGCATTGGCCAGCACCGTGTTGGCCATGGACGCGCCGAAGGTCCCCGCACAAGCCGCGCCATCGACAACGGCCAGCACCGCGCCTGCGAAAGCGGAACCGGCGACGCCGACCGCGACGCCTGCCGCCACGCCACCCAAGACCGCAACGGCCGCTACCGCCGCGGCAGGCGGCGCCAAACCCGCGTCGCCGTCCGCCCCCGCAACGCCGGAACCCGGATTTCCGACCGCCGCCTGGGTGATCGCCGGCATCGTGATCGTGGTGATCGTCGTGATCGCGACGAGCGGAGGCAAGGAGCCACCGCCCACGCCGCGCGTGATCGCTCCGGCCGCCGCCGCCAGCCCGCAACCCATGCCGACGCCCGCGCCGGAGGCAACACCGGAACCAACACCGGAACCAACACCGGCACCGCCCGCACCGATCGAGCCAGTCGCCGCAACGCCTGCCGCCGTAGCCGAGCCGACACCCACAGCGCCCGTGGTTGAAGCCGCCCCGACGTCGGCGGCACCCGCAGTTCCCCCTCCGTCGCCGGAACCGGTCGCAGCCCCGGCATCCACGGAGGTTGCCCCGGCACCGGCAGCCACACGCGCCTCGGGCTACGTCGTGAGCGTCGTGAGCACGCCGCGTGGCGCGTCGATCACCGCCAACGAGCAAACCTGTACCTCACCGTGCACGCTGCGGTTCACTGACCTCGGCACGCCGATCAAGATCAACGCTGCCAAGGCGCGTCATCACCCGACCGCCGCAACCATCACCGCGCAGGATGCCTTCACGGAACGCGATGGCGCCCTGCACCGGACGTTGTATTTGAAGCTTCACCCCGAGGCCGCAGCGGAAGAGCCTGCAGCCGCACCCTCACCGTCCGCACCTGAAGCGCCCGCCGAGCCCCAGTGACCCAGACCAACAACCGACCCAGCTCGCCGCCGCGTCGCCACAAGACGCGCTTCTTTGGACAGTTCCTGCTCGCCGAGGGGTACATCACTGCGCCGCAGCTCTTGGCCGCGCTCGAATACCAGGAACAGTTCAATGCGCGCCTGGGTGAGTATGCAGTGGCGCTCGGCTTGCTCACGCTGTTCGACGCACAGCGCATCCACGCGCTGCAGGTCGAGAAGGATCTGCTGTTTGGTCAGGCCGCGCTGGAGCTATCGCTGCTGACCAAAGAGCAGCTGCGCCAGGTGATGGCGGCGCAACGCAACGACCACGTCTTGCTCGGCGAAGCGTTGTGCAAGCTTGGCTACGTGGACGAAGCGACGATCAAGCGCGCGCTTACCGAGCTCGGTGACACGACGAATCAGATCGATCCGGATCAGTGGCTCAACATCGGGGCCGACGTGCCTGCGCGCGAGTGGGTCACCAAGACCTGCTACCTGACGCACAAGCTGCTGCAGCGCCTGTGGGACCTGCCGAACAAAGCGAGCGAGGCACAAGCGATCGAAGACGTGCTGCGCTTGTCCGATCGCAACGTCACGCTCTCGCTGCGCGGCGATCATACGTTGCAGGTCTATCTCGGCGTGCCGCACGCGGCGGCGCAACGCGCGGTGCGCGTGATTCTCGGCAACCCGTCACCGACCGACGGTGAATGCGACGACGCGACACGCGACCTGCTGACCGCGATCGCTCAAAACCTCAAGGTCACGATGGCGTCCGAGGGCATCGCGGTCTCAGTGGGCGACGTGGAGCGTTGCGACTTCAACATCGCTGCAACCGACAAGGTCACGTTGCTCGTGCCGTTCCTGACGCACGAAGGTCAAGTGATCGTCGGCGTTCGCTGCTGATCGACGACGTCCCACGAACGAACGCTACGGCGCAGGTTGTGTTTGCTGCGCGTACAAGACGTGGCCAGACATGGTCAGTTGATTGCTCGACGCAGTGCCGGCAATCGTGCGTCTCATCGCCAGCGTGCCCTCGCCATTCACCGCCACGTCCACCAAGCGCGGCAGCGAGCGCAACACCTCGCCCTTGAGCGTGAGGTTGAGGTGATCGCCTTCGGTCTGACCTTGCCACTCGCCCTCGAACGTCAGACGCGCGCAACGCTCGGTTCCACAGCTCGCGAAGCCGGCAAAGCGCAGCTTCATCTCCGCTTTGCAGCCCTCGAGATCGAGCGCAAGCACCGCGCACGCCTGCGGTTCCTTCACGGACCACGACTGCCATGGCCAGGGCCACATGCGGCGCGTTGGGTAGAACGCTGCGTTGTCGAAGCCGAGCTCGCGAAGCTTCAACGCTTGCTTCACCGAAGGTGTGCCGCCGACCAGCGTTGCATTCCAGCCCTCTTCGCCGGGCGCGAACACCACGGACTTGCCGCGCAAGAGGCCTTGCTTCACCTCGCTGTAGTCCGGACCGCCATCAAGCTCCGCTTGCACGCGGGACGACTCGTCGCGAAACGTCACCGACACCGTACCGTCGCTGGCGTAGGTCACGTCGCGCACGCGCGTCAGCGCAATCGTTCCCGCGCCGGTCCACGATCCACGCGGTGACGACATCTTCGTTGTCGCGGCATCCACTGTGATGCGCGTATCCACTTGCCACGGTGTGTCGAACGCAGGCGCTCCATGCAGCGTCGCCGAGTAACGAATGCCCAAGCCGCCAGCAACCAGGAACAAGATCAACGTGAATGCGCCGCGCAACATCCACCCACGCTTCACCTCGGCGTTGGCGTACGCGATCGACTGCGCCATCTCCTCGTCAGTGATCGAGCCGGCGGGCTTTGGCGTCGGGGCGCCGCGTTGCGCCACCAACATGTTCTGCTCGCGTGCAGGCGCGCGGTTGGCATCTCCTGCGACGCCTGTGCCCGTGCCCGCAACGGCGCCAGCGTTGGTGCGCGCTCGGCCACCGGATTTCTTATGCTCCAAGATCGCAGTGACGACTGGTTGCACGGTCTGCCACTTCGTCTCGCCGTCGACGCGCACCTCGTCGAACGCGGTGATCATGTGGGTCTCGAACAGCTCCAGGAGCTTGTCCGCGCTGACCGGCCCGTCTTCCTGTCCCTCGCTGCGGTAGTAGTACTGAGGCGCGCCCTGGCTCATAGCACTCGTCCGGTCACGGTGATCGAGAGCTGAAGGTCGGTGACGATTGCGCCGAGCGGAATCGCCTGCCCCGCCGCCAGATCAACCTGTGTGCGCGCCAAGATCCGAATCTGCCGCGACGTGTGAACCAGAAAGTTGGACAGCTCGGCAACGCCCTGTGCATGCAGATCGAGCTCGTTCTGCCCAAGGCCCCATTGCTCGATGCGCCCGAGCGGAAACACACCCGGCGAGGTGAAGTCGGTCGCCTGCGCGGGGCCCCACGCCAGCTCCACCGGATCGAGCGGCACGGTCAAATCGTTCTGCGTCACGTTGTAGCGAACGAAGTCGATGTGAATCGCTTCGATGTCACCGACGATCTCGCGTAGCTCGCTGTTGAGCTGCTCAAAATCGATCACCTCGCCGACAGGAAGCACGATCGGCAGCGGGTTCGGATCGCACACGCTCTCGATGCAAGCGAACCCCCACTCACCGATCGACGGCGGACACGGCTGCGTGTCGTCGCAGGCCAACGTTGCCACCAGATCGCCTGACCGCAGCGCTTCGGGCACAGCCAGGTCGGTGTCGCGCACTTCGAAACGCAAAGCATCCGGTGGCGTCTCGACCGTGACGTCGACCGTTCCATCACATGCCGAGAGCCCGACCAGCGACGCCCACCACAGCCACCAGCGAGCACGAAACAACTTCATGGTTCGTTTCCTTTGTCCGGGATGCATGCGCGAAACGCGGGGTCCAATGTACTCGAAATGGAGCGTCGCTGTGTAACGGTGCAGCGGGTGCTTGCGTGCCGTTCGCCACTCAGGGTGGTGGCAACTCGTCCATCAGCGCATGGATCAAGCTCGCGTCATCGTTGCTGACGACACCGGCAAACGGCTGGGCGCGCCAAGACCACGGCAGCCACGGCCACTGTGGCCCGTAGTCGTCGCAGCCGGCGGCGAGCTCATCGGAAGTGCACATCACGCGGACGTGGAAGTGATCATCGTGGGAGCGGCCCTCGCTCGGCTGATGCAGGACGTAGCTCGCGCGCACCAGCAGCTCGGGGTCGGCCTCGTGATCGGCGGCGTAACGCAACAGCAGCGCCTTGATGCCTTGCGAGCAGAAGATCCACTGCACTTGCGCTTGCGAATCCAACAGCAGCGTCCGCACCAACAACCAGTTGCGCGGCAGGTCCAACCAACGCAGGCCGATCGGCGCGTTGTCGGCTTCCAGGTCCGAGTCGGACGATGCGAGCGCGACGCCGAAGCGATCGAAGGCGAGGAAGCCGCGGCCCGGTGCCGAGCGTCCCCAAGCATCGGTGACGTAGGGAATCACGTCCACGTCGCGTCCGCTGCGATGACTGCCGTGGCGCGCATGGCGACCACCGGAGCGCGCAGACAGATCACCGACACGCAGCGGCTCTCCCGGCATCGTCGTGCTCACGACCTCCGCCGCGCGCGCGATCGCACCCACAAGCGAGGGCGTCCCCCAACGCGTGTCCTCGCCGGGCCGCGCACGCACGAAGCCAGGACCGCGCTCGGCCATGGCCACGCCGCGAGCGAGCCAGCCGCGGTTGGGCCGACCACGCGAGACCGAGCCGGGCGCGCTCCCTTCGACGGCGGCCAAACAGCCGGTGATCCACCCGCTCAGGGCGAGCAAGAACAGCCAGCCACCGGGCTGGCATGGGCCCACCTTTTGGCGTATAGGCCGGGCCATTTCTGCGGCTTCGAAGCTTGCAGCGCTGTTGGGGGCACCTGGGTGCACGACGCTTCATTATGAACGACAAGGGACCGATGGATCAGTTCTCCGCGCATTTGGACCGCGGCTGGGATCTGGTGAACCGAGGTGATCTGGCAGGCGCGCTGCTGAGCGCGGAGAAGAGCATCGAGCTCGACGCCCAATCGCCCGAAGCGCACAACCTGCTCGGCTACATCCGCGCGGCCCAAGGTCAGGCCGAGGACGCGTTGGAGCATTACCGCCAGGCGATCGCGCTCGACGAGACGTTCGTCGAGGCGATGCTGAACGCGGCCGAGGTGTTGATCCACCCGCTTCACGACTTCGACGCGGCGGTCGGTTTGATCGAGGACGCGCTCGACTTCGCCGAGGGCGACGAGGAAGTGGCCGACGCGCTGTTGATCAAGTTCGATGCGTACATGCACCAAGGCGACCGCGAACAGGCCGCCAAGGTTGCGCGCACGTTGCCCACCGGCCCGTTCGACGCTGCACGTCTCGACTTCCTGGTCGGTCGCGCGAAGTTCGAAGCGGGCGATGTGGAAGGTAGTCTGCCGTGCATCGAGCGTGCGCTGCAGCGCGAAACCGAAAACGCAGACGCGCACTACTACCGCGGCTTGATCCACGAGACCGCTGGTGACCAGGAGAACGCCACTCGGTCGTTCTTGCGAGCGCGCGACCTGGACTCACGTAGCCCGAGCGCGCCCTGGTCGTTGAGCTTGGAGCAGTTCGAGCGTCGCGTCGCAGCGGTGCTCACGGAGCTTCCAGCCACCACGTCCGCGTCATTGAAGGGTGCGATGGTCGTGGTGACGGACTTGCCCGGCGCCGAAGCGATCGTCGAAGGGATGGATCCGCGTGCGCCGCTGTGGTTCGACGACCTGGTCGGCTCGGCCTCATCGCTGCGCGTCGGTCGCGTGTTCATCTATCAGCGCAACATCGAGCGCGCGCTGGAGGGTCCGTTCGATCTGGACGAAGAGCTACGCGCTGCGTTCGAGCACGAGCTCGAGCTGGCCAACGGTGAGATCCAAGCGCGCAAGGACCACGCGCACTGACGCACCCAAAGACAGCTGCTAGCTTCGCTGCGCTGTGGACGCTCGGGATGATGCGACGCTGATGGAACGCTTGCGCGCGGGAGATGCGAGCGCGCTGGCAGACCTCTACGATCGACACGCGCCGCTGATGCTCGCATTGGCCAAACGCGTGCTCGGTGATGAGCGCGAAGCAAGCGATCTTTTGCACGACGTGTTTCTCGAGGCGTGGGAGCAGGCACACGATTACGAACCTGAGCGCGGCACGGTGCGCACCTGGCTGCTGATTCGCACACGATCGCGCGCGTTGGATCGCAAGCACAGCGCACGTATCGCCCGGCGATCCGATCCGCCACCCGGAGAACAAGCCAGTCACGCGCACCACGCGCTCACGCCCGAACGGTTGTCCGTCCGAGCGGCGCTCGAGCAACTGCCACAGGAAGCTCGCCAGGCGTTGGAGCTGAGCTACTTCGTCGGCATGACCGGCGCAGAGATCGCGCGGCACTTGGATATCCCTGAAGGAACGGTGCGCTCACGCCTTGCGCGCGGCCTGACCCTGCTGGAAGAGTTGCTGTCAGCCACCGGAACGGCGAAGCCATGACGGAACAACAAGAGGCAGCGGCATGGTCGATGTTGGCGCTGGCGCTCGAGCCCGAAACACCGCCGCCCGAGGTGCGTAGTCGCTTGTTGCGTTCGGTGCACGGGGCGCAGCGCTACTTGCCATTCGTCGGGCGTTTGAGTCGCCTGTTCGATGTGGAAGTGCCGCGCATGCGTCAGCTTCTGATCGATGCAGCGGATCCGCAGTCGTTCTCACACGCGATTGTGCCTGGCATTCGCATCATCCATTTCGCCACGGGGCCTGCGGTCGTCGGACGTCATGCCGGCCTCGCGCGCGTCCGCCAGGGCTTTGAGTTCCCTACCCATCGCCACTTGGTCGAAGAGGTGACGGTCGTGTTGGAGGGAATGCTGGTCGAGGACGATGGGCGCGTGCATGCCGCGGGTGACGTGCTGGTCCGCGCCCCGGGCAGTCGCCACGCCCTTTCGGTCATTGAGCCCTCCGTGCTGGCCACCTTGGTCGGTCCGATCGACCCGGACGGGGCAGTTCCCTAATTGAATTTGGTTTTTCTGCGCCGGCCGTGATCGAAATCCCGCGCTGAGTCGTACTTCGTTGCGTGGGATTCCCTGGCTGGATGCAGCACGCCCACTCGGAGGAATGATGCGCTCACGATTCACGCCCTTCTTGGCCCTGATCACCACGGTCGCCTTGGCGGCCTGCGCCGACGCCGGTGAAAGCCCGGCCCCGAGCTGGGATCACGATCACGAAACCGTGAGCCTGACCGAGAACCTGGTCATCGCTGCGGGTGAAACGCTGCGGGTTGGTCCGGGCACCGCGTTCCAAGCCGTCGAAGGCGTGTCGGTGCAGGTGGAGGGCACGCTGATCGTCGAGGGCACCACCGAAGAGCCGGTGCGTTTCCTCGGCAATGATGTGCCTCGCTCCTGGGAAGGGATCGTCGTGCACGAAGGCGCGATGCTCGATGTGGCGCATGCGGAAGTCAGCGGCGCGACCTACGGCATCCACGCGCTGCCCGGATCCGACTTCGTCGTCACGCGCTCGGACATCAGCACGAGCTTCAAAGCCGCGCTCGTCGAGTCCGATGGCTCGTTTGATCACGTGGCGTTCCATGCATCAGGCGACCAACCCACCACGATCGGCGAGCTGGATCCCTCGGTGGATCCGGATGGCGCCCTCGCCATCGTCGACGGCTCGCCTTCCGTCACCCACTCGACGTTCGATGGCAGTCACGCGCTCTCAGACATGATCCGCGTGCGCGGCACCTCGGCTGCCACGTTCGATCACTTGCATATCACCGAAGCCCACTGCGGTTTCCACGTGCAAGACGCCGAGAACAATTCGCCGCGCATGACCAACAGCGTGATGCTCAACATGGCGTTCGGCATCATGGCCTACGCCGGCAAACCGGTGATGGAAGACAACGTCTTCATGGACAACCAGGTGGACGTGGGCTTCTGCTACGGCGCCGCCGAAGAGAACGCGCCCGCGCTCCAGAACAACTTCTACAGCAGTGGCGCCCTCGTGCTCGACGCTCCGTGTGCACGCATCAACACCATGGATCCGAGCCCTGCCGTCGAAGCGAATCCGAACGCGGGTCCAGAAGGCACCGTCGGCCTCTGATCACACGACGCGCCACGATCGCGCTGGGATTGCTACTGGTGCTCCCGGGTCCTGCCGCCGCCCACGCGCCGCTGGCACGCAGCATCGCGGTCGCGTCACCGACCGAGGTCGCGGTCCGCATGCCGGGGTTTGGCATGGTGATCGGTGGCGTCGCGGAGTCGCCCGCCTATGCGTGCGATGCGCTGCTTGGACTGAGCGACACGGACGTGAACGCAGTGGTCGTGGCGCGCAACGATGGTTCTCGTTTGCTCGGCGGGCCGGGGAAGGCGCTGCGGATCCTCGCGTCCGACGGGTGCACCTGGCGTGTTCCGAGCGGATGGCCGACAGAGGTAGGCGTGGTTTCGGCCACGCTGGTCACGGCACGCACAGACGTGTGCTTTGCCGTCAGCGATGAAGCATCGCCGCGTTTGTTCCGCAGTGATGACAGCGGCGAGTCTTGGCGGGCACTGGCCGAGCTTGGCCGCGGCGACGCGATCACGGGACTGGTGGCGCTCTCGGGCACGGATGACATTCACGTCTACATCGCCCGCCGCGAAGGAAGCGCCACCGCGATGCTGCAATCGATCGACGGTGGCGAGACGTTCGTCAGTCGCGTGTACGGCGGCCCGCTGAGCTTGCACGGTGTGCGCGGGGGAAATCCGGATGTGCTGTGGCTCTCGTCGCCACGACCCGCCAGCGCGGACATCGCGATCCTTCGCAGCGCCGCCGGCACGACCATCGCCGAGGAACGTCACCGCGTTCGGTTCTTTGGCGGGCTCGCGCTCGATCCGGCTGGCAGCACGGTGTGGGTTGCAGACGAAGCCGGCGCGCTGGTGCGATCGGACGACGACGGCGACACGTTCCGAGCGATCGAAGACACGCGGGCGATCGCGTGCCTGGCATTCATAGCGAACCGGCTGTGGGCGTGCACGACCGGCACCAACCAGCAGGCAGCCTTGGCCTACTCCGATGATCGCGGCGCATCGTTCACTGACGTGTTCGCGTTTGCGGACGTGGCGCAGCTCGTGACGTGCGGCGCCGATGCGGGTGTGGCCGCAACCTGCGCGGCGGCGTGGGCGGAATGGCGTGCGGACGTGCTCCTGCCGGAAGACACGGATGCAGGCGCCGTGACCGATGGCGGCCACGCGATGGACGCCGGTGAGCACCAGGCTACCGATGCCAACATTGATTGCAGCTGTGACGCCGTCGGCGCGGTGCGGTTGGCAGGTCACAACAACGGCGCGACGCTGGTGTTCCTGATCACGTCAGTCGCGCTGACAATGCGCTGCGGACGAACGCGATGGTGGCGGCGCGCTCCGCGCTGAGATCGCCCTCCAGATCGGCCAGGCCGAGCAAGCCACCCATCGTGCGGCCTACGCGAAAGCGAAATGCGATCGCGCCGAAGGCCAACATCACCAGCATCCCGGCGTCGATGTCCTTGCGCACGGTGCCGCGCTGCTGACCGAACTCCACCCGGCGCTTCACGGCGACCAACAGCGGCGCGGTGAACGAGCCCACCGCTTCGTGTGCCAGCTCGTAGGAAGTGGATGTCTCGTCGCGATAGGCCGCTTCCAACACGAGCACCAAACGCTTGTGTTGCGCGAAGAAGTCGAAGCACACCCCGACGACGCCCGCGACGATCTCGTCGTAGCTACCGCCGCGATCGATCACTTCGATGCCCGTCGTCGACACCTGACTCAGCGCCCGCGTGAGGACGGCGCGGAACAAGCCGACCTTGTCCTCGTAGTAGTGATGGACCAAGGCGTGGTGCACGCCCGCTACTTGCGCGATGTCACGCAGGCGCGCGCCGTCGAAGCCACGGTTGGCGAACGCCGCTTCCGCCGCATCGAGAATGCGCGCCCGCGACTGCTCGCGATTTCGCTTCTTGGGGATGCGTGTGATCTGCGTCGGCTCCTCATCGAGCGGAACGTCGTCGTTCAAACCCACTGCCTGTTGCTCAGTCATGCCTTGGCACCTGTGATCTCGCGACTAGAGCGCGATCGGATAGACGATGTCGAGCCGCGGTTGGAGGAAGCTGCGGAAGCGCGCCTGGCGCAACGTGCGTGCGAGACACGAGCCTTGTGGTGTGCCGGCAAAATCACCGCCGACCAAGGCGTGGGTGATGCGGCCGGTGCTCGCGATCGTGATGCGGATCTCGGCGGTTCCGTGCATGTCACCTGCGCACGCTTGGTACTCGTTGCGCAGGAGCTCGATGCCTTCCACGACTTCTTCGCGCTCGAGCGTCTCGGGCAGCGGCTCAGCCTCCACTGCTGCGGGCACAGAGGCGATCGAGGTGTCGCCCGACGCTTCGGCAACCGGTGTCTCCGATGCTGCAGGGACTGGCGTGGCCTCCACTTGTACGGTCGGCACGTCTGCTGCGCGCATCGGTGACGTCGCGGACGCGCTCCTCGCTTTGGACGCCGGTGATGCATTGGACGTAATCGACGTTGTTGCGACCGATGTCGCTGCAGCGATCGGCGCAGACACCACCGCCACAGCAGAGGGCGCTGCCGGCTCGGCGATGGCGGCTGGCTCTGGCACCGATGCCGGCTCGGCGATGGCGGCTGGCTCTGCGTCGACCGGCTTCTCGACTGCGACCGATGGTGCAACCGCAGACATGGGCGCGGCCGCCACGACCGTGCGTTCCGTCACGACACGTTCCGCATGAGTTGACGTCGCAGTTGTCGCAAACAAACCGCGCGACAACCAACCCGCAGCGCCGACGCCCACCAACGCCAGCATCAGCACGACCGCACGCAACGTCTTTGGACGTTCCTCGTTTGGCAGCGGCAACAGCGACGACGGTGCGGGCGCGATCGGCGCCACGTCCAAGCGCAACGCAAAGTCTTGAAAGTCGATCCGCTCGACCTGCTCAGTCACTGACGCGGGCGGTGGATACGACGGCGCTACCAACGCGCGCAGCGTGCCGGCTTGCGGCGTGGTCGTCGGCACGCGCGGTGGCAACGGCGGCAACAGCGACGGTCGCTTCGGCGGCGTGGGTCGCAGGGATTTGAGTGCGCCCGCGGGCGGCGGAGGCGGCGGGACGATCTGGCGCTTGAGCGCGATGCGAGCGACGGGCGACGGCGCAACGTCGCTCACCGGCCGAAGAAACGTGCCGCTGACGTCGCCACGGTCAGCATCCTCAAGCGGCGCTTCGAGCTCGAATGTGCCCTTCGGAATCAGGGACTCACGCTTGCGTTGCTCCACGAACCAACCTCCGCTTCGGAACCGCACCTGGCCGCCGCACAAGCATGGGATGTGCCACATGTCGTACAGGGCCGATCTTGGTGAATTCACCCGGCCCGAACCGGCACCTTCCCGTTGCTCTGTGCGTCCCGTTGCACAGCCTGATCACCTGCAACCGCGGTCATGGTGCCGGGATCACAGGCATCCGTTGGTTGAACAAGCGTTTGATCCGACCGAACGCTCCGCCGCTGACCACTACGCAGGCACGGTGCGACACGCGATGCGGGATCACGCGGAAGCTGGCACCGGGAGGTTCTGAGCATGTCTGTTCGTTTGCTGTGGCTGATCGCGTCCGCGCTCTGGTTGACCGCCTGTTACACCGCGCATGACGTCGCGCTGGATGACGTCGACGAATCGGATGCCGCAGCCGACAGCGCGTTGGCGGAAGACGCTGGCGCTGACACCTCTGTGACCACGTGCGTTGTGAGCGAATGTCCCGCGCTCGGGTTCGGTCCGGCGTGTTGCACCAGCGAAGGGACCTGCGGCATCGACGCAACGGCGTTCAACTTGGGCTGCATCGACCCCAATAGCTTCGGTGGCTTGCCCGCGTTTCCACAGTAGACGCCGGCAGACAATCCTCAGCTGTGCGCGGTCACTGGTGCGGCGTAGGGCAGACGTTCGATGCTTGCCGCCGGTCGCGTCGACACGGCAAACAGATAACCGTCCAGCACGTAGTGGATGAGCAAGCAGCTCAACACGCCCATGTAGTAGTACTGCTGAAACGGCAGGTGGAACGGATCGAGCTTGTTGAGGCCGAGCAACACCGCGAACAGCAAGCCTGTGATCGCCACACAGAAGCCGTAGAAAGCCCACGCTGAGCGCCCCTCGCCACTGATCGAGCGCACGAACGACGATTCGATCAGACCGCGCGATTTGCGCACCTTCTGGATGAGCCAAATCATCCCCAGGTACTGGATCGAGTGCCACGCGTTGATCGATTGGAACGCCAGCTCCAGGCGCTCGCCATCGGCCGCGATCGGCGCGAAGAACGCGACCACCGTGGTAACGCCTATCAGGATCGTCTTGGGCGGGTTCAGGTTGCCCTGCTTCGCTTCGCTGAACGTCTTCACCAACCACGCCGCGAGAAAAAACGCGAAGCCAGTCCACACCAGCCAATAGGTCGCGGGTGTCATCAAGAAGGAGGGGATCAGAATCTCGACATCACCGAGCATGAAGCTGTGGTTCACCAGCTTGTACGAGGCGATCGGATAGATGCAGACCATCAGCAAGCCGTAGTCGATCAAACGCGACCACGGTGCCTCGGGGCGACGCGCGCGCGCGCGATAGACGTCGGTCAGGTACGCGTTCTGATGCAGCACGTGAAACGACGCCGAGAAGATGAAGATGCTCAGCAGCACCTGGAAGTTGACCAAGGTCAGGTAGACGACGAACGCTGGCACGAGGATGGCGGCGGCGAGCAACACCCAACCATGGGTGCGCCGAAAGCGCGGATCCATGTACGTCGCGGTGTAGGTTGCAAACAGGTGCGGCCCACCGACCACGGCCGTCACGCCGATGTTGATCAAGTCCGCAGAGGCGCCCTGCCACACGAAGAGCAGGACGATTGGAACGACTGCGCAACTTCCGATCAGCCAGCCAATGTCCCATTTCCATCCGTTGATCCACGCGCCCTGCCCCTGCTGCGCCAGCGCGTCTGTTTGCGACATCGTGGTGTCCATCGGCGACTCCATCGGCAAGAACGAGGAGCGACATATAAGCCCTCGCCGCACGTGCGCAATGAAACACCGGCGCGCAGCAGAGCTGTCACCCACACGTTCCAGAACCGGACGAAGCTCAGCTCAGGCGCTCAATGATCATCGCCATGCCCTGACCGCCGCCGACGCACATCGTCTCGAGACCGAAGCGCTTGTCGTGATGCTGCAGGTTGTGAATCAGCGTGGTCATGATGCGCGCGCCGGTCATGCCGAACGGATGTCCGAGCGCGATCGCGCCGCCACTGACGTTGAGCTTGTCCCAGCTCACGCCGAGATGCTTGGCAGACGGGATGACCTGCGCGGCGAACGCTTCGTTGATCTCGACCAGATCGATCTGATCGATCGTGAGGCCGGCGCGCTTGAGCGCTTGACGGCTCGCATCGATCGGGCCGAGGCCCATGATCTCCGGGTTGAGCCCGCTAACGCCGCTGCTGACGATGCGCGCCAACGGCTTGAGACCGAGCTGCTTGGCTCTTTCGTCGCTCATCACGATCACAGCCGCGGCGCCATCGTTCAGCGGACATGCGTTGCCGGCTGTGACGCTGCCGTTGGGACGAAACACCGGCTGCAACGTGGCGAGCTTCTCTGCGGTCGTGCCTGCACGCGGGCCGTCATCCTTGCTGACCACCGTGCCATCGGGTCGAGTGATCGGTGTGATCTCAGCGGCGAAGAAGCCGTTGTCCTGCGATGCGACGGCGCGCTGTTGCGAGCGGGCGGCGAGCTCATCCATTTCACTGCGCGACACCCGCTCGACTTCGGCCACGTTCTCCGCGGTCTGGCCCATCGTGATGTAGACATCGGGCAAGCCTTGCGGCGCTTGCCACGTACCTTGATCGCCTTTCTCGCGCGCCTTGGTGCGCTCGTGCGCCGACTTGAAGAGCGGATTCACGCCCTTGAGGATGTCTGCTGTGCCGTTGCCGAAGCGACTCACCGTCTCCACGCCACCGGCGATGAACACGTCGCCCTCCCCGGCTTTGATCGCGTGCGCCGCCATGCGAATCGTCTGCAACGACGACGAGCAGTAGCGGTTCACCGTCGCGCCCGGCACGTTGTCGAGCCCCGCGAGGATCGCCACCACCCGCGCCAGGTTGAACCCCGACTCACCTGCCGGTTGACCGCAACCCCAGAGCACATCCTCGACCAGCGTCGGATCGAGCTGTGGCACTTTCGTGAGGACCGCTTTCACGATCGTCGCGGACAAGTCGTCGGGGCGAACATCGATCAGAGAGCCCTTCTGGGCGCGACCAATCGGGCTGCGGGCAGTGGCAACGATCACGGCTTCGGTCATGGCTCTCTCCAGTGCAGACAAAGGACGCGCACGTCTTGCAACGCGAACTCAAGTGGTCAACGCGCTGGCCGACAATGCCAAGGGAGGAAAGG
>JACZCZ010044552.1_pt1 | contig 16489 bp, 14 predicted proteins | sample 8641811 | NCBI WGS metagenome assembly JACZCZ01 (sample SAMN15324610, study PRJNA640507) | soil metagenome | isolation source: intercropping peanut in the first line | place: China: Luxin town, Laibin City, Guangxi Province | collected 2019-07-25 | depth 10cm m | reverse complement strand
CCTTGGCGTCGTACGGGTTCGACGGCACGACGACCTTGAGGCCGGGCGTGTGGATGAAGAGGGCCTCCGGCGACTGCGAGTGGTAGTGGCCGCCGCGGATGCCGCCGCCCGAAGGCACGCGCACCACCATCGGACAGGTGAACTCGCCGCCGCTGCGATAGCGATACTTGGACGCCTCGCTGATCAGCTGATCGACCGCGGGGTAAATGAAGTCCGCGAATTGAATCTCGGGCACTGGCCGCAAGCCGTAGAGCGCCATGCCGATCGCGGTGCCGATGATGCCCGTCTCCGACAGCGGTGCGTCCATCACGCGATCGGCGCCGAACTCCTTTTGCAGGCCGGCGGTGACGCGGAACACGCCGCCGAGCTTGCCCACGTCTTCACCGAGCGCGACCACGCGATCATCGGCACGCATGGCGACCTTCAAGCCGTCGTTGATCGCCTGCACCATGGTCATCATCGCCATCAGTGCGTCCCCTTCTTCTGACACGGGGTCATCAGTGTGACCCCTTGTAGCGCGGGCCGTTCTCGCACTCGGCTTGTTGCTCACGCAGGTGTTCTGGCTGGCGCGCGAATACCTCTTCGAACATCGTCGACAGGGCGGGCTTGGGCGTTGCTTCGGCCTGCTTGATGCACGCTTGCAGCTCCGCGCTCACTTCGTCGCGCAGCGCTTGCTCGTCGCTGTCAGTCCATGCGCCCAGGTGCGTGAGATGACGTCGCAACACGAGCAACGGATCGCGACGCCGCTCTTCTTCCACTTCGCTCTCTGAGCGGTACACGCTCGGATCATCGGACGTGGAATGCGGGCCCAAGCGATAGGTCAGCAGCTCGATCAGCACTGGGCCCTTGCCGCTCTGTGCATGCGCGATCGCTTTCTTGGTGCAGGCGTATACCGCGAGCGCGTCGTTGCCATCGCAGCGCATGGCCGTCACGCCGTAGCCGCGTCCCTTGTCGGCGAAGGTGTCGGCACCGCACTGATCTTCTGTCGGCACGCTGATTGCCCAGCCATTGTTGCGCAGCAAGAACAACGTCGGTGCTTTGAACGTGCCTGCAAACGTGAGGCCCGCGTGAAAGTCGTTGCTGCTGGTCGCGCCGTCACCGAAGTACGTGGCGGTGACCAGCTCTTCCTTGCGAATGCGCGCGGCCATCGCGAAGCCCACCGCTTGCGTGATCTGCGTGCCGATCGGCGCTGTCACCGAGCCGAAGCGTTGTGCGCGCGCCGTGACGTGATCCGGCATTTGTCGGCCGTGGACCACGTCGTTCGCGTTGCCATACATGTTGTCGACGTAGGTCTGCAGCGGAAGACCTCGATACAGCGCCGCGCCCCACTCGCGATAGCAGGAAAAGATCCAATCCTGATCGCGCAAGGCCGCGGTCGAACCGATGATCGCGCCTTCCTCGCCGAGGCAGCCGACGTGGAAGCCGATGCGACCTTGGCGCTGCAATGCGGTGAGCCGTTCGTCCACGACGCGCGTGCGCACCAACGCACGATAGATGCGCAGGACCAGCGCCCGATCGAGCTTGGGATCGGTGTTGGGGTTGGCGCGCCCTTCGCGGTCGAGCACACGCAGCACCGCGTTTTCGCCGAGCGCGGTCACAGCCGAGGGCGGTTGGGTTCCGAGTCGCGTCATGGGTTGGTCAACACCTGCAAGCGTCGCTTGCCGTAGCGGTCGTTGAACGGTGGCGGGTTGGCGGCATCGTGGCTGCCGTTGGGATGTGCGCGAAGGATCCCGCGCAAGAAAGCTTCGGCGGCGCGATAGCTGCTGCGCACCAGGGGCCCCGAGGCGACGTACTTGAAGCCCAGCGCCATGCCCGCCTCGCGGTAGCGCTCGAATTCTTCCGGGTCCACGTAGCGCACGATCTTCGCGTGCTTGTTCGTGGGTTGTAGGTACTGACCGATCGTCAGCACATCGACGTTGGCATCGCGCAGGCGCTTGAGCGCATCCATCATCTCGTCTTCGGTTTCGCCGCAGCCGCACATCAACGATGTCTTGATCACGTTCGCGCCGGCGTCGCGCGCCCAACTCAACACCTGCACCGAGCGATCCCAAGAACACCGTGCGTCGCGCATCGTGCGTTGCAGCCGCGGCACCACTTCTACGTTGTGCGCGAATACATCCGGGCGGCCTTCGCGGACCACGTGCTCCACGTCTTGCTGCACGCCAGCGAAATCACCGACCAGCGTCTCCACCAACGTGTCGGAGCTGTGGTGACGAATGCGTTGCACGGTTTCGGCCACGTGCGCGGCGCCACCATCTTGCAAGTCGTCGCGATCGACCATCGTCAACACCACGTACGCCAGGTTCATCTCGCCCAGCGCGCGACCGACGTTCTCTGGCTCGTGCGGATCACGTGCCGCCGGCTTGCCGCTCGTCACCGCGCAGAAGCGACAGCCGCGGGTGCAGGTGTCGCCGAGGATCATCAAGGTCGCTGTGCCTTCGCGCCAACACTCACCGATGTTCGGGCAGCGCGCCTCCTCGCAGACCGTGTGCAAGTCGAGCTTGCGGAACGTGTCTTTGAGCTGCGTGTAGCGCTCGCCGCCCGGGATGCGGACCTTGAGCCACTCAGGCTTTGTCGCGCGTTGCACCATGGTTTTGAGCTAGCCCGTCGCCTTCCCGCGGATCAACTCACGCAACACGAGCAGCGACTCAAAGCCACCGTAGCACGCGAGAAAACCCAAGCCCCCGTCGCGGCCGCTCTTACCATCGTTCGGCGCCGCGCGCGTGTTTAAACGCCCGTCCCGACGCGGTGTTACGCGTGACGCTCCGCTCCAGCACGCCATGCGCGCGACTAGGACAGCCAGTCCTTGAGCGCGCCGGTGATCACGCGCGGCACGTGCCGCAGCTCCTGGGGACGACGGGCCCCGCACAGCAGCATCACCGCCGATAGCTCCTGCTCCACCTGGTCCAGGTACGCTTCCGCGCCCGCCCGACCCCCCGCTGTGAAGGCCTGCAAGACCGGCCGCGCAATGCCCGCGATGTCTGCGCCCAACGCCAGGGCCCGCGCCACGTCGAGACCATTCTTGATACCACCGGTCGCAATCACCGAAGCGCCCTGTTCGGCCGCGTACGCCACCGACGCCGCCGTCGGAATGCCCCAATCCCACAACAGCTCGCCCAGGGCCTTGTCCCGCCCCTCGGCGCGCAGTGCTTCCACCGCGGTCCACGACGTCCCGCCCGCCCCTGACACGTCGATTGTCCTGATCCCCGCCGCCACCAGCTTCGCAGCCGTATCGCGGCTGATTCCGGCACCGGTTTCCTTGGCGATTACTGGCACCGGCAGCTCGCGGCTGAGGCGCTGGATCGCCGCCAGGCACCCGCGGAAGTCCCGATCGCCGCCGGGCTGCACCAGCTCCTGGGCCGGATTCAAATGGATGCACAAACCATCGGCGCCGATATCCGCGACCAACGCCTTCAACACGCTCGTGTCCACGTCGCGCGCATGCACCGCGCCCACGTTGCCCAGCACCAGCGCTGTGGGTGCGTGTTTTCGTACTTGATACGTCCAGGCGGTGGCCGGTTCGCGGTGCATCGCCTTTTGGCTGCCCAATCCGAACCCGATCCCGCGCGCCTCGGCCACTGCCGCCAGCTCTTGGTTCACCTCTGCGGAACGCTCGGTGCCACCGGTCATGCCCGCGATCATCAAGGGTGCCCGCAGCGTCTTGCCCAAGATCGGCACGCGCAGGTCCAGGTCGCTCAACGCGAGCTCCGGCAGCGACTGGTGAACCAACCGCACGCACTCCAACAGCGTGGTCTGCTCGCGGAACGCCACCGCGTCGGTCGCGCACAAATCCAAGTGGTCGACCTTGCGGCGTTGAAGCTCGGAATCGGGAGGCATCGGGTCTCGCTGCTTAGGGTACATCGGGCAGCGGCGCCAGATCGGGCGCCACAAAGACAGCGCGCGCTCGCACCGCGCTGAGTAGCGCCTTGGAGTAGTGGCGCAACGGGAGCTCGCGGTCCAGCAACGCAGGACACGCCGCCAGCAGCGCACGTGAATCGGTGACCGTCGTACGACGCAGCGCATCCGCCACCAGCACGAGCCACGCCCGTGTGAGCGTCTCGAAATAGCCGCGCGTACCGGTCTCGACCAGTCCGTGGCGTTGGTTCAAGCGAATGATCCCCGCGCGCAGTCGCAGGTGCGCCTCGTCGATCGCAAAGCGCTGCGCATGCATGCACGCCATGCGCAGATGCGCTTCGTGGTTCCACTGGGCGTGGGTCAACGTTTGCGCATGAAAGGCGTCCCAAAGCTCAGCGTCATCCATGGCCGCGCACGCTAGCAAGACGACGAGCCGTGCGGTTGCGTGCGAGGCGCAGAAAAATGCATGCTGGCGGACCGATGACCGCAGCAACGGGAAGTTGGCTCAGCCAGGTGCGCGCGCGCGTGGATGCGCGGTTGCAAGCGTTCCTCGATGACAAGCGCAGACAAGCCGCGCGGTTGTCGGAGCCGAACGTGCAGTTGGTCGAGGCGGTGGCGGGGCTGACGTTGCGTGGTGGCAAGCGCTTGCGACCCGCCACGTTGTATGCGGGGTTTGTCGCGGCCGATGCCAAGGGCGGTGCGCAACACACCGACGATGCCGGTGCAGCGCTCGGGCTGCTGCAGACGTACTTGCTGATCCACGACGATTGGATGGATGGCGATGACGAGCGCCGCGGCGCGCCTTCTGTGCATGCGCACTTTCGCGACGCGTTCGGTGACGAGCACTTGGGTGCGAGCCTCGGCGTGCTGGCCGGCGACTTGGCGTCTGGCTTCGCGTGGGAGCTGCTCGGTGAAGCGCCGTTTCCGGCGGGTCGCGGCGCAGAAGGTCACGCGGCGTTCGCGAAGCTGCATCAGGAAGTCGTGTTCGGCCAGCAGCTCGATCTGCTCAAGCACGCGGATGTGGCTTTGGTGCATCAGCTCAAGACCGGCAGCTACACCGTGCGCGGCCCGCTCTGCATCGGCGCGCTGTTGGGCAACGCGAGCACCGAACAGCTCGCGGCGTTGGAACGTTACGGAGAGCCGCTCGGCCTGGCGTTCCAGCTGCGCGACGACTTGCTTGGCACATTTGGTGATCCGAGCGCGACCGGAAAGCCCACGTGGAATGACATTCGCGCGGGCAAAAACACGTCGCTGATCGCCGCTGCACGCGCGCGCTTGAGCGACGTGGACAACAAGCTGTTGCAGTGGGTGTTGGGCAACCCCGAGAGCGAGAACGATCAGGTCAGCCAGGTGGTGACGCTGCTCGAAAGCTGTGGCGCGCGCGCAGAGATTGAAACGCGAATCGACGCGCTGTTGTCGCAAGCCAAGTCAGCGCTCGCGGCCGCTCCACTCAGCGCCGAAGGCACCGCTCTGCTAGGACAGCTCGCTGACATGTTGGGCGCCCGCCATGCGTAACGCGACGATCGCAAGCATCAAGCAGAGCGGGTACGAGACCCGCCCCTACAACAACCGTTGGGGCAACCCTTGTGGTTGCCCGACGCGGGCGCGCTGACGATGGCAATTGGATACGGAAAGCTGATCCTGCTCGGCGAGCACAGTGTGGTGCACGGCCGGCCGGCGCTGGCTGCGTCGCTGGGTGTCGGCGCGGAAGCGAGCGCCACGTTGTCGGAGCGCACCAGCCTGCACGTGCAACCGTGGGACGTGAAGGTATACGCGGACGGTCACGAAACCGAGCCCGACCGCGAGAACCTGCGGCGTGCGCTCAACGCGCTTTTGCATCAACAAATGCCACCAGCGCCGCCGCTCGCGATCGAGGCGCGACTCGATCTTCCCGCGGGTGCAGGTCTCGGTTCGTCGGCCGCGCTCGGTGTCGCGGTGCTGCGTGCGATCGACGAAGCGCAGGGGGCGGTGCGCGATCGCGACCAAGTGACGCAGATGTCGCTCGCGTGGGAACGCGTGTTTCACGGCAATCCGTCAGGTGTCGACAATGCGATGGCGGCCGGCGCCGGTGTCGCGCTGTACCGAAAGGGCGAGCCGCTCGTGCCTGTCACGCCACGTCATCGTCCGCGCTTCGTGGTCGCGCACAGCGGCGAGTTTGGCAGCACCAAGGCGATGGTCGATAACGTCGCGCGCCAATACGAGAAGGCGCGCACACGCGTCGCGCAGATCTTCGACGCGATCGAATCGCTGGTGCTCAATGCCAAGGTGGCGCTGGAGCAAGGCGACATGGCGGGCTTCGGCAAGCTGATGGACTTGAACCAAGCGCTCTTGAGCTCGCTGATGCTGTCCACGTCCACGCTGGAAGAAATGTGCGGCGCAGCGCGCAACGTCGGTGCGCTTGGAGCCAAGCTCACTGGCGGTGGTGGCGGCGGTTGCATGATCGCGTTGGTGGATGCCGCGCACGAGGCCGAAGTGTTGGCGGTGCTCTCGTCGATGGGAAAGAAGCAAGCCTTCATCGCCGAAGCCGGCGCGTAAGCGACAACCAAACAGAAGCGTAAAGAAGGCGGTCTGTGGGACGCAGCGCGTCAAAGGAGCGAGTCGTGAGTCAGCCGAAGCAAGCCACCGTGCGCACGTGCGCCAACATCGCGCTCGCCAAGTACTGGGGCAAGAGCGACGTGACGCTCAACCTGCCAGCGGTGCCGAGCATCTCGATGACGCTCTCGCCGATGTTCACGACCACCACCGTGACGTTGATGGCCGGTCTGGATCGCGACGAGCTGATCCTCGGTGGCAAGCCAGCGTTGCCGAAAGAAACGGCGCGCGCGACAGCGTTGCTCGATCGGATCCGTGCGCGTGCGGGTGTGACGCTGAAGGCGCGGATCGAAAGCACCAACGAGTTTCCGACCGCGTCTGGTTTGGCGTCGAGCGCGTCCGGGTTTGCGGCGCTGGCCGCGGCTGCGACGTTGGCGTGTGGCTTGAAGCTCGACTTGAACCAGGCCAGTGCGGATGCACGCCAAGCCTCGGCATCCGCGGCGCGTTCGTTGTTCGGTGGCTACGTGGAGCTGCCGGCGGGAGCTCCGGGTGACAGTTCGCTTGCCGCCACGCAGCTCGCACCGGCTTCGCATTGGGATTTGCGGATCGTGGTGGCAGTCACGGCAGAAGGCCGCAAGGCCGTGTTGTCCACCGACGGCATGACCCACACGCGCGATACGTCGCCGTACTACGCGGCGTGGGTGAACACGGCGCCTGCGATCGCAGATCAGGTGCGCGCCGGCATTCTCGCGCGCAAACTGGAGCAGGTCGGCCCGGCGATGGAGCACAGCACGCTTGCGTTTCATGCCTGTGCGATGGCGGCCGCGCCTGCGGTGATCTACATGCGGCCCGCGACGCTCGCCGCGCTCAGCACGGTGCGACGTTTGCGCGACGACGATCACATCAGCGTGTGGGCGACGATGGATGCCGGACCGCATGTCAAAGCGCTGTGCAGCGCGACCGATGCCGACCGGGTGTCACAGGCGCTTCTCAAGACCGAGGGCGTCTTGCGCACGATCGTCGCGTCGCCAGGGCCGGGCGTGGAGATTCTGTGAGCGACGATTCTGCGTACGAGGATCGCGCGCTCGCGGTGAGCGCGCCGGGCAAGCTGATGATCTCCGGTGAGTACGCCGTGCTCGATGGCGCGGAAGCGATCGTTGCGTCAGTCGATCGTCGCGCGGTGGTGCGGTGGGTGAGCGCGGCGGAGGCCACGGTGCTGCCGCCCGAAGCGCAGGCTTCGTTCGATCTGGCGCAACGACAGCTCGGTGCGGTGCCCCGTGCGCTCGCGCTCGACGTCACAACGTTGCGCTCCGGCGACAAGAAGCTTGGTCTCGGTTCTTCCGCGGCGGCTGCGGTGGCTGCTGCAGGCAGCGTGTTCGCGTTCCATGGTCACGATCTCCGCACGTTCGATACGCGCAAGCGCATTATGAACGTGGCGCTCGAAGGTCATCGTGCGGTCGCGCCAGGTGGGAGTGGTGCGGATGTGGCAGCGTCGGCGCTCGGCGGTTTCGTGCGCTTCGCACGCCGTGGCGAGCGCATCGAAGCTGATCCTGTGAGCTGGCCCGCCGCATTGCCGATGCGTGTGGTGTGGACCGGCCAGGAAGCGCGCACGAGCACGTTCGTGGCGAAGGTGAAGGCGCTCCAAGCGGCGGATCCGAGCCGATACGATGCGGTGATGGGCGTGTTGAAAGACGCTTCTGCGCAGGTGCTTGGCGCGCTGGAATCGGCCGCCAGCGAGCGGCTGATCGCTGCGATCGATGCCTACGGCCTCGCGATGGATGCGTTGGGTGTCGCGGCCGGCGTGGGTATCGTGACCGACACACTGCGAGGGATCGGCGATGCTGCGCGCGGCCTCGGAGGTGCAGCCAAGCCCTCGGGCGCGGGCGGCGGCGACGTCGCAATTGCGATCCTTCCCGATCTACGAGCAGTAGCTCACTTCGATGCGGCGTGCCGGAGTCTGGGCGCAGAGCTACTGTCGCTGAGCTTGGGTACGGCAGGCGTCGAAGTGGACGCAAGCCGCCGATAGCACGACGTTTCCGTGCATTGCCGACCCTCCCGAAATCGGGACATCCTGCAAGAAAGGCCGCCCGTGGAAAACCAGACGCGTGCACGCAATTCTCGCTTTCCTGGATTTTACAAGCTCACGGTCGAAGACCGGCGTCGCGTGGCGGCGGAAGCGCTCGGGATGAGCGTCGAGGAGCTGACCGCCGCGGTCGGCGAAGGCGGGCTCAAGAGCGAAAAGGCCGACAAGATCATCGAGAACGTCGTGGGCGTGTACTCGTTGCCGTTCGCACTGGCGCTGAACGTGCAGATCAACGGCGAAGACTTCGTGGTGCCGATGGTGGTCGAAGAGCCGTCGGTGGTCGCCGCGGCTTCGAACGCCGCGAAGATGATCCGCGAAGGCGGCGGCTTCCACGCCGAGGCGGATGAGCCGGTGATGATCGGTCAGGTGCAGCTCGATGAAGTGCCCGACACCGCGCGGGCGATCGAGCTGATTCAACTTCATCGTCGAGAGATCGTCGCGCTCGGCAACGAAGCGGTGCCAGGTCTGGTGCAACGTGGCGGCGGCGTGCGCGAGCTCGAAGCGCGCGACCTCGGCGAGGGCATGTTGGTCGTTCATATGTTGATCGACTGTCGCGACGCGATGGGCGCCAACCTCGTGAACACCGTGGCCGAGGCGGTGGCGCCGCGCATCCAAGAGCTGGCGGGCGGACAAATCGGTCTGCGCATCTTGTCGAACCTTTGCGATCACCGCTGCGTGCGCGTGAAGGTCAAGGTGCCGCCGAGCGCCTTGGCCGGAAACGGCCGCACCGGCGAGGAAGTGCGCGACGGCATCGTGCGCGCGTCGAAGTTTGCAGAGCGCGATCCGTACCGTGCGACCACGCACAACAAGGGCGTGATGAACGGGATCGATCCGGTCGTGATTGCGACCGGCAACGATTGGCGCGCGGTCGAATCAGGTGCGCACGCGTTTGCTGCGCGCAACGGCAAGTACGAGCCGCTCTGCACCTGGCGCCGCGAAGGCGAGGATCTGATCGGCTTCATGGAGATCCCGATGTCGCTCGGCACCGTCGGTGGCCCGTCGCGCGTGCACGAGGGAGCGAAGCTGGGCCTGCGTGTCGTCAGCCCACGCAACGCTGCGGAGCTCGCGATGGTTGCAGCGTGTGTCGGCGTCGCGTCGAACCTGGCTGCGCTACGCGCATTGGCGACCGAAGGCATCCAACGTGGACACATGGCGTTGCATGCGCGCTCGGTGGCGATCGCTGCCGGAGCTGAAGGTGCCGACGTGGAGCGTGTCGCGAAGATCATCGCTGCGCGGGGGCAGATCAATGTGGACGCCGCCAAAGCGGCGCTGGCGCAATCCTCGCGCAGCAGCAGCTCGACGTTCGCCGCTGTCAGTCCAGCCGACGGCGAGTAGCGCGCCAAATCCGAGCGCGCCCGAACGTGGTTGACGCCCGGGCGCGATCGCTCAGCGCATCACGTGCCCTGGTAGCAGACGCCGCTGCCGCAGAGCTCGCCGGCTTGGTAGTTGCACTGCACGCCGCACGTGGGGCTGGCCACGCAGTCGTTGCCGCAGAGCGTCTGCGAGCCGCAGTCGATCGGCTGGCAGCTACCGTCGATGCATTCGGTTCCGGTAGCGCACGCGTTGCCGCACGTGCCGCAGTGGTTGCGGTCCATGGTGGTGTCGGTGCAGACGGCTTCGGCTTGGTTGATCGCGCACTCCGTGAGGCCGTACTCGCTGCAGATGCAGGTCTCGAAGCGTAGACATGTCTCGCCGCTGCCGCTGTCAGGCTCGGGCGTGCAGCCGCCGCAGTGGAACACGTTGCTGTTCGTGTCGGTGCACTCACTGCCGCCGCAGCGATACTGGTTCTGGCCTTCGCACGCCGCGGGCACGCACGCACCGGCGACACATTGCTCGCCCGCGTAGCAGTAGTTGTAGCAAGCACCGCAGTTGTAGTTGTCGCTGTCGACGTCGGAGCAGTAGCCGTCGCAGACCGCGGGGTTCACGCCGGCGCACTCGCACGTGCCGCTGACGCAGCTCTCTCCGTACATGCACTCGGTGCCGCATGCGCCGCAGTTGTCGTCGTCGTTGTTGGTATCGACGCAATGTTCACCACACGCCACGGTGCCGCTGTTGCACGCGCACGAGCCTTCGTCGCATGTCGCATTCACGCCGCACGACTCGCCGCAGCTGTCGCCACTGACGCACACGCCGTCGCACGGAACTTCGCCGCTCCCGCAGGTCAGCTCTTCGCAGGTGCCGTCGTTGCAGACTTGGGTCGACCCGCACGCGACCCCGCATCCACCGCAGTTGTTGCGATCGATCGAGTCATCGACGCACTCCGAATAACCAGGCACGCCGCTGTCGCACAGGGTGCCGCCGTAGATCTCGATGCAGTCGTACTCGCAGTAGTAGTCCTCGACGTAGCAGACCATTCCCGACTCGCCGTCGCTGTTGCCGATGCCGCATCCGCCGCAGTTGTGGAGGTCGGTCTGTGGGTCAACGCAATCGTTGCCGCAGCGGATCTGACCGCCCGCGCACGTGATCAGCGTGCACGTGCCGTCGACGCAAGTCTCGCCGGTGGCGCACGCGTTGCTGCATGAACCGCAGTGGTGGCGGTTGGTGCCGAGGTCGGCGCACATGAACTCGACGAAGCCGCCCGCGTCGAGGTCCACGCCCGCGTCACCGTCGTGGCCCGAGCCGCGAATCCCGCACCGGTTTTCTACCGGGCATTCACAGACGCCATCGACGCACGTGTGGCCTTCGCCGCAACGCGCGCCGCACGCACCGCAGTGCGCGGTGTCGCTGTCGGTGTCGATGCACTCGCCGTTGCAGATCATGCCGTTGCACGTCACACCGCCGTCGCTGCTACCCCCGGTGCCACCGATCACGCCGGCATCGTCTTCGCCGCCGGCGACGCCACCGGTGCCCGCCACGCTCGCGTCGCCACCTTCGCCCGCGCTTCCGGCGCTACCGCCTTCGCCTGCAGTGCCCGCCATCCCTCCACCACCGCCTTCGCCTCCGCTACCTGCCGGCATGCTGCCGTCATCGATCGCGCCATCGAGCAGGGTGATGACGCCGCTGTTCCGGCGCGGGCGCGCTGCGATCACGACGCTGAAGCTCGAGACGTAGCCGGACACCTTGCTGTTGACGGTGTCCTTCATGCTCGGCGCCACCGTCGTCCACGCAGCGCTGTCCTGCTCGGTTTCGTTCGGGAGCTTTACCGGCCGCACATCCATCGCGCTGCCCGTGTACGGCACCTCCACCTTCACCGGCACGGCGAACTCTTGCCCATGTGGCTTGAACGCGTAGGGCTTGCCCGCGGGCTCAAGGTTGTCGGGCAGGTCCGCGAAGGTGTTGTTCTCTGGGAGCTTCGTGATCGTGATCTCTACGTCGTCTGCCAAAGCGCCCGGCGGGATCTCCACCTTGCCGCCGCTCGCGAGCTCCACCGTGCCGCCTTCGGGACCGATCAGCTGCGTGACCGTTTCCACTGCACCGCCGTCGTCGTCACCGCATGCGGCAAGCGTGACCGCCGCTGTCGCCAACCACACCATCCAGAGTTGCTTCGATCGATTGCTCATGCGCATGCGACGTCGTCCTCCACGAAGAGATCGTCGAGGCTGACAGAAGCCCTCCGCAGCCGAAAGTGGGGAACGTTCACACCCATCGCCTCACCCCGATCGATTCGCGTGCGGCCCTCGCCTGGGCTACCACTGGGCATTCCAGCGGACGGGGTGGTCATGGGTGGGTCAGACCCGCGGCGCGCAGCAAGCAAACCACTCGCGTGGACGCTTTCGCTCGCCGTGTCTGCGACGTTGCATGCATGGCTGGCGCTGAGCTCAGGGCACGCAACCAAGCCACGTGTCCCGTCGTCGCACGTTGACTCCGTGACGTTCGAGCTTGCCGCTTGGCAGGACGAGAGGCCGTCGCGTACCCAAGCGGTTTCGTCGGCGAACCAAGCGCGACACGAAGACGTCGTTCCCAGTGCGCGTCGTGAACGAGCGCCACGCGCTGCGCATCGCGTAGTCGTTCCTGAAGACGTTCGGGGGTCAACGGCTGTCGAGGGTGCGCCCGCCGCGTCCGATCCCGTTGCGAGCGAGCGCGCGATCGCGACACCGCATGTCGATGGACGGACGCCTTCGCTGAGCCCACGCGATGCGGCCCGCACAGTGGTGCCACTGCCGACGTACGAGCAGGATGTCCGCGAGGCGGGAGTTGCGCTCAGCGACTACCTGCAAGCGTTCGCGGCGGCACGACCGCATCTCGATCGCCGCGCCCCGCCTGTGCTCCAGCCCATGCCCGACGGCGGTTATGCCTACGCCGGTCCAAGCTTCGCCGCGCGCGTGCACCGTGACGGCAGCGTGCAGTTCATCGATCGCATCGTGCATCCCGACGGGAGCTTCAGCTTTCCGGACGATCCGACGAGGCTCGGCGTGGTGTTCTCACCGTTCAAGCTCGACCTGACCGACGCGATGCTGAGCGCGATGGGCGAGCAGCTGTACCCCGCCGAAAAGCGCTGGTTTCTGGAGCAAACGCAGACATTGCGAGAACAGCTCGAAGCGGACGATCGCCTTCACATGTTTGCGCGTGCTCGGCGGCAGTTGCGCGATGCGCTGCTCGCGATCGTGAACGACGCGCGGCGCACCTCACACCAGAAGCGCGACGCGGTGTTCGCGCTGTGGGCCGACTGTGCCGATGACGAAGTGGGTGAGCGTGGCAGGAACGTGATCGAAGAGTTCGTACGCGAGCATTTTGCTGCCGACTCACCGCACGCGTTCACTGCCGGAGAGCTGCGTCAGCTGAATGCACGCAACGCGCAACACCGCTTCGATCCCTATGCTGTCAGCAAACCGACCGTAGAGCCGTAGCGTCAGAGCTTGGCGAGCGAAGCGAGGTTTGCCGGCGTTTCGGGGAACTGAATGTCCAGCGACCAAGAGTGAGCGCGGCGCGGCGTGGGGTAGACCGACAACACCTTGCACGGGACACCGGCCAAACGTCCGTGCTCTTCCAGATAACCGCGGTTGATCTCGAACACCTCGCGGCACGCCAACGGATAGTCGACCAAGCGGTAGATCACGACGTTGGACCGCTGTCGGTCGCGGATCGCCTCGACCGTGCCGGTATCGTGATAGAGCGACCACACCTTCGCGGTGCGCCGCACGAGCCCGATCGGGTCCAGCGCGCCGGTCGCCAACTGTCGATAGACACCACCGGTGTCGGTGCGCGCTGCGGCTGGCACCTGCGATTGATCGTCGGCCAGATCACGCAGCGCCGCTGAGCGGCCGAAGTACACCCACGGACCTTCGGGTGCCTGCTCCGCCGTGATCGCTGTGCTCAACGCGCGCAGCAAGGCGAGCCAGTCTTCGTCGGGATACCAAGACGAGGCCAGCACGTGATCGGTCAGGTAGTGGTGCAAGGGCGCGGGCAAGATGCGGCGCGCCCACTCGGGATTCGCGCGCAACGCCTTCACGATCGGGAGGATCGCGATGCCTTTCGTCTTGGAGATCGCGTCGGCCATCTCGATGGATCCATAACGACGCGGTGGGGGAATTCTGAGCTGAGCGCGTTTTGCGCAGGGCTCAGGTCAACCGCTTGTCAGGATCGCCGTGGCGTAGCGCATCCGCCAATGTAGGTCCACCCTCACATAGGAGCCGCGCGCTGACGCCGGCCATCTGCTGAAGACGATCGATGAAGCGTGTGTCGTGCTCGGGATTGCGTCCAAGGTGCGCGAGCTCGTGCAGCACGACGCCGAAGGTGAACGGATCGAGCACGTCATCGAAGCGCAACGGACCCTTCACGTTGAACGCGATCGTGCGCGCCTCCACGTCTGTGACGGCGTCTTCCAGCAAGCCATCGTCGGTCGGGTCGCGATCGAAGAAGCGAACCTGCACCGTCTCTCCCGCCACGCGCCGCGCCAACCACCGCACCGACTCGGCGAAGCGCTGCTGCTCTGCCGAAGGCTCCACGTCATCGCCAGCGAACTCCGCGGCGCGCCGACGCACGTAGTCGTCCGCGGTATCGAGCACACGACCCAAGGACACGAATGCGCGGTAAGGCATCGATCGTGATTCGATCACATGTGCGCCTAATTGCTTGGCGCGGTCATTGGCGCGGCTGGTTCCTTCGAGCACGGCGCCGCGCGGGAAGACCTTGGACACGTAGGTGTCGAGCACCTCGGGTCGCAGTGGGCAGCGCGCAATCGCGTCCAGCACCCAGTCCTGCTTGAGATCGCCGCGCTCCAAATGACTCGGCAGCATGGTCTCGAGCAGCGTCGCTTTGAGCTGCAGCTTGAAGCGCGTCGGCACGTGATCGCGGCCCTCGGTCAGGGGCAAGCGTTGCCCCACATCCACGTGCCACGGCACGTCCCACGCTTCGATCGGGATCCCCATTTCCATCAGGTACGCGCTCGAGCCTTTGCGCGGCGTGTACAGCGAAAGCGGCGTGCGGGCGCGCGTGATGCGCTCCTTTCCGTCGACGACCACCACGGTGTCGAGCTCCGACGCCGACAGCGCGAACGTTGGCTTGGCCTCGCGCACCGCCTTGCCGTTGACCTTGAGCGTCGTGCCCGCCGGCGGAATACACATGCGCAACAACGCGGCCGCCTCGCGCAGCTCTTCCGACCCAAACGCACGTTGCAGGCTGATGCGTGTTCCGCGTTGACGTTGGTTGGGCTCGACCGCGCGGCCCTCGTCGGTGAAACGCAGGGTATGACCGACCAACTCGACGGTGGCTGCATCCATCGCGCCGATCAGCTCCTTGAGACCGCGCCCCATGCGCCCGCGTAGCTCCGGCTCGTCGTCCTTGTTGGTCAGGAAGACCGTGTAGGCCAGGCGTGCGTCCGAGAAGCCGGTGGCGGCGTCGTCCTCCACGATCACCACGCTCGAGGCCAGGTTCACCGCGACCATCGGGGCACGTGCGTCGAACGAGTTCTGTACCGCTTCGAGCAGAAGTCTCCCCAGCGGACGTGCTGCTGACAGCTTCCGCCAGCCCCCGCTGGAGAAATCGAACCATCCCTGCTTCATGGCTCCTTGTTCTTTATACGCTGAACCCCCATCCGCCGGTACGCGCCCATCTCGGTAGTTGCGTTTTGCGACGCCATGCTGCGAAAATGCTGCGGTCTCTCGGCTGTCGACCGACGGTGGCTCGCTCGACAATCCCTGCGCATCTCGGCGCAGGCGCGCGCGACTTCAAACAAGGAAAAGCGATGGCGGCTTCAGAAATCACCTGTCCGATGTGTGGCTTCAAGAACCCCTCTGACACCGAGCGTTGCCGCTCGTGCGGAGCGAAGTTGGAAGCACTCGCGGTCACGTACACCGCAGAGGAAGAAGCGGCGCGGCGCTATCAGCAAGAGTCGTTCGAGTGGCGCTGGGCGTTCATGGCGTTCGGTGTCTACATGGGCCTGCAGGCGTTCATCTTGGCGCTGTTGCCGCGCGTGATCTCGTCATTCGATCCGCAAGGCATGTCGGGCCTCTTGATCTCGGTTGCCGTGTGGTTCGCCGGCGGCATCGTGGTCGGCTTGGTTTCGCCCGGAAAGACTTTCGTCGAGCCCGCGGTCGGTGCGTTGCTCGCAGCACTGCCGACGATCGCTTACCTGGCGTTGGTCACGCCGCCCGGCTTCCAGCCGCCGATGCTCGCGTACATCGTGCTTGCGTTGCTCGGTGTGATGATCTCGCTGCTTGGCGCGTTCGTTGGCGAGCGCGTGCAGATGGGATCGCGTGGCCCGGCCAAGGCCAAGACCTGATCGTCGCGATCGCTTCGCGCGCACAAAAAAGGGCAGGCCCGTGAGGACCTGCCCTTGTCATTTAAGCCGTCGGACGGCTGCTCTCAGGAGCGGAAGCGCGACGGATAGTTGTTGTCGGCCGCGCGCTTCTTCAGCTCGGCGTCATCGGGGTGAAGCTCCAACGCACGCTTGATCAAGACGGGCTCTTCTTCGCGACGGTTCGGATCCGGCAAGCAGCACTCGACCGGACACACCGCTTGGCAGGCCTCGTGATCGTAGAAGCCCACGCACTCCGTGCAGAGCTTGGGGTCGATCACGTAGATTTCGTCGCCTTCGCTGATCGCCTGATTGGGGCACTCCGGCTCGCAAGCGCCGCAGTT
>JACZCZ010077772.1_pt1 | contig 16513 bp, 12 predicted proteins | sample 8641811 | NCBI WGS metagenome assembly JACZCZ01 (sample SAMN15324610, study PRJNA640507) | soil metagenome | isolation source: intercropping peanut in the first line | place: China: Luxin town, Laibin City, Guangxi Province | collected 2019-07-25 | depth 10cm m | reverse complement strand
GAGGACGCCATTGCACACCGCGAGTTCGTCCAGATGTTCGGGTGGTAATCTGCGGAAACCTCGGCGGCGAGCCGCTGTCTGAGCCACCGCATGTTGCAGCGCATTCTTTCAACCTTGGATGGCAGGCGCGGCGCCGCGCTCTTGACTGCGATCGCTCTGGCGTTGTGCCTCCCTGCCCTGCGCCTCGGGCTGCAGGCTGACGATCACATCCTGGCTTGGCACGTCGAGCATGGTCAGAGCCCGTGGTGGCTGTTCACCGCCACCGAGGCGATGCTCGCGCAAGGACGCGATACCGGTGCCGTCGCGTGGTGGGCCAGCCCCAACCTTCGCGTGCTCTTCTTTCGTCCGCTTGCTTCCGCGCTGCACTGGCTGGAGCTCACGATGTGGCCCGACGCGACGTGGGCCATGTCGCTGACCAACATTGGCGTGTACCTCGCGTGCGTATGGGTCGCCTTGCAACTGTATCGGCGCCTGTTGCCCGCACACGTGGCCTCGCTCGCGGCCTTGATGTTTGCGATCGATGACGCGCATGCGCATTCGGTCGGCTGGATTTCGGGGCGCAACACATTGCTCGCGTTGCTCGGCGCGCTGGTGTCGCTCTGGTTGCACATGATCGCCCGCCAAGACCGACGGCCGTCCCTTGCTTGGTGGAGCACGCTCGGCATGGCGGCGGCGCTTGCATCTGCAGAGGCCGGCACGTGGTCGATGGGTCTGCTCGTTGCCCATGCGCTCACACTGGAGACCGGCACGTGGCGCGCACGGCTGCAGACGATCGCTCCGCAGTTGCTGATCGCATCGGCCTGGGTGGCGGTGTACGTCAGCGGTGGCTTCGGCCTCGGCGGCTCGTCTTTCTATCACTCGGTACGCGCACCCTGGTCCGCGCTCGGCAACGGTCTGCTCAACCTGCCGCTGTCGGTCACGTCGTTGCTAGGACCGAGCTTGATCTCCTTTTCGATCGTCGCCGAGCCATGGACCGCGCGCGCGGTGGCGCTGCCGATCGCCGCGGTGTTGCTGTGGTGCGTACTGCCGCGCGTGAGGTGGTCACCAACCACGTCCTTCTTCGCTCTTTCCAGCGCGCTGTGTGTGGTGCCCACGTTCTTGACCATGCCCCAGGACCGCATCCTGATCGGATCCGGCATTGGCGCCTTCGGCATGCTTGCCGGGTTGCTCAGCGACCTCACGCCATCGACCGTGCGCGGTGACGTCTGGACACGTCGCGTGCTCAAGACATGTCATCTCGGGCTCGCACCGCTGCTGTTCCCGGCATTGCTCGGCGCGCAGCACGGCTTCGAGCGCGGCACCCAGGCGATCGTGCAGACAGTGCGTCCGCAAGCCGACGTGATCCTGATCAACACACCGGTCGAGCTCTTGGCCAACTACGTGTTCGCTGTGCTCGATCGCGACGGTCGACGCTCGGCGCTGCCCAACACCCTGCACCAGCTCTACGCGGGCGGCTCCGCGCTTTCCGCCCATCGCGTCGATGCGTTCACGCTGGACCTGACCGCGGAGCGCGGCTGGGGATCGATCGCTGTAGAGCGCATCTTCTGCGCCAAGGACGACATGCCGAAACAAGGTGACGTGGTTCAAGCGCGCAACCTCACAGCACGTGTGATCAAAGCGACGCCGGACGGCATGCCGCGGACGGTGCGCTTCACGTTTCCCACGCCGTTGGAATCGGCGGAGCGGCAGTGGCTAACGTGGCGCGACACGATCCCTGTCGCCTGGACGCCCCCTCCGATCGGTGCGCGTGTGACACTCCCGCCGGTGAACCTCGTCATGTCGCTGCCGCAGTAGCACGCAAGCGCAGCGGCACAGCGTGTTACGCCTAGCTTCCGTTGGACGCCGGTGCTGACAGCTTTCGCAGCAGTCGCTGGATGCGTTGCTCCTGTCGCTCTTGGCCTTCGACCGGTTCGGTGTGTTGCGCGTGGGTATGCGCCAAGTCGAAGCGTCGTAGCTTGTGCTCGTAGAGCTTGCTGAGCGCGAGGTGAATCCCTGCCGCGACCTCCGCATCGTCGGCGGCATCCAATGCAGCTTGCAGCGCGCCGACCGCACCGTCGTGATCACCGCGACCCTTGGCGAGCTTCGCCGTCAACGACCAGGCGCCGACCGCCACGTCGCCATCGCCGCCGCCCTCGAGCGCCGCGCGTGCGAAACGCAGCGCCCGATGTTCGTCCGACGCCCGCGCCGCGACCTTGGCAAACGCCAGGTGATCGCGCGGATCGTCTTTCTCGTGCACGTCCTCGAAGTGCTGCGTGAGCTTGCCGAGCACCGCAGCGAGCGCGATCACGTCATTGGCGTTGTGCTCGATCACGCCAGACAACGACTCGGCTGGGGCGCCACGCAAAAAGCGAAAGTACAAATCAGGAATCGCGGCGCCGGGCACGTCGTCTTCGCGGTGGAAGCCGAGCAGCTGCATCTCGATGTCGACCAAGCGCACGTCACCCAAGCGCGGTTTCAAGATGCGTCGCGTGCAATGGAGCAGGTCCAAGTGCGGCGGCGGCGTAGGCGCAGGCACGCGGTTCATGATGTAGCGCGTACGCAACAGCGGCCAATCGAAGCTCTTGCCGTTGTACGTCACCAAGCAGGTCGCCGCTCGCACGCGCTCGGCAAGAAAACGCAGCATCGCGGCTTCTTGAGCGAGATTCTTGGCCAACAGTTGCTCCAGCTTGAGCACGCCCTCGTCGAACCACGCCAGCCCGATCAAGAACGGAACCGTGCCGGTGCCACCCGACAGGCCGGTGGTCTCGGTGTCCACGATCAACAGGCGCGACAGGTCCAGCTCACACAGTGTCGCGTCCAGCGCGAGCTTGCCCACGATCTCGGCGCTCACCTTCAGTGCGTCGCGCACCGGCACATGACCGTGACAGTGCTCTGGGTCGAGCCAACGCTCCACGAGATGAAAAGTGCCGTGCTCGCCTGCGTGCTCGCATCCTGGAAGCTCTGCCCAACGCGCAGCCTTCGGCGTTTCACCGCGCCGCTCCATCCGTCGATCCGCCCGCTGCTTCGCGTCACCGATCAACGCACGCAGCCGATCGATCCGCTCGTCTTGGGGTGATGGGTCGGTGTCTTGCAGCGAGGGCGAAGGGCCGTTCGCCCGGCCCATGCTCGCCATCTTCAGTCGACTGAGCTTGGTCTTGAAGTCCGCCATGACTAGTGCGCTGCGGTCATCCCTACGTGATCGAGCAGCTCGAGCGCCACTTGCTTGCGCGAAAGATCGAGCGCTGTCGCCATCATCTCCCGCTGCACGTCACGTGTCGGCGAAGCATCCATCGCACTGGCCTGGGGTGAGGCGCCTATCACCGGGCCGACGCAGGCCGGGCAGCCCAGATCGCAAGCGCACGAAGACAACAGGTGACGTGTGCGCCGCAGCAGCGTGTCGCGCTCCTGGAACAGGCGTGACGCGAGCCCCACCCCACCCGGAACGCGATCGTAGAGAAAGATGGTGGGATCGAAGCCAGCAGCCCCACCGTGACCCTTGCTCGGCGGAGCATCGGGCTCGGTGCGATCGCCCAAGGTGTGGCCGAGATCGCGCGGATCGATCATCAAGCCCACGCTCGCCACCGTGTGCATCGCGTGAGCCAAGCCGCGCAAGGCATCCAGCACCGTCGGGCGATCGGCACGCTGCGCCCCGATCACGCGCTCGGGCACCGTCACCCAAAACGCGGTGGTGTGCATCTGCATGTCGGGCAAGTGCACGTCGCCGTAACCCACGTTCTCGTGCGTGTGGAACTTGATCTTTTTGTAGCCGACGACCTTCTCGATCACGCTGACCTCGCCGGCGCCAGCCTCAAGCAGCGACGGCGCAGCGTGCTCAGGCAGCAAGGCCTTCTGTTCCTGCTCCAGCACGCTCACCCGCACGTAGGTCATGGCGTTGGTGAAGTAATCGGGCTTCACCTTGCGCACGAACGCTTTGTGGTTGTCGAAGTCGAGCTTCTCCACTTGGTATTGCTCACCCTCGTGCTGATAGATCGCCTGCACATGCAGCATGGTGTGCGTGGAGCGCCAGTCCATCTCGGCGATGGTGCGGTCGTGGTCCTGATCGACGATCACGAAATTGTCCCAGCCGATGCTGCGCAGCGACACGTGATTGGCCGGATAGGCGTCGCTCGCCCAGTGAAACATGGGCTTGCCCGACGTGTGCGCCACTGGATGCAGCACTTGGTGATCGACCAGGAACCCGAGCGCATCGGCGATCACGTCGCTCGGCACATCGCCGAAGCGATCACCGTCTTGAAACGGCAGCTCGAAGGCCGCGCACTTCAGGTGTTGGATCAACACTTCCACGTTGTCGGGATCGATCCGCGCGTGCTCGACCGCGGCGCTCAATACGTAATGCGCGTCCTGCGCGATGTACTGATCGAGCGGCATGCTGGAGGCGACCAGCAACGCCAAGCTCTCACCGCCACGTCGACCGCCGCGACCGAAGCGCTGCCACAACCCCGCGACCGTGCCCGGATACCCTGCGCACACCACCGCATCCAACGCGCCGATGTCGATGCCGAGCTCCAGCGCGTTGGTCGCCACCACACCGAGCAGCTTGCCGTCACGCAGTCGCTGCTCGATGTCACGTCGCGTCTCCGGCAAGTAGCCACCGCGATAGCCGTGCACGAGCTCTGGATCCATCTTCAGACGCACCATCCGATCGCGCAGGTACTTGAGCATCACTTCCACGTTGTTGCGTGACTGCCCGAACACCAACGTAGACACGCCAGCGCGCATCAAGTCGATGGTCAACCGCACCGCGATTTTGATGTAGCTCTGACGAATGCCGAGCTCGGCATTGACGACCGGAGGGTTGTAGACGAGCACGCGACGCGGACCGGTGGGCGCACCGCTCTGATCGACCAGCGCCACCTCACGACCGATCATGCGCGACGCGTGCTCTTGCGGGTTGCCGATGGTCGCGGACGCCAACAGGAACACTGGCTTGCTGCCGTGGAACTCGGCGATGCGCTGCAAGCGGCGGATCACGTTGCTCAAGTGCGAGCCGAACACGCCGCGGTAGCTGTGAACCTCATCGATGATCACGTAACGCAGGTTGGCGAAGAAGCGCGCCCAGCTCGCGTGATGCGGAAGGATCCCGGTGTGGAGCATGTCGGGATTGGTCAACAACAAGCCCGTGCGTTCGCGTGCGGCGCGTCGCGCGTCGCCGGGTGTATCGCCGTCGTAGGTGATCGCGCCGTGATCGAGACCGACCTCGGACAGCAACGCGCGCAATGCCACTTCTTGATCGCGTGACAGCGCCTTGGTCGGGAACAGATACAACGCGCGCGCCTGACGATCGGCAATCAGCGCGTTGAGCACGGGCAGGTTGTAACAAAGGCTCTTGCCGGACGCGGTCGGCGTCGCGATCACCACGTCGTGACCCGTGCTTGCGAGCTCGAACGCTTGCGCTTGATGGCCGTAGAGCTGGCTCAGCCCACGCTTGCGCAACGCATCCACGATCCGCGGCGACAGCGCCGAAGGGAAGTCCGCCATGCTTGCCACGCGCGGCGACAACCGCTCGTGCAGCATCACGTTGCGCCAAATCTTGTTGCGCGCCGACCAGCCGTCGACCACCTCGCCGACGCCCTTCGGACGATTCCAAGGCACCTCGCGCGCGCCGGTGAAGCTCTCCGTAAACGGCGTCAGCAGGTCGTCGGGGCCACTCATGGCGGCACTGTACGGGCGTGCAGATCGCCCAGCAAGCATGGTGATCGGGCCACACGCGCTCCCAAGACGGTGTGACTTTCGGACCACACTGGCAGCGCTCGATCGCGGCATGGGTGGATCACCTCAACCGTTTGATTTTACGCACATTTTCAAAAAACCGGCCCGGCAGCCGTTTTTGGTACGCCGGCTGCAATGGGCAGGTCCGTGGTTGACGCATTCGCGCGCCCCACACGCCCCTGGAGATCTCCCGATGCCGACCCACCGATCCCTTCCCTTGCCCCCCGCATGGACCGCGCTGCTGTTGGCGATCTCGTCGCTCGCGACCCCGCTTGCTCACGCGCAGGAAGCGTCGATGCCGAGTGACCTGCCGCGAACCACGTCCGCATCGCTCACCGCGACGACCAGCGATGCACACGAAGGCGATGTGGACGAAGCCGGTGCCCTGGGTTGGGAGCTCTTGGCCGGTACCGGCGCAGTGGCTGCAGCCGCCACCTTGAGCGTGGGCATCGGCTTGGCAGTCGCGCACGATTGCGCACCGGACAGCGAGCTCACCTACGACTGTTCGATGACCGGCGCCGGCACGATGGTGCTGACGTACCTCGCCGCTGCTCCCTTGTTGTCGTCGCTCGCGGTGACGCTGACCGGAGATGCCACCGACGGACAAGGCAAGTACCTCAGCACGCTCGGTGCGTCGCTGATCGGCGGCTTCGCGGGGCTCGGTCTCGCAAGCGGCATCGCAGTCGCCGGGCGCAACAGCGACGGCAACCCATTGATCACCACACTCGTGTTCGGCGCGCTGCTATCCGGTCCGCTGGTCGGCGCGCTGGTGGGCTACCGCATGTCGGCACAACCGCGAGTCCACGCCTACGCCATGCCCACCCTCGACGGCCGCGGCGCCATCTTCTCGCTCGGCGGTGCGCTGTGATGACACGCCGGCTGATCGTCTCGCTGTTCGTGTTCGCTGTCGTGAGCGCGCCGTGGCTCGCCGCCACGACGTATGCGCAAACGCAGCCGATGCCCGACACCCTCCCCCGCGTGGACGCGCCGATGTTGAACACAACCCTGCCTCCAGCGCCTCCTGCGGCAGAGCCGTATGAGATCACAGCAGACCCACCCTCCGCGGGCAGCTTGCTCGCGGAAACGATCGCCGCCGCGGCAACGACGCTCGCTGTCGGCACACTCTCCGTCGCCTGGGGGCTGCACGAGGATCCCGTGTCCTTCGATGTGCTCGGCGTGCTGCCTCCCTTTCTCCTCGCTGCTCCTCTGCTCTCGTCGCTGGCTACAAGCCTTGCCGGTGCCGCGACCGGCGGCGACGGAGGTTGGCTCTACTCTTTCGCAGCGAGCGCAGGCGCAGCGGGCATGACTTCAGGCATCGCGCTCGTCGTCATGGTCGTTGCCACGGTCTCGATCTACGGCTTCCAGGAATTCCACGACGAGGAGGAAGCGGCGGAGTTGCGTCGATCCGCGCATGCCGTGGCGCTCATCCTTGGCGGGATGATCATGGGAGCCACGACCGCGGGCGCCGTCATTGGCTACCGCGCCTCCGCTCGTCGGTCGCAAGCAAGCTATGCGGTGAGCGCAGCACCCACGCGCGACGGCCGCGGCGGCATGCTCCTGATCGGCGGTGCGCTGTGATGTCCGCGGGACGCGCGTTGATCGTCGTGACGTTTGTGCTCGGCCTCGTCGCGTTGTTTGCGACTCGTTGCAGCGCGCAACAGCCCGCACCGCCGATCGAGATCCATCCGCAAGCGCAGATCACGGATCCGCGTGGCAACCTCGGCTTGGAAATCCTCGGAGGCTCAGTCGGCCTCGCGATGGGAAGCGTGCTGACCTATGGCGTGCTCCATTCGCAGCACGACTGCGGCGGCGGTCACGCGCCCACACTCTGTGACGGAGGCGGGCTGCTGGTCATGACCGGTGTGGTGCTGCTCGCGGCGCCCGGTCTCGCCAGTGCCGGCGTGCTACTCGCGGGCAATGACTCGGGCGGCAACGGTAAGCTCGGCAAGACGATGCTCGGCGCGTACCTCGGCGGCTTCGGCGGTGCGGTCTTGGGCGGCATGCTCAGTCGCGACGCCTCGGGCCAAGGTGACCCACGCGCTTCGCTGTCGATCGGTGCGCTCGGGCTGGTGTCGGGCGCCGTGCTCGCCTACCGATCATCATCACGGGCTACGCCCATGCCGGCGCTGACGGCGAGCGTGATGGGTCGCGGGCTGACCCTTTCACTCTGCGGTCAGATCTGATCGCGGAGACGTGAGCACCAGACAAATGGGTAGTGCTTCTGGCAACGGCGGCCTACAACCTCCCTCCCAGGAGGGCCCAAGCCGCCGTACCCTCCCGAGGGGGGTCAGCCCATGAGTGACGCAGAGGCACCGCACGTATCGGCCTGGGGCTCGGGCGAGCATTTCCGACTCGCGATCGAGGCGTCGCCCACCGGCATGATCATGGTCGATCAGCACGGGGCCATCGTCCTGATCAATGCGCAGATCGAGCGCCTGTTCGGCTACCAACGCACCGAGCTGATCGGTCAACCGATCGAGTTGCTCGTGCCGCATCGATACCGCGCGCACCACCCGAGCTACCGCGACGCCTTCTTCGGCGACGTGAAGACGCGACCGATGGGCGCAGGCCGCGACTTGTTCGGTGTGCGCAAGGATGGCTCAGAGCTGCCGATCGAAATTGGCCTCAACCCGCTGGAAACGCCCCAAGGCACGTTCGTGCTCAGCTCGATCGTCGACATCACCGAGCGTCGGCGCGCGATGGAGCAGATCCGCGCGTCATTGTCCGAGAAGGAAACGTTGCTGCGCGAGATCCACCACCGCGTGAAGAACAACCTGCAAGTGATCTCGAGCTTGCTCAACCTCCAAGCGGAACATTCGCCGAACGTGCGCGATGCCCTCGCCCAAAGCCAGGCGCGCATCCAGTCGATCGCGCTCGTGCACGAAGGCTTGTACCGATCGCAGAGCGTGTCGCACGTGGACTTCGACGACTACGTGCACGAGCTGATCGGCAACACCTTCCACGCTCAACAGGCCCACTCACGCGACATCTCGTACCGCGTCGATGTGTCGGCGGTGCGGCTGGCGATCGACGTGGCGGTTCCCTGCGGCTTGATCATCAGCGAGCTGGTCACCAACGCGCTCAAGCACGCGTTCGTCGACGGCCGGCGCGGTCAAATCGATGTGATGCTCTCGCAACGTGATGGGCTGTGCGAGCTGCGCATCAGCGACGATGGTGTCGGTCTACCGCCCGACATCGCGAACAGCGAGAAGGCGATCGGCAGCTTGGGCCTAGAGCTCGTTCACACCTTCGCCCGGCAACTGCACGCCAAGATCGAGATCGAGCGCGCACGCGGGACCACCTTCACCCTACGTTTCAAGGGAGATTGAGTCGGATGGACATGCAGCAGCAACGCATCTTGGTCGTGGAAGACGAACGCATCGTCGCCACCGACATTCAGCGCAACCTTCAACGACTTGGATATCTCGCGCCCGACGCGGCCGCGTCCTGCGAAGAGGCGCTGCGCTTTTCATCGGAGGCGCCACCGGATTTGGTCTTGATGGACATTCGGATCGAAGGTGACTCCGACGGCATTCAGACCGCGTCGCTCTTGCGCGAGCGTTACGACGTCCCGATCGTGTTCTTGACGGCTTACGCTGACGCGCCAACGCTGAAGCGCGCGACCGAGGTTCAGCCCTACGGCTACCTGCTCAAGCCCGTGCGTCCCGACGAGCTGCGCACCACGGTCGAGATCGCGTTACACAAACACCGTGTCGACAAGCGTCTGCGCGAGCGTGAGAGGTGGTACGCGACGACCATGCGCTCGATCGCCGATGGCATCGTCACCGTCGATCCCCAAGACCGCGTGACGTACATGAATCCAGCCGCGGAGTCGCTGAGCGGAAGAAAGATGCAACACGCCGAAGGGCGGACTTCCTCGGAGGTGGTGGAGTTGCTCGACATCACCGAGCAGCCCCTGTCGCCGACGCCGATCGAGCGGGCGCTACGTGAGCGCACTGCAGTCAACGTGCCCGATGCGGTGCTGCGCCAACACGACACAGGACACTTGCGTCACATCAGTGACAGCGCGTCGGTGGTGGCAGAGGGTGATCGCGTGCTGGGTGCCGTGATGGTGTTTCGCGACACGACCGAGCAGCACAAGCTTCAAGAACAACTGTTGGCGTCCGACCGCATGGCCACCATCGGCTTGCTCGCCGCCGGCGTGGCGCACGAGATCAACAACCCGCTCGCCGCCGCAGTGATCAGCCTCGACCTCGCGACCCAAGCGACGGAAACCCTGACGACAACGGTCGGCGCGGCGTCGATGCAAAGCTTGCAACAGGACCTCAAAGACGCGGCCGCTGCGTGCGGTCGCATCCGCAGCATCGTGGGCGACCTGCGCGTGTTCTCGCGATCGGAGCCGATCGTCACCCAGGAAGTCAGCGTGTCGCATGTGATGGAGTCGACGCTGCGCCTGGCGCGCGCCGAAATCCGACATCGCGCCCGTGTGGTCCGCGTCAGCCAACCGACGCCGCCGATCCAAGCGATCGAGTCGCGCTTGAGCCAGGTATTCCTGAACTTGATCGTCAACGCAGCCCAAGCGATCCCCGAGGGCAACGCCGACAGACACGAGATTCGAATCACCACCGGCACCGCCGACGATGGTGACGCGTTGGTCGAGATCGAAGACACCGGCAGCGGCATGTCACCCGAGACCATGGCCCGCCTGTTCTCGCCGTTCTTCACCACCAAGCCAGCGAGCACGGGCACCGGTCTCGGTCTGATGTTGTGCCGCCGCATCATCGACGACCTGCACGGCACGATCGACATCGACAGCGCCGTGGGACGCGGCACGCGTGTGCGGCTCACCTTCCCCCCGAGTCGAGAACCCAAGCCCGCAGCGCCGGTGATGGCCGACGCGCCACCGATCGCGCTCGGTCGAGCCAACGTGCTGGTGATCGATGACGATCCGATTGTGGCCGGCACGCTTCAGCGCGCAATGCGCGATGTCCACGATGTCACCACAATCACCGACGCCAAGACCGCGCTCGCACGCCTACAGGCAGGCGAGACCTTCGACGTGATCTTGTGCGACCTGATGATGCCGACGATGACCGGCATGGACCTTCACGACGCGCTCAACAAGACGCACCCACAGGTCGCGGCGCAGATCGCATTCATGACCGGCGGTGCCTTCACGCCCCGCGCCCAGGAGTTCCTCGACACCGTCGGGAACCCGCGCATCGAGAAACCGTTCGACCGTCAGAAATTGCTGCGCTTGATCGGCGAGATGTTCGAGCGCTTGCGACGCACGCGGTCGTAGCCGTCATCACTTCCAGTGCGGTGGATAGGTCGTCGCGTAGATCGGTAGTGCTTCGACCGCAGCGACGATCGCGTTGAGCTTGGGGCCGCGTGCAGCCACGAGCCCGAGCTCCGGCTTGCGCAACTCGAAGCGCTTGTGGGTCGCGAGCAACGGAATCAATACAAAGTCGGCCGCGCTCAGCTCGCCGGCCACGAACGGACCATGCACGTACGTTTCGAGACGCGCGAGCTCAGCCAGGACCTCTTCGCGCCCTTCTTCGATCACCTTGTGGTCCCACGCATCGGGCTTCGTGAAGAAGAGCTGATCGACCAACTTCTCGTTCGCCGTCGACAGGTACGCGTCGATCTCTTCGATGAATCGGCGCACCAACGCGCGTTGTTGAACGCCACCGGGAAAGAGCTTCGGCCCCTCGGGAAAGCGTTCGTCCAAGTACTCGACGATCGCGTTCGACTCGTAGAGCGCGAAGTCGCCATCGACGATGCTCGGCACCTTGCCGCGCGGGTTCACCTTGGCGTACTCGGCAGCGCGCGTCTCGCCCTTGGAGAACGACAGCATCTTGAGCTCGTAGGGCACGCGCTTGTGCTCCAGCGAAAGCCACACTCGCCAAGCAAAGGGAGAACCGGAACCGCAGTAGAACGAGAGCGCCATGGCATGACTCCTGGAATGTTCGAGGGTCGAGGCGCCAAGCTATCGGGCAGGCACACGCAAGCCGCAAGCCCTTCTCAGGCTGCCGCGTCGATGCGCTTGATGCCCAAGACGCGCGCCGCGATCACCACCACCAGCGCCATACCGCCAGAGAACAGCGCGCCCATCTTCGCGGCCCCTTGCAATGCGGGATCGGTGAACGCGACGCCGGCGACGAACAGCGCCACCGTCAGGCCAAGCGCGGCGGTGAGCCCGGCGACGAACAGGCTTCGGTAGTCCATGCCGGTGGGCAGCGGGAAGCCGAGCTTGTCGGCGACGCCGGCAAAAGCGAAGACACCGACCGTCTTGCCGATCGCAAGCGCGAGAAACACGCCCCACGTCGCGTTGCCGATCGACGAGAACACCACGCCTGCGTTGGCCAACCCAAAGGCGAACAGGCCGAAGGTCACAAACGTGCGAAACGTGTGTGCGAACTGATCGAGCGTGTCGCTGTACACCGTCTGCCGGTCTTCTTCTGCGAACATGCCCACGTCGAACCCTTTCGAGGGCATGAACGGCACGATCGGCACGAGCGCCAAGGCCGGATGCAAGTGCGCATAGAACAAACCGATCCAACTCAGCGCGCCGGGGCCGAGGAGATACGGCCAGAAGCTCATGATCGCGCGGCGCCGCATCACGTACGCCAGGAACATCGCGAGCGCGACGAAGACCAAGAACATCGGCTGCACAGGGTGCGCCGGGTCTGGATAGAAGATCGCAATGATGGCGAGGCCAATGCCGTCGTCCGCCACCGCCAGCAGCAACAGGAAGCTGACCGCCGGATGCGCCGCGCCAAACGCCATGCGTGCCACCAACCAAGCAAGCGCGATGTCGGTCGCGGTTGGAATGCCCCAACCATCTCGGATCGAGACGTCACCGCTGATCGCGACCCACGCGAAGTACACAGCGACCGGCCCGAGCACACCGCCCAACGTGCCGAGCAACGGATTCACCGCGCGACGGAGCGGATTGAGCACGCCACCGGGCAACGCGCTCTCCGTGATCTCCTTGGCGGCGATGCCGAAGAAGAGCGCCATGAACAGATCGTTGACGACGAAGTGAAGCGTCAGCGCGCTGTCGTGCCCCAGCGGCGAGGCGTGCAGCAACGCTTCGTAGGCGGTGTGATCGACATTGGCCCAGATCAGCGCCGCCACGACACCACCGATCAAAGGAATCGAATACTCCTGCACCAGCGCCAATGCGCCCTTCTTCTGCTCCGTGCTCATGCGCGTTCCTTTGCCACAAATTGAAGACGGCGGGGGAACCGAAGCTCTCCCCGCCGCCGAGTCGATGTCCTAAGGACGATGTGTGTGAAGCAATCAGGCTTGCTGCGTGACTGACACGGCAGCAGCGGCCGCAGCTTCGGCCTCGGGCGGAGCGGCGACAGCACGGCTCGCGAGTGAATCGCCGTTGTAGGCGCCCACGCCGATCTCGTGAATGTCGAGGCCCTCGGTCTCCTCTTCCTCCGTCACGCGAACGCCGAGCGTCATCTTGAGCACGTACCAAACCACCATGCTCGTCGCGAAGACGAACGCGCCAACCGCAGCGAGGCCCTTGGCCTGGGTCAGCAACGCCGAAGCGTCACCACCGTAGAAGAGCCCCAGGCTCGGCTGCGCTTCGCCACCGGCATACGCGGGAGCAGCAAACAGACCGACCGCCAACGTGCCCCAGATGCCGTTGACCATGTGCACGCTGAGCGCACCGACCGGATCGTCGATCTTGATCTTGTCCCACATCGGAACCGCAACCACCGCGAGCGCGCCGCCAATGATGCCGATGATGAATGACGCACCCGGGGTGACCCACGCGCAGGGCGCCGTGATCGCAACCAAGCCGGCGAGCGCACCGTTGAGCGTCATGGTGATGTCGGGCTTGCCGAGCATCAGCCACGCCACGAAGGTCGCCGCGAGCGCACCGGCCGCGCCGGCAATGTTGGTCACGAGCGCGATGTGAGCGATTGCCCCGCCGTCGGCCATCATCGTCGAGCCGGGGTTGAAGCCGAACCAGCCCAGCCAGAGGATCAATGTGCCGAGCGCCGCCATGTGCATCGAGTGACCGGGCACAGCGACCGCCGTCCCGTCCTTCTTGTAGCGACCAAGACGTGGACCCACGACGAGGATGCCCGCGAGACCAGCCACAGCACCGGCGAAGTGAACGACGGTTGAACCGGCGAAATCCCAGAAGCCCGCCGCCGCGAGCCAACCGCCGCCCCAGATCCAGTGGCCCGTCACCGGGTAGATGAAGGCGGTGAGGAGCACCGAGAAGATGATGAACGAGAGGTACTTGTTACGTTCGTCGACGCAGCCAGAGACAATGGTCGCCGCGGTCGCAGCGAACACGAGCTGGAAGAAGAACTTGGCGTCGAGCGGAACCGGCGTCCAAGCGAGCGAGCTGTAGATTGACTCCTCGCCGAGGAAGAACGAGAAGCCGCCGACGAAGGACGTCCCGTCCGCGAACATCAGGTTGAACCCGACGACCCAGAACGCGACCGTCGCAGCGCAGAACACGATGAAGTTCTTGGCGAGGATGGTGCTTGCGTTCTTGGCGCGACACAGACCGGCTTCGAGCAAGGCGAAGCCCGCGTTCATGAAGAAGACCAGGAAGCCCGCGATCATCGTCCAGATCGTGTCCATCCCGACTTTGTTGGCGGTGAGCTGCGCGCTGACGCTCTCCAGGGTAGGCGGCGCATCCTCGGCAAATGCGGCGAGGGGTGTGAGCAGCGCGACGCTTGCCAATGCAGCGGAAGCCCACGGCATCAGCGCTCGTACGCGCGACGATTGGAAAATCTGAGTCGCTTTCGACATGTGCCTCATCCTTCTGTTTGCGTGTCTGTCACCGAGTCCGTTTGTTGGACCGGCTGCGTTCAATCGACCCCCTGGGACTAACCGGGCCAAGTATCTGGTTCGTTTCGTCGCCGTCACGGGATCGCAAAACCGTCAAGAACGTGCCCCACATCGCGCCGGTGTGAACCCTTCGCCCATCACCGGGCTCCAGGTTTTTCGCGATCGATCACGTTTGGAAACATGAATGCCTTGCGCAAATCGTTAACCCAGGTTAACTATTCGTACATGGTAACCGTTGCCAACAACGCACCGCAGATTCACCGGGCGATCGCGCAGCTTCAGCGCTTGACGGATCTGTTCCAAGCCCGGCGCGCTCAGTTGGCCAAGCACGTGGGCCTGACCGAACAACAGTGGCTGCTGATGGAAGAGATCAGCACGGAGCACTTCATGCCGTCGATGTTCGCGCGCACCAAGGACAGCAGCGCCGCAGCGGTGTCGAAGATCATCCGTCAGCTGATCGACAAGGACTTGATCAGCGTATCGATCTCGGAGAGCGACGGGCGTCAGCGTCAGTACGAGCTGACCGCGCAGGGCAAGCGCGTGATGAGCAACCTGCGCCAACGTCGGCAGCGCGCGATCGATGCGATCTGGGCCGGCCTCGACAAGCGCCAGCTCGCGCAATTCGCTGACGTCAGCGAGCAACTGATTTCCGCCATTGAAGCCTACAGCCAGAAGGAGACGTGAACGCGATGGGCAAGAATCTGTATCAAAAGGTGTTCGAGAAACATGCGGTCCGCACCCTGTCGTCGGGTCAGACGCAGCTGATGATGGGCCTGCACTTGATTCACGAGGTGACCTCGCCGCAGGCGTTCTCCGCGCTGCGCGATCGCAAGCTCTCGGTGCTGTTCCCGGAGCGCACGTTCGCGGTGTGCGATCACATCATCCCGACCCAATCGCAGCTGCGTCCGATCAAGGATGACTTGGCGGAGCAGATGCTCGTGGCGCTGGAAGACAACTGCAAACAGTTCGGCATCCGCTACCTGTCGCCGGCCAAGGGCGAGCAAGGCATCGTGCACGTGGTCGGCCCCGAGAAAGGCTTGACCCAACCCGGCATGACGATCTGTTGCGGCGACTCGCACACCGCGACCCATGGCGCATTCGGCGCGATCGCGTTCGGCATCGGCACCTCGCAAGTTCGTGACGTGCTCGCGACGCAGACTTTGGCGATGGAGAAGCTGAAGGTCCGTCGCATCGAAGTGAACGGCAAGCTGCGCCCCGGCGTGTACGCCAAGGACGTGATCCTGTTCATCATCCAGAAGCTCGGTGCCAACGGCGGCGTGGGCTACTGCTACGAGTACGCGGGCGACACGTTTGCGCGGATGACGATGGAAGAGCGGATGACCGTCTGCAACATGTCGATCGAAGGCGGCGCGCGCTGCGGCTACGTGAATCCGGATCAAGTCACCTACGATTACTTGAAAGGCCGCGAGTACAGCCCGAAGGGCGCAGCGTGGGACAAGGCGGTCGCCTTCTGGGACAGCATGAAGTCCGACGCCGACGCGAGCTACGACGACGTCGTCAAGTACAACGCCGCCGACATCGAGCCGGTGGTGACGTGGGGCATCACGCCTGGTCAATCGACTGCAGTGGGCGATGCGCTGCCAGCACCGAGCGCCTTCCCCGCCAGCGAACAGCCGCTGATCGAAGAGGCCTACCAGTACATGGACTTCAAGCCAGGCGATGCGATCGCGGGCAAGAAGATCGACGTGGCCTTCATCGGCTCTTGCACCAACGGCCGCTTCTCCGACTTCGAAGAGGTGGTGAAGATGCTGAAGGCGAGCGGCAAGAAGGTCGCGCCCGGCGTGCGCGCGCTGATCGTCCCGGGCTCACAGAAGGTGCGCACGGAGCTGATCGAGGCTGGCTACGACAAGGTGTTCGAGAACGCGGGCTTCGAGTTCCGTGAAGCAGGTTGTTCGATGTGCTTGGCGATGAACCCCGACAAGCTGAAGGGGCGCGAGCTGTGCGCGTCGTCGTCGAACCGCAACTTCAAGGGCCGCCAAGGCTCGCCCACCGG
>JACZCZ010034368.1_pt1 | contig 16514 bp, 17 predicted proteins | sample 8641811 | NCBI WGS metagenome assembly JACZCZ01 (sample SAMN15324610, study PRJNA640507) | soil metagenome | isolation source: intercropping peanut in the first line | place: China: Luxin town, Laibin City, Guangxi Province | collected 2019-07-25 | depth 10cm m | reverse complement strand
GCGGGGTGCTCTCGCTCACTGGCTCGAAGCTCTACTTCATCATCGCGGGCTACCCGGTGCAGGTGCTCGTGCCCCGGTTGCTTGGCTCACCCGAAGAGTTCGGGCTGTTCGCCAACACGGTCGGCGGGATCTCGATCCTCAACAACGTGCTGATTGCCGCCACGATCCAGACCGTAAGCAAGCGCATCAGCGAAGACGCTGACGCGGCAGACACCACGTTGCGACAGGGATTGCTCTTGCAACTGCTGGTCGGCGGCGGTTTGGCGACAACGGTGTTCGTCGCTGCGCCGTGGCTCGCAGCAGACTTCCTGCTCAACCCCAAGTACGGACCCTTCCTGCGCGTGGCAGCGATCGTCGTCTTCTCCTACGCGCTGTACGCGACGCTGATCGGCTCGCTCAACGGACGTCAGCTCTTTCAACGTCAAGCTCGGCTGGACATGACGTTCACCACGCTGCGCACCGCCGGCATCGTGGGACTGAGCGCGCTCGGCTACGGTGTGATGGGGGCCACAAGCGGGTTCGCGAGCGCATCGGTTGCGCTGCTGCTGATCGCGCTGTGGCAGGTTGGTACCGGTAAGCCAGGCAGCCAAACGCCGCTCAAGACGTGGCTGGTGTTGATGGCGCCACTGTGGCTCTACCAGCTCTTCCTCAACCTCACGCTGCAGTTCGACGGGTGGCTGCTCACGCGCACGGTCACACAGCTCGCGCTCGAGCAGGGCGTGACGGCGCAAGCAGCAGCGAGCACGGCGGCAACCTATGCGGGCTTCTATAAGGCGACGCAGACGTTCGCGTTCGTGCCGTATCAGCTGATTCTGTCGGTGACCTTCGTGGTGTTTCCGATGGTGTCGCAAGCGACGACCTCGGGCGATACCGAAGCCACGCGCGAAACAATCCGCGGCGCCATGCGCTTCTCGTTGCTGGTGCTGCTGGCAATCGCGACGCCGATCGCTGGCGCGGCCAAGGGCGTCATGCGCATCGCCTACCCTGCGGAGTACGTGGCGGGCGCCGGCGCGCTTGGTGTGCTGTCACTCGGTCTGGTGTGCTTCGCGCTGTTCGTGATCGCGGCGACGATCCTCAGCGGCGCCGGCAAGCCCGGATTGGCGGCCACCATCGCGGCAGCCACAGTCGTGATCGTGATCGTTGGCAACGTGATCGGCGTGCGCATGGCAGGTCTCGGCGGACACACATTGGCCGCCGCCGCGGGCGCCACATCCGCCGGGATGGCGTTTGCATTGCTCGCGGTCGGCACCGCGGTCTACATGCGCTTCGGCGCGTTCATTCCTGCCTCCAGCGCCTTGCGCGCGTTGCTCTCGGCATCGGTTGGCTTTGCCGCTGCGCATGCCATGCCGTCTGGCAATCGGATCCAAGGGCTCTTCGCGCTGATGGTCGGCGGCATCACCTACGTCGGTGTTCTGATCGCCACACGCGAGATCGGTGGCAAGGAGCTGGCGGCCCTGCGCAAAGTCGCGGGACGCTGACTGATCACGTGCGCGTGTAACGTCCGCTCTTGCCGCCGTGCTTTTCGAGCAGAGCGACCTGCTCGATCGTCATCGCGCGATCGACTGCCTTGAGCATGTCGTAGATCGTCAGCGCGCCGATCGATGCGCCCACCAACGCTTCCATCTCTGCGCCGGTGCGATCGGCCGCGCGTACCTGGACGCGCACTTCAATCGCGTCGTCGTCGTGCGGCGTCATGTCCACGTTGCAGCCGGTCAATGCAATCTGGTGACACAGCGGGATCAGCTCTGGCGTGCGCTTGGTGGCTTGGATCGCCGCCACCCGCGCCACCGCGAGCACGTCGCCCTTCGGCGCCTTTCCAGACATCAGCAACGTCAGCGTCTCGGGGCGCATGCGGACGCGCGCCGTCGCGATCGCCACGCGCTCGGTCATATCCTTTTCGCTGATGTCGACCATGCGCGCGTGCCCCTCGCCATCCAAGTGGCTGAGCTTCGCCCGCGCACCCTTAGCGCCGCGTGAGCCGACGCCGGAGGGAGCCTTCGCGACGTTCTTCTGAGACGACCTGCGAGCCACGATGGGCGCTGTCGTCAGTTGAACTCGTGCGGCACGCGCGGCGGCGGCGGCACGCTACCGGTGGTGCCGGCCATGCGGGCGATCAGCTCCACGCGCGAGTGCACGCCGAGCTTGGAGTAGATGCGCTTGAGGTAGGTGTGCACCGTAGCGACGGTGAGCGAGGTCTGCTCTGCGATCACGCGCGTCGAAGCGCCAGACACCAAGAGCCCGACCACTTCCTTCTCGCGACGCGTCAGCGGCGAGCGCTCCAAGCGACCCTGGATATCCGAGACCTTGCGCTTCACCTCAGGCGGCCGCTGCATGCGCTGGCTGTAGGTCAGACCGCGGGCCAACGCGCGCGCCCCCCAACGCGCCAAGCGCAGGTCGGAGCCGTCGAGCTTGTCCGAGTTGTTCGGCAGGTACAGGTGGATCGTGCCGAGCTGCTGGCGCCCATGCCGCAGGGGCAGCGAGACACACTGACCGTCCACCGGCGGGGGTGGAACGCTGTCGAGCTCCTTGCGGTCGCCCTCATCGAGCTCCACCCGGAACGCGGTCGCGTTTGCCAAGTCCGCCACCAGTCGCGCGGCGCGCTCCGGGTACGTGCGGATTGGGTCCAAATGGTTGAGCCCCTCAGCAATTTGTAGAAATTCGGATGGAACCACGGCGGCACCTTCTCTCAATACGGACCCAAGCTGCCCTGTAACCCCAGGTAAGTCAATTGCCGCTTTTTACCCGCATTGCACACACGCGATGCGAGCGCAGCCATCGCCACGAGGAACGCGAGGACGTCGCCAAGCAGGGATACGCGGTGTGGCACAAGGATCGAGTGAAGCCTGGAAAGTGCGAGCAATTGCCCTCGGATACACCGTTGCGACCGACGAAGCGTTCACGGTAAGAGCCGCCCCGAACGGTTGCCGGTGGCCGCGCGCCACCCCATGGAGGCGGGATGTCCACGACGCACAAGGTTTTGATCATCGGTTCCGGCCCTGCAGGACACACCGCGGCGATCTACGCAGCGCGCGCCAACCTCAAGCCCGTCATGCTGGAAGGCATCGTGGCGGGTGGCGTCCCGGGTGGTCAGCTGATGATCACGACCGAGGTCGAGAACTACCCGGGCTTCCCGAAGGGCATTACCGGGCCGGAGCTGATGGACCACTTCAAGCAGCAGTCGCTGCGCTTCGGCACCGAGATCATCAGCGCCGATGTGGAGAAGGTCGACTTCAGCGGGCACCCGTTCCGCGCCTGGACACCGGACGGCGAATACAGCGCCGAGACGATCATCATCGCGACCGGTGCGCGTGCACGTTGGCTCGGCTTGGACAGCGAGCAGCAACTGCAGAACCGCGGCGTCAGCGCGTGCGCAACCTGCGACGGCTATTTCTTCCGCAATCAAGACGTGGCGATCGTCGGCGGCGGCGACACCGCGATGGAAGAGGCGAACTATCTCGCAGGCCTGTGCAAGAGCGTGACGTTGATCCACCGCCGTCGCGAGCTGCGCGCCTCCAAGATCATGCAGCAGCGCGCGCTCAAGAACCCGAAGATCAAGTTCCTTTGGGACTCCGAGGTGACCGAGGTTCACGACGTGAAAGCGGGCACAGTCAACGGCCTCACGATCCGCAACACGGTCAACGGCGATCTCAGCAAGCTCGATGTGCAGGGTCTGTTCATCGCGATCGGTCACACCCCGAACACCGAGATCTTCCAGGGCAAGCTCAAGCTCGACGACAACGGCTACATCGTGACCAAGCCGGGCACGACGCAGACCAGCATCCCCGGCGTGTTCGCGGCGGGCGACGTCCAAGATCACGTCTATCGCCAAGCGGTCACCGCCGCAGGCACCGGCTGCATGGCGGCGATCGAAGCCGAACGCTGGATCGGTGCGCGCGAGGTCTAGGCTCGACCTGGCACGTTCGCAGAACACGAAACCACAAATTGCTCGCGCAGCACGGGCCCTGTTACCGTTGCGGCCGCATGGAAAACGTCCATGAGGCGCTGCGTACGATCAACCTGTTTCGCGGCGTGGCCGATGCCGGGCTCGCGCAGATCGCCGCGATCGCGAGCGAAGAAACCCACAAGCTCGGCGCCGTGATCTTTCGCGAGGGGGAGCTGGGCGACAAGCTCTACTTGATCCTCGACGGCAAGGTTCGCATCTCGCGCACGGTGCCTGGCATGGGCGAAGAAGCGCTCGCGGTGCTCGGGCCGGGCGAAGGCTTTGGGGAGATGTCGCTGATCGACGATTTCCCACGTAGCGCCGATGCGCGCGTACACGAGAAGTGTCGACTGATGGTGATCACGCGCGAAGCGTTCGAGGACCTGCTGTTCCTGCACAAGGAGCTCGCTTACGAGATCCTGTGGAACTTCGTGAAGACCTTGTCGGCACGCCTGCGCGAGACCAACGACAAGATGACGTTCCTGTCGGTCACCGGGAAGTTCTGACGCGCGTCGTCGGTGACGCGACTCCCTACGGCGTCTTGTCGGCGCTGATCTCGGCTTCAATTCGATCGAGCTCGGTGCGGAAGTTGTCGGCGTTGATCTGGACTTCCGAATCTTCATCGAAGTCTTCGACGACCGGAACCTCAGCAGCAGTGACTGGACGATCGGGTGCGGCCTCTGGCGTCGGCACCGGCTGGTAGGTGATCGGTGGCGGCGGTGGCTCTTTGTCTTTGCTGGAGCACGCGGCGAGCAACCGGACCGCGAGCACGATGATCCAAGACGTCCTGCGCATCATTCCTCCACCTCGTCGTCTTGCTCACGATCGTCGTCGGGCTTCGCGGCCTGCGCGATCAACACCGCCAAGCGTCGCTCATGCCGCGCATTCTCGCGGACGATCAAGCCATCGACGCGCACGATCAACGCCGTGTCTTGTCCCGCGAGCACGCGAATACGCTGCAACCGTGAGATGCGGCGAGCATGGGTCCGGAGCTCCGCACGCACGCTGGGTGGGATCTCGCGATTTCTGAGCTTCGCGCGCAGCTCGGTGTGACGTGCTCGTCGCGCCTGATCGCGCTTGGCCCGCCGTGCGGCTGCGTGCATCGCCGACAGCGCCGCGTGCTTGGCCCCGTCGTGCTCGGGATGACCCAACGTCGCATCGTCATGGGGCGCTTGTGGCGCTTGCGCTTCGGGCTTCTTGGCCTTGCTGCGCGCCGCACGCAGAACGCCCATCGCCGCCGGCTCAGCGGCCGGCGGATCAGCCATCGCTGGCCACGTGATCATCCAACACAGCGCGATCGCGATCATGCCTCGGGTCATGCGTCTCACCTCGTCTCGATCACAGGTCAAAGAACAGCTCTGCGCGGAACAACAACTGGAATGCCTCGAACGCATCGCCCACGTTCACGAGACGAAGCTCGCCGCGCAGATCGCCGAGCGAGCCGAGCGTGTAACCGACGAAGAAGCCCAGCGGCACGAGCACCCGATCGAAGTTGGCAATCATGATGCCGCTCTCCGGACCGAGGAACATGCGCTGCGTCGCGGCGAAGGCGATCTCGATCGGGAACATGATGTCGACGGGTGATTCGTCGTCGAAGCGAACGTGCAGGAGCGCGGCGAGGTCGACACGCGCGCTGTTGCCAACGTGCAGGACCAGCGGGATACCGCCGGTGATGTCGAGGTCGTCGTTGACCGGCAAGTCGAAGCCGAGAAACACGCCCGCTTCGAGCTCGCCGCGCGTGAAGCGATAGGTGCCGTGCAGCACCGGATCGCCGTAGCGTGTGTCCGGGCTCAGCAGCATGGGCAGGGCGAGCACGCCGACCTCGAGGTCCGGCGTCACGCCGAATGACATGCCGAGGTTGAGATACAGCAGTGTGTCGGCATCTTCGTCGAGCTGCAGGATGCCGAGGGTGCCGTCACGCATCGGCGTGACGGGTGTCATGGGAAGACGGGGGCCGGCGTCGATCCGGAGCGTGCGCTGTGGCACGACCAAACCACGTTGGACGTAGCGGCCCGCATTGGCCGATGCGACCGGGATCGACAGGAACAAGAACAAGCTGGCGAGCGCGACGATGCGCATGGGCCCTCCACGTGGCTGTGAGCGAAAGTTGGCGGCGATGGTAGCGCGCAGAACGAAATCGGGTACCCATTGGCGCCGATGCAACACGACGAGAAGAGTTTGGTCCGACAGGCCCACGCCACCGCGCGCGAACAGGTGGAGCGACTCGGTCACGTGTTGCCGGCGGCGTATTTGCTGACCCGGATCAACCCGCAAACGGGCGCGGAGCTGACCTACCCGACGGCGCTGGCCTCGGTGTCAGAGACTCCGCTCCGATCACAGAACGACATGCAAGAGCTGGTGCAGTCGATTCGCGAGGAGGCACGGCGTCTGCGTGCGCTTGCGGTCGTGTTCTGTGCCGAGGCCGAGGTGCAGCTGGACGACGCGGGCCGCGATGTGCGTCGCGTGGCGATGCTGCGGATGGAAGATCGCGACGGCGTTCAGCTGATGCACGCCGAGATCATCGCCGGGGAGACAGGTCACAGCTTGGGCGCGCTGATGAGCACCAACATCGACGAGCTCCCCAACGACGAACGCTGGCTCGCTCTCTAATTCAAGCAAGCTCCCGTTGGCATTCCCTTTGGAGGAGGTCCGCGCCCAAACCATTTTGGGCAACGACGAATGCCAACGGGGAGCCCGCCGAAACTAGTGGTGCACGCGCGGCGCTGCGGCGATCGGCAAGCGGCTGGGGAAGCGGCTTGGCTCGGGTGCGCGCGGTGATTGCGACACGCCGCGACGCCGAGACGCATTGGACTCGTGACGACGGACCGCGGCGTGACCCACCGTGGTACGGGATTGCGGAACGCCACCGGCGACCGCCTTGGCCAGGCCGAGCATGGTGAGGCGCACGCGACCGGCATCGACCCAGCCGCGCTGCTCCAACACCACCAACGCCTCGGCCACGCGCATCGGCGAGGTACCGATCACGCGCGCAATGGCGCTGGCATCGACGGGCTGCGTCGCCCGCGTCAGTGAAAAGATTGCCTGGAGCGTGTTGTGGAGGAGTTGGTTCGTCATGATTCGCACCGTCGCACAGGACTGAAAACGCGTCCAGTTTCCAGCGTTCAGTTCCTCGCGTTCAGTGAAAGGCCGCCACCGAGGAAGCTCACGGCGCGGTTTTGCGGTAAGAACCGCCGAATGCAACTCCCCCCTTGCGGCCTCTATCGAACGACTGGACAGGTTGGTTCTATCCCTGCGGAACGACTGGTGTTTTTTCACAACCACGGTGAGCCGGGCGCGGGCCTTTACCTGCCCTCCGGGTGGAAGGGAAACCGGGTCGAGATCGGGCGCCAGGGCACGCTGCTGCCGAGCCCCGAAGACGTGCGCCACCTGATGCCGCTGCCGCCCGAAGGCTTCTACCGGGTGACCGAGGCGTTCCACTGCTGCGAGAAGCGCTGTCGGCTGTTCTCGCCGGATGCGCTGGTGCAGCTGGGCTACGACGCGAGTGGTGCGGCGATCCTGTTCGTGCCGGAGATCGTCGACGGCATGCTGGCGATTCCCGATCGCGGCTCACGCATCGATGAGAGCGCCTTCGACCGGATGAAGCAGTTGCGTGTGTCGGTGCAGCAGCGACCCGACTCCAACATGCACTGATCCCTGCGCTGCGCAGATCACTTCGCCGTGCAGGTCACTTGCGCCGTGAGCTCGCGCGCAGGTGAGCCACGCCAGATCAGCACGCGCTTCTTCTCTCCCGCCTCAAGCGTGGCGTTGAGCGTGTCCGGATTGGTGGACGTGGTGATCGCGCAGCTGACCTTGGCAGGGCACGTGCTCTCGAGGTTCACAAAGTGATCGAAGCCGTAGGCGTCCATCTTCGCTTCGGTGGACCAGCTCACGCAGTTGGATGGACCCGCGTTGCCACTGTTGAGCGCGACTGCGACGCCGGCCGCCGCCACATTCAAAGCGACGACCTCCACCCACGATGCACCGAAGCTGCGAAGCCACGACATGCAGCAAAGGTAAGCGCGCGCAGACGTCGCGGCAAACCCCGCGCAGCGCCAGAGCGCCTCGATCGCCTCAGTTGCAGCCAATGCCACCGTTGGGCGCGGGGAAGAACTGCCCGCCGAAGATGCACATCTCGTTGCTCTTGGCCGACTCGCCGAAGGTCAGCGGATCATCCGAGGTGTTGTTGTACTCGCAGCGGTAGGTGATCTCGGTGCCAGCCGGCAGGTGCAGCGGTGGTTCGAACTCGCGCGCCTCGGGCTCGGCCCAATCGGTGGTCTCGTACAGCACCGTGCCGTCACCGAGCGTCGCAGTGAACCGCGTGCCGTACTGGTGCATGTGGCTGATCGCGTTCATTAGCTCGATGTCTTGGGGCAGCGTGCACGTGCGCTCGGCCGAACCGGTCGCGTGGGGCGCCACGCCAATGCCGAGGTTGTTGTAAAAGATCGACGCCGACAGCTCGAAGTCGTCGCGATCCGATGTGAAGAGCTCCACGATCACCCGCGCGGTGATCGGCTCGCTCGTGGTGTTGAAGTAGTGCGCTTGGATGCGAATGTCGTGCGCAGCCGGCCACGCCCGAGCGATGCCATCCGGATACGAGATCGTGCGCTCAGGAACCTGCGCCGAATGCGCCGACGGTCCGAACTCCAAGCCACTGCAGTCTGCGAGCCCGCCGACCGTGTCGACGTCGAGCTCCTGCTGGAACGCGAACATGTGGTGCGAGCCCGCTGCCATCGAGGACGTGGAGCGCACGATCGACACGTCCGCGGAGAACGGGTTGGGGAAGTTCTGGCACACGAAGCGCTCTTCCAACGGCGCCACCACGAACTCCGCCGTGGTGAACGTGGCGACCCGCAGCTCGCCTTCGGTGCGCACCACCACGCTGCCTCCGCTCGGCGTGTCGGCGTCGGGCGCGTTCATCGCATCCGACTCGCTGGCGTCGGCAATCGTCGACTCCGGATCGCACGCCAACAGCAAGCACGCACACCCGATCAGCCACCCACGGTTTCGCATGCCCAGACCAAAGCACGGGCGATGCACGGATAACAGCACCGACGGGGTCAATGTTGCGCCGCACGTGACGCCCGAAAGCTGCGTCTTCACCGCGCTCCGCTAGAGCTGCGCCTTCAAGACGCTCCGCTAGAGCTGCGCTGTCACCAAAATGAACTTGTTGTTGTCGCGCTTGGTGGTGAGCGGGCGGGACTTTCCGCCTGGCATCAAGCGATTGAAGTTGTTGAGACGGCCGTGCTCGAGCACGAAGTACGCCTGCTTGCCCTTGTGCTTCTCCATCCACGGTTTCAGCTCTTTGTTGTCGAGCTGCACGAACACCGCCACGCGATTGCCGGTGTAGTAGTTCTCGCCCTTCCAGTTCATCTGCCACGCCACGATCGGGGAGTCCTTCGTCGGCCGGTCGGCGTAGTAGCGCTCGAACAACTCGCGTTGGCCCCAGTGCGGCGTGAGATCAATGATGTAGACGTCCAGGCACCACACCGAAAACGCGAGCGCCGTACCGAGGCACATGTACACACCGGTCGCGCGCACCTGACGCACGGCAGCGACCAACGCGCTCAGCACCGTGATCACAGCGAAGCCGGTCAGCACCGGTCGGTAGTCGAACTGCTCGGGCCACGGCCGATCGTAGTTGTAGACGAACAGATGAATCAGCCGCTCGTAACCCGCCGGCCGCCCGCTGGTGGTCCATGACAGATCGCGCCCAACGAACGCACAGATCACCGCACCCGCAAGCACCGCGATGGTGATGCCGTCACCGCGACTCGCCTCCGCGTCAGCGTCCACAGATACGAATGCGCGCCGCGCCTGCCGCACCGACAACACCGCGAGCACAACGCCGATCACGATCAGCACAGCCGACCCCACGCCCGGCAAGCCGTGCTGCAACACCCAGTCGGTGCGCTCCGCAGTTCCAAGATCGGGCGGAATCACGCCGCGAACGTCGCCGATGATGCCGGCGACCCCCAACAAGATCGCGATCGGAGCAGCGAGCGCAGCGGCGATCGACACGATCCAGTCTTGCGCGTTCGCACGCTCGTCGCGTGTCGGCAGCATCCGATCCAACAACACGCCAGCAAGCATCGCGAGCGGTGGCAGGGCCGGGAAAATGTAGTGGTGGAACTTGGTCACCATCGCCGAGAACAGCGTGAAGGTGCCGGCGAACCATAGCGCCATCGCTTCGATCGTCTCGCGCCGCGTGCGCTCTTCTCCACTCTCGTCGGCCATCTGCGTGTGACCACGCATCACCATCGCCAGCGCCGCCGGAATCAACGCCACCCACGGGAACAACGCCACGCCGAGCTGCAGGATGAAGTACTGGATGCTGCCGTTGTCGCCGTGGACGCCCGCGGCCAAACGGTTGAGGTGATCGTGCACCAGAATGCGATCGGTGAACGCGGGACCATGGCGCAGGTACATCGCCACAAACCACGGCATGCCGGTGATCGTGATCACGAGCATGCCGAGCGCGACACGCAGACGACCTTCCAGCAAGAGCGCCCACCGTCCTCCCGCCGCGAGCGCACCGAGCGCCACCACACCCGGCAGCGCGAAGCCCGGAATGCCCTTGCCCATGAACGCCAGCGCACAGAACACGTAGAAGGCGACCATTAACAACGACTGCACACGCCGCTCCCGCCGCAGCAAGAACACGGCGAGCCCCAGGCCAACGAGCCAGATCAACGCTTGCACGATCGGTTGTGCCGGCCACGCGGCGAAGTGTGGCGTCGCACGGTAGATCGCGGTGTTGCCCGGCACTCCGTCGTTGCCGACCGAGCCCGACCAGAACTGATCGGGGTGCCACGCGAACTTGAAGCCGCTCACCATCGTGACGTTGCGCGTGGCCAGGTAACCGATCTGCGGCAACACCAAGAGCAGCAGCAATCCGATCACGAGCTCGCGTGCCGAGAGCGCATAGGGACCGATGCGCACGGTCTGGGCTTCGCGATCCACGTCGGTCGCAAACGCCAACAGCAACAAGCACACCGCGATCGTCATGTTGGCGACGAACGGCATGTCGGTGATCGCCTGGTGCGACAGAAAGAAGAAGTGCGGCATGGTCGCAAGCGCGAGCGCACCGAGCACTCCCGCGCGCTGACTGAAGATGCGCGACAACGCCGCGTACACCGCGAGCAGCGCGCCCATCGCCATGGCGTAGGTCGGCAAGCGCAGCGCCCACTCGGTATGTTGGAAGTGGCTGTCGGGCTTGAAGTCCAAGCCCAGCGCGCTCCACGTCAGCGCTTCCGACCAGAAGATCAAGATCGGCTTCGACCAGAACCAGCGGTCCTGCGCCCACCACAAGCTGATCCAATCGTCGCGCGACAAGATCTCGCGCGAGACTTCGCCGTAGTGCGTCTCCCACGGGTCCCACAAGCCGTAGCTTCCCAAGTTCGGCAGCAAGATCGCTGAGGCGACCACGAACACGAGCAACGCCGGCCGACGGATGGCGCTCAAGAACAAGATCGCGAGCGACGCCGCGATCACGACGAACAGGTTCGCCGCGCCACCGGCCACGCCACCGATCACCAACACCGCGAGCGACGCTGGCACGATCACGCGCGGCGACGCCCTGGTCGGTTCGCCCTCGCGCGCGGCGAACAGCTGCGACAACCAAGGGCTGTGTTCTGGCTGTGCGGGTGTGAGCAAACCCAACGCGCGCAACACACCAGCGACCGCGAGCAGGAGCGCACCGAGCCCGTACGCGGACCCGTGACGAAGTTGATGGTCGTTCGCCATCAACACGAAGCAGATGCCCAAACCCAAGAGCGCAAGCAAACCACCGCGCACACGACCACGCCTATCGACCGGGCTCGCTGGCGGCGTCATCGCCACGACCGCGGCCACGGGTGGTTCTGGGGTCGACGCAACGACAGCTGGGCTCGCGCTCGAATCGCTAGTGCTCGTCACGCTTGGCTGAGCCTCGCTTGATGCCTGGTCCGCAGCACTGTCAGACCCGGCGGCGCCAGGCTCATTGGTCTCGGTCGTCACGCTGATTCACCTGCAAAAAAAGCCAAAAAGCGGCGCGAGCATAGTGAACCGACCGGACCGGGGCAAATGCGTCAGCAAGTCGGGATGAACACGCGCTGGCATTCATCGTGGAGACAATCCCAGTCGAGGACGCGGGTACCTCGACGCACGCGATTGAAGCAACCAACTCCTGTCTCCAGGTTGAAGGTTCTGTGCGGGAGGCTCGACGTATCGCATCGTGGCTTCCGTGATGAGTCGAGCGCGCCTGCTGTGATGCTTTCATCGAGGGTGCCGCTCTGGTCCCGCTCGCACCACGGTGCGTGCCGACGCGATGCGGCCGCCAGGGTCACGAGGCTGCGTTCGCGAGCGCGCGGGCTGAGTGGGCGACGCGGGTGGCGGTCGGTGGCAACGCTTGATGCAGGAAGGTGATCTGGTCTGCGATGACGTGCTCGAACGGAGCGTCGGTGTAGATGTCGAAGTGGCCGTAGGGGTAGGTCTTGACGGTGCACATCGGCGCGGCGCTTGCGTAGGCGATGGTTGGACCGGGTGGTGCGACGGAGTCGTGCTCGCAAACGCAAACCAACATGGGCGCGCGCAGGTGTTTGGCGTTTTTTCCGGGGCGCCAGAAGCCGATCTTGAGACCGAAGATGGCGCTGACGCCGGTGATCAGCACGGTGCCCGAGGGCAAGCGGATCGAGCCGGTGAAGCGTGCGATCGGGAAGACTTCGCTCTCGTCGGACAGCGCAACGTTGGCAGGCAAGGCGAGCTTGTCGACGGCGAAGCGACGGTACAAGCGCGACAGCTGTCCCGACATCCGCGAGCCCGCAGGGAACAGCTTCAGCACGGCTTGCACCACGTCTTCCTTCGTCATCAATGCGGGCGTGCCGTAGGTGCCGGCGAGCGGTGCGAGCACGGGTGAGCGTCGGAACAGGCGAGCCAAGACATCGGCGAAGATGAACGCGCCTAGGCCCAACAAGCTCGGGAGTGAGATCGCGAGCGTCGACGCGCGCCCGTCGGTGAACGGCCCTTGAATCACGCTGGCGTGGATGTCCGTGCGGCGTGCGGCGATGTCGAGCACATGACCACCGGCGAGCGACGTGCCCCAGAGCGCGACGCGCGACGGATCGACGCCGTCGAGCGTCTTGCCGTAGTCGAGCGCAGCTTCGAAGTCCTGTTGTTGATGCTCGCGCACCAGCCAATGCCGTGGATGGCCATCACTGCGACCGAAGCGCCGATAGTCGAACGTCAGCGCCGCGTAGCCAGCCTCGGCGAACCGGCGCGCGTAGGCGTCGAGCCGCATCTCGTAGACACCACCGAGCCCGTGTCCCAACACGATCAGCGGTGCGTGCCCCGCGGCATCCGGCCGTACGAACAAGCCGCGGCACGTCACTCCCTGTGACTGAAACTCCACTTCCCGCTCGACGATCGACATGTGCGCTCCCACCGTGTTTGGCGGCGCGAGACGTAATGGAGCATGCAGCAAGGTTCAATGGCGTCGTCCACGAACGGGGCAAACAGCACCTCGCGCGACTGCGAGGTTCCTCACGAGTGTCTTGGCGCGCGGTTTGCTCGTGGTACGCGCATGCAAACCTCATCCACGAGCACCACCATCAATCGAAACGAAACTCCGGCCGAGCAGCGGATGCACGTGCACGACATTCTGCGGAAGATGTCGAACGTGATGCTGTTGACCTACGCGGCGCAGGGCGAGCCATCGTCATTGAACGGACGGCCGCTGCACGTCACATCGATCGAAGACGACGACACGTTGTGGTTCGTCGTCGGGCGCGACTCCAAGAAGGTCCAGGAGATCGAAGTCAACAGCGAGGTGCAGATCACAGGTCAAGACGGCATGCGCTGGATTCACGCCAGCGGCACCGCGGATGTCGTCACCGATCGCGATCGCGTGCACGCGCTCTGGAACAAGATGCACGAGGTTTGGTTTCCCAAGGGCCCTGCAGACCCGAATGTTTGCCTGTTGCGCGTGTGTCTCCGCAGCGCGGAGTACTGGGACAACTCCGGGCTGCCCGGCATGAAGTACCTGTTCGAAGCGGCACGCGCGTTGCTCACCGGCACCGCGGTTCGACCGGTCAAGGGCACGCACGGCGAGGTCACCAAGTAGCGATCGCCCGACTCAATCGCCTCGCCTGGGGCGAAAGCGTGCGCGCATCCAACGGACGTGATCGCACCGTGAACGCGGATCAGCCGTCGACTCGCCCTCGACGAAGAACGGTGTGCCGTCTGCGCACGGGTGATGCTCTCGTCATGTCTCCTCCAGGTAACGTTTCAGGCGCGTGAGATTCTGCTGCCAGAATCCGCGATACCCTTCGACCCAGCCCGCCACGCTCTGCAGGCTGCGCGCTTCGAGCTGATACATTCGCTCGCGCCCGACGCGCTCTTCAGACACCAGCCGCGCTTCTCGCAGCACACGCAAATGCTTGGAAATGGCCGGCCGACTCACGTCGAAGTCTGCCACCAACGCATTGACCGGCGCCGGCCCCGCCCGCAAGCGATCCAAGATCGCGCGCCGCGTCGGATCCGCGATCGCCCGATACACATCCACACTCGCCTGCTGCGCCCTCGCCGTTTTCATAAATACGTAACCACATTGTTACGTATTTGGACGTGTCCGGTCAAGCGCCTTCGGCGTCAGCGCTTGCCGAGCGGGCTGCGTGGCATGGTGGTGCCGTGGACGGCTTTGACCTGCAGGTGATCGGCCAACGTCTCGAACGCGATTTCGTCGGCCGCCCGCTCGGGGATGTCGAGCTTGTCGGCCACACCGTGCAAGAATGTGCGCTCGGCTTCGTGGAGCACACCGTTGGCCGCCGTCACGTGCGCAATCGCCCGCAGCAACTCGTAGCGCTCGGGGCCGGCGTTCTCACGCAGGTAGGCGGCGCTCTCGTTCAACACGCGCTCGGCGTCCTGGCGCGACGTGATGCGCGTCACGTCGCTCTCGGGATCCGCCGATACCGGCAGCAGCAGCTCGACCATCGCCTCCCATTCATCATCGTTCATGGCCTCCAGGTCGGCCTCGCCTGCCAGCAGGCAGCCCGCCAGCAGAAAGTCCCGAGCGCGCATGTCGAGTGGCTCGCTCGGTGCATAGTCCATCAGGCGCGCGATGCGCGTGACCTCTGCGTCGATGCTGTCGATCGGCTGCTTCGCGCGCACGGTCTGCGCGAACAGTTGCAGCGCGCGCACCCGAATCGGCGTCGCAGGATGACTGAAGCGCGCCAGCAGCTCACGACGCTCCAGCTTCTCCAATGACGCGAGCTGGTCGATGAACGCGCCCACGTCGAAGCGCAGGTGCTCTGGTCCGAGCCCGGCTTGCAGCTTGAAGAACGCGCTGACCGCCACTTCCAGTCGATGACCCACCACCATGAATCCGGCTCGATCGGCGCTGATCTCCGCCAGCCGGTCCCACGTCTCCATGCGCCGTGCGAGCAACGCGGGGGCTTTGCTCTCGCCAGCTTCGTCCACGCCAAACGCCGCAATCGCGAGACGCGCGCGATAGTGCCGGTACGCAAGGTGTCCGATCTCGTGCCCCAGCACGAAGCGCAGCTCGTCGTCGTTCATGCGCTCGACCAGCGCGCTGGTCAGCTCGATCACATGGGGCTCGTCAGGCGCAATCTTGTGCATCGCTCCCGCGTTGACCATCGCTCCTTGGCCGACGAAGAGCTCCATCTGCTCATCGAAGCCAAGCGTCGCGCGCACCTCGTCAAGCAGCCCGATCAAGCGCGGCGCCAGCAGCTTCGTCAGGCGCAGCTGCGAGCCCAGGACGGCGTCGTAGGCGGAACGCACGCCACCCGAGCTCACGAAGTGCTCGATCAACACACCCAGCCCGAAGCGCGCCGACAGCTGCGTGATCAACGCGCGCTCTGGCCCAAAACGCACCGGATCCAACATCGCAAAGCTCGCCATCATCCCTCGTCGGTTTCAGCCTTCTCTCAGGCCGTGTTTCTTGGCGAGCTTGTGCAGGTGTTTGCGGTCCATGTCGGCTTCGCGGGCGGCGGCGGACACGTTGCCCTGGTGACGGTCGAGCAACCACGTGACGTAGCGCTTCTCGAAATCGTCTTCCCAGCGCTCGCGGGTTTGGCGGTAGCTCAGCGTCGCATCGAACGTGGGGCCCTGCGGCGCCGCGGTGGTGATCGTGGTCGCTGCGCCAGGCAAGCCGATCGACCGCAAGAAGCCGTCGCCGTGCGCGCGCGCCAAGTACACCGCACGCTCCAACACGTTGCGCAGCTCACGCACGTTGCCGGGCCATTCGTGTGCCGACAGCGCATCGATCACTTCGGGCGCGATGCGTAGCGGCGTCGCGTTGGGATCCAACTGACGACCGATGCTGGCCAAGAGCTCGCCGGCCAACAGCCCGATGTCCTGACGACGCTCACGCAGCGGTGGCAAGCGCACCGGCACCACGGCGAGACGGAAGTAGAGATCTTCGCGGAACTTGCCGCGCTCCACCTCCATTTGCAGGTTGCGATTGCTGGCCGCGATCACACGCAGATCGAGCGCAATCTCTTGCGAGCCACCGACACGACGAATCCGACGCGTCTCCAACGCGCGCAACAGCTTGGGCTGCAGCTCTAACGGCAGCTCGCCG